>Ga0265294_10002476_pt1 | contig 24206 bp, 21 predicted proteins | sample MunlanPumphouse3_FD_192504 | JGI IMG/M metagenome (GOLD analysis project Ga0265294, IMG submission 192504) | Groundwater microbial communities from a municipal landfill in Southern Ontario, Canada - Pumphouse #3 | ecosystem: Environmental > Aquatic > Deep subsurface > Groundwater | place... | reverse complement strand
TTCTGAACTATGAGATTCTGGATAAGCTACACGGGATTGCCAAAATGGGTAGTGCTCAAAGCGAGAAGTTCATTGAAAAGCATCTCCTGGAGCTACGTGGGCACATCAATGCAAATGTAGCGTCATTCTCCAGGATTCATAAGATAATCGAACAAAAGGAGCCTTTTGAAAAGACGCCCACTCAGAAGATCAAAAGATTCCTTTACCAATAACAGGAGCAGCACATGACAATCGCAAGTGTATTGGAGCACCTGGAGCGCTATGCTCCCCTCAGTTTAGCTCAATCCTGGGACAATGTGGGACTCCTGATCGGAGACCTCAAGCGTCCGGTCAATAAAGTGCTGATCTCTCTGGATGTAACCCCCAATGCCCTGGCTTATGCTATCGAGAATGATTTCGATCTGATCCTAAGTCATCATCCTCTGATATTCCGTCCCCTTAGCAGCATCACCAATCCTGTGATTCTGAACATGATTGAAGCCAGAATCTCGCTGATTAGTATGCACACCAATTTTGATGCCGCTTTGGGGGGAGTGAACCATGCTCTTGCTGACGCCCTGGAACTGCAGGTGCAGGATAGCCTTGGTGATCCCGAAGCGGGTGATATTGGTTTGATATGCTCCTATCCCTCTCCCCGCAGTCTGGATGAGATTGCCAGTTTCGTCAAGGAAAGCTTGCAAGCTCCGGCCGTGAAGTTATGGACTGCCGGGCTTGATCGTGATGTACTGATCAAACGCATCGCCATCTGTGGCGGAGCGGGAGGATCAGTGCTGGCCAATGCCAGTAAATACACTGATCTTTTGATTACCGGTGATATCTCCTACCACAGCTTTCTTGATAGCGGGATTCCGATTATTGATGCCGGGCATTTTGCCACCGAATATCCCGCTTTGAGTGCTTTGCAACAAAGCTTGAGCTCCATCGGAGTGAAGAGCCAGATTCTGGATTCCAACCTCCACGAATGGAAGCTGTGGATGCAGTATCTCTAACCCGATTAATCACAATACTCAAAAAGAGGACATATAATGAAACTTACCCTATGGTCTTGGAATGTAAACGGTCTCCGGGCTGTATTAAAGAAGGATTTTATCGATACTATCAAACGGGCAAATGTGGATATTCTGGGGATTCAGGAAACCAAGCTTCAGGAACATCAGATTCCCGAAGAACTGGTTGAATTGAGCGAATATAATGTCTTTTGGTCTCATGCTCAGCGCAAGGGTTATTCCGGAACAGCGCTGTTTAGCAAGCCCAAACTGCTTGGTTTTGAGACAGTGTTTGGCGTGGAGGAGTTTGATACAGAGGGGCGCATCAACATTGCTGAATATGAGCACTTCATCCTCTTCAACATCTATTTTCCCAATGGCGGACAGGGTGATGAGCGCCTTGCATACAAGCTCAGGTTCTATGATAAAGCTCTGGAGGTCATGCAAGCTAAACGCGCCATGGGCAAAGCCGTTTTAGTAGCCGGAGATTTCAATACCGCTCACAAAGAGATTGATCTGGCGCGTCCCAAGGAAAATGAGACCATCACCGGATTCCTGCCCATTGAACGTGCCTGGCTGGACAAGATTGTGGAGCATGGCTGGGTGGATACCTTCAGGAAGTTTGATAGTTCAGGGGAGCAATATTCCTGGTGGAGTTACCGTGCAGGGGCTCGTCCCCGGAATATTGGCTGGAGAATAGACTATTTCTTTGTGGATAAAGAGCATCAAGGCATAGTTAGCAATGCCGGCATCCGTCAGGATGTGATGGGTTCAGATCATTGTCCGGTCTTTGTGGAGCTTACTTTACCTTAAGTAAGATACCTTCAGGGAAATATCCGCCATCATAACCAAAGCAGAGCTGGTAATTACCCTTACCAGCCAGAAAGGGAACCACCACTTCAAAGCTGCGTTGATTTACCCATTTGATCGGGATCGGCTGTGCCCCAACCATTTCCTGCTCTTCAGATAACTTGTAGGCAAACTTGCGGTCAGGGTAGATCAATGTGGCACCCAGGTGCTTGGGATCTTGATTGGCCAGATAATCAAAGCGCAAAACATAGCTCTTTTTGTGGCTCAGGTTTTCCGGGATGCTATTGCTTAGCTTCACAATCGGGCTGGCAAAGTTCTGTGTGGCAAACATATCCGTGCCCTTGATCATTATCGCTATCCCAATATGAGTATAATCCCGATCCAGGATTTGGGCCCGGTGAGTGGGCGAGTTCATCCATCCAGTCACTACTTCTTCAGGCTTAAAAGCCAGTCTGCTGTTGGTAAACTTTCCCAGGTTTTCTCCGATATTGCTCACCAGAAGTTCCGGGTAGTATTTGCTTTTTCGCCCTGAAACCTCATCTCCCCAGGGATCACGATGGGCAAAGAAGTTCTTCTGAACCATGTTCACAGTATGACGCCGGGCAAGAGTCACCAAGCCGGGCTCATTTTGCAATGCAGGCAAACCATATTGACTGCGTTCATGGTTTGTCAGCCGCAAGATTTCTTGCTCAAACTGGGATACTGTCATTTGCTTCTGAGCTGGAAGGCTAAGGCAAAGAGTCAGAAAAAAAAGTATAATCAAACTGCTTGGTTTCATCGCATTTCCTCCTAAAACCGATATTGAATCTGTAGCTGCTCACCCTCAAAGCGTAAATGAAGTTTCTGTTTTTCAGCCTCAAAATCCTCCATATGCGCATCCACATAGGCATCCAGCATACTCAGCACTGTTGTAATCCCCATCCACCAGATACCGCTGGTGCGTTTGGCGCGGGATTCTTCCAGTTGATCCCGATAGTGCTGCTGCATATAGGCATCGGGCTCATCCGCCAGTTTATCCTTGAAATCCTGAACTTTGGAATCCTGATACAAGGTGCTGCCCAGAAGGTAGCCCTGAATCCCTATCACAATGCCAGCTTTCACGTAGGCGTGATTGTATATTTGCCCTCCACCGGGGATGAAGGCAGAATAGAGCATGGCATGTGTGGGATTGGCAGCATAAACCATCGAAATCCCAAACCAAACAATAAATAGAATCTTCTTCACTGGCTACCTCGTCACGTTGCTGATTATCACCATACTAATCGGTGCTCAGAATACTGTCAAGCAGAATCCCCAATTCTATGTGTTACTGATCTTTCCGCAGCATCGGAATGCAACGATTCCCATTGCTTATCGTCACGATGCCGTTACTATGTGGTTACAAAAGTAACGGCATCGTGACCGCATCGTGATGACAACCCAATGAAGACACACCAATCCTGGTGTGTGATTAACAGTGATTGAAAAACGACCTCTTGCGCATTGATTGCCCGTAGTTATCATATCTCAGAGTTCATTGCTTGATACGATGTTTAGGAGTAATCAATGAAACATAAAATCATATACCTTATCACACTGATAGCGCTGCTGTATCCCCTTTATGCTCAAAACGCCATCAGCGCATATCCCTACATGGCTTATTCCAGCGAGACCAAGCTTATGGGAGGAGCATTCAGTTTCTTCCGCTATGAGTTGGATCGGGAAGAACCTGCCGAATCCAGCCGGGACATCTCAGTTCTGGCCAATACCATATATTCCCAAAAGCATCAGTTCCTCTTTGTGATCATTCCTCAGTATCGCACTGAAAACTGGAAGCTTTCTTCCTCCATGACCTTTCAGGATTGGCCGGATACATTCTATGGAACAGGCAATGCCACATTGGATTCTGCTGCCGAGGACTATACTTCCCGGCGTTATGCTGCAGAAACAGTGCTTAGCCGGGATTTGCCCCGGAATCTGGATTTGTCGCTCAGGCTCACTCAGGGCTGGCACGAAGTTCGTAAAAGCTCTGTTGGCAGTGCATTGCAAAGCTCAGAGCTGTTGGGGCTTGAACCTGGATTCTACTCCGGAGTGGGCTATGGCCTGGCCTATGATAGCTCAGATGAAGGTTACTATCCGGAAAAAGGGGTCAAATTGGAATGGCGGCAGCTCTTCTATGATGCTGCCTTTGGTAGTGACTACGATTACAGTGAAGCGCAATATGACCTTCGGGTTTACCAAAAAATCTCTCCAATCTCAGTTTTAGCCTTCCAGAGTGATCTGATCATGCACCACGGCGATCTGCCATTTTTCAACTATCCTGAATTGGGAAAACGCCTGCGGGCATATGATTCCAAACGCTATATCGACAAAGCTCGCATCAGTCAGAGAATTGAGAGCAGAATCTTCCCCTTCAACGGAGGATTCACGCGCCGGCTGGGCTTTGTGCTGTTTGCCGAAACTGGACAGGTTGCTGCCAATGTGCCTGATATCCGTCTGAAGGACTGGCATACCTCCCTGGGTGGGGGGCTGCGCTTCTCGATCTTGCCGAAGGAAAAGCTGAATCTGCGGGCTGATATCGGTTTTGGCAAGGGCTCTGTGAACTTCATAGTCAATGCGCGGGAAGTGTTTTGAAGGGAGCGTCCCTCGGGGAGACCTGAGCGTACGAAGTTTCCTGTCCTTATCATTGGTATGCAACACTTTTCTTTTAGGGCTGGGAGACTACTGTGTTATTTGGGTAAAACAAAAGGCGGATTTGCATCCGCCTTTCACATAGTGGTTTGATTTATCTCAGTCGAAGCGCAGCACTACAAATTGCGGTGCCTGATTGCGATCGATTACATAGAGGCGCATGTATTTGCGTCCGGCTTCATCCATTGCATCTTTTGCTTCTGCAAGCACTGTGCGGAATTCACTAACACTGTTAACTTCGCTGCCGTCAATACTCAGGATGATATAGCCAGCCTGGAGTCCGGATCGGGCTGCGGGAGAATCAGGCTCAATCCCACTGACTACCACTCCCTTGTCCGAAGTGATGTTCAGGCGTTTGGCATATTGTGAATCAATGCTTTCCACGCTGATGCCGGTGGCTACGGCTGTTTTCCCGTTCTTGTCAGTAGTGGAGGCAACGCTGTCTTCCGGGAAGGCTTCCAGAATCACCTTCAGGGTACGTTCCTTGTTGTCCCGGAGGATTTTTACCGGGATTTCTTCCCCGATCGTTGAGGTCGCTACCGCAATGCGGAATCGCGCTACGTTGCTCACCTTTTCACCCCCAACTTCCAGGATCACGTCGCCAATTTGCAGGCCAGCCTTTTCAGCGGGACTGTCCTTTTCCACTTTGGTGATGAGTACTCCGCTAACCTCCTTCAGACTGAAGGCTTCCATAATATCGGAAGTGATCTCCTGGGGCAGGATACCGATGTATGCACGGGTTACTCTGCCGCTGGCGACCAGATCATCCACGACGCGTCTGGCAAGATTGATAGGGATGGCAAAGCCGATGCCGATGTTGCCGCCGCTGGTGCTGGCAATGGCAGAATTGATACCGATCACTTCGCCATTGATATTGAGCAGGGGGCCGCCGCTATTGCCGGGATTGATGGCAGCGTCGGTTTGGATGAAATCCTGATAGACCGGGGAATTGTTGCCCAGGCTCATTCCAGAGCGACTGAGCGCTGAGATGACTCCCAGGGTGACCGTTCTGTCCAGACCATCGGCAAAAGGATTGCCAATTGCAATTGCCCATTGTCCAATCTCGAGCTCGGATGAATCTCCCAGAGGTGCCACAGTCACGCTTTCACCTTCCTTGACGATGATCTTGATGACAGCGACATCGGTATTGGGATCCAAGCCTACCACTTCGGCGGTATAAGCCATACGGTCGGCTAAGGTTACAGTTATGGTCCCATCCCGTCCCCGCTCCACAACATGGTTGTTGGTCATGATAAAGGCTTCGCGGGTGGATTGGTTGAATTCATAGATAAATCCGCTACCCATCGAGGTTACAGAGCGTTGTTGATTGGGTTGGGGGAAGAAGAAACGAAATATATCGTCATCAAAGAAGGGATTGCGGCTTTGCACAGATACCTTGGCTTCAACCTTGATTTGAACCACGGCTTCGCGGACATCGCGTACCACTTGCACAACGGGATTGGGTTCATTGAACATATTGGTTTTGGCGTTTGCGCAACTGCTGAGATTGACCAGCAGCAGCAGGATAAACATACTTTTCCAGATTTTCATAGTTCATCTCCTGATGTAGTCCTGTTTAATAGAAGAAAAATATAAAAAGCATAAGCTCAGAGCTCTTTAGTAAACGCATACTCACATAATATATACAGTCCAGAGAGCCAAAACAAGCAAAAAACTTGTGAACCTTCAAAAAAAACTTGCCAAAAAAGTGGGCAAAGCGATACTTGCCTTTTGCTCAAAAAGCTTTATCTATATAGGATAACTTACTATTACTAAGGAGTGCAAAATGGACGATAACAATAGCAGGGTTCCCCGGACCTTACCAGTGCTGCATATGGGTAGCATGGTGATGTTCCCCTATCTGTTGATGCCTTTGGTGGTCACAGATGAGGAATCCAAGCAAGTGATAGATCATGCGCTTTCCAATGATAAACTGATGGCTTTCTTTTTGGACAAAGGGGATAGCGGGCAGTTGCATGAAGTAGGCTCCGCTGTAACCATTCTGCGTATGCTGCGCAATCAGGATGGTAGCATCAGCCTGCTCCTGCAAGGTACATCCAGAATCCGATTGCAGCGCTATGTGCAAAAGGAACCATTTATCATCGTTGATGTGGAGGCAATCGCTGAATCCCATTCCGATGATATGGAAATCCAGGCCTATCGCACCATTGCTCTGGAACTGATGGATAAGATATCTCAGGAAAGCAATGTTTTGAACCGGGAAATGATTGCCGGGCTTTCAAACATCAAACAATCCGGCAGAGTAGCAGATATCATCGCCGGAAACATAGATTTGCAGCTTCATGACCGGCAGCGGGTGCTGGAATTGATTGATCTGAAGCAGCGCTTTAAATTCCTGAACAACTCCCTGGCAGAGCTGATTCGACAGATGCGGCTGGAAAACCATATCCGCAACAACATTCAGCTGGAAATGAACGAAGATCAACGGCGTTATTATCTGCGGGAGCAGATGGATGCGATTCGGCGTGAACTTGGCGAAACCGATGAGGTGAGCAAGGAGATCTACAAGTGGCAAGAGCTGATCGAAAAGAATGATTTGCCGGATTATGTGATGGATGTGGCCAAAGAGGAATTGGAACGGCTCTCTGTGATGCAGCCTGCTTCCAGTGAATATGGCGTGATCCGCAACTATCTGGATTGGATTGTGAATCTGCCCTGGAAAGCTTATAGCAAAGATCGCCTGGATCTGATCCGGATTGAACGCATTTTGGCCAAGGATCACTACGGGCTTCAAAAACCCAAAGAACGGATTCTGGAATATATAGCTGTAAAGAAGCTCAAAGGCCAATTGAAGGGCCCGATACTCTGCTTCGTGGGACCTCCCGGAACCGGGAAAACTTCGATCGGTAAATCGGTAGCCCGGGCATTGAACCGTAAGTTTATCCGGATGTCCCTGGGCGGTATTCACGATGAAGCGGAGATTCGCGGGCATCGCCGAACCTATATCGGAGCTATGCCCGGTAAAATCATCACTGAGATCAAGCGCCAGGGAACGGCAAATCCGGTGTTTATGCTGGATGAGATCGATAAACTGGGCAGGGATTTTCGGGGAGATCCGGCTTCTGCCCTGTTGGAAGTGCTTGATCCAGAACAGAACAACAGCTTTGTGGATAACTATATAAACCTGCCTTTTGACCTCTCAGAAGTAATGTTTATCACCACGGCAAACTCTCTGGATACAATCCCGGCGCCACTGCGTGACCGTATGGAGATCATCGAATTCAGCAGCTATCTGGAGTATGATAAGATTGCCATTGCCAAAAGCTATCTTATTCCCCGGGAGCTGGAGGATAACGGCTTGATTGATGCAAAGGTCAGCCTGCAGAAAAGCGGTTTGCAGGAATTGATCCGCTATTATGTACGGGAAGCCGGAGTGCGCAATTTGCAACGGAGGATCGGCTCGATCTTCCGCAAGATCGCCCGACAATATGCCCAGGGCGAGCAAGGCCCCTGGAGCATCAGGAACAAGGACATTCAAAAGTATCTGGGTCCCAGGAAGTATTCCCTGGAAATGGCCAACCGTAAGCCTGAGATCGGGGTAGCAACCGGCCTTGCCTGGACCAGTTATGGTGGTGAAATTCTCTTTTGCGAAAGCACGCGTATGCCTGGCAAGGGAGTGGTTACTTTGACCGGTCTTCTGGGCGAGGTGATGAAGGAATCCGCCCGGATTGCGCTTAGCTATCTGAAAGCTCATTACAAGCAATATAAGCTGGATCCCAAAGAATTCAGCCAATATGATATTCACGTGCATTTCCCCTCTGGGGCAGTTCCCAAGGATGGCCCTTCCGCAGGAATCACGCTTACTACCACCCTGGCTTCATTATTTATGCAGGCAAAGGTGAAACACGATATTGCCATGACCGGCGAGGTTACCTTGCAAGGCAAGGTCTTGCCTATTGGAGGCTTGAAAGAGAAGATACTTGCCGCCCGGCGCGCAGGTATTAAAAAGCTGATTATCCCCGAAGAAAACCGGGAAAGTATTGCCGATTTGGATTCCGAGATCGTTTCTGGATTGGAACTCAACTTTGTCCAGGACGTTTCTGAAGTGCTGGAGCTGGTGATTATCAAGCCGGAAGCCAAGGCAAAGAAGTAAGCAAAGAAAGTGGAGCGTTACCCAAATATCAACATCCTGCTCAACCTGCCCAGGGATTACATTCCCAAGGCAGAGTTTGTGCTCAGGACTTACTGCTATATTCTCCGGTTGAATCCGAAGTTCATTTATGGCAGTCATTATGAGGCAGCGCATATTTATTATGGCCCGCCTCCTGACCGGGATTATCCGATCCGGATTCACTTTGATCCCCAAGCGGATAGCTTTTTTGGGGGTGCAGAGTTGTATCCCCTGGAAAAGGTTAATTTCTGCCGCTTTGGGGCCGATCATGTGCCCTTTCTGTTCTCTTTGGGTGGGGCGATCTTTTCCTTGACACAAGAAAGCTGCATCCTTCGCAAGGATATCGTGGCCAGCGGCTTCTATTTCCTGACCTGCTGGCACGAATATGTGTTCAGTGAACGGGGAATTCCGCGGGGAAGAGTGGATTATAAGGAAAGCCTGCAGTATCGCTGGGATTTCATTGAAACGCCAGTAGTGGATATCTATTGCCGGATTTTGCACTTCATTATGCAAGATTATCTGCCGGAGTTTATCCGGGATATATCCTGGGGCATGGACCACCGCTTTGCGATGAGTCTTTCTCATGATATCGACTATTACAATTTCTGGGATGCAGCTTCCATCAAGAGTACCAGGAAATATAACGCCAAAAGCTTCAGAGATCGCCCCATTCGAGCCACATACAAGTTGCTGGGTCACTATTGGCACAAGAATATTCTCCATGCCCATGAGCGGCAATTGGAGAAGCTGGTGCAGCGAGAAAAGGAGATGGGGGTAAGTTCCACCTGGTTCCTTATGGCGCGCACGGATTTTCCGGATGAACGGCAGAATTATATCGGGGACAACACTGCCCGTAGCAGGCTTACTGCACTGCTCAACCAGCAGGATGTGGGTCTGCACGGCTCACCGGATGCCGCCTTCAATCTCAGCATCCTGAAAGCCGAACTTCAGATTCTCCGGGATTTGGGCTTTAATCCCAGCGGATTTCGCTCCCACTATCTGCACTTCGATTATCAGAAGAGTTTCAGTAATCTGGAAGCAGCCGGTATCAAATATGACAGCACTCTGGGTTATTGGGAAAACATAGGATTCCGGGCTGGGATTTCATTTCCCTTCTACCCCTTTAACATCAAGGAAAACAGACCATTCAGAGTGCTGGAGATTCCTTTGATTGTGATGGATACCACCCTGCATTCGCCGCGAGCGATGAATCTGAGCATGGCTGCCGGGAAACGAGCGCTGAATCGTCTAACGGATATTGCTGCCACATACCAGTCTCACATATCTTTGCTGTGGCACAATACTACCTTTGATCCAGTGGATTATCCGGGCTGGGGAAATCTGTATTGGACAACCATCAACCACGCTCTGAAAAAGCAGGCCTGGGTTACCTCCCTAAATGAAATCTATGAAGAATGGGTAACCCTGAGTTACTAAAGGAGAGTAAAGTTGAAATCTACCTTGTGGAAAATCTGGTTTTTCTTTTTCATGCTCCTGTGTATGCTGGCCTACTTCCTGCTCATCATCTGCAAGATTATTCTTCCCAGAAAGCTCTATCGCAAAGTGGTGTTTATCTGCGTACGGTTTTGGGGGAGAAACACCTTGCTTTCAACTGGTTCAACCGTGCAAGTAGAAGGAGTGGAGAATCTGCCGGATCAGAATAATATCTGTTTCATCGCCAATCATCAAGGTATGTTCGATATTCCGCTGGTGCTGGGTTTTATCAAGAAACCCAGTGGCTTCATTGCCAAGCAGGAGCTGTTCAAGATACCTGTTCTGGCATGGTGGATGAAGGAGATTCCCTGCGTATTCATAGATCGCAATTCAGCCCGGGCTGCAATGGAATCTTTCAAAAAGAGTGCTGCTGTGATCAATGACGGACATCCCATGGTGATCTTCCCCGAGGGCACACGCAGCAAAGGCGATCAAATGGGCGAGTTTCATCTGGGTAGTTTCAAACTTCCAGTAATGGCAGAGGCAACCATTGTTCCTCTGGTAATCAAGGATACCTGGCGCATCTATGAGATTGACAAGGGCATCCACAAAGTGGCGATCAAGCTGCGGATTCTGCCACCAATCTCAGCTCAGGATGAAATCTATCAGGATAAACACCGGCTTTCTGAATATCTGCATGGCTTGATCCAGGATACGCTGACGAGAATGTAAATGAAAGTAATACTCTTGCTAATCATGTTTTTGTTGAATGTGCTGCTATCGGCTCAGGCTACGGCAAGTTGGGGTACAAAGATCGGTATGAATCTTGCCCAGCATTATGGCACCAAGGGTGATGAAGGTGATTATGAGGTCAAAACTCGCCTGCGTCCAGGCTTCATCGGAGGGATGTTTGTGGAGTTTGCGGCAAGTGAAAACTTGAGTTTGGGCTTTGAAGCTCTTTACACCCAAAAGGGATCGAAGCAGAAGATCAGCATTAGTCGCATGGAACTGGATGGCGTTATTGAAGAGCTGTCGCAACCTGCCACCATGGATGTCAAATACTATCTGGACTATCTGGAAATCCCTGTCCTGTTCAAGCTCAAAACCATGTCTCTTCCCAAGTGTGATCTTGTAGCAATAGCCGGAACTGCCATGGCAGTAAAGGTGAAAGGCTATCATGAATTGGATGGCACTGTGTATCTTCCAGATCAGGAGGGTGGCAGTATGGCCCTGCCAATCTGGGAAGAGAGCTCTCTGAGCGATATCAATATGTTCGATTTCAGCTTTGTCTATGGGGGAGCTTTGAACTTTCAAGCCAAATATCCGGTGAGTCTGGAATATCGGTTTACTCTGGGTTGGGATTACCTATATCTACCCACCTATAAGTTTTTTGAGCCAGTTGCACTGCGCAACCAAACCTGGTCTGTGCTGCTCTGCACGACCTTTTAGGAGGATCATATGAAAACAAGCCTGATTCTGCTTCTATTGGTTTTTTGCCTTAGCCTCTGTGCTATTGAGGATTATGAACAAATCTGGATTCTAGATAATCCATCACAGCTCCAATTTATCGTAAACTCAGATCAAACTACGCAGTATCACACTCACGCTTTGGTGAATGGCACGCTTTATATTCAGAACCAGGAGTGTGTTCAATGGCTATATGGCTGGCATTTGGGCGATATGCAAGTTCCTGGCTATGTGGGCTTCAGCAGGACTTATCCAGAGCTTCTGGTCAATCCGGTCTTTGCTGCCATGCCGCCCCAAATCTTTGCCACAAACTTGCTGACCGATGATCCCATCAATGACCATCTCTACAACACCTCGCTTCTGGATATCATGGAGTATCGCATGAGCTATACTGCGGATCGGCTTTATTTTGCTATTCGCACAGTAAATCCCAGCTATGTAACATCTTCCGGAATGACCTATTATGCCTATATGCCGGCAATTGTGGATCCCAGTGCGGGGATTGAAGATGATCCCATCGTCTATGGCTTGATGTACACTGTAGATATGGCCCCCATTATCAGCCCCGGGCTCTACAAGATCAACGGTAGTGGGCTGGATGGCTTAACCCGTCTGGGTGATATCGAGTACAACATTCAGGAGGATTATCTGCTGCTTTCCTGTCAGACTGCCGATCTTCTGGGTGATCCGGATTTTGCCTCCTGGTATGATCCACAGTATCCACTTTTTGCCACAACGGCCACTACTTCCCGTATCACACTGGTAAATGGGATCCAGCAATCAGATATGAGTGAGGGTGTGAAGGTATTGCTCAAACCTCATTATGTGGAATTGATCAATGAATCCAGCCCAGTCCTGAGCAACTCCACGTTCAACATGTCTGAAAATACCATTCAGGCATCGATTGATTATTTTGATGCTGATGCCAATGTGCCACATTTGGCTACTGTCCGTATTGATGATCATGAAGCGCATACCCTGCTTCCTCAAAGCACTGGAGATCTGGATTTTGGCTCTGTCGTCACTTATGCCCAAAGCTGGGAATTGGAAGATCCTGATTGGGATGTGCTTACCTTCACTTTTTCGGATGGGGTGATTACGATTGAGAGCAGCATTAGCAACCCCTCCTCGGCAACGGATGATCCCAGCCTGTCACCATTAGCGATTCTGGAGCTTTATCCAAATCCGGCTACTGCTACTTTGAAATTGAGGCAATCTAACAATTGCATCCGAAAACTGGCAGTTTACAATATCAAAGGACAGCAGGTCGCCGGGATCGAGCTGAGCAGCAAAGAAGCTGAACTTGATCTATCAGGCTTTGCCACCGGGATTTACATCATACGTACACCTGGGCTGCCAAACATGCGATTCTTGAAACTTTAGTCGCCTTACAGGATGCTTTCGGTGTGAGATGGGATCTGAATCATACCCGAGCATGATTGGGGGATGCCTGCAGCGATTAAAACTTGACAGATAAGAGGAGAGCAATTACATGTATTCATCAAACAAGGAGACGATGTAGATGCCTACTAAACTTTGGGACATAGATACCGAAATAAGATACTTCAGGGAGGCCCTGAGAAGCTTTCTATCTGAAGAACAGCTGTTTTATCAAATAAAAGGTAGTTGTTACGCATACGTTCCCAAGTCAATTTCTTCTGAAGGTAATACCTTGCAGAGTAGAAACTCATCAATTGGGCATTTTACTGAAAAATGGTGCAAAGATCTTTTGTCTCCGATTGCTCGCAAGTTAGGCTTATATGCAGTCAATGACGTTAAATGTGATGACTTAGCCCTTCCACTGAGATCAGGTGCAGACTTAGCATTCTGTAAAACAAACTCCAAGCAACAGAGCCCTAAAAATATCAAGCTTATTTTTGAGATAAAGATGAGCATCGTAAATAACTACATGTATTCTAGGCAGGATGGATTGAGATACTTGGGAGACTATAAAACACACAGGGGAACGCCATCATTACTGCGCTCTGATTCCATGCTTAAGGCCATAGGAAAAGCAGTAAATATAAGAGCATCAGGTGATTTAGGGAATTCGATACCGATAGTCATACTAGGAAATAGCCCGATCACTAAGTTCTATGAACATAAAGTAGACCATCTTTTGAAAGCCGGCATTGTTCAAGGATTTTGGTCGTTGAATCCCAATCCTTGTGACTCCGAGTATCTAGCACAAAGCCCTAAGTGTGGCTTCAGCACTCTTTCGGATATTCAGGAACTGCAGTTTAAATGTAACGAGCTAGTGAATAAAGATATGCGTTACTTCTCATCGATGATCCCTAAAGAAAAACTGGGAGCGATAATTGAGTTAGCCAGCCGCGAATCAAGCCGCAGGCTTAAGGCTGAGAAGTTTATTAGCTTAATCAGTGAATAGCGGTTATGAAAAAAGAATACGGTACTTCAACCAGTTCATTCGGAACAAATGGCAGAATCAACCACGATTCTTCTAAATTCTACAATTCAAAGCTATATACTGAATTGGACATAGAAAGGGTAGTTGATACTCACGAAAACTCTGTTCCTGGTGAGTACATTAATCGAGTTCTTTTGGGCTCTGCAGATAATATGAAAGAGCTTCCAGACAACTGTGTACACCTGATGATCACATCCCCGCCATATAATGTCAGTAAAGACTATGATGAAGATCTCTCGCTCCGAGAGTATTTGGATTTACTCAGAAATTCATTCCGGGAGACTTATCGCGTTCTCGTGAATGGAGGTAGGGCTTGCATCAATGTAGCAAATCTTGGGCGAAAACCCTATATTCCACTATCTGATTATATTTCAACAATGATGATTGAAATTGGTTTCAGGATGAGGGGTGAAATTATATGGAACAAAGCTGCCAGTGCAAGTCCATCGACAGCCTGGGGTAGCTGGCTAAGCGCAGCAAACCCAATTCTAAGAGATGTTCATGAATATATTCTTGTTTTCTCAAAAGGAGACTATTCGAGAAAAAGGAACAACAAAGAAAACTCCTTATCCAAGGAAGATTTCATGAATTGGACAAAATCTATATGGACGATGAACGCTGAATCAGCTAAGAGAGTAGGGCATCCCGCACCTTTCCCCATTGAGCTTCCACATAGACTTATAAACTTATACTCATTTATCGAAGACATAGTACTTGATCCTTTCATGGGTAGCGGAACAACAGGAATAGCCGCACAGAAAGCGAAAAGGAGTTATGTTGGTTACGAGATCAATCCCGAATACGTAGCCTTATGTGAAAAGAGGATTGGCGCCCATCGGGATCAATTGGAGCTGGAACTCGATATATAACAATATGATTCGATATTTGATCTTGTCTCTTCGTTAGTCCCACCAACCTCCGTAACTCCTTACTGAACTATCAATAGATACCCGATTCTGATTGACAAAAAGGCTTGATCGAATTATCATGCTATTAAGAACAAATTATGGAGACCCAAAATGCTCAGGCAGATACTTTTAGCCAAGCTTCACCGGGCTACGGTGAAGGAATGCGATATAAATTATAACGGCAGCATAAAAATCGATGAGGCCCTGCTGGAAGCCAGTGGCATGCAGGAGTTTGAGCGCGTGGAAGTGTTCAATATCACCAATGGCGCGCGCTTTAGCACCTACATTATCAAAGGTGAACGCAATAGCGGGATGATCGGCATCAACGGTGCTGCTGCGCGTTTGGCTCACGAGGGTGATCGGATCATTGTGATTAATTATGGGATGATGGATGATTCCGAGATTATGGCTCACAAACCCAGAATCCTGCTGTTGAATGAAGATAACGGGATAGAAAAGATCCTCTGATGCTGCAAATCAATAGCCTGCAGGAGATGCAGGAAATCACATATCCCACCGGGAGCAGGATTGGCTTTGTACCGACCATGGGCTATCTACATGAAGGGCATCTCAGCTTGGTTGACGCATCCCGCAAAGAGTGCAAGATCACGGTTGTATCAATCTTTATAAATCCAGCCCAGTTTGGTCCTAACGAGGATCTTGCCAGTTATCCACGGGATCTTGAACGGGATCTGAACTTGTTACACGAGAGGGGAGTTGACTACGTCTTCTTTCCCAGTTCCGGGCAAATGTATCCAGATGGCTACCATAGCTGGGTGGAAGTGGAAGAACTCTCCAATATCCTTTGTGGAGCCAGCCGTCCAGGACATTTTCGGGGAGTCTGCACTGTTGTGCTCAAGCTCATCAACCTCGTACGTCCACACCGGATGTATATGGGTGAAAAGGATTATCAGCAGTTAACTATTCTACGCACAATGGCAGTTGATCTGAATTTGCCGCTCAGGATTGTTGGATGTCCGATTGTCCGCGAACCTGATGGCCTTGCCAAGAGCAGTCGCAATGTATATCTGGATCAAAGCCAACGTCAGATTGCCCGCAGCCTGTCTGAAGCCCTGCAAATGGCGCAAAGCCAGGCGAGATCAGGAATCTTGGACAGCGCAGAATTGATCCGCCAGGCAACCGAGCATTTACAAAGCAGAGGGGCAAGGGTGGATTATGTCAGCATTGTGGATTCCAGAACTTTGATGCCACATGCTCAGATTGATGAATATAGCCGGATGTTGCTTGCTGCATATGTGGGGAAAACGCGGTTGATTGATAACCTTCAATTGCTATAGATTGCAGCAAATCTGCTTGACAGAAGCAGCCCCTTCAAAATACTGACATTTCATAGCAAAAACATATATACAAAGCTCTTGCGAAAGTGGCGGAATTGGCAGACGCGCTGGACTTAGGATCCAGTAGGTTCACTCCTGTAGGGGTTCGAGTCCCCTCTTTCGCACCAACCTTTGAATTTGATTAAGGAGAAATAAAGTGCAGGTAGAATTAAAAGCCATCAACTCTGTGACCACAGAAGTAAATATCCAGGTTCCTTCTTCGGAAGTGGAACAATCCTGGGAGAAGCACCTTCGGAAAACAGCCAGGAATGCTGAAGTACCGGGCTTTCGCAAAGGCAAGGCACCGCTTTCCATGGTGGAACGTGCTTATGCTGATCGCATCAAGGAGTATTTCTTGCAGGATAGCGTAAATGAATACTTTGAGACTGCCGCCAAGGAACACAATCTGGAGTACCTGTTGTTTCCAGATGTAAAGGACGTGCAGTGGGAGAAGGGTCAGGATATGATGATCAAGATTGAGCTTGAGCACGAACCCGTTGTATCCTTCAAGCAGCTCGATGGTTTGAAGGTTCCCTACCATCCCGTTTCGCTGGATGAAGAAGTTTCGCGCTATCTGGAAGAATTACGAAATCAGAATGCTCGTGTGGTGGACGTGGAAGAAGCTATTGAAAACGATCATATAGATGTAGAATACACTTTATCCCTAAACGCGGAAGAGCTTCAGCTGAACGCTTCTCTGTTTGCAGGTGACAATCCAGAAACCCGTGCCATTCCAGAATTAATCGGCAAAAAGACTGGTGACATCCTGGACACCGAGTTGAAGGGCAAGATGATCAAGCTTACCAGCCGCAATTCCAGCGTGACTTTGGATAATGACACCTTGTATCCCGTGAAGGTCATGGTCAATTCCATCAGCAGAATGCAATATCCTGAGTTGGATGACGATTTTGCCAAAGATATGGAGTTTGAAAGCATGGAAGCCATGAAGACCAAGATTGCTGATGATATGCGCCTGGTCAATGAACACAAGAACTTGAACGTTGAGAACTTTTCCATTATCGGCAAGCTCTTTATCGACAACCGCTTTGATCTCCCCAAGAAAACCATTGATTATCTGGCCGATAAGGAAGCAGAGAACAGCCCTCATCCGGAATACCGTCAATATTTGAAGTATCAATACCAAATGCAGATTTCCCAAGATCTGATCAATATGTACATTCTGCGTAATTTGCGTCAGAACATGCCCCAGGAGATCAGTGCTGAGATGAAGGAAGAGTATTTCAAACACTCCGCTATCCTGGAGGACATTACCGTAGAAGCCTACAAAGAAAAGCACAAGGATGAGATCAGTGAAGAAGATTTCAGCCAGAATGTGCAAAACTACTTCATTCTGCGCAAGCTTGCTGAGACTGCGGATTTCTATATCCCGGAGCCTGAAGAGCAAAAGGACGAAATAGAAGATGCTCAACTTGTGGAAGAAGAGCTAGGCCTTGAGGAAGAACTATGAACTACATCCCGATGGTGATCGAACAGGTAGGACGCGGCGAACGCGCCTATGACATTTACAGCCGTTTGTTAAAGGATCGCATTATCTTTGTGGGTGGTCCAATTGACGACAATCTGGCCAACACAGTGGTTGCTCAGTTATTGCACCTGGAAGGGGAAGATCCCAGCCGCGATATCTATATGTACATCAATAGTCCTGGAGGTAGCATCAGCTCTGGTCTTGCCATCTACGACACCATGCAATATATCAAACCGCAGGTATCTACGATTTGCATCGGCATGGCCGCTTCGATGGGGGCTGTATTGCTGGCTGCCGGAGCCAAAGGGAAGCGTACCGCATTACCCAATAGCCGTGTGATGATTCACCAACCCTGGGGCGGCACTCAGGGCAGAGCCGCTGATGTGGAAATCCAGGCTCGCGAGATTCTTTATCTGCGCGGCAGGATGAATGAGATTCTCCATCATCACACCGGGAAAAGCATTGAGCAACTTAGCCAGGATACCGATCGCGACTATTTTATGAGTGCAGAAGAAGCCAAAGCTTATGGCCTGATCGATGAAGTGATCGCTCAGCGTGATCAAAAGCAGGAGAAGTAATTTGAATAATACAAAACATCTTAGCTGCTCTTTTTGTGGGCGGGATGAATCGGAAGTAGCAAATCTGATTCGGGGCATTGCCGGCAATATCTGCAATGATTGCATCGAGATGTGTCACAATATCATCGAAACCAATCATCCTGAAGTAGATTTAGCTGAGTTTGCGCATCCCATTCCCAGTAAGATAAAGAGCTTTCTGGATCAATATGTCATTGGTCAGGATCGTGCCAAAGAGATCATTTCGGTTGCTGTTTACAACCACTACAAACGTATTTTCAAGCAGAATAGCAACGATGAAGTTGATCTGGACAAAAGCAATATTCTGATGATTGGCCCAACTGGCAGCGGTAAAACCCTGATTGCGCAGACTTTGGCTCGCTTCCTGGAAGTACCATTTGCGATTAGCGACGCTACTACCCTTACTGAGGCTGGTTACGTGGGCGAAGATGTGGAAAACATCCTGGTACGCCTGCTGCAAAGCGCAAATTATGACATTGCCAAGGCTGAACGCGGGATCGTATATATTGATGAAATCGACAAGATATCCCGCAAGAGCGAGACTCCATCCATCACCCGTGATGTGTCCGGTGAAGGGGTTCAGCAGGCACTGTTGAAGATCCTGGAAGGCACCAAGGTGAACGTTCCCCCCAAAGGTGGGCGCAAGCATCCTCAACAGGAGTTCATCGAAGTGGATACCAAAAATATCCTCTTCATCGCGGGCGGCGCATTCTTTGGTCTGGAAAAGATCATCAAGGAACGCACCGACAAGAAGGCCATCGGCTTTGATGTGGATCTGGGAGAAAAGACTGAGGAAACAAACATCTTTGATCACACAACCCCGCATGATCTGCTCAAATATGGATTGATTCCGGAACTTATCGGCCGGATGCCGGTGATCTGTACCTTGCATGAACTTAGTGAAGAGGCTTTGATTGATATCTTGACCGAGCCCAAAAACGCCATCTGTAAGCAATATCAAAAGCTGTTTGAGATGGATGGTGTGCAACTGGAGTTTGACACCGCAGCCCTAAAGGAAATTGCCCGGATTGCCATCGCTCAAAAGACTGGCGCACGGGGTCTGCGTTCAATCATGGAAGGATTCATGATCAAGATTATGTATGATCTTCCTGATAACAGCAGCATTCAAAGCTGCACCATTACTCCTGGAGTAGTAAATGGAAGCCAGGAACCTGATTTTACAATGATCAAGCCCATGCGTTCCCGGGCTAAAGCTGCGGGAGAGGATTGACCGGAGATCTTCCATGATCCGAATCCTGATTTGTCTTACGGCGCTGATGATGCTTTTCATTGGCGCCTGTTTTTCAGAAAACGAATTAGTGGTCAAGAACAACAGCACCGGTGAGGCCTGGATTCGCATCGATAGCGGGGCTGAACGCTATATCCCTCCTGGTAGCACTCGAAGTTTCGGAGTATCTGGTCCCAATGATGTCGCAATTCTGTATCATGGAGATCACATCTGGCCAGGAGTGCTGTACGTGGATATGAACCTGGGAGGTGGGCAAAGCGTTACCCTGGAGCCAAATTGTGGAGCCTTACGCCTCCGGAATACTTCTACTCGTAGTATCAGGGAGGCATATCTCAGCCAGGCTGGAACTAACGATTGGGGGAGCAATATCCTGGAAAGCAATCTGCCTGGGGGTAGTTCTCGATTGATCAGCCTGAATCCTGCCTATTGGGATCTAAAGATTCAGGATCAAAACTTTAATTATTACTACTACACTGGATTACTTGTTCAGCAGGATCAAACCCGACAGCTAAGTTTTAATCCCTGATTGATGCCATTGGGGTTCACAAGAAAGCCCATAGGATTCGACACGTCTCATGTCGAACGAGGCTACAGGTCAAGAAAAGTCAGCATTGCGCTTTTTCAGTGGACCAGACGCCTGCAATCATATCTCCAAGCTTTCATCACCGTTAAGTTCATTCTGAACCCTTTACTTCTTCACAAACTTCACCCGCTGGCCAAAGATATCCACCTCAATGCTATCTGCATGAGTAACCGGGGGATCATAAAAGACATATCCTTCCATCCTGGCGCCGCTAAGCAGTTCCCCAAAACTAAAAGCAGAGGCTATCATGTCATAACGATCTTCCTGGATCTGCTGCCAATCCGGATCCCTGTTCTGGATGGGATTCATGGGATCTTGCCAATCCCAGGAAATGGGACTGGAAAATCCTATCGTTATCCAATCAATTGGCAAAGGGCGAGCCTGCTTATTATCCACCAACACAAAAAAAGCGTTTCTCTTAAGCTCAATAGTATGGGTGCTGATGTTTTGCACACTCATAAAGATGGAAAAGAAGATATTTCCCACGGTTCCGTTGGGACTGCGATAAGTTTGAGGACGGAGGGCTATTACCAGGCTATCCGTCCTCACAATGGCAAAACGGTCTTCGATTAAATAGTCTCCCGGGGCTGGCTGGAAGCGCTTGATAGCGCAACCGGCCAGCACTAGCAGGAGTAAGGCTACGATGCTATTCTTCAGAATCATCCGCATCATCGGCGGTGTCGATTTCCTCAGTGTCATCGATCTCATCTTCAAGATCATCCTCATCGCTTTGTTGCGTGTTGAATTGAGTGCGTGGAGGGGCCTTTTTGAGCTCTTCCACTTTCTTTTCCAGGTTGTCTTCATCTTCATTTTCAGGTGGCACGCAGGTGATATCACACACTTGATCGCCTTTGCTGAGGTTGATCAAACGTACTCCCTGAGTATTTCTGCTTTGAGTGATTTTCACTTCTTTGACTGCTTGACGGATAATCATGCCATCCTTGGTGATGATCATCAAATCATCTTCATCAGTCACCAGCATCAGCGCTGCCATCATGCCGTTACGGGCTGATGTATTCATGGTGATCACACCTTTACCGCCACGGTGAACGTTGACTGGATATGCTGAGATCGGGCTGCGTTTGCCAAATCCGTTTTCACTGATAGCCAGAAGGTTGGGCAGGTTTTCGGATTCATCACCGTTATCTTTGATATATTCGGCATTGATGATTGCCATGGAGATCACATAGTCTTCGTCGCGCAATCTGATCCCACGAACACCCTTGGTATTGCGTCCCATTGCCCTGGCTTCGCTTTCATCAAAGCGGTTGTTGTACCCAAAACGGGTTGCCAGCAGGATGTGGTCTCCAACTGAGGAGATTCTGGCATCGATCAGTTCATCACCATCCAGCAGCTTGATGGCGCGGATACCATTACTACGGGGGTGAGAATAGGCAGCCAGCGAGGTCTTTTTGATCAAGCCATTACGTGTGCACATAATGATGTTTTGCTCGGGATTAAACTCTCTGAGCGTCACGAAGGCTTTGATCTTTTCTCCTTCAGAGAATTTCACCAGATTCACAATGGCCTTACCTCGGGCGGTGCGGCTGGCTTCGGGGATGGTATAGACTTTCAGCCAGTGACACATGCCATGATCCGTAAAGAGCAGAATGTAATCATGGGCATTGGCAACAAAGAGGTATTGGATGAAATCCTGCTCTTTGAGATTGGATGCGCTGAGGCCCTTGCCTCCGCGTCCCTGCACTCTGTAGGTATCAACCGGCAAACGCTTCACGTAGCCGTCATGAGTGATCGTGATTACCATCATGTCGTCGGCAATCAGATCTTCCATATTGAAGCTTCCGCCGCGTCCCTCAATTATTGCAGTCCGACGGGGATCAGCAAATTTGTCCTTGATCTCCAGCGTTTCTTCCTTGATCTTGTCCAAACGCAACTCTCTGTTTTCCACCAGAGCGCGCAACTGGATGATCAGATCCAGGATCTCGCGGTATTCCTGTTCAATCTTGTCCCGTTCCAATCCGGTCAAGCGTTGCAGCCTCATATCCAGGATTGCTTTTGCCTGAATCTCGGAGAGTCCAAACTTCTCTTGCAAGGCGATGCTGGCTTCCGGAGGAGTAGCAGATGCGCGGATGGTGGCAATCACCTCATCCAGATGATCCAGGGCGATGCGATAACCTTCCAAAATGTGCAGCCGGGCTTCGGCATTACGTAGCTCAAACTGAGTGCGGCGCAAGATGACATCATGACGGAACTCGATGAAGTTGTTCACCAACTCCTTCATATTCAATACTTCTGGGATGCCATCGCGCAGGCAGAGGTTGATCACGCCAAAGGTACTTTGCATCTGCGTGTATTTGTAGAGCAGGTTTTGCACCACGTTTGCATCATGATTGCGCTTCACCTGGATCACGATGCGCATGCCGTCGCGCCCGGATTCATCGCGAATATCGCTGATTCCCTCAATGCGTTTTTCTTTGACCAGTTCCACCATTCGCTCAATCAACAGAGACGTTGTGGTCTGGTAGGGGATGGAACGGATGATGATGCGTTCACTATCATTAGCCATGGTTTCGATTTCCATCTCACCACGAACCAAGACCCGCCCTCTTCCGGTTTCAAAGTAATCTCTGATGCCGTCACTACCAAGGATGAATCCTCCAGTGGGAAAATCCGGTCCCTTGATGTATTGCAGCAAATCCAGGGGTTGAAGGTCTGGATTATCGATCAAAGCGATGATGGCATCACTCACTTCACCAATGTTGTGGGGTGGCATATTGGTTGCCATACCCACAGCAATACCGGATGAACCATTGATCAGCAGATTGGGTGTACGGGCGGGGAAAACCTCAGGCTCTTTGCGGGTTTCGTCATAGTTGCTTTTAAAATCTACTGTGTCTTTATCGATTTCACCAAGCATTTCTGTGGTAATCTTTTGCATACGGGCTTCAGTGTAACGCATAGCCGCAGGTGGATCACCATCGATGGACCCAAAGTTTCCCTGACCATCGATCAGTTGATAGCGCATAATCCAGGGTTGAGCCATGCGCACCAGGGTCGGATATACAACCTGTTCACCATGTGGGTGGTAGTTTCCGGAGGTATCACCGGCGATCTTGGCACATTTACGGAAATGCCCGCCGGGGCTGAGATTGAGCTCGTGCATCGCAAACAGGATGCGTCTTTGGGAAGGTTTCAGACCGTCCCGGATATCAGGCAGGGCACGTGATACGATCACGCTCATGGAATAATCCAGATAAGCCTGTTTAAGATGATCTTCGATCTGAGTAGGGATTATTCTGTTGTTATCAGACATCTATAAACTCCATTAAATATCAAGATTTTTTACGTAACGGGCATTGGCCTGGATGAACTCTCTGCGAGGTTCCACTTCATCACCCATCAGAATGGTAAACAAACGATCGGCCTCGATGGCATCATCCATCCGCACTGCGATCATGGTACGCGATTCAGGATCCATAGTGGTTTCCCAAAGCTGTTCGGCGTTCATTTCACCAAGACCTTTATAGCGTTGGATAAACACGCCTTTTTCACCAAATTCCTGCAATGCTGCATCGCGCTCAGCTTCCGAAAACACATAACGCTTTTGTTTGCCTTTACGCACCAGGAATAGCGGGGGCATGGCGATGTAAAGATAGCCTTGCTCGATCAGGGGGCGCATGTAGCGGTAGAAGAAGGTCATCAATAGGGTGCTGATATGCGCTCCATCAACATCTGCGTCCGCCATGATGATGATCTTGTGATAACGCAGACGAGTCACATCAAACTCCTGACCAATGCCAGCTCCCAAAGCCAGAATGATCGGTTGAATCTTATCGTTGTTCAATACCCTGTCAACACGGGCTTTTTCAGTATTCAGCATCTTGCCCCACAGCGCCAGGATGGCCTGATAGCTACGGTCTCTACCCTGTTTGGCAGATCCTCCGGCAGAGTCTCCTTCCACCAGGAATAGCTCGGTCTTTGCGGGATCGTTGATCGTGCAGTCTGCCAGCTTACCGGGAAGAGAGCCGCTTTCCAGCACAGATTTGCGGCGCGTAAGCTCTCTGGCTTTGCGGGCAGCTTCACGGCTACGGGCGGCCATCACGCTTTTCATGGAGATGTTCTTAGCTTCAGTCGGATGCTCCTCAAAATACACCATCAG
>Ga0265294_10002474_pt1 | contig 24210 bp, 23 predicted proteins | sample MunlanPumphouse3_FD_192504 | JGI IMG/M metagenome (GOLD analysis project Ga0265294, IMG submission 192504) | Groundwater microbial communities from a municipal landfill in Southern Ontario, Canada - Pumphouse #3 | ecosystem: Environmental > Aquatic > Deep subsurface > Groundwater | place... | reverse complement strand
AAACGTGGCCAAGAAGTGGACCCGTCCCATTCGGGATTGGACAGCGGCACTCAACCAGTTCGTCATTCTGTTCGGCGAGCGGGTGCCGGTTTGAAATCAGTTACACAGATTACTTGACACCCTCGGAGTCTCTTGTCAGTAGCAAGGATTAGTCTGTACCCTAAACATGACGCCGTTGAGGCTAGTGCTTAGAAAGAGACGGCTCAGCCGAAAAGGGGGCTTTCCGTGCACATGAAATTCACAAGAAGAATCCTCGAGCATGGAGCCTGGATGACGCGACGAAACCCACTCAAGTCTATATTCAAGCCTCACCATTGGCTCGCGGTAGGAACGGGCCTCATCGTAACCGGGCTTTTTCTCGGCGCGACGCCCGATAGCGCCGAAGCCACTCGCACCAAAACAAGCCCTCTCCTGGCAACAGTGGAACCCGGCGTGGCCCCCATCACGCTGCCTTTAGAACTGCCTGAATTGCACATAGATACAAACACCGCCCAACGGGTTCAGGAAACTTCTGATGACACTCAATGGCACACTCTTGTTGTCAAACGCGGTGATACGCTCACCGATCTTTTTGCCCGGGCGGGCATCAACAGCCGGGAACTGTATAACGTCCTCAGCCTCGGAGATGAAACCCGTACACTGGCGAGACTGCTCCCCGGCGAGACATTGAAGCTGAAACGGGATTCCGACGGGCAATTGCAGGAGCTTCTTTACGAGATCAATGTCACCAACGCCCTCCACGTCCAGAGGAATGGGGAAGGCTTCGAGGCACGCAAGATTCTACACCCGGTAGAACGGCGTATCGCCCATGCCACTGCGACCATTGAGAGCTCGCTTTTCAATGCCGCACATGACGTTGGACTCTCGGACAGCATGGCTCTCGAGTTGGCCAGGATCTTCGGTTGGGATATCGATTTTGCTCTCGATCTGCGCCAGGGCGACCAGTTTTCCGTAATATATGAAGAGTTTTATCTGGATGGCGCCAAGGTCGGCGACGGACCTGTCCTAGCCGCTGCATTCACCAATCAAGGCAAAACTTATCGTGCCGTCCGGTATACGGACACGGAGGGAAACTCCGATTACTACACCCCGGAAGGCCTGGCCATGCGCAAGGCATTCCTGCGAACACCGCTTGAGTTTTCCCGGATATCTTCCGGCTTCAATCCCAAGCGCTACCATCCGGTCCTTAAAGAGATCCGTGCACACAAAGGCGTCGACTACGCAGCCCCGACCGGCACACCGGTAAAAGCCGCGGGCAATGGCCGGGTGACGTTCGCGGGCAAGAAAGGCGGCTACGGAAACGTAGTCATCCTTCAGCATGGCGAGCGGTACAGCACCGTTTACGGGCACTTGAAGGGATTTGCCCGCGGCATCAAGACGGGCGCCCGCGTAACCCAGGGCCAGGTTATCGGCTACGTTGGAATGACCGGGCTCGCCACAGGACCCCACCTGCATTACGAGTTTCGCGTCAATGGCGTCCATCGCAATCCATTGACGGTTGCCCTCCCCAGTGCAAAACCAATCCCAGCCGAACAAAAAGAGCAATTTATTAAAACGACTCAGCCGGTGCTGGCTCAGCTTGAAGTCATTGACCGGGTAGCACTGGCGTTAGGGCCAGAAGCCACCCGTGTTCCATGAATTGGCCATGCAATCCAATGGCAGCGCGTTACGCACTTCCTAGAGTGGCCATCTGCGGATTTGGTCAAAAACCACCTCTCCAGCAACCTGGGTAGCTTGGCCAAGACGCCTTACATCGCTCGCACCAAGTGCGCAGACTTGCCTCTTTGGCTGATCGGCAGATAAGGCCGTATTCCTTCCCCGGTATAAACCTGGGTCGGCCGGAAAATACGGTTGTCCGACAACTGCTCCCGCCAGTGGGCGAGCCAGCCCGCGGAACGAGCCACGGCAAACAAGGAGGTAAATTGATCGGTCGGAATACCCAGCTCCGAGTAAAGAATGCCGGAGTAAAAGTCCACATTCGCATAGACACCCTTCTGGGCAAGCTGCTCTTCGGCGGCCTCCTCCAGCGCCAGGGCTGTCTCGAATAGCGGACTGATCTTACCTCCACGGTATTCGACCAGTTTTTCCACGAGTTTTTGCAGAATAGTGGCACGCGGATCCTTTACTTTGTATTCCCGGTGGCCCATCCCCCAGATCTTCTCCTTGGCAGCGAGCTTGGCATCCAGCCAAGGCTTGACCCGATCAGGCCGGCCGATCTCCTGCAACATTTCGATCACACGCTCGTTCGCGCCGCCATGCAACGGACCGGAAAGGGTTCCAATAGCAGCCGCTATCACAAGATAAGGACTCGCCAGCGTGGATGCCGCGACGAGCGCCGCGAACGTCGATGCATTGATCGTATGCTCGGCATGCAGAATCAAGCATATATCCAGGATCTTGGCCAGAAACGGATCCGGGTCCCTACCCGAGAACATGTAGAGGAAATTTTCAGCGTATGTCAGGTCAGTACGCGGAGCGATAGGGTCGCGGCCATTGCGGATATGTTCCCACATGGTCACGAGGGTAGGCATGCGAGCAATGATCTGTACTGAACCGCTGTGCACGTACTCGGGGTCTTCCTCTGGCCACTTCAAGGGCGCGCTACCGGAATAAAACATGCCCAGACTCGCGACCGCCGTCTGCAGCATCTCCATGGGATGACCGGTAGCGGGCAGGCATTTCATCATCTCCTGAACGCTGGATTTCACAGCGCGATTGGCCCGCAACTCCTCATCAAAGGCCGCCAATGCCTTTGCACTAGGCAGTTGTCCGTCCAGCAAAAGGAGTGCTGTTTCCTCGAAAGAACTCTGTTCGGCAAGTTCTTCGATACGATATCCACAGTAGGTCAGGATGCCGTGCTGGCCATCAAGAAAGGAGATACTGGATTTCGTGGCCGGCACCCCTTGCAGACCGGGCAAGTATTCGTTCATTACATTCCCCGTGTGCGTTTGTTGTTCGCAAGAATATCAAAAATACGGTCCACTGACGCACCTTGCCCCAGCGTGCACCGCTCGCCATGGGCACAGGCAAAGAGCCATGGTCTCTGGGCCGGATCCGTGGCTCCCGGGACTTGTTGCCCGTCGCTCTCACCAGGTGCGCCAGTTTATAAGGGGAGCGCACAAACTCCAACAGGTTGGCGACAAAAAGAAAAAGGGCGCCCAAAGGGCGCCCGCGGGCAATTGATATGTGAAAATCGCGTTGTTCTTGGTGTTATCCGGTTACACGGAAAACGACGAGCCGCACCCGCAAGTAGTTACGGCGTTCGGATTCCGGATGACGAACTGAGCCCCTTCCAAGCCTTCCGTATAATCGATTTCGGCTCCAACCAGATACTGAAAACTCATGGGATCGATCAACAGTGTCACACCGCCATTCTCAACCTGCGTATCCCCTTCGTTGACGTTTTCATCGAAGGTAAACCCGTACTGAAATCCGGAGCATCCCCCCCCCGAGATGAAGACACGCAGCATGAGATTAGGATTATTTTCTTCCTCAATCAACTCCTTAACCTTCTTGGCCGCCGCGTCGGTAAAAATCAGCGGGCTCGATACTTCGGACACATCTGTCGTCATCGTTCACTCTCCAAATTTTTAAAACAATCCCGCTTTCGGGGGAAGGCATGAGATTATGCGATTATCGATACAAACGATCAACAATCGGTGGGTAACGCTTCGTCACCATGGACGGCTCCGGTTTCTTTCGACTCGGCCGCCATCACATCCGAGCAGTGCAGCAGGCTGCCGTTGACCTCGGCACCCATCGCCATTTCAAGCAAATTGTAATACACGTTGCCGGTGATCCGTGCACGCGGAGCAAGCTCGATCCGCTCCACCGCATACACATCGCCGATGACTTTTCCGTTGAGGACTACGTTCGGGACACGCACCTCACCTTCGATAAACCCTTGTTCTCCGACGGTAAGTACTGCGGCCGAGTCGGTCCGAGCTATGACGTTGCCCCTTACCGTGCCGTCCACATGCAGCCCGCCGCTGAACAACACATCCCCGCGCAGCTCCGTATCTTCCCCAACAAGTGTCTGAATTTTTGGAGTTTTTCGCCCTTTTCCGCTTCCCCACATACCCGTGTTTCCCCCTTAGCACAATCGCTGCATTCAAGCATATCAGCAGTTGACAGGCCCAGGAGCGCAGCCGACCGCCCGGAGTCGCCACTAGCGCCTCGCCGGTCCCGCCGCCTTGAACAACGTTCCCCAGTCGAACGCCTTTTCTGTGCCCGGCTGTCGTCCCTGCTGGGGCACCACTTGCACGATGACCCGCTGCGGAACAAACCCTGCCGGTAACTGAAGCTCGCCCTCCAAATTCTGGAAGTATCTAAAACCAAAGACGAGTTCTCGCCCTTTTGGAAGGAGAACCATCTCCATGGGCAGCCTTTTTTGCTCGCCTGCCTCACGGCCCTCCACCAGCAAATTTACCGCCCCACGCACAAGCTGGTCATTGCCTTTGACCTGGGTAAGTACAAGCTTGAACCGGAACAGGCCTTCCGCGCTCCCCTTTTCCAGCTTCAGGCTCTGTACACGCAGGCCTGGCTTGGCATCCGGGGGCGAAACAATATTGCGGTAGAAAGTAACTTCCTGGCGCAACGCAAGAAGCTCATCCTGCAGAGCGGTCAGGTTGCGCTTGACCTCGATTGCCGCTTGGTGGCTGATCTGACTGGAACGCTCTGCCAAAGCCACCCGCTCCCGCAGATGGGCATTCTGCTCCCGCAGATGGGCATTCTGCTCCCGCAGTTCCACTACCTCGACTTCGAGCTGAGCACGCGACTTTGCCGTACTCTGCTCGACCCATTTGGACAGGTATTCGGAAAAAAGCCAGCCCCCACCAGCCGAAATCACGAAAACAACCGGGGCAACCAACCAATTTTTCCAACGAGAATCATGCCTTACAACAAGACGAGGCCGTTTTCCACGCATTGTTCACCCGTGTTCTCGTTACTTGGCCGCGCGGCTCTCGTCGGCCCGAAGAAGGACGAGCCTTCATCACGGCAGCAATGCTATGCCGTCCAACCCGGTCTTCTCTTCCACCCCAAACATGAGATTCATGTTCTGAACCGCCTGTCCCGCCGCCCCCTTGACGAGATTATCGATCACAGAAAGCACGACTACTGTATTTCCGTTCTGAGGCCGATGCACGGCAATACGACACATATTGGCGCCTTTGACGCTGCGCGTCTCCGGATGCGCGCCTGCCGGCAGGACATCGACAAAGGGCTCCTGAGAGTAGGTCTCCTCATAAAGCCGCTGCAGATCCACTGCCGTATCGGTCAATTCCGCATACAGCGTTGCGTGGATGCCCCGGATCATAGGAGTGAGATGGGGCACGAACGTCAAACGAACGCCTGCTCCCCCAATATCTCGCAGCCCTTGGCTGATCTCCGGCAGATGGCGATGCCCCATCACGCCATAGGCTTTGAAGCTCTCGCTCGCTTCCGTCAGCAGCCCCGACAACTGCGCCTTGCGGCCTGCCCCGCTCACCCCCGATTTCGCGTCCGCGATCAGGCGTGAGGTATCGACCAGCCCGCCCCTGACCAGCGGCAGGAAACCCAGCAGTACAGCCGTGGGATAGCATCCAGGGTTGGCCACGAGCCTGGCACTACGGATAGCCGCACGATTGAGCTCCGGCAGGCCATACACTGCCTCGGCGATCAGTTCCGGACACGCGTGTTCCATGCCGTACCACTGTTGCCACTCATCGGGGTCCCGCAGACGAAAATCCGCAGCAAGATCGATGACCCGCACCCCTGCACGCAACAGCTCGGGCACCATTCCCATGGCCGTCCCGTTCGGCGTCGCGAAAAACACGACATCGCATTGCGCCAGACGCTCCGGATTCGGCTCGGAGAAGCATAAATCCACATGTCCACGCAGATTGGGAAACATATCGGCCACTGCCATCCCCGCTTCGGAACGGGACGTGACCATGGAAAGTTCCACCGCCGGATGGTGCGCCAGAAGGCGCAGCAACTCGACGCCCGTGTAGCCCGTACCACCCACAATGCCAGCCTTAATCATCTTGCCCGCATACCTCAAAACTGTTGTTCGTTAACATTCATCATATGAAGTCGAAACTAGGAGCGAAAGGGTTTCGACAGGAAACAATGCCGTCTGCGGGCACAGCAAGAGGCAGCCAAAACGGGGAACGGCAGCACCACAGGATAAGGGAGGAGCAAAAAGAAAAGCGGCCGAGGCCGCTTAATAGCTAGTGCAACAACTATTATTGTTGTTTTCACCAGTTTTTCCGGCCTCCTAAAGCGGCCGGACTATAATTCCAGAACGAAATTAAGCGTATCCGAGCCGCTGTTAAAAAGTCAATATCCTGCGACGCGCCCAACTCACATGGAACTGGCACATGGGAACCGCTGGAGGGCATTCTTTACAGCACTTCTGGATGCACGCATTATGCAGTGATACTGGCCTACCATCCGAAACAGGCCATATCGACCGGCGGTCTTCCAGGCCATGCCGTCAAAACGGTTGATTGATCTGTTCGCCCATTTCGATGAAATCATGGACAGCGGAACTCCCCGAGACTGGAAAAGATGTGAAAAGGCGAACGCCAAACGCCATTATCCACACCTGACCGAATGCTGATGGACGACAACGAACTTCTGCGCTACAGCCGGCAGATCCTCCTTCCCCAGGTCGGGGCCGAGGGGCAAGAGCGGCTTCGGCAATCCCGTGCGCTTATCATCGGGCTTGGCGGCCTCGGATCGCCGGTCGCGATGTATTTGGCGGCGGCCGGCGTGGGCCATCTAACCCTCGTGGATTTCGACCAGGTCGACCTCACAAACCTGCAGCGCCAGATCCTCTATCGGAGTGCCGACATCGGCCGACCGAAGGCGGAAGCCGCCCGGGACACCCTGCTGGCCTTGAACCCGCTGGTTACCGTAACGATCATCGCCCGCCAGTTGGAGGATTCCGACCTCGTCGAGCAGGTAGCCCAGGCAGACGTCGTGATCGACGCCACCGACAACTTCGCCACGCGCTTCGCCCTCAACGCGGCCTGTGTACGCACCCGGACACCTCTCGTGTCGGGCGCGGCGATCCGTCTGGAGGGCCAAGTAGCGGTGTTCCGCCCGGACCGCAGCGACAGCCCCTGCTATCGCTGTTTATATAAGGATGAGGAAGAGTTGGCCGAGGGATGCACGCAGACGGGCGTATTCACGCCGGTGGTGGGAATTGTCGGCGCCATCCAGGCCACCGAGGCGCTCAAAGTGCTGCTCGACCTTGGCAAACCCCTCACCGGGCGTCTGCTCCTGATCGATGCGCTGACCATGGACTTGCGCACACTCGGTCTGCGCCAAGACCCGCACTGCCCGGTCTGCTCCAGGCAAATCGAGCCGCGCGAGCATTCTTGAAACACGATACGACGCCATCACTCAAACAGGGGGGATACCGCCATGGCTATCGCAAGACTGCCCCGCACACTGGTGAACCAGATACTCCAGCAGGCTCTGCGGACACCCGACCGGGAAGTGTGCGGACTGATCGGCAGCCGCAACGCCATCCCCACACGCTGTTATCCCGTCCCGAACGTCTCCCCGGAACCGCAGCGCCTGTTCGAGATGGATCCCCAAGGTCAGATCGAGGCCATGCGGCAGATGCGCGAGCGGGGCGAGACGCTGTTCGGCATCTATCACTCCCACCCCTGCGCCCCGCCCCTGCCGTCCGCGCGGGACGTGGCGGAGAATCAATATCCCGACGCGCTGTACCTCATCGTCTCGCTTAACACCAAAGGCGTGCTGGAACTGCAGGGCTTTCGCATCCGGGACGGACAGGTCATGCCCGTGGAGCTGGAAGTCACGGAGAGCACCGAAGAAGCCGCCGGATCGGCCTTCACCCATGCCGGATAATTCCGCGGCGCGCGCCAAGATCATCCGGTTTGCCGTCCTGCGCTACTTCTCGCGTCTGGGCTGCAGCGCGGGCTGCCGCATCGACGGAGCCGGTACGGACATCAAGCCCGGCTGAGCCTCAATGGCGGGTCTGTGGAACACCCGGCGAAACACCGCCGGCGAAGATCTGTTCGGCATCCACCACGTCGAATTCGTAATGCTGATTGCAGAACTCGCAATCCACCACGATCTTGCCCTCTTCGCGCAGGATGTCCTGCACCTCGGCATGGCCCAGCCCGCGCAGCACCGCCTCAATGCGCTCCCGGGAACAGCCGCAGCGGAAGCTGACCGGCTCGGGATCGAAGAGCTGCACGTCCTCCTCATGGAACAAACGGCGAATGAGATCGCTTGCCTGCAATTCCAGCAGCTCCCCATCGGTAATCGTCGCGCCCAGATGTTCCACGCGGCTCCAGCCGTCCTCATCCGCGGCCTCGCCCGGCAGGTTCTGTAACAGGAGACCGGCGGCGCGGGAGGCATTGGCGGTGAGCCACAGGCGCGTCGGGAGCTGCTCGGAACGGGAGAAATATTCTTCCAGGGCTTGACTCAGGGTGGCCTGACTTAACTCCACGACCCCCTGGTAGCGCTCGCGCCCCAGCCCCGGATCGATGGTGAGCACCAGCCGGCCATCACCCACCATCTCCTGCAGCGAGCCGTCCGGCACCGCATCTTTCCAGCGTGCCAGCCCGCGCAGGGTGCGCTGGCTGGTGCACTGCACCACCAGTAGATGCAGCGGGCCTTCGCCCTGGATCTGCAGGGTTAGCGATCCGTCCAGCTTGATGGTCGCGGTCAGGAGTGCGGCTGCGGCCATCGCCTCGCCCAGGAGCCTGCGCACTGGGGCGGGATACTCGTGGCGCTCCAGGACGGCCCGCCAAGTGGCATCCAGGTGGACCACCTCGCCGCGTACATTGAGTTCGGGAAACAGAAAACGGTACAGGCTGTCGCCGTCGCGCATGATCTCACCGGCTATGCGTCAAATGTGGGTAGGCAAAAAGCGGCCCGGCAGAAAGGCCGTTTGACCGGCCCGCGCCGGAAAGGCGCGGGCCGTCGACATGAAAGGATACGCTAAGCGCCGAGCTTCTTCTTCAGCAGCTCGTTGACCTGGCCCGGATTGGCCTTGCCCTGGGTGGCCTTCATGACCTGCCCCACGAAGAACCCGAACAGCTTGTCCTGGCCGCTGCGATACTGCTCCAGTTGCTGCGGATGGCGGGCGATCACCTCGTCGATCACCTTTTCGATCGCGCCGGTGTCGGTCACCTGCTTGAGGCCCTTGCGTTCGATGACGGTATCGGCATCGCCCTCGCCCGCCCACATGGCCTCGAACACCTGCTTGGCGATCTTGCCGGAAATGGTGTTGTCGATAATGCGCTTGAGCATCCCGCCCAGCATCGCCGCGCTCACCGGGCTTTCCGTGATCTCCAGGCCATGCTTGTTCAAGGCGCCGGAGAGTTCGCCCATCACCCAGTTGGCCGCAAGCTTCGCCTCGCCGCCGCAGGCCGTCACCACCGCCTCGTAGTAGTCCGCCATCTCGCGGGTGGCGGTGAGCACGCCGGCATCGTAGGCGCTGAGCCCGTACTGACTCATGAAGCGCTCCTTCTTTTGATCGGGCAGCTCCGGCAGGGTGCGCCGCACCTCCTCGATGAAGGCGTCGTCCAGCACCAGGGGCAGGAGGTCAGGATCCGGGAAATAGCGGTAGTCGTGCGACTCTTCCTTGCCGCGCATGGAACGGGTCTCGTTCTTGTCCGGGTCGTAGAGCCGGGTCTCCTGCACCACCGCCCCGCCGCTCTCCAGGATGTCGATCTGGCGCTCCACCTCGAAATTGATGGCGCGCTCCACGAAACGGAAGGAGTTCAGGTTCTTGAGCTCGGTGCGGGTGCCAAACTTGTGCTGGTCCTTGGGGCGCACCGAGACGTTGGCGTCGCAGCGGAACGAGCCCTCCTGCATGTTGCCGTCGCAGATCTCAAGATAGCGCACCAGGGCGTGGATCTTCTTCATGTAGGCCACCGCCTCCTTGGCCGAGCGCATGTCGGGCTCGGAGACGATCTCCAGCAGCGGCGTGCCGGCGCGGTTGAGGTCGATGCCGGTCATGCCGTGGAAGTCCTCGTGCAGGGACTTGCCCGCATCCTCTTCCAGATGTGCGCGGGTGACGCCGATGACCTTGGTGCTGCCGTCCTCCAGTTCGATCTCCACCTGGCCCTGACGCACGATGGGCAGCTCGAACTGGCTGATCTGATAGCCCTTGGGCAGATCCGGGTAGAAGTAGTTCTTGCGCGCGAAGACGGAGCGCCGCTCCACCGTGGCGCCGATCGCCAGCCCGAATTTCGCCGCCATGCGCACCGCCTCGCGGTTCAGCACCGGCAGCACGCCCGGCAGGCCCAGGTCCACGGCGCAGGCCTGGGTATTGGGCGGCGCGCCGAAGGCGGTCGACGCCCCCGAGAAGATCTTGCTCTTGGTGGCCAACTGGGCATGGATCTCCAGCCCAATCACAACTTCCCATTCCATATCTGAATACCTCAAGACTCAACGCAAAGGCGCAACGATTGATGATGCCTTTTTGCCGTTTCTTTGCGTCTTGGCGCCTTTGCGTTGATCAGTTCTCACTCGAATCCCGGCGGCACGCGGTCGTGCCAATCAGTGACCTGCTGGTAGCGGTGGGCGACGTTCAGCAGCCGCGACTCGGCGAAGTAATTGCCGATGATCTGCAGCCCCACCGGCCGCCCCTCCACAAACCCCGCCGGGACGGACATGCCCGGCAGCCCGGCCATGTTCACGGCGATGGTGTAGATGTCCGACAGGTACATGGTGATCAGGTCGTCCACCTTCTCGCCGATATTGAAGGCCACCGTCGGGGAGGTCGGCCCCATGATGACGTCCACCTGCTCGAAGGCCCGCTTGAAGTCGTCGCTGATGAGCCGGCGCAGCCGCTGCGCCTTCAGGTAATAGGCATCGTAGTAGCCCGCCGAGAGCACGTAGGTGCCGATCATGATGCGCCGCTTCACCTCCGCGCCGAAGCCCTCGCCGCGGGAGCGCTTGTACAGATCCTCCAAGTCCTTCGGATTCTCGCACCGGTAGCCGAAGCGCACCCCGTCGTAGCGGGACAGGTTGGAGGAGGCCTCCGCCGGCGCCAACACATAATAGGTGGGCACCGCCAGTTGGGAGTTCGGAAGGCTGATCTCCACCACCTCGGCACCGAGCCTGCGGTATTCCCCGATCGCCTCTTCGACGACCTGGGCCACCCTGGGATCCAGTCCTTCACCGAAATACTCCTTGGGCAGGCCAATCCGCAGGCCCGTGATGGAGTCATTCAGTGTGGCGCAGTAATCCGGCACCGGTATGTCCACGCTGGTGGAGTCGCGCGGATCGAACCCGGCCATGACCCCGAGCAACAAGGCCGCATCCTCCGCCGTGCGGGCCATGGGACCGCCCTGATCGAGACTGGAGGCGAAGGCGACCATGCCGTAGCGCGAGACGCGCCCGTAGGTCGGCTTGAGGCCGGTGATGCCGCACAGCGCCGCCGGCTGGCGGATGGAGCCGCCCGTATCCGTGCCGGTGGCCGCCGGAGCCAGCCGCGCCGCCACCGCCGCCGCCGAACCGCCCGAAGAACCGCCGGACACCGCGTCGGTATCCCAGGGGTTGCGCACCGGGCCGTAGAAGCTCGTTTCGTTGGAAGACCCCATGGCGAACTCGTCCATGTTGGTCTTGCCCAGCATCACCATGCCGGCCTGGTTCAGGCGCTCGACCGTAGTGGCGTCATACGGCGCGACGAAGCTGTCCAGCATGCGCGAGCCGCAACTCGTCCTGACGCCCTTGGTGCAAAAAAGGTCTTTCTGCGCCAATGGGATGCCCGTCAGTGGCCCGGCCTCCCCGCGCTGCCGGCGCGCATCGGCCGCCCGCGCGGCCGCCAGCGCCTGCTCGGCGGTGACCGTAATGAACGAATTCAGTTGCGGATCGAACTTCTCGATACGGGCCAGAAACGCGCGGGTCAGCTCCTCGCTGGAAAACTCCCCGGCGCTGAGGCCTCTGGATAATTCGGCAATTGTCTTCCTATGCATCTTTCACCAGCAATGAAGGTGGATCGGTTGGACTGGACATCGCCGGCCGGGATATCCCGGCACCTTGCCTGCTCGACAGGGCCGGCAGCGATTTGCGGCGTTGGGCAAGACCCCCGTGCGGTTGCTCCGTACAGAGCCTTACTCGATGACCTTGGGAACGAGATATAGTCCGGCCTCCACCAGCGGTGCGCCGGCCTGGAACAGCTCGCGCTGATCGGTCTCCGTCACCTCGTCCGGGCGCAGGCGCTGGTGGGCATCCAACGGATGTGCCATAGGAACCACGCCGCTGGTATCGACCGTGTTCATCTGTTCAACGAATTGCAAAATGCTCGAAAGATTTGCCGCGTATTCCTTGACATCCTGTTCGCTGATGGCGAGACGTGCGAGGTGTGCGATTTTCTCAACGTCGGCTGAAGTGAGCGCCATGGATCAAGTCCCGTTGTGATGAGTTTAACAACGGCACAACTTACCACATTTGCCACCTTGCCCAAAGTCCCTGGCCATTGTTACAGTATCGGCTTTGCTTCTAAGGGTTTTCCCTACCATTTCCGAAAGGCTGATTCGGCGACCATGTTCAAACAACTGCGGGGCTTCTTCTCCAACGACCTTTCCATCGATCTCGGCACGGCGAACACAATAATCTATGCTCGCGGCCGGGGAATCGTGCTGAACGAACCCTCCGTGGTCGCCATCCGCCAGGACCGGGGACCGGGCGGTCCCAAGAGCATCGCGGCGGTGGGTACCGCAGCCAAACGCATGCTTGGGCGTACTCCCGGCAACATAACAGCAATCCGTCCCATGAAGGACGGAGTGATCGCCGATTTCACCGTCACCGAGAAGATGCTGCAGTACTTCATCCACAAGGTGCACGAGTCGAAATTCCTGCGTCCGAGTCCCCGTGTGCTGGTGTGCGTGCCTTGCGGTTCCACCCAGGTGGAGCGCCGTGCAATACGCGAATCCGCCGCTGGAGCCGGCGCGCGCGAGGTTTACCTGATCGAAGAGCCCATGGCCGCAGCCATCGGCGCCGGACTGCCCGTGGAAGAGGCGCACGGCTCCATGGTGCTGGACATCGGTGGCGGCACCTCGGAGGTGGCCGTGCTCTCGCTGAACGGCATCGTCTACTCCGCCTCGGTGCGCATCGGCGGCGACCGCTTCGACGACGCCATCATGAACTACATCCGCCGCAACTACGGCACCCTGATCGGCGAGGCGACCGCTGAGCGCATCAAGCACGAGATCGGCTCCGCCTTTCCCGGCAACGAAGTGCGGGAAATGGAGGTCAAGGGGCGCAACCTTTCGGAAGGTGTGCCGCGCAGCTTCGTGGTCAACAGCAACGAGATTCTCGAGGCTCTGCAGGAACCGCTGTCGGGCATCGTGGGTGCCGTCAAGACCGCGCTGGAGCAGACACCGCCGGAGCTGGGAGCGGACGTGGCCGAGCGCGGCATCGTCCTGACCGGCGGCAGCGCGCTGCTGCGGGACCTTGATCGCCTGCTGATGGAGGAGACCGGGTTGCCGGTGCTCATCGCCGAGGACCCGCTGACCTGCGTGGCGCGGGGCGGCGGCAAAGCATTGGAAGTGATCAGCGAGCGCGGCCGGGAACTGTTTGTCGTGGATTGAGGGAAATCCCCAGCGCTGACTCCTGCGCAGACCGCGCAGCGCCGCTGGTGGCGGACCTGCCCATCCGCCGCGAAGAACGGAAGCGGGTACGCCCGCATAACAGAGGTCTGCAGCCCGATGTAACTGTCGCATCATTCCCTTGCGGAACAAGACGTACGGGAGCGTGCAACCGTTGGACATCCCGGTCTCGCCATCGGGTGGAACCGCCGGGGGGTGACCGGCACGGGGGTTCCTGATCCGCGTTTGTTCTGAAGAGGAGTTGTCCCATAAAACTCTTATTTACAAGAGGGCCATCGATCACCGCACGACTGGCAATCTTCCTGCTGGCGTCGGTCCTCTTTATGGCAGCGGATCACCGGCTGCCCCAGTTGCAGATGATGCGCGCCGCCCTGTCCGTAGTGGTATTGCCGCTCCAACATTTGGTCAATCTGCCCGTGTCCGCAGGGGAATGGCTGGCCGAAGCCGTCACCGCGCGGCGTACGCTGCAAGAGGACAATGCAAGCCTGCGTGCCCAGCACCTGCTGCTCAAGGTCCAGCTCCAGAAGCTTTCCGCTCTGGAAAGCGAGAACATACGCCTGCGTGAACTCCTGGACTCCTCCCAAAGATTGCTGGGACAAGGCGACCGGGTGGTCGTTGCGGAACTGCTCGCCGTGGACCACAACCCCTATCGGCACACGATCCTGCTCAACAAAGGCAGTCGACACGGTGCCTTCGTCGGCCAGCCGCTGCTGGATGCCAATGGGGTCATGGGCCAGATCCTGTATGTGGGTCCCTTCTCTTCCACCGCGGTGCTGATCACCGATCCCAGCCAAGCGATCCCGGTGCAGGTCAATCGCACCGGCCTGCGCACGGTCGCCTTCGGCACGGGTACGCTCAACCGGCTGGAACTGCCCTACATCACCAACGATGCCGACGTCAGAGAGGGCGATCTGCTGATCACCTCGGGGCTGGGCGGGCGCTTCCCGCCGGACTACCCCGTCGCAGTGGTTACCCGCTTCGAGCGGGATGCCAGCCAACCCTTCGCCCGCGTCTGGGCCACACCCACCGCGCACTTGGACCGTAGCCGCGAGGTTCTGCTGGTATGGCACACCAGGGGTGAAGCGGAACGGGAGATGGCCGAACAGGCCGCACAGCCGGGCGCACCGAGGCCTGGCTCATGACCGTGATCCGTCGCAGCGGCGGCTGGGTCATCACGTTGAGCTTTCTGGTCGCGTTGATCCTCAACCTCCTCCCGTTGCCGGACTGGGCCAGACCGTTCCGCCCGGACTGGGTAACGCTGACCCTGATCTACTGGTGCATGGCGTTGCCGCACCGGGTCGGCGTCGGAATCGCGTGGGGGATTGGCCTGGTGGTGGACGTCATGACCAACAGCCTGCTCGGCCAGCACGCCCTGGCCTTCACTCTGGTGGCCTACCTGACGCTGCGCTTCCATCAGCAGATCCGGGTATTTCCGCTCTGGCAGCAGGCACTCAGTGTGCTCGTACTGCTGGGGATCCAGGAAGTTACGGAGCTGTGGATTAACGGCCTCCTGGGGCGCGCACTCCCGAGCTGGGCGGTCTGGGCGCCGGCCTTGACGGGAATGATCTTGTGGCCCTGGATCTACGTCGTGCTGCGGGATGTCAGACGCCGGTTCCGGGTTACCTGACATTGCTGCCCGGAACGATTAACACCCGCGCTGAAACGAGACCGTCGCACCGGCCGAACCCATCGACCGAATGACATGACCTACTTCGCCATCAAGGACCACACCGCCGAGACCCGCCGGTTCGTTCGCCGAATCTGGTGGTCCATGGCCATGGTGGGCTGCGCGGTCCTGATCCTGGTGGCTCGCCTCGTGCACCTGCAGGTCCTCAGCCACGAACATTTTGCCACCCGATCCCAGGAGAACCGGGTCAAGGTCATCGCCGAGCCGCCGTTGCGCGGCATGATCTACGATCGCAACGGCGTCCTGCTGGCCGGGAACCAGCCATCGTTTCGCCTGGAAGTAATCCCCGAACAGGTCGCGAACCTGGAAGAAACCCTGGCGGAACTCGGCAAACTGGTCGAAATCACGGAGAGCGACCTCAAACGCTTTCACAGCCTGCGCCGGCGCATGCCGCGCTTCCAAGGCATACCATTGCGCCTGCATCTCAGCGAAGAGGAAATCGGGCGCTTCGCCGTCAACCGGCACCTTTTTCCCGGCGTGGATATCGTAGCGGCCCTGACTCGCCATTATCCCCTGGCGGAACACGTCGCGCATGTGGTCGGCTACGTGGGCCGCATCGACGAGGACGAGCTGCAGCATCTGGACGTTGCCAATTACAGCGGCACGACCCATGTCGGCAAGATCGGCGTGGAAAAATCGTACGAATCCGTCCTGCACGGCAAGGTGGGCTACCAGCATGTGGAAACCAACGCCCAGGGCCGGCTCCTGCGGGTATTGGAGCGCGTCGCCCCGATCCCCGGTAAAAACCTGTTCCTGACCATTGACATGCGGCTGCAAATGGTGGCCGAGGAGGCCTTTGGAGATTTCACCGGCGCGGTGGTCGCGATCGATCCGAACACCGGCGAGGTTCTGGCCATGGTGAGCAAGCCGGGCTACGACCCCAACCTCTTCGTCAGAGGTCTCGACGCGAAGCAGTACCAGGCTCTGCAGGAACACGAGGACCGCCCCCTCTACAACCGCGCGCTGCGCGGCCAATACCCCCCGGGCTCCACCATGAAGCCCTTCATCGGCCTGGCCGGCCTGGAATACAAGATCGTCAGTCCCAGCCACACGATTTTTTGCCCCGGTTTCTATCAGTTGCCGGGCCATGAGCACCGGTATCGCGACTGGAAACGGTGGGGGCACGGCAAAGTCAACCTGGAGCGCGCCATCGTCGAGTCATGCGACGTGTATTTCTATGATCTTGCGCGAGAACTGGGCATCGACCGGTTGCATGAGTTCCAGAAGCTCTTCGGCTTCGGGTCCAAGACCGGCATCGATATCGGCGGCGAACTGGCGGGACTGGCGCCATCCCGTGAGTGGAAGGAGGCCACGCGCGGCCAGCCCTGGTATCCGGGCGAAACCCTGATCGCGGGTATCGGCCAGGGTTACACTCTGACCACGCCGTTACAGCTCGCCTCAGCCACCGCGACCTTGGCGACGCGCGGCAAGCGCCTGGTGCCACGCCTGTTGCACGCGCTGCAGGATCCCGACACCCACGAGATGACGCTCCAGGAGCCGGTACACAAGGAGCCGGTGCCCGTTGTCGATCCGGCCAACTGGGACCACGCCATCGCGGCCATGACAGGGGTGGTGCACGGGGAGCGCGGCACGGCGCGGGCCAGCGCCGCCGGGGTGCAGTACCGATACGCTGGCAAGACCGGGACGGCCCAGGTCTTCGGCATCAAGCAGGATGAAAAATACGACGAAGAGAAGATCGCCAGGAAGTTGCGTGACCACGCCCTGTTCATTGCCTTCGCCCCGTTGGAAAATCCACGCCTCGCGGTGGCCGTGATCGTGGAGAACGGCAGCAGTGGCGGCAGCGTCGCAGCCCCTATCGCGCGCAAGATCTTCGACGCATACCTCTCGGGAGGCAACCCATGATCGTGGGATTCAGAACCCGTGACGAGGTCCACGCCGGCGCACCTGGTCGCCTGTACCGCTGGCATCTGGACTGGCCGTTGCTGGCCGGCCTGCTCGTTTTGGCGGCCCTGGACCTCGTGATCCTCTACAGCGCGGGCGGCCAGGAGGTGGATATCGTCCAGCGCCAAGCGCTGCGCCTGGCGCTGGGCTTCCTGGTCCTGTCCGTCCTGGCGCAGATTCCGCCGCACCACCTCAAGGTCTGGACGCCGTGGCTGTTTGGCGCCGGGCTCGCCCTGCTCGCCGCGGTGTTGATCATCGGCGATATCGGCAAGGGCGCGCAGCGCTGGCTGGACCTGGGCATCATCCGGTTCCAGCCCTCGGAAATGATGAAGATTGCGGTACCCATGATGGTCGCCTGGTACCTGTCGGAAAAAACGCTGCCGCCCAGGCTCTCGCACCTGGCGATCGCCGGCCTCTTGATCCTCATACCGGCGTTGCTCATCGCCAAACAACCCGACCTCGGCACCGCGCTCCTGGTGACGAGCGCAGGCGTTTTCGTGCTCTTTCTCGCCGGCCTGAGCTGGAAGCTGATCTTCTCCGGAATCGGGCTGTTCGCTGCCCTCACCCCCGTGCTGTGGCACTTCATGCACGATTACCAGCGCAAGCGCGTCCTCATGTTCCTCGATCCGGAGTCGGACCCGTTGGGCGCGGGCTATCACATCATCCAATCCAAGATCGCCATCGGATCGGGCGGGATCTACGGCAAGGGCTGGCTGAACGGAACCCAATCCCAGCTCGAATTCATCCCCGAGCGCTCCACCGACTTCATCTTCGCTGTAATCGGCGAGGAATTCGGCCTGGCGGGGGTTCTGATGCTGCTCGCCCTCTACCTGTTCATCATCCTGCGCGGACTCTCCATCGCGGTCCACGCGCAGGACACGTTCACCCGACTCCTGGCGGGCAGCCTGAGCCTGACCTTCTCCGTCTACGTGATCGTGAACACCGGCATGGTGACCGGGCTGCTGCCGGTGGTGGGCGTGCCGCTGCCCCTGATGAGCTACGGCGGCACCTCCGTGGTGACCATCATGGCGGCATTCGGTATGCTGATGTCCATTCAGACGCACCGCAAGCTGCTGCCGCGATAGCCCGTTTTGAACAACAGCATGCCCACATGACTCCGGGATTCCGGTGGAGGTTGAAATGACACGAAAGGCGTTTGTCGGCAGCCTGCTGCTGTACCTGATCCTCCTCTGGGGCGGCACGGCGTCCGCCGCACCAACGGGCGCCTCGGGCTTTGCCGACAGACCGGAACTGGGCCGCTTCATCGAGGAAATGGTGGCAAAGCACGGCCTCGACCCCGAAGAACTGAACGCGCTTTTTTCCGAGGCCCGGTCACAGCCCTCCATCATCGCGGCCATCACCCGGCCGGCGGAGGCCAAGCCGTGGCATCAGTACCGGCCGATTTTCGTCACCCGGGAGCGCATCAACGATGGCGTCGCCTTCTGGCAGGCGCACCGGGAAACCTTGGAGCGCGCATCCCAGGTCTACAACGTCCCGCCGGAGATCATCGTCGCCATCATGGGCGTCGAAACCCGTTTCGGGAAAAACACCGGCTCCTACCGCGTGCTGGACGCGCTCACGACCCTGGCCTTCGACTACCCGGCCCGCAGCGCGTTCTTCCGGCGCGAACTGGAACAATACCTGCTGCTGGCCCGGGAAGAGCGCATCGACCCGCTCGCCGTGAAGGGCTCCTATGCCGGAGCCATGGGCAAGCCCCAATTCATGCCCAGCAGCTACCGCCACTACGCCGTGGACTTCGATGGCGACGGGCAGCGCGATCTCTGGAACAACGACGCCGACGCGATCGGCAGCGTCGCCAATTATTTCCGGATCCACGGGTGGAAACCCGAGCAACCGGTCACGATACCCGTGCAGGTCGATGGAGAACAATACAAGGCCCTGCTCCGCAAAGACCTGAAACCCTCTCTACCGCTGCGCGAACTGGCGCGGTATGGCGTCAGCATCAACGATAGCATCCCGCAGGATCTTCCCGGCGTGCTGATCGAGTTGCAAGCGGCGCAGGGACCGGAGTACTGGGTGGGTCTGGATAACTTCTACGTCATAACGCGTTACAATCGCAGCGCCCTGTACGCCATGGCGGTTTACCAGTTGAGCCAGGAAATCCTGGCGGCGGCCCGCCTGCGGCTTGCCGGGCAATAGCCTGCGTTTCACGCCCGGCGGCTGCGCTGCCGCCCACCGTCCCGGCGGGAAATGCGGGCGCGCATGACGCAACGAACAAGAACAACGAGGTGTGTAGCTGCTCATGCACAAGGGGAACCTTCTGCCGCGCCTGGCGTGGCCATGGCTCGCCGTGGCGCTGTTGGCAACATTGAACGCCTGCTCCATCCCCAAGGGCGCCGTCACCGTCCCCGCCCCGGGCAGAGACGGCCCGCCGCCAGGCACCATCGACATCAACGCGATACCCGATCCTGTCCCGCGGGCGGAACCGCGCAGCCGCTATGGCAATCCGCCTTTTTACGTACAGAACGGAGTACGCTACGACGTCCTGCCCACCAGCAGAGGCTACGTCGAACGCGGCATCGCGTCCTGGTACGGCACCAAATTTCACGGGCGCCGCACATCGAGCGGGGAACCGTACGACATGTACGCCATGACCGCGGCTCACAAGACCCTGCCGCTGCCGACCTACGCGCAGGTCACGAACCTGCACAACGGCCGCAGCATCATCGTGCGCATCAACGACCGCGGCCCCTTCAAGGACAACCGTATCATTGATCTCTCCTACGCCGCGGCGGCCAAGCTCGGCATCCTTGCCGCAGGCACCGGCCTCGTGGAAGTGCGCGCCATCGATCCTGGGGAGCCCCGATATCAGACTGCCGCTTTGGCAGTTCCGCCGCCGGCGCCCCCGCCTCAAACCAGTCTCTACCTGCAGATAGGCGCGTTCACAAATCTGCAGAACGCGGAGCGTCTGCGCCTGCGATTGCAGGACGCGAAGCTCGCCGGCGCACAAGTGACGGAAGGAGTGAGCAACAACATGCGCGTATACCGCGTCCGCATCGGCCCTCTGGCATCCGTGGGCGATGCCGATCGGATAGTGGCCAAACTGATCGAGCTCGGCATCAACGATTCGCGAATCGTGATCGATTAGGCAGGGCGCAGACCTGGAAACGGCTATGTTTCAAGGGGCCTGCACGCTAAAATAGCGTGCGTTTCTGCATTTAACGGCGCAGCAAAGCCTCTGCGCCCTTTCAGTTCCACGCTCCTTCTGCAACACGTCAACGTCCAAGGGGAACAACTGTCCGTGCGATCAAACTCCGTGCATCACCCGTTCAACCTGCTTCTGGGATTCATTCTCTCGGTGTGGCTCGGCACCGCTTTCGCCACAACCCCGACAGCCATTCCGCCGGCACCGACGCCCGCAGCCCCCAAAGTCGCCGCCCGCAGCCACCTGCTGGTGGACTTCGACAGCGGCCGGGTGCTCGCCGCCGGCAATGAAGACCAGCGCGTCGAGCCGGCCAGCATCACGAAACTGATGACGGAATACATCGTCTTCCGTGAATTGCAAACGGGCAACCTCAAGTTGAGCGACGAAGTGACCATCAGCGAGAAAGCCTGGCGCACGCCGGGCTCGCGCATGTTCGTGGACGTGCACAGCCGGGTGCCGGTGGAGGCGCTGCTGCAAGGCGTGATCGTGCAGTCGGGCAACGATGCCACCGTGGCCCTCGCCGAGCACATCGCGGGCAGTGAAGAGACCTTTGCCGGCATGATGAACCTGCAGGCCCAGCGGCTCGGCATGACCAACACGAATTTCGTGAACAGCACCGGCCTGCCGGACCCGAACCATTACACCACGGCGCGCGACATTGCGATCCTGACCGCCGCCCTCATCCGCGAATTCCCGGACTATTACGCCAAGTGGCATGCGCAGAAGGAATTCCGCTACAACAACATCAATCAGTACAACCGCAACCGGCTGCTGTGGCGCGATCCGTCCGTGGACGGCGTGAAGACCGGCCACACCGAGTCGGCCGGCTATTGCCTGGTGGCCTCGGCACTGCGCGACGGCATGCGCCTGATCTCCGTCGTGATCGGCACCAAGAGCGAGGAGACTCGTGCCCAAGAAAGCCAGGCCCTGCTCAACTACGGCTTCCGTTTCTACCAGACTCACAAGCTGTACGCCGCCAACCAGCCGCTCACCCAGGCCCGCGTGTGGAAGGGCGCGGCCGACGTACTGCCCCTTGGCCTGGATCGCGATCTCTACGTCACGATCCCGCGCGGACAATACAAGCAACTCAATGCCTCCATGACCGTCAACGGTGGCCTCTCCGCTCCCGTTGCCAAGGGCACGTCCGTCGGCACGGTGCGAGTCGTGCTGAACGATGAAGTTATCGTGGAGCAACCGCTCGTCGCCCTGGAGGCGATGGCGGAAGGCGGCATCTTCCGGCGCCTGAAGGACGCCGTGCTGATGTGGTTCGAATAAGACCTATTGATAAGCCGTGCGAGCGGGATAACCACGCCATGTCCATCGTGTACCTGAATGGAGAATTTCTTCCCAAAGACGAAGCCCGCGTGTCCGTACTCGATCGGGGCTTTCTGTTCGGCGATGGCGTCTACGAGGTCATCCCCGTCTACGGCGGACGGCTTTTCCGCCTCGAACAGCACCTGGACCGCCTGGACCAGAGCCTGGTCGGCATCCGCCTGGCGAATCCGCACACACGCCCGGAGTGGCGCCAGATCATCGGGCAACTCGTGGAACTGCAGGGCGGCGGCGATCAGTCCGTCTACCTGCAGGTGACGCGGGGCGCGGCGCCGAAACGCGATCACGCGTTCCCCGCGGATGTCCGCGCCACAGTGTTCGCCATGAGTTCGCCCCTCACGCCCAATCCCCCCGAGGTGGCGCAACAGGGCGTGGCCGCCATCACCCTGGAGGACATCCGCTGGAAGTACTGCCACATCAAGGCCGTTACCCTGCTCGCCAATGTCCTGCTGCGCCAGCAGGCGCTGGACGGCGGCGCGGTGGAATCCATCCTGATACGTGACGGCGAGGTCACCGAGGGTGCGGCAAGCAACGTGTTCATCGTCCGCGCCGGTGAATTGCTCACCCCTCCCAAGGGGCCGTTCCTGCTGCCTGGCATCACCCGCGACCTGATCCTGGAACTCGCCGCCGCCAATGGCATCCCGCACCGCGAAGCCGCCATCACGGAGGCGGACCTCGCCAGCGCCGCCGAGATCTGGGTCACCAGTTCCACCCGGGAAATCCTCCCTGTCACGACGCTGAACGGAGTCCCGGTCGGCAACGGAAAACCCGGCCCGCAGTGGACCCGCATGGCCGCACTCTTTCAGGCCTACAAGGAATGCCTGCGTAGCGGCGAGGCGAACTGATGGTTCGCGGTTCGGGTTGGTCCACGAGGGCCAGCCCGCCGATCAACATCATGTCGGGCTACGCCACATTGACCGACCTACAGTTACACCAATCTTTCCCCTTTCGATCCAGGTGCTGCTATGGAACAGGAATCACCGTTGCAATTTCCCTGTGAATTTCCCATCAAGGCCATGGGCGCGGCCGACGCCGGATTCGACGCCCTGGTGGCGGGCATCGTGCGGCGCCATGTCCCGGACCTGTCCGAAGGGGCCGTGCGCAGCCGCCCGAGCAGCGGCGGCAAGTACCTGTCGGTCACGGTCACCATCCAGGCCACCAGCCGCGCGCAACTCGACGCCATCTACCAGGACCTGCACGCCTGCGCGCAGGTCCTGATGGTCCTGTAATTTCCCGCACATGGCCGCCCCCGCCCTGATCGTACGCCGCCTCGGCCGGCAGGACTACGAGCCGGTATGGCGCGCCATGCAGGCCTACACCGACACGCGCACGGCGGAAAGCCCCGACAAATTGTGGCTGCTGCAGCACCCGCCGGTTTTCACGCAAGGACTGAACGGCCGGCCGGAACACCTGCTCGATCCGGGGGCGATTCCCGTCATCCAGGTGGACCGCGGCGGCCAGGTGACCTACCACGGCCCCGGCCAGGTGGTGGCCTACGTGCTGCTGGACCTGAAGCGGCGCGGGCTGGGCGTGCGGGAGCTGGTGACCACCCTGGAACAATCCGTCATCGACCTGCTCGCCGACTATGGCATCGATGCGCAGGCGCGCCGGGACGCGCCGGGCGTCTACGTGGCGGGCCGCAAGATCGCCTCCCTGGGCCTGCGCGTACGCCGCGGCTGCAGCTACCATGGGCTGAGCCTCAACGTCGCCATGGACCTGGCGCCGTTCCGGCGCATCAACCCCTGCGGTTACCAGGGCCTGGAAGTGACGCAACTGGCCGAACTGGGCGGCCCCACTGACACCGCGGCCGTGGAGGAAGCGCTGCTGTCGCACCTCGTCCGCCTCCTGGGATACACTAACTTCACAGTTGCCGATTGATCCTCAGCCGCGCAGTCCGCCAGGTCCGACCGGCCGGACACGCTCAGGGAATCCGCCCCATGCCCGAAACGCCCCCCGAACAGCTCAAGGCCCATGTGACCGACGCGGCACACCAGCGCGGCGCCGACAAGGTGGCGCGCATTCCCGTCAAGGTCGAACCCACCGGGCGGCCCCTGCGCAAGCCGGCCTGGATCCGCGCCAAGGCCCCCACCTCACCCGAGGTCGCGCGCATCCGGCGCGTGCTGCGCGAGCACCGGCTGCACACGGTGTGCGAGGAGGCCTCCTGCCCGAACCTGGGAGAGTGCTTCGGCCACGGCACCGCCACCTTCATGATCATGGGGGACATCTGCACCCGGCGCTGCCCCTTCTGCGACGTGGCCCACGGGCGGCCCGAACCGCTGGACCCGCAGGAACCGGAAAACCTGGCGCACACCATCGCCGCCATGGGGCTCAGGTACGTGGTAATCACCTCCGTGGACCGCGACGATCTGCGCGACGGCGGCGCGGGCCATTTCGCCGCCTGCATCCAGGCGACCCGCCGCCTGAGTCCCGACATCCGGATCGAAACCCTGGTCCCGGACTTCCGCGGGCGCATGGAGGCGGCCCTGGAAGCACTCGACCGCAATCCGCCGGACGTCTTCAACCACAACCTGGAG
>Ga0265294_10002473_pt1 | contig 24214 bp, 21 predicted proteins | sample MunlanPumphouse3_FD_192504 | JGI IMG/M metagenome (GOLD analysis project Ga0265294, IMG submission 192504) | Groundwater microbial communities from a municipal landfill in Southern Ontario, Canada - Pumphouse #3 | ecosystem: Environmental > Aquatic > Deep subsurface > Groundwater | place... | reverse complement strand
CGACCCTAATTAAATATGTCAGAAGTCTGAAAAACGAAAAAAGAGATAATCTCCTGCTCGATGCCGGAGACTTCTGGCAAGGAAAACCTATTGGAACCGTAACTAACGGCGAAGCTATCATCGAATACTATAATATGATAGGCTATGATGCTTTAACTATCGGTAACCATGAATACGATATCAAAGAAAAAAAGATTATCAAAACTCTGGAAATGGCAAACTTCCCAATTCTCTCTAGTAATATTGTTCATAAAGATACTGGAGAATTGGTCGATTATGTTCGCCCATATATAATTATCGAAAAAATGGGAGTCAAAATCGGTATCATCGGCGTAACAACTATTGATACTAAACTCATGTCTTTCCCAGATAACATTGAAGGCCTTGACTTCTTAGATGAAATTGAGACTTTGAATAAATATATCCCCATTGTTAAAGAAAAAGGTGCTGATATAATTATCGTTCTTGGTCACATGGGTCTTCCCTATGACCCTGCAGCTAGCTATGAAAAAAGATACCTAAATGATTCTATGGAGAAGAAAAAAAGATACTACGGTTGGGATTCTCAAGAAATTCTTCATTTTGTTGATGGTATTGATCTATTGGTCGGTGGTCACATGCACAAAGGCTTCGCTGAACCATGGATTGACCCTGTAACTCAAGGTATGGCTATTCAAGGTTATGCTTTTGGCTCAAACTTAGGTTGGATTACTCTTAAAATTGATGAAGATACAAAAACTCTTTCAGGTTACGAACTTCCCTCTCTCTCCAATGGCCTTATGATAACCATGTTTGAAGACGAATTCTACCTTGACCCAGCAATTAACCAAGTTATCGAAGCTAATAGAAAACTTGCTGAAAAAGGTATGGATGATGTAATCGGTATTGCTGGAACTCATCTCCATAGACAAAATGTAGAAGCTCAATCACCAATGGGAAACACCGTTGCTGACGCTATGAGACTACAATCTAATGCAGACTTTTCCTTCTTGAATCTCGGCGGAATTAGAGCCGAAATCGGAGTAGGACCTGTAACCTATAGAGATGTCTTCGCTGTTATGCCTTTTGATAATCAGTTAGTATCTTTCCAGTGTGATGGTAGATTTTTAAAACAAATTATCGAAACTCGTATTGAAGGCTCAAGAGCTGGTATGATAATGTCTGGTGCTGAAGTTGTCTTTAGTAGAACTCGCGAAAACTTTGATCGAATTACCTCTTTAGTCATCGGTGGAGAAGAGTGGGACCCAGACAAAATCTATACTGTAGCTACCACTGACTTCTTGATGGAAGGAAATGCTGGTTTGACTCTCTTAACTAAAGTTCCAGACGATAAAATTATGCGTAACGAATTGAACTTAAGAGACGCTATCGTAAATCACTTTAAACAAAATTCACCTATAGAAACTAAAATTGATAATCGTTGGATTAGAATTGATAGCTCTGAACCTAAAGATTATTTAAGGAAATAATTGATGATTATACTGGCTATTGACACTTCAAATAGCTCAGGCTCTATTGCCTTAATGAAAAATAAAGTCTTGCTATTTTCTAGCTACTTTAATATAAAGATTACTCATTCAGAGACTCTAATGCCCGAGATTGATCGGGCATTAAGTCTGTGTAATCTTACTACAGATAGGTTAGATGCCATTGCTATTGCTATTGGACCAGGCTCTTTTACAGGGTTAAGAATCGGCTTAGCTACTGCTAAAGGTATCTGCTATGCTCATAAAATACCCTTGATACCTATAAGCTCACTGAAAATTCTGGCAATGAATTATTATAATTGTGGAAAAGATATACTCGTAATGCAAGATGCTAAAATGAAAGAGGTCTATGTTGCCCTCTACTCTGATAAATTAGCTGAAATTACCTCTCCCCGATGCATTAGTCCTGAAGAGGTTGCAAGACTTGTAAAAAATCCAACTATTGTTGTTGGTACTGGTATTAGTTCTTATCGCGACTTACTTTCGGGTCATCCTAATATCGAAATTAATGATATTTCTGAAAAGAATCAAGCAAAAGCAGAATCAATATTTTCTCTTATCCAAATCGAAAATATTCATCCTTCTTTTGACTTTGATTTTAACTCTCAACTTGAGCCCTTCTACATCAGAAAATCTCAAGCAGAAGTAAATCGATTTCAAAACTAATCAGTTAATTAACCTCTGATTTAATTTTAAATTTTGGAGTAAATATGTTATTACAAAGATTATTTAGCAAGATATCAAATGATATTGCTATCGACTTAGGCACTGCAAATACTTTAGTTTATAAAAAGAATTCGGGTATCGTTATTAACGAACCCTCCGTTGTTGCCTTATCTACCGACACTAAAAAAGTATTAGCCATCGGAGCCGATGCCAAAGAAATGTTAGGGAGAAATCCCAACGAAGTAACAGTAATTAAACCCCTCAAAGATGGAGTTATAGCAGACTTTCAAGTTACTGAAATCATGCTGAGAAACTTAATATTAAAAGCTCAAAAAAATAAATTTCACATTCGCCCTCGCGTAATAGTTTGTGTCCCTTCCGGAATTACTGAAGTAGAAAAAAGAGCCGTTAGAGATAGCGCTTTACATGCTGGCTCTCGTGAAGTATATCTGGTCTCAGAACCCATTGCTGCCGCTATTGGGGCTGACCTTCTGATTCATAAGCCATACGGTAATTTAGTCATGGATATCGGCGGTGGAACTTCTGAAATTGCTGTTATCTCACTTTCTCATATAGTCGTCCATAATTCTATCCGTGTGGGTGGAGATTCTATTGACAGAGATATCATTAATCATCTTAGAAAAAAGAATAACTTGCATGTCGGTATTCAAACTGCTGAAGATATCAAGAAGAAAATTGGTTCCTGTGTCCCCCTTAAAGAAGAGTTAAATATGAATGTATCAGGAAGAGATATAATTAGTGGTTATCCAGTAACTGTTGAAATATCTTCTGTCGAGATTAGAGAAGCAATCAGCGATACTGTTGATATCATGATCGATGCAATAAAGAAACTTTTTGAAAGAACAGCACCTGAACTAGCTTCAGATATTGCAGAACGTGGTGTTTTCTTGACAGGTGGTGGCGCTCTGTTAAAAGGATTAGATACAAAAATCCAATCTATAGTTGACCTACCTGTTCATGTGGTTCCTGAACCTCTAACCTGTGTTGTGAAAGGATCTGGTAAGATTTTAGAAAATATAGAAGCCTATAAAGAAGTATTGATAAAAAAAATTGAAGACTAATATTTGTGAAAAAGATATCATTTGTTCGATTGACTCTTTTATTGATTTCAATATTGTTAGTCATTGGGAGTCAAGAAAACAGAGTTAGAAAAGCTGAATTCTTCTCTTCTTATATCCTCTATCCCTATGTTCATTCTATGAACTATTTTCAGTCTCTTAAGTTAAAAGAAGCAAAAATTGAAGAACTTACTGAAGAATTATATAAGCAGAAGATATATTCTAGCATACTAAAAACTGAGCTTATTCGGACAAGAGCTGAATTAGATTTAAAAGGACGCTGGTTTTCAGAATCTGATTCTCTCTTTAATAGTCTAAATATTGTCTCTACTAAAGTCATCTCCAATTCTTATCCAGTATATTCTAAAATATTAATGTTAAATAAAGGTAAAAATTATGGTATCAGTATTAATGATGCTGTGATTAGCCAATATGGAATAGTAGGAAAAATTATTAGTGTTGGTCCTACTCACTCTATTGTCTTACCGATTGTTAATTATACAGCTAAGTTTTCAGTAATGAATAATAAAAATGTTCAGGGAATTCTTAATGCGGATTACCAAGGAACCCTTACCATGAGTTTCATTGAAAAGAACTCAGACATTTCTTGTGGAGATACTCTTTATACATCAAATCTTTCTGATATATTCACAAACTACTATGCCCCTGTTGGTGTCATAGATACGGTGTTTATGGCTGAAAACCAGCTTTACTTAGAAGCTACTGTCAGCTCATTTACCCAAATTAATAACCTTACAACCGTATTTGTTATAAAAAGGAACGCGCAAAATGAAGAAATTTGAACCTGTGGTAGTTATAAATAACGTTAAATTTAGAAGAATCCCTGTTAAGACAAGGATTATTACAGATAAAGACGATATTATTGACTTAATTGAGGAATATGTAAAACCTCTTTATCAAGCTGGCGATATTGTAACTCTAAGTGAATCGCCAGTTGCTATTACTCAAGGTAGAGCAATTCCTGTAAGTGAACTCAAGATAGGGTGGTTGGCTAAATTTTTATGGAAATATGTAGCAAAGGTTCCTTACGGTGTTGGTCTTAGAGCTCCAGAAAGTATGCAGTGTGCTATTGACGAGACTGGGAGCATAAGAATTATTATTGCTGCTGGAATTGGAGCCATTACTAAGCTGTTTGGTATTAAAGGAATGTTTTATCGGGTAGCAGGAATGCAGGCTGCCTTAATTGATGCAGCAACTACTTCCCCGATTCCTCCTTATGATAAATGTGTTATAAAAGGCCCTAAAAAACCACAAAAAGTTACTGAGAAAATTCTACAAGCAACGGGTATTGATACCGTGATTATGGATATTAATGATATCGGAGGTAGTTGGGCAATCGGAGCAACAAAAAATATTGATAAGAAATTGGTGGAAAAGATTATGAAAGATAATCCTCAAGGCCAGGGAGATGAACTAACCCCGTTCTGTATAATAAGGAAAGAGTAATGAATTCACTGCTTTTTACTATTTTATCAATAATAGCTCTTTTTTATCAAGTTTTAACTATTAATGAAGTTACTCTTCTTAATTATGTTCCTAATATTTTAATTGCAATATTGATTTATAGTCATTTTCATCTTAACTTGACATTTCATACTATACTATTTTTTATGATTGGACTTGCATTAGATACTAGTAATCCTCCCCTATTTGGCACTTTTACTCTTACTTTTATGATTCTTTCTTACTTAATTACAATAGTGAGGAGTCATATTGACTTGCGTATACTTGCTAATAAGTTAGTACTCATCTTAGTTTGCAACAGTATCGTTTATCTTCTTTACTATCTTTTTGTAGGTTTAACCTATAATCAAGATTTTTTATCACTTCTTATAGCTTTTATAGTCGGGACTTTGTTAAATACAATAATATCAATCATTATTGTTGGAATCTTGGACTTTATTAATTTATTAAAACTTGAACATCCAGATGTCTAATCAATCAATTTCACAAATTCTCAAAGTAATAATGTATGTTGGGTTTTGTATTCTGATCATTGGATTAGCAAAACTTCAAATTGTAGATGGAGAGCTCTACAGTGAATATGCTAAAAATAACTACGTAAAAAAAAGTAGATTAGAAGCTAATAGAGGAGAGATATTTGACCGTAATGGCTTACCAATTGCTCAGAACTATCCTGCAATTCATTTAGCTATCATACCTGGATTTATTAAGGATGTAGATTCTCTAAAAGCCTTTCTTTCTACATGTTTAAATACTACTAGTGAAGATGTTGATAAGTTCCTTTACGATACAAGGTTTCGCACCTATCGAGAAAATATTTTTATTGATAATCTTAATCAGCAACAAGTTGCTAAGTTTGCTGAATATGTTAATTATTTTCCTGAGCTGAGATTTTCTATAAGTAATACGAGAAAATATCACATACCTAACCACTTTACCGGATATATTGGAAGAATTAATCAACAAGAATATGCTAGACTAAAAGACAAAGATTATCATTATAATAGTTTCTTAGGCAAAACAGGCATAGAGAAAGAATATGAATCAATTTTAAAAGGAATTGATGGAGTTAAGCTTAACTTAGTTGATGCCAAAGGAAAGGATTTAGACCTTTTTAATAGTATAACTCAAAACAGAAATAATATCAATATTCCTCCTGTTAATGGTATGGATCTTTTTCTAACCATTGATTTAAAGCTTCAGAAATTCATTGATGACAGTTTTCCTCCTGAATTACGAGGTGCTGTAGTTGTCATGAATTACGAAAATGGTGAAGTATTAGCATATGTATCACGTCCCGAATTTGATCAAAACATTTTTATGTCTAAAATCCCCAATAATGTTTGGGAATCTATAAAGGCAGATACAACCAAGCCATTCTTAGACCGTGTTAGCAAGGCTGTTTATCCTCCAGGGTCTGTTTTTAAGGTCATTACTGCGGGTTATGGTTTAGAGAATAATATTATTAATCGTTGGACTAAACTCAGTTACTGTGATGGGGGACTGCAAATTGGAGACAAATATGTTAAGTGCTGGAATAGATATGGACATGGGAGATTAAACGTTATAGATGCACTTAAAGTTTCATGTGATGTATTTTTTTATGACTTATCTTTTAGAATTGATTTAGATAATTTTTGTTACTTTGTGAAAGATTATATGCTTAGTGAAAAAACAGGTATTGATGTTCCTAATGAAGCAAACGGTTTCTTTCCCACTACTAAGTGGTATAAAAATATGTATGGTCCCTATACATCAATTAGAGGACACATGGTTAATCTTTCAATCGGCCAAGGTGAAATGTTTATGACCCCTCTACAGATATGTGCTCTTTTTGCAGGTATAGCTAATGAAGGTGTTTGGAATAAGCCTCATCTTTTAAAAAAAGCAGTTAAGGGTGATTCTGTATTAACGATCACAGATTTTATTGAAAACTTACAGGTTAGGTTGCCAAACAGTCTGGAGAACATCTCAATAATTGAGGAAGGCTTGAGAAAAGTAATTACTCAAAGAAAGGGTACAGCGCATTCACTATATAGGCCTAACCGCAACATCTATGGAAAAACTGGTTCAGCTGAGCATAAAGAGGGAAAAGAAACTCATGCTTGGTTTGCGGGATATGATAAAGATTCAAAAATTGCTGTTACCGTATTTGTACAAGAAGGTGGTGGAGGTGGTAGTGTAGCTGCTCCGATTGCGGGTAAGATTTTTGATTATTATTATAAAAATATAGGAAGCTATAATGACGAAAATTAAAAACTTTGATTTAGGGCTTTTCATAGCATGGTTTCTTTTAGTATCAGTAGGAATTGTGATAATTTATACTGCTTCAATTACCTCGTATGGAGAGTTTATTCAAATAGATAATTTCTATATTAAACAGTTGATTTTTTTTATGTTAGTCATTCCCCTCTTTTTTTTAATCTTGAAAATACCTTATTTCATAATTGATGCTTTGATAGTTCCCGGTTATATTATCTCAATTATTTTGCTTGTAATAGTCTTGTTCACACCTGAGATTAATGGTTCAAATCGGTGGATACAAATAGGTAGTTTTAGACTACAGCCATCAGAAATTGCTAAAATTACGACGATTTTGATTATTAGTAAATTCTTGGCTAAACCACATCAAGGAGATTCTCGCAAAATATTAACAGGTTTTGGTTTAGCAATTGTCCCAATCTTTTTAATTATGATAGAACCAGATTTTGGAACTACTTTAGTTTTCTGGGTAGCATTATTTTCTATGCTTTTAGCCGTGAATGTTCCAATAATATATCTTATAATCTTGATTGCTCCGATAGTTTCTATATCGTTAGTGATTTTCTCTCCCTACTCATCAATTGTTTTTATTATATTGTTAAGTATTTTGCTATTTAAACTAAAATTTCACTGGGTAATACAAGCCATTTCTGTTCTTGTTAATATTTTTGGAAGTATAATCTTTTGGCAGATCTTAAAGCCATATCAGATTAACAGGATATTGACTTTTATTGATCCTACTCGTGATCCTCTTGGAGCAGGTTATCAGGTTATTCAATCTAAAATAGCTGTAGGTTCGGGAAAGCTTTGGGGAAAGGGGTTCTTACAGGGAACTCAAAAGAACTTAAATTTCCTGCCTGAACATCATACCGACTTTATTTTCTCAGTTTATGGTGAGGAGTTAGGTTTCATATTTTCTATGCTACTTTTTTCTTTATTTTTCTTTCTTCTGATAAAAATAATAAAATCTATTGACAAAATATACGTTCTTGAACGCAAGATAGCAACAGTGGGAATATTTTCTTTTATATTCTTCCAATTATTTGTTAACATCGGTATGAATATTGGAATTGTTCCAACAACTGGTGTTCCTCTACCATTCATTAGTTATGGTGGTTCTAATCTTGTAATTAATTCTGTATCAATAGCTTTAGTACAGAAATACTTAGTCGAAAAAGGATTTATGAAATGACACGAAAAACCATATTGCTTTTATTATTTACGCTTTCCCTGATTTCTTGCACGAGATTCATTAAGTTAAGAGAGGAGAATTATACAAAAATCCTTTCTGATAATCTAATTGAAAATGGTGGGTTTGAGATTTATCAAGAGAATATTGATTCATCACTTTCAGGTTGGATTATTGATAAGGTAACAACCGATAAAGTTTCAATCGATACCACGCGCAGTTTTAACGGACAAAACTCTCTAAAAATTACACAACCTACACGAGAAATTCAATTAGTTACCAAATCTTTCAATACAAATCATAGAAACATCTATGGAATCACTATTTCAGCTAAATCTGTTTTAAGAAAGATACCAGTCGTTCTTCATTTTTTAACTTTCTCTGAAAATGGTAAAATCGTTTCAAAATATTATATCAATATTACTGTAGATACCAAATGGCAAACTTTTAACTTTGTATCAGATTATCTAAAACCAAATTCAGAGTTTGGACGGGTATTTGTTTCAATTCCTAAGAATAATTCAGTTTTATTATTAGACAATATTAGTTGCCACATTATTGATTCTCGCCAAAAAAAGTGATGTAACCTATCTTTAATTAGTCGTTATACAATAAAAAAAGATGGAGTTAAAGTATGTTTAAATCTTATAAGTATTTTACCCTAATTATAGTTATGTTGTTAGTTGGCGGTTCTCTTTTTGCTACAAGCAAAAGTCCTTTTGTAGATATCGTTAAGCAGAGTAGAGATGCAGTTGTGCAAATCAAAGTAGAAGGAACAATTTCCAACAAGTATTCAAATCCCTTCCAAGACGATGATTTCTTTAAATATTTTTTCCCTCAACAACCAAGAGTCCGACCTTATATTTCTTTAGGATCTGGTTTTATATATGATTATGATGAAAATGAGCATATGGCCTACATTCTAACAAACAATCATGTAGTACAATATGGCGATAAAGGCACGATTACTGTTACTTTAGCTGACAAGAATAGCATTGAAGCTGAAGTTGTTGGTTTAGATCAAGCTACTGATTTAGCGGTTATTAAGATAGAGGTTCCGAAGAAGGAAGAGATAACCACTTTAACTTTCGGAGATTCTGATAATCTTGAAATTGGTGAGTGGGCTATTGCGATAGGTAATCCCTTTGGAGATTCAGGTTTAGATAGAACAGTTACAGTTGGTGTGATTTCTGCCTTGGGTAGAGCTGGAATGAATTTTGGCAATAATACACCATTATTCCAGGATTATGTACAAACAGATGCTGCGATCAACCCAGGTAACAGTGGTGGACCGCTATTAGATATTGATGGTCATGTTATCGGGATTAATGCAGCAATTACAAGTACAAGTGGTGGTAATGTAGGAATTGGTTTTGCAGTTCCAGCTAACTTAGCACAAAAAGTTGCTACTGATCTACAAGAATACGGATATGTTAAAAGAGCTTATTTAGGAATTATGCCTCAAGAGATTAATGAAGACTTGAAAATTAACTTTGATTTAGACGAATTAGCTGGGGTTTTAGTTACAAACGTAGAAGAAGACACTCCAGCGGCTAAAGCAGGTTTGAAGCAAGGTGATATCATCAAAAAGCTTAATGGCATAAAAATTTATAATGTCCACAAATTCAGGACAACAATTGCACACAGTCCAATTAATTCTCCAGTAGATATATCTATTATCAGAGATAAAAAGCCAAAGACACTACGTGCTATCTTAAGTGAACATCCTGAGTTTAGTAAGGAAAAAAGTGCTATAGCAAATCAACATAAGAAATCAGTTGGTATTATAGTTACAGAAAGAGATAGCGAATTTGCCCAGAAATTTAACAATACTCTTGATACAGGAGTTGTTATTCAATCAATTGCTCCAGGGACTCCTGCAAGTTCTTCACCTCTCCAGATTGGGGATGTGATATTAGAAGTTAATAATGTTGAAGTTAATTCTATGGAAGAATTCGATGCTGAAATCAAGAGAGCAATTTCTTCTGAAGATAGCATCAAGAGAATTCTGTTAAGAGTTGCCTCCAAGAATAAAAATAACATTATCTCTTATGTTGCAATAAATATTATGGATTAATTTTTGATTAAGAACAAATTGAGTTTATTTGAAAGAGCATAATTATTATTAGTTATGCTTTTTCTTTTACTACTATTTGCTTTTACTAGCAAACAGATTATTATAATTAAAATTATTATATTAGATGGAGGATTAATGAAATCTTTTGATGTGATTATTGTTGGTAGCGGGCCAGCTGGATTAAGTGCTGCTATATATGCAGCCAGAGGTAATCTCAAGACTGGTGTTTTTGAAAAATCTTTAGTTGGCGGACAGATAAATGTTACTTATGAAGTTGAAAATTACCCAGGAATTCCTGAAGTACTAAGTGGTTTTGAACTATCAGATAGGTTTAAACAACAAGCTGATAAGTTTGGTCCTGAATTTGTTGATGAAGAGATTGTTAAAATTGACTTTGAAAGCAAAGATGGTTTTAAAAAGGTATATACAGAAGATGGTGAATATCTTACTAAAGCAATTATCATTGCCACAGGTGCTCAACCTCGCTATCTTAATTGTCCTGGTGAAGAGGAATTTACCGGCAAAGGTGTTTCCTACTGTGCTACTTGTGATGGAGCGTTATATAGAAACAAGGTAGTTGCTGTTATTGGCGGTGGAGACTCAGCTGTTGAAGAGGGAATGTTCCTGACAAAGTTTGCTTCAAAGGTTTATGTAGTTCACAGGAGAGATGAACTAAGAGCTGTAAAATCAATTCAAGATAGAGCATTTAAGAATGACAAAATGGAGTTTATTTGGGATTCTGTTGTGGAAGAGATCAAAGGCGGAAACTTCGTTGAAAATATTGTTTTGAAGAATGTTAAAACTCAAGAAAAACAGGATTTAGCTGTCGATGGAATCTTTATTTATGTAGGTATTCTCCCTAACAATGCATTATTGAAAGATGATTTAAAATTAGATAAATCAGGTTTTGTGATTACAAATGAGTTTATGGAAACAAATATTCCTGGTGTATATGCAGTAGGAGACCTTCGTAAGACTCCTCTCAGACAGGTTATTACAGCTGCTAGTGATGGTGCAATTGCTGCCTTCTATGCAGAGAAATATGTTAGTGAGTTAGAGTAAGGCGATATTATAATTAATTTCTAACATAGCATTGTGGTATCATTTTCTCTTGCTAAGGATACGAAAGATGTATTATATTGCGTAAAGCTTTACTCTTGGCAAATATTTATGATTACAGAGAATACGGGATTTACTTGGATTGCGGGCAGTTTTGCCCGTATTCAAGTCTCAAAAGTATAAGCAAACATGGAACTTGGATTATCGTCACTATTACAAAACAGTTACACAAATCTTGTTTGCTAAGTGTTTACTTAAAATTAGTAATTTTTTTTAGTTTCACTTTTTTCCTACCAGACTATTTTAGGATTATCTTTGCTATCCCTAAAAGGAAACATCTTTTCAACGAAAGACTTAAGGTGCCAAGAAGGATAAACATAAGATTAGAAAAGAATATGCATAATTTATCAGATTCTTCTTGACTTTAAAAATAAACCCTTTATATTAAATTTAATGAAAAAAATATATATAATTATCCTAATCGTTCTTTCTTTAAGTTTTCCTGTCATTGCTTGCGATATGTTCATGTTGCAAAGCATAAATGGGTATCCCCTATTTACGCTTCCAAATTCTGCAGGACATTTCAATGACCCTTATGATTATTTTGAAGACTTTAAATCTCAAGCTAACCAAAGTTCCGGTAATCGTGATGGCTATGGAATAGTAGCTTATCAAAGGAATAATTTTATTATTGATAGAGATTTCATGTGGTATAAAACTGGTAATGGAAGTTATTTTAATGAGAACAACCCTGATGAACCATTTTATGAAGCAATCTCTGTTCTTTATGATAATCCGACTATTGATAAAGTCCTGGTTCATGCCCGTAGTGGTACAGGAGGATTTGGTAATCATCCTTTTGTCTTTGATGCTAACAATCGCACTTATACTTTTATGCATAATGGCTACATTTTTAACACTGTTAAGCAAGAGATACTGAATCTTCTGGGTCAAGAGTGGTTTAATGAACATCCATCTCAATGGCAAGGAAGTTATTTTTCTTCATACTCCTTTATAGACAGTGAATTAATTTTTCACTATTTTATGTACTATTTTCTTCAATTTCCCGATGATATACCTACTGCTTTCCGTCATGCCTTTAACAATAAACAGATGGGACAAGTTGATATGGAATTTGTTCTTAAATTCGCTAAGAGCAATATCAGTAACTTTGTACTCTCTGATGGTGAAGACACTTACGTTTATCGTTCCTCTAACATTGCTGGAGACTTATATAACTTGAGCTACCAAACTTATGCAAATCACTTTGTGGCCATCAAGACAGGAGGAAATTTAGCTAACACTCTTACTAAGAATCAACTAATCAGAATAAATTCTCAGGGAGAGGTAATGGACCTTTCTATTGATCCAATTTTAAGAACAAACTTTGTTAATACATCTGTTAAAACTATAGATAACAGCCTGTATGAATTAAACTGGACAATTGAAAGTAACAATCAAATTTCTGGATTTAACATCTATCGAGCTTTAAATCGGAACTTCAGCGATGCTATACATATCACAACAATAAATGTTGAGTCCTCAAATCAGACTATTTTTAACTGCTTTGATAATTACTCATCAGATCTTAGACACTACTACTGGATAGAAGTCGTTTTTACTGATGGAACTTCAGAAGTTACTTCCAGTATACCCTCTTCAGAAGTTGAAGAAGATATTAATGTTTTTGACATTCCAAACTCAATTTCTTTATTCCCTAATCCTTTTAAAGATAAACTTAAAATTAAAATTGATAGTAAAGAAGAGTATAGTGTTAAGATATTTAATCTTAAAGGTCAATTAGTTGATAAAATGAAATTCCAACCAAACAAGAGTGAAACGCTAATCTGGGACACAGCAAACACTACAAAAAAGTTCTCTAATGGGATTTATATACTTAAGTTTATTGGGCAAAACAAAACATTTATCAAAAAAGTAATAATGATTAAATAACACTTATAAGACGATAGTTTTAATCACCAGTAGTTATTAGACATAATTTTTGGAATAGTTAACCTTCATTTTCAGTATTACGTATCTAATTTCTTATTTATAAGAAGTTACTGATTATTTTTTACGTTTGTTAAAGGTAAATTATGTGTTTATTAGATAGATATCTTCTGAATAATTTTGTTTTTATAGATTCTTTTTAGTAAACAAGAATCTCAATTCTTAATTTCCCAAAATATTACTTGTCTAAAAATCTTCTCAATTATTTTTATTATACAAAAGAAAAATTGAGGTTTAGATGATTATTAAGAATACATTAGTTATGGATGATATGCCTGATCTGTTTTGGAAATTAGTTCAAGAAAAAGGATATGAAGAGTATTTTACTCAAGACAATTTACTCTTTTCAGAAGATATTGAGTTAATAATTTTACGCACAAAGAGTGTTATTAAAGAAACACACTTCAAGAGATTTCCTAATTTGAAATGCATTATTAGGGCAGGTTCGGGTTATGATAATATTGATGTAAAGAAAGCCAAAGATTACGGTGTTACTGTCCAAAATACACCTGAGGCAAACATCCAATCTGCTTTTGAACATACAATAGGCTTGCTTTTTGCCTTGATTAAAAACCACAAGCAGCATAATAAGAGTGTATTAGAAAACAAGTGGAGAAATGGAATAGCAAGAAACTTAGAAGTTTCTGACTTACGTGTTTTAGTTGTAGGTTTAGGAAGAGTTGGTTCAAGAGTAGCAAAGTTGTTAAAGCTTTTGGGAGCTGAGGTCAAGTTTGTTGATCCTTATATAGATTTTAGAGTTTGGAAGGAAAAAGGAATAGATTCAATAACATATGAAGAAGGCTTAAATTGGGCTAATTTGGTATCATACCATTGTCCACTTTATCAGCAAACTCAGCATTATTTTGATAATCAGAGTTTAGATTTCGTAGATAAGATATTTCTTTTAAATGTAGCTCGAGGCGGCATAATCGACATTGATGCTGTAGTAAAAGGTATTGAACAAGGTAAAATCTTAGGAGCTGGAATTGATGTTATGGAAGCTGAACCGTGGACATGCGAAGGTTGGGAAGATAATTCTAAGATAATCATGACCCCACATACAGGTTCAATGACTAAAAAAGCAAAGGATAGATTATCAGTAGATTGTTTTGATGTATGGAGTCAATTTAATTTCCAAGCTAAGATCAAACACCCGATCAAGATTTGGTAGATAAATTTTCTTGACTAAATAGTGAAAATTATAAAATTTAGATGCAAACTTTTAAAGGAGACTAAATGAAGAAGTATTTGTTAGCATCTTTGCTTATCATTATGATATCGTTTATAGGAGCTAAGTCCAATTTTTTTGATATGCGAGTTGGGGATTTTGGCTGTATCACACGAGTCGTCTTTGAATTTACTGGTAAAGTTAGTTATAAAGTTAAAAATGATGAAAAAAAACTATCAATAAGTTTTGCTTCATTGAAAGAAGGACAAATACACTTACCTGTTGAAAATTCTAAGAACATCAGCAATATTGTTATTAAAGATGGAACAGATTCATCCCAAGTAGATATAGAATTTTCCTACCCCATCGAAGTTAGCTCCTATCCTTACTATAAAGAGAATAAAAACTACATAGTAGTTTTAGATGTTTACGATAAAGATTACCACTCAGATAAAGAAAAAGCTTTGGCAACCCTACTTTTTAAGGGCCAGAAGTTTCCTCTAAAGAAAATTGAAGCTGAGATTACTAATTTTTCAAGAAAGTATTCCACTGATCCCTTAGTAAATTTCTATTTAGGCAGATTATATGCAACCAAAAAGATGAAAACTAAAGCAATTCATTACTTTAAAAAGTTAAAAATAGATTCTAAAGATTATCTCACAGCTCAAGCGTATATCGATAATCTAAACAAAGGTAAATATCCACTAGAGGAAGTTAAACCTGATTTTTTAACTACTAATAATCTTCAAGATAGTCATGAACTAGTTAAGGCTGAAGAAGCTAACTTTAGTGAAGAAGTTACCTCTAGTGAACATGATAGCTCTGTTGAGCAAGTAGGCTCAAGTGATGAAGATAAAGTAGTGGATAATACTCAAACTGAAGAAAAAAAAGAAACGAAAAAAGCAACTTCAAACTCTAACACTATTTGGTTCCTGATTATTGGAGCATCATTTATAGTTATAGTTATACTGTATTTAAAAAACTACAAAAAGAATATTTTGATTAAAGAACTCAATGCCAAGTTAGAAGTTAGTAATTTTGAATTAAAGGCTTTAGCTAACAAATTAGAAAAGGGAATAATTGAGAGTAGCAAAACCAAAGATAGAATTATAATTAAGCTGTTCAACAATGGCTGGAAACCAGAAGACATAGCCAATGAGCTAAAAACATCAATTGAAATAGTCAAAGCAACCATAAGTAAAGAAGGACGACTTTAATGCTAAAACATTCAATAGAGCTTCTTTGTTTTTTCACAATACTCTCACTCTGGAGCTTTGACGATATCTATGATAAAGAAGTAACTTCACAATATACAAAAAGCTTCACTTTAGAAAGTTATCAAGCTGATTATCAGGAATTAAATCTTACTGATGGATATGATTTCCCTTTGCAATCATATTCCAAGTTTAAAAGCACTTTAAGTAACTATTTCACAGCTACACAACACCAACAATCTCTTTTGTATTACCAAGATCATGGTAAGTCTGTTGAAGGTCATGTTTTAGGTGGTACCGAATATTATCAAAATCAAGATTCAGATAAATATTTTTTCCCCTATTATGGATTTGAAGTAAAAGCTAATTTCAATAATCTCTACCTTGCTGGAAAATGGTGGAAAGGACACACTACTAAGAATAACAATTATTCTAATTTAAATCAGCTAACAAACTCTTGGGTACAAGATGATGATGATATGATTTATATAGATAAAATTCAAGGAGAAATTAAGTATCAGTTCCCTGAATTTGGTTATATTTCACTAAATCGAGGAAAACTCGATATCGGTAGTAATATTGGTGGTTCTATTATTCTTAATGACCAAAAGACAAATGATTATTCATATTTAAACTATCATTATAAATTTGGTGATTTTTCTTTAGATTTTGTTCATGCTTCTTTAATTATTGATGGAATTAATCCTAATGAAGATAATATTGTTACTATTGATAAAGAAGATGCCCCAGATAAATATTTATCACTCCATAGATTTGGTTGGAGACCTAGCAAAAAGCTTTTTATATTTGTGGGAGAAGAGATTTATTACGGGAATAGAGGAATTGATTATAACTATTTCTTACCTGTAGGCTTTTGGCGAATTACAGAACATAATCAGGCAGATCGTGATAATATTCTTATCTTTGGTGGAGCAGAATACTCTCCGATGAGAAATCTTCATCTCTATACTAACATCATCTTTGACGAACTCTCTAAGAGCAAACTCTTTACTAGTTGGTGGGGAAACAAATATGCAATTCAAACGGGTTTAATACAAGACAATCTATACACATCTCCCCTATTCTCTCTCAAAAAATTAGGAGCAGAGTTCACGGCTGTAAGACCATGGATCTATACTCATAAGTATAGCTACACTCCTGCATCTAATGATAATGAACCTCTAGGATTTGCCGATGGAGCTAATCTATTAAAGTATTGTGTAGAGAGTCAATTATCATTTTTAAATGATAAAATAGATTATGTTATCAATGGTTCATATATTAGACAAGGAAGTACAGGCAATAACTATTCTCTCAATTATAATGAGGAGATTGAAAACACCGACGATGAAACTGCATCTTGGTTAGACGGAACTATTACCGATACTTATAGCTTGAAACAAGAGTTAGGATTTAATTTTTTGTATAGTCATAGAATAAAATTGAGTTATGAATATAGCAAAGAGAGAAAGACCTCTTCGGAATCAGAGTTAGTTGTAAGTTACCAAACAAGATTCTAAAATAAAATGAACATAATTTGGATTATTTTTTTCATTATCTTGTTTTTACACTTCCTTTTAGGAGTTATTTCTTTGCGGAGATATCCTCAGCAATCCAAGATAAAACACAGTTTTTCTGTAGTTGTTGTAGCTCATAATGAAGAAAAGATGATAAATCCCCTCTTGGAGAGTATGTTAGTTTTAAATTACCCTCTTGACCAATTAGAAGTCATCTTAGTTGATGATAATTCTAGTGATAATACTTGGGAGATAATCTCCTCTTTCGCTAATCAACATCATCATATTAAAGCAATTAAATCAAATAATATTTACTCAGACTATAAAGGGAAAAAGGCAGGATTACAGTCTGCTTTAGATATCGCTAAAAATGAAATACTAGTTTTTACAGATGCTGATGCAAGTGTCCCCTCAAATTGGTTAGAAAGCTATAACAAGTATTTTACTGAACGTACGGGACTTGTCATAGGTTATATTAGAGGTGAAAACATAACTTATATGAAACGTTATAAAAGAATAATATCCTCAGGCATATTTGCTGCTTTTAGTGGCATCGGCTACCCTTTCTCTTGTAGTGGTGGTAATCTTGCAATCAGAAAAACAGCCTTACTCGAAGTAGAAGGATATTCATCCATCAAAGACTTTCCTTCTGGAGATGATAAACAAATGCTTAACTTAATCAGAAAAACAGGCTTTAAAATTGCATATAACTCAGATGTAAAAGTGATTGAGAGGGAACGAAACTTAAGCTCAACTCAACGATATCACCAGTCTATCAGACATTATGGTAAGTTTTCTTTATCATCACCTTTTTATCAATTAGGATTCTTGTTAATTGTTTGTTACTATCTTTCTCTACCAATTCTGTCTTATTTTAAGCCATCACTTCTCCTTCTTTTCTGGCTTAGCAATCTTAGCTTTTTTCTATTAAGTTGTATCAAACATAGGGAGAAATTTATGATTGATGAAATAATTCTTTCTCTTATATACCCCTACTATATGCTCTACTTTTCACTATTAGGTACATTCTCTGAGGTAAAATGGAAAAAATAAAGAAGCAAGTCGGATTTTTCTTAAAGATAATTATCTCGCTGATTATCTTAGTCTTTATCTATTCAAAAATTGACTTTAGCATGATATTTGTTAATATTAAGCAGCTTAGTTTTTTTACTATCTTTATCCTGATTATCACCTCAGTTTTAAAACATGTATCTCAAGGTCTAAATTGGTATTATGCTCTCTCGATAAACCCAAAATACAAACCGACCACCTATAATATTATTAAAAGTTATCTTATTGGAATATCCTTGGCATTTGCTTTACCTGGAGGATATGCTACTTATGGCAAAATGTACTTTATCGATAATTCAAAAAAAGCTACCTTTGCCTCGGTGCTTATAGAAAAATTCTTTCAAACTTGGGGAAATCTTTTCTACGCTTCAATAGCTACTATCTTCTACTTTCAAAACCTTGAACTATGGATTAGGCTATCAATTGCTTTGATAGTAACATTTTCCCCATTATTATTACTTATGATAATCTATCTAATTCCTAAATATCGTGTACATATTCCAATACTAAAAAAGATTTTTCCTAAGATTATTGTCAGTCAAATGATCTATATTCCTTTAACTGTTATTCAATACTGGTTAATTCTTATTTCATTTACAGATATCACTTTTATCCAAAGCTGTATATCTACAACCTTAATCCTCTCATCAAATGTTATTCCAATCACTTTTTCTGGTTTAGGATTAAGAGAATATTTTGCTATCAAAGTTCTTGCTCAATATGGAATAACTAATACAGCAGCTGTTACCACAGCTCTCATCATTTTCTTTATAAATTCAGTTCTCCCAGCTCTTATCGGAGTTTTTTTTATTATTAGGCACAAGAAAACTGAGAATTAAAGTCCAATTAGTCAAATTAGATATCGATATGTTAGCACATAAAGATAGTAAATTGCTAATAATTAGCAGTTTAAAAATGCTCTTTAAAAATACAAAAAATCTTTTTCTTACAGTCTGGAAATCTTATTTAAGTAAACATTACTGTATCTATCCTACATGTTTTATGCTGCATTGTTGAAACATCATTAGCCATCAGCCTATTGGATGCCTAATAGATGCCTAATGAATCCCCAATAACCCCCCAATGAAGGTCTAATGAGCCTTAGTTTAACATTCTGATAATTAGCATTAGCCGATAATTTCCAATTTATCTTGACAGATTAATCCCCTCAAATTAATTAAATTAAATATAATTAAGATATCAAATTGGAGAAAAAATGTACAATACTATTCAAGGTGAATTAATTGTACAGGATGCAACATTCTGTATTATTGTTAGTAGATTTAATGAGTTCATTAGCAACAAGTTATTATCAGGAGCAATAGACTGCTTAGTTCGTCACGGAGCTTCTGAAAAAGACATAACTGTTGTCTGGGTACCAGGAGCCTTTGAAATCCCTATTACAGCAAAAAAGTTAGCAAAAACTAATATATATAATGCTATAATTTGTCTTGGTGCAGTTATTAGGGGAGCAACTCCTCATTTTGATTATGTGAGTAATGAAGTAGCAAAAGGGATTGGCGCAGTTGGTATAGACACAGAGGTACCAATTATTTTTGGTGTATTAACAACCGATTCTATAGAGCAAGCAATAGAAAGAGCTGGTACAAAAGCTGGAAATAAAGGCTGGGATAGTGCTTTGTCTGCTATAGAAATGACAAATTTATTCCAAAGGATATAGAAGAACCAATATGGGTATGCGGAGAAAAGGAAGAGAAATCACTTTACAAGTATTATATGCAATAGATTTCCCTGATAAAACAAGTAGTATTGATGCTTATGAAGCACTAAATAATTATTTGGAACAACTTGACGGGCTATGTTTAGAAGCAGAAATTAAAAAAACTTCTTCAGTTTATGAGTTTGCTTTGGATTTAATCAAAAACACTTTGATTAATATTGAAGAAATAGATGATATGATAAAATCTCAGAGTGAAAACTGGGAATTCAGTCGTTTAGCTTTGATCGATAAAAATATACTAAGAATGGCTACTTACGAGATTGTTTTAAAAAAAATACACCCAGCTATAATCATAAATGAAGCAATAGAAATAGCAAAGAAGTTTTCTACTGAAAATTCAGGTAAATTTATTAATGGAATATTAGACTCTATTTATAAAAAGGCTAAAGAGAATTTTAATGAAAAAACTTGTTTGTAGTGTTGGCATAATAGTATATAATGAAGCTAAGAATATTGGCAATCTGTTAGAAAGAGTAACATCTGAGAGCTACCCAGATGTTGAAATTAATGAGATTATTGTAGTTTCAAGTGCCTGTACTGATGGAACTGATGAGATTGTTGAATACTATACAAAACGAGATTCTAGAGTACAGCTGATAACTGAGCCCGAGCGAAAGGGAAAATCAAGTGCAATCAATCTTTTTCTTAAACAGAGCACAAATGATCTTTTAATCATCGAGAGTGGTGATACACTTCCAGCCAAAGGTACTATTAGAAAGTTAATCTTACCTTTTACCGACTCTAACGTCGGAATGACAGGAGGTAGGCCAGTGCCAGTAAACTCAAGTTTTACTTTTAGTGGATATGCAGTAAATCTTCTCTGGAAATTGCATCATAAAATGGCACTAAAGTCTCCAAAATTAGGAGAAATGATTGCTTTTAGAAGAGTCTTTGAATCAATCCCACCCGAAAGTGCTGTTGATGAAGCAAGCATAGAAGCTCTTGTTTATGAAAACAAACTTACAAAAGTATACGTTGCCGATGCTATAATTCATAACAAAGGACCCGAAGAGATAGCAGGTTTTATTAAACAACGAAAGAGAATCGAAACAGGTCACCTCTGGCTTACTAAAAAACATAAATATAAAGTAATTTCCCAAAAGAAGTCAGTTCTAATTTCTCTTATGTTCGATGAGATTTCAAAACATCCAAAAGATTTTTTTAAGATTTTTGCGGTCATGCTTGTAGAAAGTTATGCTAGATTACTAGGAAGGATAGATTATTATATCAAACGCAAAAACCCCTTTACTTGGGAAATTATTGATTCAACTAAAAATCTAAAAAAAGGCTAATTTATGTTATCCCTACTACCTAAAATTATTGGTTTTAAATTATTCAAGTCTATTGGCTTACCTCATTTAATGCCAATAAATTATACTGTTAGCTTACTCTATGACTGCAATTCACGATGTTCAACCTGTAATATCTGGAAGAAAAAAAGTAAGCAATTATCAGTTGAAGAATACCGTAAGATATTTAAAAAGATTGGCCATTCACCCTATTGGATTACCTTTAGTGGAGGAGAACCATTCTTAAGAAAAGATATTGCCCAAGTAGTTACTACTATCTATGATGTTTCTAAACCTAAAATTATTAATATTCCAACTAATGGTATTTTAACAAAAAAAATAATTGATAATGTAAAAATCATAGCTAACCACTGCAAAAAAAGCCAATTGGTAATAAACCTTTCAATCGATGGTATTGGCAAAGAGCATGATGATATCAGAAATATTCCAGGAAATTATGAAAAGGTAATTAGAACCTACAAGGCTTTGAAAAGATTAAAGATTAAAAATCTTGCCGTGGGCATTCATACAGTGATATCAAATTTCAATGTCGGCAACTTTAGCAATATTGCCCGAACCCTAATGGAGCTAAACCCAGATTCTTATATTACTGAAATTGCAGAAGAACGTAATGAATTAGATACTATGAATTCGGAAATAACCCCAAATATGATTAAATATAGTTCTGCTATTGACTATCTTATTCATCGGATTAAGAATATTAAATACAGTGGTTTTCAAAAAATCACTATGGCTTTTAGAGTAGAATACTATGATTTGGTAAAAAAAATACTTCGGGATAAAACACAAATAATCCCATGCTATGCTGGTATTGCGTCGTGTCAAATATCACCCGATGGAGACGTTTGGTCATGTTGTATTAAAGCTAAACCTTTAGGCAACTTGATGGAAAATGGTTATGACTTTAGAAAAATATGGAACTCTCCTGAAATGGCTTTAGAAAGAATTTCTATTCATAGAAAAGAGTGCTATTGTCCTTTAGCAAATGCATCTTATACTAATATGCTAATGGATTTCCCTACCCTAAGAAGAGTATTCTATAGATCATTTATCAAATGGTGGAGATAATTCTTGATTAAACAACTTGCTATTTCAAAAACCTTTAGCAATAAGATTGTTTTTACAGATTATTACCCTAATAGGCATAACTTCTTCTCTTTATTCCTTCATTACTATGAAGATACGCCAATTGTTTATGAAACATTAGGCGAGATTATGGAAATAATCTTAAACTTTCTTAAAGACAATGATTACACTGATAAAACTAAACTTCAGAATTTTATGAATGATTTAAACTGGATTTCTGCTGGTAAATTGCGCAATCTGCCCATTAATAATCAAGGTATCTCCTTAGGCCTAATACTCGTAAATGAAAATAATATCACAGCAATTCGTTATGGAAGAATCCTTTTAGGAAAAATAACAAATAGTAAATTAGAGTATATTGGACCAGACTGGGATAACTTTAGTGTAAAATCTTTAGATAGGCTTTCATTATTAGGGCTTTTATCTGAAGATAAGTATCCCGAACTTTATGAAATCGAGTTACACAACAATGAAAGGTTCATAATTTTGGAAAGTGATGCTGAAGTTAGCTTTAGAAATTCGTTAGCTAAAGACTATCAGTTTGATTCTAAAAAAGAAATTTTCCAACTTTTAGAATGTCACCGCAAAGAAAATAAAAAAAAACTCTTAAGAATTATTTGATTTTATAACAATAAAATTTAAAAAGATATAAGAATTTACTTTCATTTTTTGTAGAGATAATTATCCAAGATAACTACTTTTTTTATAATATGTTATATGTTGTTTTTGTGCTTGTAATAAGGGTTTAGGGGGTTTGAACTCTTAGATTTTTTCCTCAGATAAAAATAAATTAATAAATTACTGGACAATCTAACAGTGAGTAAGGAAATGGTTCTAAATCTTATTAGAGTGTTAGTTAATTACTAAAATATATATCAAATATAGGAGCTTTGTCTATGGTTTCACAAGAAAACGAAAATTATGCAAAATTATTAGAAGAATCCTTTAATAATACTACCGACCCTAAAATGGGTGATGTAGTTGAAGGAGAAATTATTAACATCACAGAAACATCTATCTTTATAAATATGAACGGTAAATATGATGCTTATGCTGATATTACTGATTACAAAGATAAAAATGGCAAGTTAAAATACCAAGTTGGTGATTTGTTAAGAGGCTTTATTGTTGAATTTAGTGACGATGGAATTAAAGTATCTAGAAGCTTAAGAAAACAATTTGCTGATAAAACCCAAATTAGAAACGCTTTTGAAGAAAAAATACCTGTTGAAGGTAAAGTATTCAAGATAGTTAATGGTGGATATAGTGTTGATGTCCTTGGTGTTAGAGCTTTTTGCCCTAAATCTCAAATGGATATTATGTTAGAAGAAGATTCTCACTATCTTAATAACAATTTCACATTCTTAGTTACTGAATATGAAGATAACGGACGTAACATTATCGTTTCCAGAAAAAGACTCCTACAAGACGAAGCTAAAATCATGAAAGAAGAGGCACTCGCCACTTTAGAAGCTGGACAAGTTGTAACTGGTGTTATCAGAAGATTAACAGACTTTGGTGCTTTTGTTGACCTCGGTGGAATTGAAGGACTTCTTCATGTATCTGAAATTGCTTGGGCTCATATAAACAAACCATCTGATGTTTTAACTGTTGGTTCTGAAATTGAAGTTAAAATTCTTGCTATCAATGGAGAAAAAATTTCTCTTTCTATGAAAGCTTTACAAGAAAATCCTTTGGATATTGCCATGACACAATTAGAAACTGGTACAATTGTTGAGTGTAAGGTTCTTAGACTTCACAACTTTGGTGCTTTTGTGGAAATTATTCCTGGC
>Ga0265294_10002472_pt1 | contig 24218 bp, 26 predicted proteins | sample MunlanPumphouse3_FD_192504 | JGI IMG/M metagenome (GOLD analysis project Ga0265294, IMG submission 192504) | Groundwater microbial communities from a municipal landfill in Southern Ontario, Canada - Pumphouse #3 | ecosystem: Environmental > Aquatic > Deep subsurface > Groundwater | place... | reverse complement strand
AGGTCATTATAGAGGAAAAAGATGTTCGTAATTTATTGCCGCGTCTTAAAGATTGCGGTGCACAGGATATAATAGAATATCCGCTTAACAAATTGATTTACTAAGGAGTATATTTATGCCTTGCGGAAGGAAAAAGAAACTTAAAAAAGTTAAAAGACACTGGTTTAAGAAAAGACGTAAACAGCAGCGCCACAAATCAAGTTAATTTTTGTGTGCATTTACAATTTGTTTGGATATAATATTTAACGTGAAAGTTAAATCTATTATTGATAAATTTTTTACGTATATTTACCGGAAAAAATATTTCGCTATATGTATATGTTTTTTCTTTGTATGCTCTTTGAGTTTGTATGCCGGTACAAGAGACAAGAACGCAATTTTTTACGCTAAATATTTAAAAGGTATTAAATTGTGTTTAGACGGTGATTATCGCCGGGCTATAGATAGCTTTAACGATCTGGCTAAATCTGATCCCAACTCGTATTATGTGAGGCTTCAACTAGCTTCTGTATATATAATGCTTGGTGATACGGAGAACGCCATATTACAGCTTAAAAAAGCTAAAAAAATAGATCCGGAGAGACTTGAGGCATACTGGGAGCTTGTATATATATACGCGTATACTCAGCGGAATGCGGATTTCCAGAAAGAATATACTTCGTTTTTGGAAAAATCGCGTGAAAAATACCCGTCAAATAAGGATATTTTATCTGAACTTGGACTTTTATATTACGATTCGGGTAAATATCACGAAGCACTTAAAGTTTTTAGCGAGATACTTGAGAATGACCCGGATAATATAGATGCTATTTTTTGGACGGGGATCGTTAATCTTGACGTGGGGAATGAAGATAAAGCTGTTGATGTATGGGAGAAAGCTTTATTGAAATTTCCGGACGCACCAAATATACTTAACGGTTTGGGGTATACTTATATTGAACGCGGGAAGGACCTTGACCGTGCCAAAAAAATGATAGATAAGGCGTTAGAAGGTGAGCCTGACAACGCTGCATATATTGATAGTTTAGGCTGGTTTTATTATCAGAAAAAAGATTATCCTAACGCTGAGATATATTTGAATAAAGCAATAGAATTACAGCGTGATCCTGTAATTTATGAACATTTAGGCGATCTTTATTTAAAATTAGGTGACCAACAGAAAGCAAAACAATTTTATCAACAGGGCTTTTCTTTTTTTCCTGAAAGTGAAGCATTAAAGCTAAAGATTGAGAAATATGGATTCGAAAATTGATTTTATAAAAGAAAAGTCTATACAAATACGGACACTTATAATAAAAATGCTTGCGAAATGCGGGAGCGGGCATCCCGGCGGTTCCTTATCCAGCGCGGATATAATAGCATGCCTTTATTTTGAAGTACTAAACCATTCAGCAAAAGATCAGACAAATACCGATAGAGATAAATTTCATTTATCTAAAGGGCATGGTTGCCCTGCTCTTTATGCCGCGTTATCTTTGTGCGGATATTTCAAGGAAGAGGAGCTTTGGAAATTGCGTACTATTAATGGACTTTTGCAGGGGCATCCGACATCACGCATACCGGGAATAAATGTTTCAAGCGGTTCGCTAGGCCATGGCCTATCGATTGCCTTGGGTATGGCCCTCTCTGGCAAGATAGATAAAAAAGATTACCGTGTATATTGTCTAATGGGTGATGGCGAAATGCAGGAAGGCAATATTTGGGAAGCAGCTATGGCTGCGGCGCATTATCATACGGATAATCTTTGTGGCATAGTTGATTGTAATGGATTACAGATAGATGGAAAGACAGATGAAGTGATGCGGGTTGAACCGCTTGCGGATAAATGGCTAGCGTTCGGTTGGCATGTTATTAAATGTGATGGACATAGTGTGGCAGAATTGTTAGACGCGTTCAGTTCTGCTAGAAACATTAAAGATAAGCCTGTTGTTATTTTGGCGCGTACTGTCAAGGGTAAAGGTGTGTCTTTTATGGAAGGGGTGCTCAAATATCATGGTGTAGCACCTACTCCTGAAGAAGAAGCAACAGCGTTAAAAGAATTAGAGAAATAATTATGTCAAAAGATTATGCTAGGGATGTTTACGGACGGACATTGATTGAACTTGGCAAGAAAGATAAAAGGGTAGTGGTTTTGGATGCTGATCTTTCCGGGTCGACCCGTACAAGTCTTTTTGCCGCAGAGTTTCCCGATAGGTTTTTTAATCTAGGTATTGCTGAGCAAAATATGATTGCGACCGCTGCCGGACTAGCAGCCTCGTCAAAAATAGTATTTGCTTCCACGTTTGCGATGTTTGCGACTGCCCGTGTTCTTGATCAGATACGTAATTCTGTTTGTTATAATAATCTGAATGTTAAAATCGTCGCAACACATGCCGGTATAACGGTAGGTGAAGATGGGGCATCGCATCAGGCGTTAGAGGATATAGCGATATTACGGGCTATTCCTAATATGCAAATAATCGTACCTTCGGATTCTGAAGAAGCAAAATCTGCCGTTATAGCCGCATATGAAAATGACGGGCCGTTTTATATACGGCTTGGAAGGGCTAAAGTTAATACAATTGAGGATAAGAAAGATTTCATTTTCAAAAAAGGATATGCATTGAAAGATGGAAAGGATATAGCTATTGTTGCTTGTGGTGTAATGGTAGAGCAGGCATTATTGGCGGCGGATATTTTGCAAAGTAAGGGGATCTCAGCCGCTGTCATTAATATTCATACTATCAAACCTATTGATAAAGAGCTGATAGTGTCTATAGCCGGAAAATGTCCTAAAATGGTTGTGTGTGAAGAACATCAGGTTATGGGTGGTCTGTATTCTTCTGTCTGTGAAATTTTAGCGAATGAATGTCCTATATTTGTTGAACCGTTGGGTATAAATGACGAATTCGGAAGATCGGGTACTCCGGATAGTTTACTGGAATTTTACGGATTAACGGCTGATGGAATAGTCAATAAGTGTGAAAAGATATTATCGAAATAAAATAAAATTATTAAGTCCTGCCAAAATAAATTTATATCTTAATATTTTAGGTAAATACAGAGACCCTGTGACAGGCAAATTAACTCATTATCATGAGATTGAGAGTATATTTGAACGTATTTCTCTGTGCGATAAGATTGAGTTGTCCCGCACGGACTCTGATACTATAGAATTTATTTGTACCCAAAAAGAAATTGAAACAGATGACAACCTTTGTGTCAAGGCAGCGAAATTGATATTTGATAGAGCGGGGATAAAAGACGGCATAAAAATAAAACTAACAAAAAATATACCTGTCGGCGCGGGGCTTGGCGGAGGATCGTCTAACGCTGCGGCCGTATTAACAGGCATAAACCGGATGTTTTCCCTGAATTATAGTAAAGATGATCTTTTTCAGCTAGGCAGTAGATTAGGTAGTGATGTTAATTTTTTCATTGCAGACACTCAATATGCTGTAGTCAGGGGCCGTGGTGAGCGGATAGAACCGTTTGACGGTGCGAAATTTTATCATTTTCTTGTCTGGCCGGGTGAAATACTTTCCACAGCCGATGTTTATAAAAATGTGTCGGATAAATTGACAAACCATTTGTCAAATGTTAATATAATTCGACATGCGATATACAATGGGGACATAGTTCTTTTAAAAAATAATATATATAATGCGCTTGAAGACAGCGCGTTAGCACTTTGCGTGCCTATGGGGGAGCTGCGCAAGGTGTTTGAGCGTTCAGGTGAGTTAGTTAAGGTTACCGGTAGTGGTAGTGCGATTTATACCATAAGCCGATCTCCTATACCTCGAGATTTTATGCGAAAGCTGTCACCTGGATATCGTGTATTTAGGGTAAACACACTTTAGCATTAGTGTGTGTGGGTATATTTTTGCAGGGAGTAAAGGGAAATAATAGAAAAACAAACTATTATTTCAGAAGCACGAGAACACAGCTAAGCATAACAATTTATAATCTGGTGCGTCTATGATTAAGAAGGAGGCATAATTCATGGACATTACTGAGGTTAGAATTTCTTTGACAGAAAAAGACGGTAAAAGGCTCCGCGCCTATGCTACTATAACATTTGATGATTCATTTGTTGTGCGTAACATAAAAGTAGTAGACGGGAATAGCGGGTTATTTATCGCTATGCCTGCAAGAAAGATAAAGCAATTTTGTTCGAAATGTGGCAAAAAAGTTGATATCGGCAGCCGGTATTGCAACCATTGCGGAGGACAATTTCCGATGTTACAGGTTAAAGATGAGAATAATACTAAACAATTAACTCATCAGGATCTTGCACATCCTATAAATCAAGAGTTTCGTGATTATCTGCAGAATACAATTCTTGAGGCATATTATGCTGAGAAGAGCCCGGAAGGCGATATACAAAGGAAATCGCCTGTCAAACTGGCAGATCGGCAAGAAGAGCTTGATGCACAGTAAAAAAAAATATTATAAATACTGCCCGGTGGTGTAATTGGCAACACAACTGGTTTTGGTCCAGTCATCCCTAGTTCGAGTCTAGGCCGGGCAGTATTTTTAGCTTTCAGCTAAAAATACAGAGCAATCGATAATCGAGAATCGAAAATAAGAATAGAGAATAAAAAACGATTGCGGTCAAATTTCGAATTTCGATTTTCAAGTGAAGGGATATGGCATTTATTTTTGAGAAACTTGATGTATATAATAATGCTGTAGACTTGGCGGAAAAAATATCGGGTATGAAGAATCATTTTCTCAAGGCAGTTATTATTTGTCAAATCAATTGAACAGAGCAGTATTATCCATATTTGCCAATATGGCGTAAAAAAAGCGAAACACAGGCCATTGGGAATATGCTTCTCCGGTATTCAGGAAATTGCTAAAATCCTTGCCACTCTTATAAATTCTGGTAAAATTATTTAGTTTCTGGAGAATTATGAAAAAAATTTGTGCAATAATACTAGCGGCTGGACGCGGCACACGCATGCGTTCTGATAAACCGAAGGCGCTTCAATTGCTTTGCGGCGAACCTCTTGTTATCCATGTCATAAAAAATCTTAAAAAAGTGTCAGATATAAAGCGTATTGTTGTTGTGTTGGGATACAAAGGCCGGCAGGTTGAAAAATGTATAGGTAAAGAATATCCAGATATTGAATTTGTGTATCAAAGAGAGATATCCGGTACGGCTTCGGCAGTTAAGGCTGCGTTACCCAAGGTTAAAGAAGATAAGGTGCTTATAACTTGTACCGATGTTCCGTTGCTTAGATCAAAAACTCTTAAAAATTTCATTAGAAAAGTATATTCAAAAAAAGTTTTGGCTTCTGTTATCACGGCAGATTGCTCTTCCCCTAATGATTTAGGTGTTGTTATGCGTGATCTGAAGGGTATGGTCTCAGCCATAAAGGAGAAAAGGGAACTTAGATTGTCAGATATCAGAACAAATGAGATTAACAGCGGGGTTTATTTTTTTGATAGAAAGCATCTTTCGGATAATATAAAAAAAATACATAATGATAATAAGAAGAAAGAGTATTATTTGACGGACATAATTGCTATATTTAATAAGGCTAAAATAGGAATTTTACCCTATAAATTAAAGGATTATGAAGAAGTTATGGGTATAAATGACCGGTGTGAGCTCCAAAAGGCCCAAAAAGTAGCACGGTTAAGGGTTTTTGATGCGCTTTTTTCAAAGGGTGTTACGGTGGTTGATTCTTCAAATACGTATATCTCAGATACTGCGAAAATAGGTAAAGGTACTGTAATTTATCCCTTTACCTTTATAGAAAAGAATGTTATAATTGGCGACAATTGTTCCCTTGGACCTTTCTTGAGGGTAAGGTCTGGAACATGTATTAAAAATAATGTACAGCTTGGCAACTTCCTCGAAGTTAACCGATGTAGTATTGACAGTGATGTAAAAGCAAAACATTTTGGGTATATTGGTGATACGCGAATATCCAAGAATGTTAATATCGGCGCTGGTGTTGTTGTTGCTAATTATGACGGATATTTGAAGCATAAGACAAATATCAGTGAAAATGCTTTTGTCGGCTCCAATAGTACTTTAGTTGCGCCTGCAGTTGTTGGGAAAAATGCAGTTATCGGAGCGGGAAGTGTCGTGACGAAGCCTGTTAATAAAGGCAAGGTAGTAGCAGGAGTCCCGGCAAAGGAAATTATATCTAAACGTAAAAAACGGAAGGTGTAGTAATGAACAATATAGTTGTTATGGGCGGAAACGCTAATCCTAAACTTACAGTTGAGATATGCAAACATTTAGGATTAAAAGAAGCTAAAACAATGATTAAGCGTTTTAGCGATGGGGAGGTTCGTGTTGAAATAGATGAGAATGTGCGGGGCAAAGATGTATTTCTTATACAGCCGACTTGTCCTCCTGTTAACGAAAATCTTGTTGAGTTGCTTATAATGCTTGATGCGTTACGTCGTGCATCTGCAAAACGAGTTACGGCAGTTATTCCTTATTATGGATATGCTCGCCAGGATAGAAAAGACAGGCCGCGTGTGCCTATAACGGCTAAACTAGTGGCTAATTTACTTACGGGCTCGGGTGCTGACAGAGTTTTGACGTTGGATTTGCATGCCGGACAGATACAGGGGTTTTTTGATATACCGCTTGATCATTTATATGCTATCGATATTTTTATTGAATATATAAACAAACAGTTGAATATAGACGATTTTGTTATTGTTTCGCCTGATGTGGGCGGTATCAAGACGGCTAGGTCCTATGCTAAAAAATTCGGTGCGGGACTTGCTATTGTTGATAAAAGACGTAATTCGCCTGATTCAACGGATGTTATGCATATTTTAGGTGAAGTAGACGGCAAAAATGTTATTATGGTGGATGATATCGTTGCAACTGGCGGATCATTAGTTGAAGCTGCGCGTGCTTTGAAACAGTTTGGCGCAAAAAAGATATTCGCTGCTATAACGCATGGGATATTATCTTCTGATGCTGTTAAGAAAATAAATCAGTCTGACATAGATCAGCTTATTATAACTGATTCTATACCGTTATCTCCTGAAAAAGTTAGTCCGAAAATAAAGGTTGTTTCGGTAGGTAAGCTTTTGGCTGAAGCGATAAAAAGGATAAGATTTGAAAAATCTATTAGTGTGTTATTCGATTCTATAAGAATTTAAGGAAGTTGAGGTTATTATGGAAACAGTAAGTGTCAAAGTAAATCTAAAAGAAATTGTAGGTAAATCTGCGGCGAAAAAGATTCGCAAAAATGGTGATGTTCCTGCTGTAGTTTATGGTAAGGGTGAAAATATCATGATCATATTGGATAAGGACGCGCTTCGTGTTTTGCGTGATGTTAATTTTTCTGAAAGTGCTATTATCAATATTGATACGGGCAAAGAAGCCGATAAGGTTTTTGCGATTATTAAGGATGTGCAGTATGATCCGGTGTCTGACAAGATCATACATATTGATTTTATGCGTGTATCAATGACAGAGAAAATACATGTACATGTACCAGTTGTCTTGATTGGCGAGGCGAAAGGTATTAAGGCAGGCGGTGATGTCGAGCAGGTATTACGTGAGATAGAGATAGAAGTATTACCTACTAATATTCCGGATAAAGTTACGTTGGATGTTACTGATCTTGACGCGGGTCATTCTTTACATGTATCTAATATAGCTGTCCCGGATGACGTTAAGGTTTTGACTAATAAAGAAGATACGGTTGTTACTATATTGCTTCATAAGCAGGAAGCGGAAACACCGCAGGCGGATGAGAATGCTGCGGCAGCTGAACCTAAAGTTATAAAAGAAAAAGCGGATAAGAAAGACGAGAAGGCGGGATAACGAAAAGCCGTTTTTCAAGGAGACTTTGTTTGAGTGAAAATTATAGTCGGATTGGGCAATCCCGGCAAGAAATACGTTAATACACGCCATAATATAGGGTTTATGGCAGTTGATGAGTTTGTTAAAAGGCAAAATTGTTCATTTAAAAGAAGCTGGCGATTTTCAGCACAGCTAGCTGAACTGAAAATTAGAGATGAGAAAGTTCTGGTTGTTAAACCTCGTACTTATATGAATTTAAGCGGGGTTGCCGTACGGGGAATTATTTCGTTTTATCGAGTTGCGGGTAATTCTTTGATGGTCGTGTATGACGATGTTGCGATACCTTTAGGGCGTTTTAGGTTTCGTGACAAAGGATCGGCCGGAGGGCATAACGGGATAAACTCTATTATTAATGCGCTAAAGACTGATGTTTTTGATAGATTGCGTATAGGTATAGGGGACTCTGGAGAACAATCAGGTGATCTGGCTGATTATGTTTTGGATGAATTCAGCAGTAGTGAGCGGAAGAAGCTGCCGGATATAATTGCTTGTTCTGCGGAGCTATGTGATGATTGGCTTTGCGAAGACAAAGAACAGTTAAAATCTAAATATAATGGGTTGGAAGTGTGTTAAAAAAATAAATTTTAAAGGAGGATAACAAGAGTGGCAAGAAAGTATGAGACTATGGTAATTATACGGCCTGATATAACGGATCAGGAACGTGAAGAAGTTTTTAGTAAAATTACTAAAAAGATAGAATCGTTAGATGGGAAAGTTGAGTCGGCTAAAATATGGGCACAGGAACGTAAGTTTTGTTTTGCTATGCGCGGACGCGGTGCTGCTAAAAAAGAATATATGTCGGGTTGTTATTGGTTGGTTATTTTTACTTTGCCGACAGATAAGCAGGATGAGCTTAAAGAGACGATTAGATTGGAAGAAAGAATTATACGTAACGTGGTAATTCGTCGTGACAAATAAGTAAAGAGGCCTAAGGAGGACATGTATGGTCAGTTTTAACAAGATTTTTTTGGTCGGTAATTTAACACGTGATCCCGAGTTGAGATATACACCGCAGGGAACGGCTGTAGCGACGTTACGGATAGCTGTTAACACGCCGTTTAAAGACAAAAACGGACAGGTTCAGAGAGATACATGTTTTGTTAATGTTGTTACGTGGGCGCAGATGGCTGAAACATGTAACCAATATTTGCAAAAGGGACGGCAGATATTTGTTGAGGGCCGGCTGCAGTCACGTTCGTGGCAGGACAGTGAGGGCAAGAATAGAAGTGTTATAGAAGTCCGTGCCGCAAGAGTGCAGTTTATGCCTCGAGCTGTTCGTGAGGAGACTTCCAAAGAATATGATAATATGGAAGATGCTCCGGAAGAGATAATAAGTTTAGAGAGTGAAGTGCAGGAATAATCTGATTGGAGGCTTAAAATATGATTAAATCTAAGATGAAAGTTTTAAAAGTAAAAAGAACCTGCGGGTTCTGTAAGAAAGAAGAAGATATTGACTATAAAAATCTCGAATTATTAGGTAAATATATTTCTTCGAAAGGGAAGATACATTCACGACGTGTTACTAATATATGTGCAAAACATCAGCGTAAAATATCGCGTGAGATTAAACGTGCTAGGATATTAGGATTGTTGCCGTTTAAGGCAAGTTAATTTAAAGGAGGCTGGCGGTGAAGGTTATACTGCTTAAAGATATAAAAAGGGTCGGTAAAGAGTCGGAAGTTGTTGAAGTTAAGAATGGATACGGTAGAAATTATCTTTTACCTAACGGCTTGGCTGTTGTCGCGGGTAAGAATGCCGAGCGTCAGATACAAGAAGTCCAAAAGCGTAATGCGAAACAATTAGAACGGCAGAAAGATACTTTAACAGCTGTTAAAGCAAAAATTGAAGCGTTATCTTTGAATATTGAAGTTGAAGCCAAAGATGATGAAACGCTTTACGGTTCGGTTTCAGAACATCAGATTATTCAGACTGCGGCTGATAATGGGGTTGATCTGTCTAAATTAAAGATTGATTTGGATGCGCCTATAAAAAAACTTGGTGTTTATAAAGTTAACGTTTCGCTCGGTTGTGGAATTGACGCATCTTTGCGTATTTGGGTTGTTAAGAAATAATAATTCACACTAAAAATCAGGAGTTTATGGCTGATAAAGCGAAAATTCCGCCGCATAATATTGATGCCGAGATGGCTACATTAGGCGCGATGATACTGAACGATGATGTCATCCCTGAGGTACTTGAACATATTAAGCAGGAAGCATTTTATAGGTCCGAACATCAGGATATTTTCGGATCTATAGTCGCGTTGTTTGATGCCAGGAAAAAAGTTGATATTCTTACGATATCGGAAGATCTTGAAAAACGTAATTTGTTGAAACGTTCCGGAGGCACAAGCTATCTAACCACATTAACGGATTTTGTTCCTACATCGGCGAATGTTGTACATTATGCCAAAATCGTAAAAGATAAATGGGTATTAAGGACTTTGCTTAGTAATGTTACTGAAATTGCCTCTTCAGTTTATGAAGGCAGTGAAGATATCGATGTTATATTGGATAAAGCCGAAAAATTGATTTTCGAAATAGCTGATAGTAAGGTCGAAAACAGTTATGTTCATATTAAAGAAATAATTAAAAAAGGTATTGAATCAATAGAAACCCTTTATCATCGTAAATCGCATGTTACAGGTGTTCCGACAGGTTTTATAGATTTTGATACTAAAACTTCAGGATTACAGAGTGGGGATCTTATAATTCTTGCGGCGCGTCCGTCTATGGGTAAAAGTGCTCTTGCAGCATCGATAGCCGAACATGTTGCTGTAGAGGAAAAAATGCCTGTATTGTTTTTAAGCCTTGAAATGTCAAAAGAGCAGATTATGCAGCGTTTTTTATGCTCGCAGGCCAGAGTTGATGCGCATAAATTACGTACGGGCTTTTTGGCTCCTTCGGAATGGCCTACATTGACAAGTGCTGCCAGCAGACTATCTGAAGCACCGATATATATTGATGATACACCGGCAATGAATATTTTTGATATACGCGCTAAAGCCAGGCGTATGAAAGCGCATCATGATATAAAACTTATTGTGGTAGACTATTTACAGCTTATTAGAGGCACAAGGCATAGTGAAAGCAGACAGCAGGAAATATCTGAGATATCCCAGTCGCTTAAGGCGTTGGCTAAAGAATTGGGGATACCTGTCTTGGCGTTGAGTCAGTTGTCACGTGCGGTTGAAAGCCGCCCGGGGCATAAACCGCAATTATCTGATTTACGTGAATCAGGGGCAATAGAACAGGACGCGGATGTTGTTGTTTTACTTTTTCGTGAAGAATATTATAATCCTACACCTGAAAATAAAGGTGTGGCAGATGTTATTATTGCTAAACAGCGTAATGGTCCGGTGGGTACCGTAATGCTTGGGTTTATTCGTCAGTTTGTCCGTTTTGTTAATCTTGCCAGGGAGCAAGAACAAACTTGATTTTTAAAAGTGAAAGGCTATAATGTCAATAATGAAAGTGCTTAAAATTTTTCTGATTTCAATTTTATTTTCGGTTACTCTTTTCGCGCAAGATAATGTTGTCGAAAAAGTAGAGATCAAAGGCAATGCTATTATAAGTAACGCGAAGATTTTTTCAAATATTAGCTCGCGTGCCGGTCAAATATACAATGAAAATTTTATCAATAGTGACCAAAAGAAGCTTATGTCGACAGGTTTTTTCGAGTATGTTAATGTCGAGAAAGAAGAAATAGATAATGGTGTTGTTATTACTTTTGTGGTTAAAGAAAAGCCTGTGCTTGATAAGCTGATAATTGACGGGGCAAGAGCTATACACGTAAAAAAAATACAGAAAAAAATAGATATTAAAGAAGGTTCTTTTATTGATGAGTACAATGTCAAAGAGACTATAAAGAAAATCAAAGATCTATATGTTTCCAAAGGCTTTACGCAGGTCCAGATCACTTACAAAATAGAGCCGTTGAAAGATAATAAAGTTGATGTGCGTATACTGATAAAAGAAAATACTGTTCTTAAGGTGCGCAAAGTAACTGTGCGCGGCAATAAAGAGGTAAGAACTAAAAATATCCTAAAATTATTGAAAACCAAAAAAGCCTGGATGTTGAACCGCGGAGTGTTTAATGAGGACACATTGGAGGATGATGTTAAGCGTGTACGTGATTATTATCGCAGCATAGGGTATAGTGATGCCATGGTTAGTATGGATGTCAGTGATATAAGGAAAGGTGTTGAAGTTATAGTTAATGTTACGGAAGGTAAACGTTATTATATAGGTAATATAGAGATACGTGGGAATGAAGTTATAGGTTTGCAGGAATTGACGGAGGCAATGACTCTATCCGGGGATGATGTCTTTAGTGAGATGAAAGTATATGAAAATAGTTCAATAATACGCGGAAGTTATATGGATAAAGGCTATGTTTTTGCGTCGGTTAATTCATTTAATGTATACAATAAAGAAACAGAGAAGATCGATCTTATATTTGATATCACGGAAAATAAAGTTGCGTATGTCGAGGAAATAAAGATCCAGGGCAATACGCGTACACGCGATAAGATCATCAGACGTGAGTTACGTATTTATCCGGGTGAGAAATACGATGGCGCGCAGGTGCGTAAAAGTAAACAGCGTTTGGATAATTTAGGTTTTTTTAAAGAGGTAATGGTCAAGACTGAACCCGGGTCTGAGTCGAATCTTATTGACTTGGTGTTTGATGTCAAAGAAGAAAAAACCGGACAGTTCGGGTTTGGCGGGGGATACAGCTCAATTGATTCTTTGATAGGTTTTATCGAATTGCGTCAGCGTAATTTTGATTATAAGAACTGGAAAAACTTTACCGGCGGAGGACAGGACCTTTCATTATATTTCAGTACTGGTTCGGTTTCTAAAAAATATCAATTAAGTTTTACTAACCCTTGGATTTATGACCGGCCAATATCGTTTGGTTTTGATTTTTACCGTAAAGGACATTCCAAAGATGATGATGTCGGCTATGGTTATGATGAAGACGTTATGGGCGGCGATTTACGTTTAGGCAGAGAATTTAATGATCAGGTCAGAGGAACAGTTGCGTATCGTTATGAAACGGTTGATATATCAGATGTTGACCGGCCTGCATCTGCGGCGCTTCTTGATGAGGAAGGTGAAACCGCGTTAAGCAGTACAGAGTTTTCTTTGAGTTACGACACGCGTGATAATGTATTTTCACCGCGTAAGGGGCTTTATTTTAGTAATAGTTTTGATTTCTTTGGTAAAGCTTTAGGCGGCGACAGAGATTTCTTTAAAGTTTTTTCACGTTTAAGTTTATATTTTCCTATGTTTAACGAGTCTGTTTTAGAATTAAGAGCTCGCGGCGGTTTTGCCAAGACATTCGGTGATACCGAAACTATACCGCTGTATAAAAGGTTTTATGCCGGCGGCGCGGCAACTATTCGCGGTTATAGCGAACGCAGCGTGGGGCCAATGGATGAACAAACTGAAGATCCAATCGGTGGTGAAAGGGTTTTTATAGGTAATATTGAATATACTTATCCTTTAGCTGATTTTTTAAAAGTAGCATCTTTTTTTGATATAGGTAAGGTTTGGGGCGGCGAAACTACTGATGTTGTTGCCGCGGGTATTAAATCAAGCATCGGCTGTGGTTTGCGGGTCAAAACACCTATCGGCCCTGTCAGTATAGATTATGGTTGGCCGTTGGATCTTGAACCGGGTGAAGACAGCAAAGAAGGACGCTTACATTTTAATATAAGTCATGGGTTTTAATTTTAGAAAATAGGAGGATCTTATGAAAAAATTAATCACAGCTTTGTTTGTTTCGGTGTTAACAGTATCTTTATGCGGGATATGTTCTGCCAAAGAATTAAAAATCGGATATGTTGATGTTTATGAGATTTTTCAGGATTACAGCAAGACAAAAAGCTACGATGCTATACTTGAGAAAGAACGCAGTACTGCGGCCGAAAGCCTCGAGAAACAGCGTGATGACCTTGAAAAAATGCAGAGTCAACTCAGTGTTATGAAAGATTCAGAAAAAGAGAAACAGGAAGACAAAATAAAAGCAGCTATCGCTGAATATACACAAAATGAAAAAGAAGCGTATTTGAGTATTAAACAAAAACGCGATGATAAGATGAAGGAGATAATAGAGGATATAAATAAAGTAGTTTCGGATTATGCAAAAACGCAAGGGTATGATCTTATTATAAATAAGGCCACTGTTTTGTATGGGTTGAGTGATCTTGATATCTCTAAAACTATTTTGGACGAGATGGAAGCAAAAACTGATGCTCAAAAAGGTGATAAGAAAAAGAAGAAATAAAAGTGTATTTAACTGCAGTCCAAATTACTGAATTAATACAGGGGGCGCTTACCGGCGACCCCTGTTTTAAAGTTTATAATGTCGCCGGCATAAAAGAGGCTAAAGAGGGTGACGTTACTTTTTTAGCCAATAGCAAATATGCTAATTTGTTAGCTAATACTAATGCTTCTGTTATTATAGTACCTTTGGATGTTGATGTGCCCGGTAAAACATATATTAAAGTTAAAGATCCGTCTTTGGCTTTCATGTGTGTGGTTAAAGAGATAATGGGTGATCTGATTAAACATCCTGAAGGAATACATACCCATTCTGTCATATCTCCAAAAGCTAAATTATCGGATAATGTTGCGGTTGGTGCTTTTGCCGTTATTGAAGATGATGTTATTATAGGAGAAAACTCTATTATTTATTCCGGTGCGTATATCGGGCGTCAAACGGTTATCGGTAATAATTGTGTGATTTATCCTAATGTTACTGTGCGTGAGCGTTCTCAGATCGGCAGTAACGTCATTATACATTCAGGCACAGTTATAGGCAGTGACGGGTTTGGCTATGTTGAGATTAACGGCCGTCGTGAAAAGATCCCGCAGGTGGGTGTAGTGGTAATAGAAGATGATGTCGAAATAGGTTCTAATGTGGCGGTCGATCGCGCGCGTTTTGATAAAACTATTATTGGTAAAGGTACAAAGATAGATAATCTTGTGCAGATTGCGCATAACGTTCGTATAGGCGAAAACTGTGTAATTGTATCTCAGGCTGGAGTATCCGGCAGCACGATAGTCAAAGATAGAGCTATACTTGCCGGGCAGTCGGGTGTTGTTGGACATATAACCATAGGCGCCAACGCTATTGTTGCCGCGCAGGCCGGAGTGACAAAGTCTGTGCCGGACAATACTATGGTTTCAGGCTATCCAGCAAAGCCGCATAAAGAAGCTATGAAAGTAAACGCATGTTTACAGAAACTTCCGCAGTTATATAAACAAATACAGGATTTACAGAAACGCATCGAAGAGTTAGAAGCTAAGTTTTAAATTTCAAGGAGTTGTATGCAGAAACAAAAAACAATTAAAGATAAAGTTATTTTTGAAGGTGTAGGTTTACATACCGGGAAAAAAACTAAAATGGAAGTATTGCCTGCACCGGCCAATACGGGGATAATATTTGTACGCAAGGATTTGGATGATTCCCCTTTGATTAAAGCTGATGCATTATCAATTCTAAATCCTATAAAATATCCGAGACGTACATCTATTGGTACGGATACAGTACATGTTTTTACTATCGAACATTTTTTAGCCGTAGCGCATATAATGGGTATAGATAATTTACAAATTAATATATGGGATGAAGAAGTGCCGGGTTTTGACGGCAGCGCAAAGGACCTGTTTGAAAGAATATCTGCGGCGGGACTTTGTGAACAGGACGCGGCGCGGGATGTGACTGTTGTCAAGGAACCTATCTGGGTAGATAAAGGCAATGCGAGTATTACCCTTTTACCATATGATGGGTTTAAGATAACTTATGTAATGAGCTATGATCATGAGTTTATCGGTACGCAGTTTATTGAAATTGATTTGGAAGAAGCCGAAAAGACAAGGTTGTATGAAGCACGTACATTTTGTCTGGAAGAAGAAGCCAAACTATTGATAGAGAAAGGTATGGGGAAAGGATCAAGTTATGATACCACGTTAGTTATCGGTAAAGGGGGGGTGGTAAATAACAAACTTCGTTTTATCGATGAGCCTGTCCGCCATAAAGTTTTGGATATGTTGGGTGATTTGTATCTCGCGGGGAATATTAAAGGACATATAATTGCCGTTAAAAGCGGGCATTCACTAAATATCGAACTTGTTGAGAAAATTTTTAGGTTAAAAGAATCAGCTAAACGAATGCAAGGCGCATCTTTGGCTGCTGATGCAGTTATTAATAATTCTGAAGTACTTGACGTACGACAGATAATGAACATATTGCCGCATAGATATCCGTTCTTACTTGTTGACAGAGTAACAAATATAGAACCGGGGAATAAAATCGTAGGGATAAAGAATGTCTCAATGAACGAACATTTTTTTCAGGGGCATTTCCCTGGCCGTCCGGTTATGCCGGGTGTATTGATAGTTGAGGCGATGGCTCAGTTAGGCGGTGTATTGATTTTAGGCTCAGCTGAACATCGCGGGAAATTGGCATTTTTTATGGCAGCAAATGATGTTAAGTTCCGTAAGACGGTTGTGCCGGGTGATCAGCTCGTCATGGAAATCACTATCGGCAAGATTCGCAGTAGGACAGGTTCAGTACATGCTAAGGCTTATGTTGATGGGAAAGTCGCAACGGAAGGTGAACTTATGTTTGCGATAGTGGAGAATTGAAGCTTTTACGTCTAATAATCTTGAAGGGACAATCTTTTCTGTTATAATATAGTGAAATGTGATAGTGTTATCTGATTTTATTATTTAATACATATAATATATAATGGCAAACAACATAGATCCAAAAGCATTAATAAGTTCCAGTGCTCAATTAGGTGATAATATAACAATAGGGCCGTATGCTGTCATAGGTGATAACGTTGTTTTACAAAATAATATTGTAATAGACGGGTTTGCCCATGTTTTGGGGTATACTACGATTGGAAAAGGTACGCATATTTTTCCGTATGCCGTTGTGGGTAATGTCCCGCAAGATTTAAAATATAGGGGTGAAGAAACCTATCTTGTGATAGGCGAAAACAATCTAATAAGAGAATTTGTTACTATTAATCCTGCGACAGCTAAAGGTAATAAAACGGTTATAGGTGATGGTAATCTTTTGATGGCTTATTGTCATGTAGGTCATGACTGTGTTATAGGTAGCAATAATATTTTCGCTAACGCGGCGACTCTCGCTGGGCATGTAACGATAGAAGACAAAACAGTTATAGGCGGTCTGGCGGGAATACATCAATTTGTTAAAGTCGGAAAATATTCTATCATAGGCGGCTGTTCCAAAGTTTCACATGATGTTTTGCCGTTTTCTATGCTGGATGGTAATCCAGGGAAGACACAAGGCTTGAATCTTGTGGGTTTACGCCGTGCGAATTTTTCGAATGATAGTGTTGTGCAATTGAAAAAAGCGTTAGATATACTTTTAGATAAAAATCGTTTATTGGAAGATGCGTTGAGAGATTTATCTAATAGTTTTACTGATGATGTTAACGTAAACTATCTTATTGATTTTGTCCGATCGTCCAAACGTGGTATAGGCCGGTAAAGATTATGGCAAGTGATGTTAAAAAAATCGGGCTGATAGCCGGCAATAAACTTTTACCTTTACTTATAGCTAAATCAATAAAAACTAATTTTAAAAATTATTCTCTTACAGTTATATGTTTTAAAAATGAGACTGACAGGCGTATTACCCAATATGCCGACAGAGTTTTTTGGGTATCTCCGGGAAAGCTTACGGCGTTATCTAATTCGGTAGCGGCAAGCGGAATAACCGAATGGATGATGGCTGGTCAGGTTAATCCTTTGAAGATATTCAATCGCCGGAATTGGGACTGCGAGTTTGAAAAAATAGCCGGACAGGTGATGGATATGTGTCCGCATTCCATACTTTATGCTATCATTGAGTATCTTCAAGGGTATGGCGCCAAGTTTTTGGATTCAACTTTATTTCTTAAGGATACTTTGGCACATGAAGGGAATATTTCCGGTGTGGAGATAGGCACTCATACCCGTGCTGATATTGAGTTTGGTATAAACCTTGCCCGTAAATATGTTGAGCTTGATGTGGGCCAGACGGTTATAGTGAAAAATAAGACCGCAGTAGCACTTGAGTGTATAGAAGGTACTGATATTGCGATAAGGCGTGCGCATAGATTAGCCGGCAAAGAATGTATTGTTATAAAGTTCTGTACTGAATCACATGATTTTAGGTTTGATGTTCCTGTAGTCGGGATGAAGACGCTTTATCTATTAAAAAAAACCAAATCTGCCGCTTTGATTCTTCCAGCAAACCGTGTTATTATACTTGAGAAGGATAGGTTTATTCGGTATGCTAAAGAAAACGGGATACCGGTTATAGGTATAATTTAAGTCGTTTTTTAATTAGTGGGAGGTGCGTATGTTAGCCAAAGTTCTCGGGTTGTTTTTCATTTTTGTTGGTATAATTTGGTTATTGAAACCACAGGCCTGTTTGGATTTTATAAAAAAGAAAATGACAAAAAAAATAAAGTTTGTCCTTATGGCACTTACTTTCTTTGTCGGTGCGGCTTTGATAAAGATAGCATTTTCGATGTCGGGTTTTTTAATAAAAACGATAATCCTTGTTTTGGGCGTCTTGGCTCTTATCAAAGGTTTTTTATTCCTAAAAAAACAGGCAGTTGAGAAAATGATTGAATTTGCTTCAAAATTGCCTTTGCCTGCTTTGAGAGTTATGGCAGCAACTAATATAATTATCGGGTTATATCTTTTTTTCATAAAGTAACAAATGTATAAATTCATGGTTTTGTTTTTTCGAGCACCAATATTAGTTATATTGGTGCTTTATTTTTTATGTATCGATATGTCCTTTTGCGATGATAGATCAGATGTTATTTCCATGTTCATATTGGACGGCGATTATCCCAAAGCCTGTCAGTTAATCGAATCAGAGAGCAAACAAAAAAAATCTGACAATGATTATAGAGTGTACTATATAGCCAAATACATGAACGCTGATTTTAAAAATGCATTATATTTTTTCGAATTGATAAAAAATAAAACCTGGCAGGATTATTTTTTTGCGGGGCTTAATTATGAAAGTTTAGGTTTAAAAGATAAAGCACAGCAGTGTTATTTAGATTCCATTGCATCTAAGGATAATACGCTTTCTTTCTACAGATTGGGTAAACTGCAGTATGAAACAGGAGACTATAGAAGTGCGTTAAAGTATTTTAATGAGCTTATAGATTATGACTCAAGCTATAGGCTTGCGTATATATATTTAGGTAAGATCTCGTTTAAGCTGAAAGAATATGAGGCGGCTTATAGGTATTTTAGTAAAGCGTTGAATTTTTATCCATCAAACGGTGAGCTTGTAGAACTGATGGCCCAAACTAAAGATATTTTAGGCGAACGGTTTTTTGAAAAAAAGAAATCGGATATACGGCAGGCACGAAACGACATGAGATTGCCGGCTTATAAACATTCTCCCAGCTCTACCGTTGTTCGTGTGGGGCTGGCGGTAGGAGTCGACAGCATATCTTTTAAATGCGGTGGGGTGTTTTATGTTAAAGATAGTGATAAGACTTTCAGAGGTGATGAAACTCTTACTTATAAATTTAAACCTTCCGGCGGAAAGATACTGCTAGTCGATTATCACAGCGGTAAAGAATATTCATCTTTTAATAAGGATCTTGAAGTTTATGTTACAGGCCATAAGAAAGGCGGTCTGGAATATAAATATCCGTTTTATATTTTTGATGTTATCTATGGCAAAGGTGAGTTTTGGCATAACACGATCGATCGGGCTTATCGCGGCGGATTAAAAGTATTACTTCTAAACGGTAAGCTGACGTTAGTCAATTCTATAGGGATGGAAGAGTATTTAATGGGTGTTTTGTCTGCCGAAATACCTGCGGATTCAGGATTGCAGGCAATAAAAGCACAAGCTGTTGCCGCTCGCAGCATAGCTGTTAAGTTTATTAACAGGCATGACCGTGAAGGATTTGATTTTTGTGCCGATGTCCATTGTCAGGTATATAAGGGGCTGTCTGCCGAAACGGGAAAAACCACGCAAGCAGTACTTGCGACTAAAGGTGAAGTCTTATCGACATCTGATGGTGTGGTTGAAGCATTTTATCATTCGAATTCCGGCGGCTGTGTAGATAAAGAAGTGTGGGGTGTGCGGGACTATCTTGATACCAAATTTGATTTTACGTGCGGTTCGGATAAAAATACGGGTCCTTCTGAAATGACTTTACAGGATAGGATATTATGGTTTTTGGGGTTTGTTCCTGAGAGATGTGGTTATAAGAATACAAGTAATTTTAGATGGCAGAGGGCTTATGACGCACAAGATTATGCAATTGTTTTTGGTGAGGATATCCGAACGCTCAGTGATCTTAAAATATCAGATGAAACCGGATGTTTTAGAATAAGAAAGATGACTTATCTTTCAAATGGTAATAAGTATGAACTAACCGATGGTTTAAAGATAAGGCAGCATTTCGATAGCTTGAAGAGTAATGCGTTTTATTTATATTTACAGGATAAAGGAGTATTACCGATATTGGTTTTTTGGGGTGCGGGCTTTGGCCATGGCGGGGGAATGTCACAGGAAGGTGCGATAGGAATGGCGGATAAAGGCAAAGACTATCGTGAGATATTGAAAGAATATTATCCGGGAGCGGAGATAATCGATAATTATTAGTCGTTAGTCGTTAGTCGTTAGTCGTTAGTCGTTAGCAGGGGCAGGCCTTGCGTCCGATTATTAAAAGAATACAAAATATTAGCATTCAGTTTCTTGATTACGTCTTACGTTTACAGATATTACATGCAGTTTTTTATGATATCTTGTGGTTGTATTTTTAAAGCATTCCATATTTCGGCAGTTTCCATGCAAGGGTATATCGGGGTTTGTGTATCATATCGTGATATGAATTCTTTCATTTTAAGGTAAATATCTTTGCGTATATTTTCAGGATAGCGGAGTTTTTTATCTTTTCCTAGAAACAGTTCACCGTAAAATATAGTACTTTTATTAAATCGTTTTTCGTTTATGGTTTTTATGTTACGCTGGCATCGCAGTGTACCGAGACTTATCCATGCAAGGTCCGGTTTTACGTATTTATATATCATATCAACAGTTTTTAGGTAATCCTTTTCCCAACCGTTATAATATATTATTGGATCGAAATGGAAAGCAATAGAATATCCCAAATTTTGCAGTTTTTTTGCCGCTTTAAGGCGTTCTTTTAATGATGCTGTTTTGAGTTCTTCATTTCTTGCGATTTTTTTTGGGTTGAGTGACCATGATATTACAATATTTTTTGATCCGGGGATTTTAAGTAAATTGCCGATATTGGCACTTTTAGTTTTAAGCTCAAATATCACGTTTTTTTCTTTAAAATACGGCACAAGTTTTGTTGAATATTTTGTTATATGGTCTAGTGCCAGTGAATCACAAAACTCACCCGTACCGATACGTATAGGGTTTTTTAGTGTTTTTTCAAATTCGTCAAATTTTTCGAAAAAATCATCAATGTTGGCAGGTAGTGTTAATCCGGGGAAATTGGTATATTCCTGCAGAAAACAATATGAGCAGTCAAAGGGACAGCCGAATCCTAGATTAAACACCCAGTAACCGCATCGCATATAATCTTTTGTGCATGGGCAGGGCTTAAAAAAATCCCAGTTTTCTTTTATACAGAAAATAACAGGACGTTTAAGACCTTCTAAGTTAAAAGGATGGTTTTTTATATAGTCTCTAACCGCGGGGATTTCAATTGTAGGTATTTTGGGGAAGAGTTTTTTAACGTTTTTTATTATAGCAGAATCAGCTACTTCCGGTTCAAAATATATTTTTTCCGGTACGAATTTTTTATTTTTAGGATGCGATTTTTCTATTTTGTCCGGCAGGAAATTGAAAAATATTTCATTCGAAGATATTTTTTTATCTTTACTTGTTTCGGGAAATCGCAAGGTTATTAAAAAATCACGTATAATTTTAAATTTATCGCGGTTATGATAGTTTTTCTGGGCTAACCGTTTTTGTGTTAATTTTAAAATGTATGAATAGCTTTTTTTATCTCGGGCACTTATTTCATGTGTAAGTCGCAAAATATCGCGTGTTTGGTTTTTGCTTGGTGTGAACTTGAAAATTTTGATAATTGAAAGTTTGAATTTATCGAATTTTTTAGTTTGCATACGTGTATTTTGTAATTATTTTTGTATATTTATCTAAATCAGAGTAGTTATTGTGCTTGCTGGCGCCTTTAATATAAATTTCACATTTTTTGATCAGTTCATTAACCGCTATCTTGTAATTATCGGGGTTTAAGGTGTTAGACGCAAGTATTTTTTCTAAAGCATAAATTCTAAATTTATCCATACAGGAAAATTTTTGCGACATTTGGTCTGGGAGACCGCCTTGTTTTATTGTGAGATAGAGTGGTATGAGCGCTACAGAGTATCTAGCGGTTATTCTCAGCCATAGATCGTAGTCTTCACATACAGGTAAGTTTTCGTCAAATATGCCTATATCTGAAAAGATCGATTTATGTATAGCGGCGGTTGAGGGGCTTATACAGCAAAGTTTAACTGTATTTTTAAAAATATAGCCGTTGGGATTTTCATGATATACCTTAGGCTCTAAGTATTGGCCATTCTTAAACCATAATTCTTTTGTATGGAATATTTTTATATCAGTTTTTTCTTTTATGTAATTATAGGTTATTTGAAGTTTGTCATGTCTGAATCTGTCGTCGGAATCCAGAAAGCATATAAATTCACCTTTAGCGTTTTTCAGCCCAACATTACGGCTTTTGGATATGCCTAGATTTTTAGGATTTTTTATATAGTTTATAGAGTGGTGTATAGTAGAAATGTTTTTTATGTAGGATTCTGTGTTATCATTTGAGGCGTCGTCTATAATTATGAGTTCATAATCATTAAAACTCTGTGCCAAAACCGATTCAACGGCAATTTTCAAGTATTTTTGCCGGTTGTATGCTGGGATAATGATTGAAAAATAAGGTTTATGCATGGATTTGTATATTACTATACAAAAAATTGCATATTGCGTCAAGCAATAAAGGGGTTTGAGTCCATTATTATGGTTGAAACATTGAGTTTATAGAGATAAAATAAATCATGCAAGAAACCGGAAACCATAAAATGAATATCGCTCGATACCGCTTGCCCAGAGGTGAAGCCGATGGAAAGTACCGAAGGTGCGCATTGGGAAAGAAAACTTGGGCGAAAATGATAATCAGTAAAATCAAACTTAATCCTGAACAGGCGGTATTGACTTGCTACGATAGTAGTGACAGAGGGGTCGTTGGCGGACCGTTTTCATATCAATGTCCATTTAGTGGGTATACTTGCGTCGGGGGTGGATGGAATGTCCAATCATCTTAGCTTTTCCCTATCTTAGAGCTTGGGTTTTGACTGGTATTTTATGCCAGTAAATCAGATTAGATTATAAATTTATATGTTGAGTGGATTGCAAATATAGGATAAATTAAAATGAAATTATCAAGATATATCAAGCCGGAAATTACTGTTGTGGAACTTGATCAGGAACAAGCAATTTTGACTGTATGTAGGGCTGGTGACGGCATTTGGATGGATCTTACTTTTGCTTGTGTAATAAGTCATTCAATTATCAGAACTTGGCCCTGTAATAATGGGTTCAAAGGTACCGGAACGACTAGGGGGATTGATGCCACGGGAGTTAATCCAGAGTTGCCGGGCAGTTAATTTATTTAAGTTTTCTTATCAGAGTAAGGGGTTAATCCTATAGATAAATGGGTTCTTGAAAATATTTCATAATTAGATAAAATAATGTTAGAATAATGATAGTTTATAAAGGGGTTATTAAAACGTGTGATGTATAGTAAACCCAGAATAGCAGTAATTGAACTTGATCCAGGTCAGGCGGTGTTACAAACTTGTTCTGTCGGGGGTATATATTTTAATATTGCGGTGGGTTCCTTTTGTATGAAGACGACTGCCCCAGTTGAACCGGCACTTACTAATTTTTTTTGTATTGAATCAGTGAGAACGTTAAGCGGGGCAACTACGACTAGCCGGGCACAGAATGAAGCAATGCCTTCGTAGATTTTTCAATAAGGTGTAAAATAATGGCTAAATGTTACCAATGTGGTAAGAAAAGATAGTGTCAAGATTTATTCGCAAATTCTAAATAAGCGTTTTCCTCTTTTACCATTGGCATATCCTCAAAAGTTCTATTTATAATAAGCCCTTCTTCTTTAAGGGTTAAATATGTAAATATATCCAAACTTCGTTGATTTTGGAAGTAGCCGTATCTACGGCTTACTTTGCGCAACTCTCTGTTAATGCGTTCTAAAGGATTAGTTGATTTGAGAATATTCCGTTTATCAGCTGGAAAATTA
>Ga0265294_10002471_pt1 | contig 24220 bp, 19 predicted proteins | sample MunlanPumphouse3_FD_192504 | JGI IMG/M metagenome (GOLD analysis project Ga0265294, IMG submission 192504) | Groundwater microbial communities from a municipal landfill in Southern Ontario, Canada - Pumphouse #3 | ecosystem: Environmental > Aquatic > Deep subsurface > Groundwater | place... | reverse complement strand
AAGGCGGCATGGGAATGGAAATCCGAAAAACGCCGGCAGCGATCTCGTCAATGGTGCTGCCAACGTCGCTGTTTACGACCGTCATGACATGGCTCCTTGCTGCTGGAACGCGGATTGGACGGAGCGACACTTGCGCAAGCACACGGAGAGAGCGACCCACACGCAAGTATCGCAGCGCGACTCGATGCGGATCGGCAATCGGCGTGACGGCAGCGCGTGGCGACCGACGGCGGCCGCTCATATCGCTTTCATGGCTGCGACGCCCGCCATAATGGCGCCGGCGGCAAGCCAGCGCGCGCAGCCGAACCACTCCTTCAGCGCGACCGCCGCCATCGCCATGCCGAAGAGTATGGACGTTTCGCGCAGCGCCGCCACCAGAGCGATCGGAGCGTGGGTCATTGCCCAGAGCGCCAGTCCATAGGAGCCGACGGAGCACGAGCCGGTGAGCAGTCCCTTGAGCCAAGCGCTTTGCGCGTTCCTGGATTCTGCCAGGACGCCTTGCCAGAGATGCAGCACGTCCACCGCGCACTGGTACGCCAGAAGCGCTTGTTTAATGCACAGCTATACTTCGAAAGTTCAAAGGGAATCTGTATCCACGTAATATGTGCGAAATTCGGCCATGGAGTCCATTCGCATCCAAAACACCGCGTACATTCACATTCGATATGTGGATGGCGGCTACAGAGTCACTGGTACCCCGACGTATCTTCGGGGTCGAGTGCTCAATGATGCGGCCAAGGATCAGTGCGGCTTGGATGGATTGTTCGTCAAGTGGCGTTGGGACGGGCAACGGCTTGAGGTTATCAGCAGTCCATATGGTTTTGCGCCAGTCTACTACTATGCCACGCCGACCGAAATCTGCGTATCGACCTCCATACTCTCCATCCTTGATTGTGGCGCACCACGTGAACTCGACAGACCCGCGCTCGCGCTGTTTTTACGCCTGGGTTTCTACGTCGGTACCGACACGCCTTTTGCGCATATCAAGGCAATTCCAAGATCTGGGAGTCTAACGTGGTCAGCCTGTACGTCTGTCAGAGCAGACAATTCCCGGTTAGATCCTGCCCCCGCACCAATCCGCCGCGACGAGGCCATCGAGAAATATGCATCGCTGTTCTCGGAAGCAATGCGAAGACTAGCACCGCGTAGCGATGATTTCGCTGTCCCCTTAAGTGGTGGCCGGGACTCTCGACACATACTCCTGGAGTTGCTCCGGCAAGGCTTCCAGCCAAAGTTCTGTCTGACCACGCAGCGTACCCCACCAATAGGCAACGAGGATATACGAATCGCATCCGAACTGACCAAGGCCCTGCATTTGAAGCACATAGTCGTCGAGTGGCCTAAGTGGCGGCTTCGTTACGATGAACTCACGAACCAGATGACGAGTTTCTGTACTGATGAGGAAGCCTGTTTTATGCCCCTGCTGCCGCCCCTCGAGCAAGTGCAGGAAGTGTACGACGGCATAGCGGGGGGCGTCCTCTCTGCAGGAGATTACCTCGATCCCGATGCGCTGCGCTCCTTTCAGGACGGCCGGTTAGAGGACGCGGCAAAGAGGATTATGGATTTTTGGCACCATGAAACAAGCTGGTTCCGTACCGCGTTGTCTTCGTCAATTCTCAAGGCGTGTCCCTATAGCCTCGCAATGGAGCGATTGGTGTAGGAACTGCGAGAATTTTCACTTAGTCACAACCTCTGACAGCCTTCTATTTCTGGAACCGTACCCGCAGGGAAATAAGCCTTTACACCTTCTCCATGCTGTCCAACTACACGGACCCTTTGTGCCCCTATCTGGACCAGGAATTGCTAAGGTTTCTTCTTTCCTTGCCCGCCGAACTCATACTCGACCATCAGTTTCATACAGACACCATACATAGCGCTTTTCCAGCGTACCGCAACATCCCGTTCGGCGGAAGAGAAGAGTCGTCGCGCAGTGATGGCACCTACTGGAATCGCCTGTCGATCGAACTTGCGTGGTATCTTCTCAGGCATCTTCGGAGTCGGTTCGTAAATTGTCCCAGGTTGATACCGAGTATCCTGCGACACGCACTGAGGGGACGAGCGCCCACGATCCATCGCCGAAAGCCTTTCAGGATACAGTACTTGATCCAACTCGAAGAACTGCTTCGGAATTATGGGGATGATCCGGTACTGCAACTTTATTAGTCTGTACACAGACTCTGGACACAAAGCGAATTAGTAGCAAGGCCTGCTGTCCCCGGCACCATTTGCGGCGCGCAGTGTTCATGGCGCAAAACCGCTGCGCGCGGTCCATTGGATTCGAGCACGCTCCCCGAACGATCCAGAAAAACTTCGCGCGTCACGCCCATGGCGCCGCTTACCCGATTGCGGACACGGCACGACGCACGCAATCACTACTGCGGGCACAAGGGGCAAGGCCCTTGTGCCCGTCTTGCCTCATGGACGAGCCGACTCCTCACCGCCGCCGGTGCAATGTCGCCCGTTCCCAGCCGCTGCGCACCGCGCCCTTGAACTGGTCCCATGGACCGTAGCGGTCCTCGTCCCATTCGCCCTGGACTTCCGACTCGATATCCGACCAGTTGCCGCTGCTGTGATAGCGCGGGTTGCGGCTCAGGCGATAGCCGTATTCATAGACCGGGCGTATCTGCTCGTAGCGCACACCCTTCGAGGCATAGCTCGTCTGATAATCGTTGAGCAACTCGCTCTCCAGGTCGGCAAACTCCTTGGCCTCATCGGGGCTGAGCGACTCGACCTGCACATCCGTACCACGCACGGTATCGCGGATCGTCTCGGTGCGCTCCGTCGCTTCCTTGCTGACCGTGACCTCTTCCTTCACCCGGGCGCGCTTCGACACCACCGGCTCCTCGGCGGTTTCCGACAGCTCGATGCTGCCCTCCTGGAAGGCGGCCATCTCGCCCTCATCCGCAGGACGATCCACCGGATGGCGCTCGACGCGCACTTTTTCCTCCCTGAGCCGCACCTGCTCTTCGACGGGGCGCTCCGTCATGCGGGTGTAGACGCGCACGCCGCCCTTCACTACCGCGCGCTTGCCCACCTGCATTTCCTCTTCCATCACCGGCAACGTGGCCTCTTCGGACGGTATTGCCGTCCCGGCCCGTCCGGCGGACGTCTCGTGCGCCTGTTCCATTTCGCCCATCTGCTGCGCTTCACCCGGTCCCTGCGCATGGCGTTTGGCCCGCGCGTCGACGTCAATGGGGTCATGGCGATTGAGGATAGCGGCCGCGCGATCGACAAGATTGTCCGAGGTGTTGAGGAGTACTATCGCCTCGTCCGGATGTATGTCCTTGACCCAGAAGCCGCTGACCTCCACATCCTGCTCGTCCGAGCCCAGGCCGAGGCTCTTCAGGAACCTTCTCAGGCCCGACGCCGTTTCGTGCGTTCCCGGGCCCGCAACCAGATCGCGGCCCATCTCCAGGGCGATGCTCGTGCGCGGGAATCCCTCGCCGACCAACTCCTGTATCGCGCGCTCGGCCTTGTCCCGTGTGGAATATGCGGCAATGACTGACTTAGCCATAACGTCCTCCTTCGTAGTCCGTCGTGGGCTGGCTATTTCGCGTGTGTGATGATTGGATCAGGTCGGACCTGTTGTATGGCAGTGATCGTTGTCGCTCAGGGCTTGGTCGTATCCCTGTTTTCAGCGTGGCGTTCGACCGTGACCTCCTCGCGTCGCAGCGCCACGCGCTGCGGCTGCTTCTGCTCCGTGCGGTGACGGGTGACGCGCAACTCCTCCCGCAGCATGAGGCGCTTTTCGACCACGACCACCTCTTCCAGCAGGGGGATGATGAGGGTATCGCCTTCCTGGCGGATCGGCGGCGGACTATCCACCTGCCGATTCAGCGCCACCCGCTCCACCGTGACGTCCTCCCGGAGGATCGGCTCCTCGACGACTTCCTCGCGTTGCCGTACCTTTTTGGCAATGCGCACCCCGCGCTCCTGCACGCGCTTGTCGACCTTCAGCGTCTCCTCCATCACGGGAATGGTGATCCGGTCATGTTCCGCCGCTTGTGGATCGGAAGGGTTGTACCGGGGAAGGTCCGCGAGACGAAGCGGCAGGTAGTAATTTTGCGCGTCGCGCTGCTCCAGCGCAGCGACGGGAACGAGCGCCTGTCCGCCGCCCGGCAGCGTCACAGGAACCTGCGTCAGCGCATCGAGGGATTGAGCGGCAAGGCCGATCGCCCCTTGCACGCCGTCTTTGTCGATTACGTACATGGCCGCCGTGCAACTCCTGGACGACGTTACGGAACCGCGGAAATACCGTCACTCCATCTGTCGACACGGCTTCCATGCAACATCCTCTATTTAACGTTAGCCCGCGCGGTTCTCGATGCAAGCTGGTGCGAATTGTCCGGCGCCGGCGGCGATACGGAACGAGGGAACCCGGCTGGCCCCTGCAGCGCGGGCGCAGGGAAACGGCGCCGATGTGCCCGCGCCGCTCCCTGCCGATCAGGAGAAGCCGCGAGGGATGGCTTGCGCGCGGCCGATCCTCACGCCGCGGCCTGGGGCCAACGGTAAGGCGCGATGTCCAGCGGCTGCGGCCGGCCAAGCAGCAGGTTGGCGATGATCTCGGCACAGGCGGGCGCCATGGTCACGCCGTAGCGGAAATGTCCGCTGTTGACATACAGGTTTTCGATCTCGGGATGCCGGCCCAGGGTGGGAATGTTGTCGGGCGCGCCGGGACGCAACCCCGCCCAGTGCTTGACGATCATCTCCTCCCGCAACGCCGGCAGCAGCGCGCTGGCGTGCGCGAGGATGTCGGCCCTGGCCTGCGCCGTGGTGCTCTTGTCGAAGCCGACGTTTTCCCGTGTCGTGCCGGCAAGGATGAGTCCATCCTTGCGTGGCACGAGGTAATAGCCGTTGCGCAGCACCACGGTATCGAGCAGGCCGGGTGTGGCCTGGAACAGCACGATCTGTCCGCGCACCGGCCAGATGTCCAGCCCCTGCGCGTAGCGCCCGCACAGTATCTGACTCCACGCGCCTCCGCAAACGAGGTAGCGCTCGGCGGAGAAGTCGCCGCGCGTGGTCTCGACCGCTTGCACCGCGTTGCCGGCGATGCGCCAGCCGATCACCTCGGTCTGCTCGTGGATGACAACGCCCAGCCCCTCCAGGCATTGGCGCATGGCGCGCAGCAGGCGCGGATTGCGCACCTGGGCCACCTCCGGCAGCAGCAGGGCCGGACCGTCATAACCCAGCGCCGGCTCCCGCTCCCGGGCCGCGATGCGCTCCAGCGGCACACCATGCTCCCGGCACCAGCGCAGCCCCTTTTCCTCGTCGTAGTCGGGCAGGATCATCATGCCGCACTTGCGGTATTCCGTATCTACGCCGGTGCTGGCCTGCAGATAGTCCGCCCATTCCGGCCACAACGCCTCGCCGCGCATGGTCAGGCGCGTGACCTCTTCACGGAAATTCCAGTGCGGAAGCGGCGAGAGGATGCCGCCGCCCGCCCAGGACGCTTCGCGCCCCGCCTCGCCTCGCTCCAGCAGCGTCACGCGCACGCCCGCGCGGGCCAGGGCGATCGCCGATGCCATGCCCGCAGCACCGGCACCAACGACCAGCACTTCCGAAGAGGTTTTGGATTCCGACATGGGAAGACTCCTTTTCTTGCAGAAAATTTATCAGCGGCATGGCAACGGCGGTTGCCGCCGCATATCCTGTACATCGCGGCGCGCATTGCGCACGGGACCGGTATCTGTCCAAGGGCACAGCGCTCGTATTCTTCCATCGCGCCCGGCGCGCGTGCAACCCGTCCTGCCGCGCTTTGGCGTTGCACCGCACGAAACGATTGGTCACGGCGGTCATGGTCGTTTATAGTGCCGCCTGATCTTCCGCCACCATCCCCTTGTTCAGGAATCTGCTTATGTCGTCCCGGCCCGATACTCATTTGACCGAAGAAGAGCTCATCACGCTCGACACTTTCCTCCTCTCGGAGGCCTGCGACGGCGCCGCGCTCTCCATAGACGAAGCCCACGGTTTTCTCACCGCCATCATCGCCGGCCCCGCGCAGGTCGCGCAGGAGGAGTGGCTGACCGAGGTGTGGGGCCAGCCGCGCTTCGCCGACGCAGCGGAGAAGCAGCGCATGACCGGACTCCTGCTGCGCCTGCACGACGAGATCGCCACCGCCCTGCAGGCCGGCCGTTCGTTCGAGCCGCTCATGGTCGAAGTGGAGGAGGAGGACGGTGAAACGGCCGAGGCGTACGAAGGCTGGTGCTTCGGTTTCATGCTCGGCGTCGCCCAGCACCAGGAGATGTGGGACCGCCTGCCGCGTGACGAGAAGACGCTGATCGCGCCCATGGCCCAGCTCGCGCTCCTCAACAGCGAGGAGGAATCGGACATGAGCGACGAAGAGTACGCCTCATGGGTCGAACTCATCCCGGGCGCGGTGATGGGACTTTACCGGTTCTGGCATGGCGCGGAGGGACAGCGTTTGGCGCAGAAGCCCGACCACAAGGATGCGTGAGGGGTGACAGGAAGCGGCCGATCGCTCCGCTTCCCGCAACTGTAACGGTTCAAACGCCGAGCCAGAAGTCCGTCTGCTTCTCCAGGAACTCGTCGAAGCGCATGTAGTGCGAGCCGTCGCAAGAGAAGGTGAGCGCCACCATGCCGTTGCAGACGTTGAGCGAGCCCGAGCGCAGATAGACATGTTCGTCGGCGAACCGGAGCCGGCGAAACAGATCGAAGACCGGCATGATCTGCGCGGGCGGCACAATCGCCCGCCCGGTGTACGAGCGGCGCGGGAAGGCGAGGCAGATATCGGGGTCGAGCAGTTCGTCGATGCCGAGGATGCGGTAGGAATACGGATCGTCCACCAGCCATACCGTCGCGCGGCTGCTCGAAAAGTGGAATTTGCCGTGGAACACGCCATGCTCGACCATCAGCTCGTTCATGAGCGGTAGCACTTCGTCCAGGTGCGCGTCCATTCTGCTCTGCACCCGCTGCTGCATGAACACGTTTGCCCGGATGGCCGGATCGCCCTTGATCTGGCGCCACTGGTCCGGCTCCTGGTACACCGCACCGGTGAGCGGCAGTTCGCGCAGGTCGAAGTCTGCGCCGAGGAAGCCGATGCGGTTGCCGCCCGTGCCACGGATGACCTGAATCGCGGTCAGCGACGGACGCTTCTTGTTGCGGCTGATGTAGGCGTCCGACAGCTTGAAGTCGGTGCTGCCCACGATGCCCTGCATGTACGGACGCGACGATCGATCACGGCCGAAATGGGCGGCGTCGTGTCCATCGCGCGTAATGTTGTCGGTAATCTGGCGGCCGTCGGCATCCAGCACGTAGAGGTGCTTGCAATAGGGCAGTTGCGTGCGGGCGGAAATGAGCAGGGTTTCGAGCGCGCGGCGCTCGCCGATCACCGCCGCGCACCGCGCGGCCAAGTCGTGCATCGGTTCCCCGAGCAGTGCCGTGAGCGCTTCGCGCTGGCGGCGAATGCTCTCCTGCAGGCTGACGGCAGACATGTGAGAATTCCTGAAAGCGCCGTTGTCGTTCTTGATGGTTCGCACGGGCTCCGCCGCCTGGCGCGGTATTTGAACACCGCGCGCATCGGCTGCACTCATGCAGCCAAGCCTACCGCGGATCGCCAATGCCTGTACACCCTCGACTGCATCGCGGCCAAATGCGCGCCGTCGGCCAACGACACCGAAGCGGACATGACCTCAATCGAAAGCGGGAACCGCTGCAAACACGTTAACGTGCACGGTGCCGGCCGGCTGCGGAAAGGGGCCCGGCGCGTTCAGCCGAGGCGCTCCACCACCCACTTCGTTACCATGGCCGTCGCGCGTGCGCAGCGGTCGCCCCGCGCACGGCTGAACTCGGCATATTGCTCCTGATCCCACAGGTCGTAGGTCTTGCCCGTGAACTGCTGCTGCAAGTCGCGGCAGGTGACGCCGCGGAATTCCTCGGTGAACCATTGCACGAGTTCTTCGCCCAATCGGAAATTGGCGATGAACCTGCCGCGCTCGAACTTGTCGCGGTCGCGGCCACGCCGGGCGCTGAGCGCCATGAGGCCGCCGCTCAGCGCGCCGCAGGTACCCATGCCGGTCAGCCCGCCCCCACCCGACAGCCCGTGGGAGGCCTTGATCAGATCGGGACTGATGCCGCCGACCGTCTCCTGGACGGCGGCGAGGACGCATTGCGGACAGCATCCGTAGCGCACATCGTAATCAAAGGCGAGCTGATAGGCGCGCTCGGCCAACTGGGTTTTGTCAGGCTCCATGATGTCCTCCGGCAGATGTGGGTACACAAAGGCGGCAAGCGCGCCTAATTAGATTTAGCTAATATACCCGTACACCATGCCGGCTGTATTGATATCGGTCAAGGGTTCAGGAGCCTGGCCGACCGGCGAAAGGGGCGCAGCCCATGCCGCGCATCAGCCCTGCACCACCCAACTCCCGTCGGGCTGCCGGCAGGCGGTGCCGTAGATCCGCTCCTTTCTGCCGCCGATCAACGCATCGATCACGTATTCGCGGCACGGACCTCTGGCGGATTCGTAGGTTTTCGTCGGGGTCACGACGTATTCGTAGCCCGTGTCGGGATTGCGCCATGCCGAGTGCACGCCGGTGCGCACGGTCTCCAGCGTCGCCGCGGTCTTCAAACGGTCGGTCTCGTCCATGGAGCGGCCGACCGCGCCGCCGATCGCCGCACCGGCCAAGGTACCGGCGATGATGGCAGCGTCGCGGCCGTGTCCGCCGCCCACCTGCGTCCCCAGCAACCCGCCGAGCACACCGCCGATGACCATGCCGGCCTGTTCCTGGGATCCCTGATGGGTGGCGCAGCCCGCGACACCGAGGAATCCGATGAGCGCTATTGCCATTGGACGCAGAATCCGCATGAAGCACCTCGTGCAAGCCATCGCCATCGTGGCGCGCCTTCAGGACCGCACCACGCCTCCTTGCGCATCGCCCGGCGCAATCGAGCATTCTTCGCTACCAGTATAGATTCCCACATGGAGCGGCCGTGCGGCTCGCGGTTGCTACACTTCCCCTGAGAGAGCGAACCCGGTGGAGTCGAATCCATGCGGCATGACATCGTGGCGCTATTCCGGCAGCTCACCTACGGCGTCTACGTCATCGGCGTGGCCGATGGCGAGCGGCGCAACGCTTTCACCGCCGCCTGGCTCATGCAGGTCTCCTTCGATCCGCTGCTCGTCGCCCTCAGCATCAACCCGGCGCACAGGTCCTACCGCATACTCACCGGCGGCAAGACATTCTCGGTCAACGTACTGCGCGACGACCAGATCGAGCTCGCCCGCCACTTCGGCACGCCCGGGCAAGGCAACAGACTCGCCACCGTCCCGTGGTCCGCCAAGACGACGGGCGCTCCGGTACTGACTGAGGCGCTGGCCTACCTCGATTGCGAACTTGCATACACCTGCCCTGCGGGCGATCACGATCTGGCGCTGGGCCGGGTGGTGGACGGCGCCATCCTCGCGCCGGACGCGACACCGCTCACCTACCGCGCTACTGGGGACATGGACGGCAGCAGTCTGCTGTATCCGGAAACCTTCACGTAAGGCCCGGATCTATACTTGACAGTGAACGATCTGCCGGAGCCGGCTGGAGACGCCACCGCTTCCGGCAACACAACTTTTCTAACCGATTCCAGCCTGACGCAGCGGCCCCCGCCGCACCAGCCAACAGACGAATGAGGTGATGCCATGGACACTCGCGTTCAATTACATACGGAGTTGCCCACCTTCCACCTCCCCGACGTTCACGGGCATGAGATTTCGTTGTGGGACTACAAGCAGCAGCAGCCGGTCGTGCTGGTCTTCTGCAACGCCGATTGCGAGGCGATCCTGCGCAGCTTCGCCGAACGCTATGCCGATTACCGGGACGCCGGGGCCGAGGTGCTGGCGATCGTGCCACAGCTTCCGCCTACCGCCTCCCAGTGGCCGTTCCCGGTCCTGATCGATGTCGGCGGCCGCATCAGCGCCCGCTATGTCGAGAACGCGCCGGCGGTGCTGGTCCTTGACAGCTACAACACGCTGCACCAGCGCCTGGACGGCCCCTGGCCGGACGGCATCGACCATCGCCGGCTGGTGAGCAAGATCCGGGAACTCGAGCTGCAGTGTCCCGAGTGCGGCGCACCGGCGTGGCCCGAAGCGTAATGCCACGACAACCAGGCGAACGGCACAGGCTGATGAAGATACCCCGCATGCGCCGCTTCGCAGATGCTGACAGAAAGCAGCCGGAGAAACACTGACCGGACGAGGGCACACGCGCGCAGCGTCAGGGCCGTTCAAGTGCCGAACAACGCGAACTCGATCTGGGCGCAGGCGTCGGCATCCCCCTCGTCGCAGGCGGGAGCGAGGGTTTCGATCCGTTCGAGCTGTCGGCAGGCCCTGGCATCACCGTCGTGACAGCGCAGGCCGGTCAGGAACACGCCGACGCCCATGTGCAATTCCCGGCAGGCCGCCGCGTCTCCGTCCTGGCAGGCGCTATCGGTCTGCCGAAACGCATCCAGCACCTCGTCGAGATTCTGCAGCGACTTGCAGGCCCGTGGATTGCCGCCGATGCAGGCCTCGTAGAACCGTTCGCGAGCGTTCTCCAGTTGCGGGGCGACCTCCAGGTACAGGCTGCGCCCCGCAGCACCGGCATCGGTCATGACGATGCACAACAGCACGGGAAGGACAGGCAGGCAACGCGCGCATGAGAGATACATGGAACACCTCCATGTCGATTGAAGAGAGATCCTCGGGCACAAGATTTTCCCGTGCCGTCCTCTCAGCTTAGGCGATCGTCCATACGCCGGCAGGCCGGGCGGAAGATTACCCTGCAGCGCGTGGGTTTGCGCCTCCCGGCCCGTGCGGCTACGATCCAGCGCATCATGTCCCGTTCCCATACCGGTTTCGATCGCCGCCGGCGTGGGCCTGCCCTGCGCCTCATGCTCGCCTTGGCATTGGCCGCGACTTGCCTTTGGGGCGACTCCCGCAGCGGCAGCGGTTTCATCCACGCAGAAGCTGCCGGTCCCTGTGCGCCATATCTCGCAGAAGCGGCCGACTTGGTGCCGGCCCCGTTCCCCGGCACCGTCCCGGACCTGCGGGCGGTGACCTACAACCTGCACTCGGGGCTCGGGGCGCGCTGGCGGATCTTCGCATCCCGCCACGAAGTCGAGCGCAACCTGCGCGCCATCGCGACGCGGATCGCCAGCGCCGCGCCCGCCAACGCGCCCGTCGACGTGATCGCCCTCAACGAAGCGGACTTCGGCTCGCGGCGCAGCGGCTGGCTGGACCAGGCCGCATTCCTGGCCGCCGAACTGCAGAGGCTCACCGGCCACGCTTACCATGTGGTGCGCGGCGAAACCTGGCACCGCAACCTGCCCGGAATGGAAGTGCGCTTCGGCAACGCCGCCCTGCTGCGCCACCCAATCCTCGCCGTCGAGCCGCACATCCTCGGCCAGCGGCGTGCAGGCGAATTCCTCGCCGCCGGCGCCGTTTCCGCCGGCCGCCTGTTCGGCAACGAGCCGCGCGGCGTGCTGCGGGTACGCATTGATTTTCATGGCCTCCCGCTCACCGTGCTGGTCACCCACCTGGAGGCCTTTGCCACGGCGCGGCGCGAGGCCCAGGCCGCGGAGATCATGGAGCGCCTCACCCGCCACGAAGAGACCATCCTGCTGCTTGGAGACATGAACGCCGCGGAGAGCGCCGTCACCCGGCGCTGTCCGCCCACGGCCGGCGACCGCACGCACCATATCCTCAGCAGCGGCGCCCTGGCGGACGCCCGGGCGGCCATGGCGGTGCGCACCGGCGCGGGCGATCTGTCGCCGTGGGCAACCTATCCGGCACTAGCGCCGCAATGGCCGCTGGACGGTGCGTTCGCAACGCCCGATCTCGCCCCGCGCGCGGTGCGGGTCATCGGCGGTGACGAATCGGATCATCGCGGGCTGTTCGTGCATTACGGCTGGACGGCCGCCGGACCGGCCCGCCCTGCGGGCCAAAAAGTTGCAACGCAAAGCCGCGAAGAGCGCAAAGGACGCAAAGTGAACGAGATAAATCATCCGTAGTGGCGCTCCCCGGCACGCCGACCGTCCATGGCACGAACCCCAGGCATGACGCTGATCGCACTCTTTCCTGCTTTGCGTTCTTAGCGGCCTTTGCGTCTTTGCGTTTAAGCGCCGGTTGTCATGGCATCGTTCGGTGGGCGATGCCACTCAGGGCTGCTTGGTCAGAGCCCCTAGAGGCGGGAATCAGTTTTGGAGCGCGAAGCCCCGCTCGATCACCTTCACGCAGGCGGCGACCGCGGCGGGATCGTACAGCCGGCCGGCGTTCCGGGTGATCTCCTCCAGGGCCTTGTCGAGCCCCACCGCCGGACGGTAGGGACGGAAGGACGACATGGCTTCCACCACATCGGCCACGGCGAGAATCCGCGCCTCCAGGCGAATCTGATCGCCCTTGAGCCCCTGCGGGTAGCCGCTGCCGTCCAGCCGCTCGTGGTGCTGGTGGACCATGTCGATGATGGGCCACGGGAACTTGATCCCTTCCAGGATCTCCTTGCCGGCCTTGGCGTGGACCTGGATCAGCCGGTATTCGACGGGTTCCAGCCTGCCGGGCTTGCTCAGGAGTTCCGTCGGCACGGAGATCTTGCCGATGTCGTGAATCAGCCCGCCGAAATGCACGCCTTCGACTTCCTGGGGCGACAGCCCCATCTCTTCGGCGATGGCGACGGCGAGCCTGGCGACCCGCTGCTGGTGGCCGGCGGTGTAGGGATCGCGCTTTTCGATGGTGGCGGCAATGGCCAGCACCGTGGCCTCCATGCTCTCCTTGAGATGCTGCAGGTAGTGTTCCCGCTCCTGCTCCAGTTGCCGGTGTTCGGCGCGGGTACGCAGGGTGGCGATGCCGAACGCCAGATCGCCGGCAAGCTCGGTCAGGAGCCGTATTTCATCGTCATCAAAGGCGTTGGGTTGCGCGCCGTACAGACTGAATACTCCCAGCACTTCCCCGTCATGGCTCAGGGGAAAGGCCGCGTTGCAGGCATATCCCCGGTTCAGGGCCATCTCGCGCCAGGGCAGAAACCGCGGATCGCTCCGGATGTCCTGGCAGATCTGAGCGCGGCCGGTGCGGATGGCGGTACCCGCCGGGCCCTGGCCGGTGGGGCTGTCATCCCAGGTGACCTTGACGCGTTCCACGTAGCTCGCCGCATCCGACCCCGCCCAGGCCACGGGGCGCACGCTCTTCTGCGCGTCGCGTTCGACGTAGCCGATCCACGCCAGGCAATAGCCGCCCTCGTCCACCAGGATCCGGCAGATCTGCTCCAGCAGTCCGGGCTCGTCCACGGCATGGACCAGCGCCTCGTTGCCGCGGCTCAGGGTCCGCAGGGCGCGGTTGGTCTTGCGCAGGGCCAGCTCGAACTGCTTGCGTTCGGTGATGTCCACGCCCTGCATCACCGTAGCCAACAATTCGGTGCCGTCCTCCGAATAGAGATTGGACGAGTTCCACAGCACGGTCTTCACATCGCCGGCCTTGGTCTGGACTGGAATCTCCGCCGATTCCAGCCGGGCGCCGGTCAGGGCGGCCTGGATCTGCGCCATGAACGCCGCGCGCCCCTCTTCCGGGAGCAGCACGCCGAAATCCTTGCCGAGCACCTCTTCGGCCTGGTAACCGCTGAGGCGTTCGAAGGCATCGTTGAACCGGGTGATTTCCCGTTGCGGATTCCACACCATGATTGGCGAGGCGGAGTACTTGAACAGGGTTTCCAGGTAGTCCTGCGTCTGACGCAGCGCCTTGCGCAGGCTGAGGTCCACCAGGGTACAGCGGATTTCCTGCAGGAAACCGCGTTCGTCCAGGATGGCGGTTACGGACTGAAGCACCGGCAGGCGCTCGCCGTCCGGCCGCTTGATGTGGAGTTCCACCGGTGCCGCCGGCCCACCGCTCCTGAGCGCCTTGACCTGCTCGGCGAGCAGCCCCTTGCCGGTGGTGGTCAGCAGTTCGTTCATGTTGACCTTGCCGACGATCTCCTCCCGGCTCCGTCCCAGCAGTTGCAGAGCCGTGTCGTTGATTTCAAGAATGGTACCGTCCGGCGCCATGGTCTGATATCCGAACGGGGCCTCGTGGTACAGGGAGGAAAAGCGGTTGCGCGACTCGGTCAACTCCCGTTCCGAGAAAAAGCGGGCCATCGCGGCCGCGTAGATATCGCCGAAGGCGCTGGCGATCTGCAGGTCGCGGCCGTCGTAATCCGTGTCCTTGTTGGCCAGGGCGATCATTCCCATCAGCCTGCCCTGGGACAGGCAGGGCACGCCCATGAAGCGGCGGATGGGCAGGTGCCCGGGCGGCGTGCCGACACTGGCCGGGTGGGCCGACGGGTCGTTGGCGATGAGCGGTTCCTTTTGATCCAGCACCCAGCCGCCGAGACCGCCCGCCTTCTCGAACACCACGGTTTTGCCCGCCACCTGGCATTGGGCGAAGATGTCCCGGGTCATGGTGGGACAGATGAGGTGGCCCGTTTCCGGTTCGCTATAGCCGACGAAGCCGAATTCGCTGCCGGTGAAGCTGCGGCAGTACTCCAGGGTCTTATGAGAGAGTTCCTCGATATTCGGGGTGTTGAGACAGACGCGAAAGGCCTCGAACAGCCCCTCCACACCCAGCGCCTCGCCTTCCGGCATGACGGGCACGGGGGCGAGTCTGGCGACCAGCCGGTCGAGGCTCTCCCCGAGTGACGCCACGATCCAGCGCAACAGGTCCAGGGACGCCGCATCGAACGGGGCGGCGGGATCGGGGACGGCGATCAGCAGGCCGACCGGGCCCTTCGCGGGCGAACGGATCGGCAGGTAAGCGGCCCCCAGGATACCCTGGCGCTCCTCCAGGTCGGTCGGGACGTAGGCCGAGGCGGCGTAGTCCTCGACCACGATCTCCCGATTTTCCGCAAAGGCCTCCAGGGCGGCGCATTTTCCAGGGGCACTCGCTCCCAACACCTTGTTGCTCGCCTCCTCCATGCCGAAGGAAAGCCGCACCACCAGCTTGCCGCCCAGGGCGGGGTCCATGAGGCAAATGGCCCCCTTCACCGCGCCGAGCCTGGCCGCGGTGCGCAGGGTCAGGTGGAACGCATCGACTCGCTTGGAACAGGCCGAGAGCGTCTGGCCGAAGTCCCGCAGGATCGCTTCTCCGGCCGGAGCGACGTCGGTCCGGGTACTGGAAGCCATAGAACCTTTTTCCGTGAAATGTCCGGGATCGCCCCGATTCTACACCGCATCGAACACAAAAACGGCAACGAGACCGACATCAACGACATTTTTCGACAAGACGGTCATCCGTTGGACTACATCCGGGCAGGCTGAACCGCCCACACCGGCAGCGATCGGGCTTGAAACGCCATGATCACCGGCCGGTCTGGCCCAGGGATTTATCGGATTACGGGCTATCGGCCTGCCCTGGCAGTTCCCCAGGAATGGCCACGCCGCCGGGTGTCGGGACAATACCTTGATTCCTTTGTGTCCTCGGCGGCCTTAGCGCCTTTGTGTTCAAGGCGGTTTCGCGCCTCCCGGCACTCAGAACACCACGTTCATCATGATCAGCATCACCACCAGGAACAGCACCGTCATGATGCCGCCGGCGCGCATGAAGTCCGCCACGCGATAGCCGCCGGGGCCCATGAGCAGGGCGTTGACCTGATGGGTCGGGATGAAGAACGAGTTGGAGGTGGCCAGCGCCACGGTCAGGGCGAACACCGCCGGGTTGGCGCCGACGCCGATGGCGATGTTGACCGCGAGCGGCACGAGCAGCACGGTGGCGCCTACGTTGGACATCACCAGCGTGAAGAAGGTGGCCAGCACCGCCACCGCCGCCTGAATGACCCAGATGGGCGCGTCGCCCACCAGTGCCAGGGTCTGCTCCGCGATCCATTTGGCGGTGCCTGTGGTCTCCACCGCGAAGCCGAGCGGGATGAGGCTCGCCAGCAGAAACACGCTCTTCCAACTGATGGCGCGGTAGGCCTCCTCGATCTTCAGCACGCCGGAGAGAATCATGCCGAGGGCGCCGACGAACAGCGCGATGGACAGCCGCAGGTCGGAGAACAGTATCAGCGACAGGGCAATGGCGAAGAACAGCACCGCCCAACGCACCTTTTGCGGACGCAGCTCCTCGTGGGGATACTCGCTGGTCACCACCACGAAATTGCGGTCCTTCTCCAGGCGCGCCAGGGCGTCCCAGGGGGTATGGACGATGAGCGTATCGCCGGCCTGGAAAGGCACGGTGCGTACCCCTTCGCCCTCGCGCAGGGTCTGCTCGCCGCGCTGCATGGCCAGCAGGGAGATGCCGTAGGTCTTGCGCAGCCATACGTCACGGGCGGACTTGCCAATCAGTTGCGAGCCGGGCGGGATGACGATCTCGGCGATGCCCGCCTTGGTGGCCACCAGCTCCTCGGCAAAGGTCTGCAGTTCGGACCGCACCTCCAGCCTGAAGCGCTTGACGAACACCTCCACCGCTTCCTTGGCGCCCATGACTCCCAGCACCGTGCCGGGCTGGATGGCCACATCGCGGGCCAGGCTGCCGGGACCGATACGCAGGTCGGTCCCGCCGCGCTGCATCGCCACCACGCGGATACGGCTCTCCTTTTCGAAATCATCCAGGGTCTGCCCAACCAGGGGGCTGTTGGCAGGCACCACCACCTCGTTCAGGTCGTAGTCCAGGCCGTAGACCTGGCGGAAATGCTCCATGGTGCTGGCGCCTTCGAGCCCTTCGGACTTGTTGGCGGGGAGCACCAGCCGGCCGGCCAGGATGAAATAGATGATGCCGGCGATCACCAGCGTCAAGCCGATGGGCGTGACGGCGAACATCTCGAAGGTCTGCATCTGCTGCTCCGCCGGCAACGCCTTGTTGGAGGTGAGGATCAGGTCGTTCAGCAGGATCAGCGGGCTGGAGCCGACCATGGTCATGGTTCCGCCCAGGATGGCGCAGAAGCCCATGGGCATCAGCAGCCGCGACATGGGCAGCCCGGTGCGGGCGGAGATGCGGCTTACCACCGGCAGGAACAGCGCGGCGGCGCCCACGTTCTGCATGAAACTGGAGATGAAGCCCACGGTGCCGGAGATGAGCGGGATGATGCGCGCCTCGGTGGTGCCGCCCAGGCGCATGATGAAACCGGCCACCTTGCTCATGATGCCGGTCTTGTCCAGCCCGGCGCCGATCACCATCACCGCCATGATGGACACCACCGCGTTACTGGAAAAGCCGGTAAAGAGCTGATTGGCGGGTACCAATCCTTGCTCCAGGCCTATCAATGGGGCCAGCAGGTCGGTCAACCCCAGCAGGATCATGATGGTGACCGCGGTGACGTCCACGCTCACGATCTCGAAGGCGAACATGTAGACGGTCAGCAGCAGGATGGCGATGACCCATGCCATCTGGACGGTCGGCACGATGCTGGCCATCCAGAGCGCCACGCCGGCGAACAGGACGGCGGCGATCAGGCGCTTATACAGCAGGCGCCGGCCTTCGTGATCGGGACCGGCAGCGGGGAGATCAGCGAGGGCAGCGACGGGTTTGCTGGTCTGTTTGGACACCGAAGTTTCTGTTGTATCAAGAGTTTTCATGCGATTCCGGGATTGAGATGAGCGCCCCGAAGGTCACGGGGGCAGTAATGCCTGGCCATACGAATCGTAAGATTATAAGAAAATAATGATAGATTGATCGAGTCACGGGCATGCCGTCGACAGGCGCATCCGAAGCATGCGGACGAACGGGGGAGATTTGCGCACGGCCGGCCCTCGCCTATATGTTATGGCTTATCCGGCGCTGCAAGGCTTGAACCCGTTACCGTTCCGAACCATATGAAGATCGCCGTCCTGTCCGATGTTCATGGCAATGTCCCGGCCCTGGAGGCGGTGCTCGCCGACATGGAGACTTGGCGGCCCGATCAGGTAATCGTCAACGGCGATCTGATCAACCGGGGCCCCCACAGCCTCGCCTGCCTGCGCTCCATCCGGGCGCGCTTCCCGCACTGCCGCCTGCTCAAGGGCAATCACGAAGCCTTCGTGCTCGCCGCGGCCGCCACGCCCGCCAACCCCGACGATCCCTTGTCCGAACTGAACCGCATGGCATGGTGGACCTGCGCGCAACTCGGCTCGACGATCGAGGAGGTAAAGGGCTGGGCCGATCACCTCGACCTTACCGATCTCGACGGCGGTTCCCTGCACATCACCCACGGCTCGCGCCGCAGCAACCGGGAAGGCATCCATCCCGAGATCACCGAGGAAGAGCTGGCGGCGCGGCTCGGCGATCCGCGGGCGCTGTTCATTGCCGCACACACGCACCGGCCCTTCATGCGCCGCTTCAACGGCAACCTGGTGGTAAACGTCGGCTCCGTGGGACAGCCTTTCGATGGCGACGCCCGCGCCTCCTATGGGCGTTTCACCTTCGCCAAGGGCGGCTGGCGCGCGGAACTCAAGCGCGTCGCGTACGACAAGCCGCAGGCCGAGAACGACTTTGTCACGAGCGGCTTTCTCGAAGCCGCCGGCCCCATCGGCCGGCTCATCCACCTGGAACTGCGCCAGTCCCGAGCCCACATCGCACCGTGGCGGCGGCATTACCTGGACGCAGTGAAGAGCGCCGAGCTCACGGTGGCCGAGGCGGTGGACCGCTATCTCGCCTCCCTGTAATCTCCCGGGACCACGACCGCCCGCTACCGGATCTTCTAAGCTATTTACAGCACCTTCTGACGAGCATACCCAAGACCGCAAGGTGAGCGCCGCCCACCCTGCAATATCCTTGGACGACGGGACGTGTCTCTACAACCGGAATCCGCCGTAGATGTCCGCCGCGCAACACCAGGTTTGCGCGGGAGTCCTGGAAAAGGAGTTTTCACGAGGACGAGGTTGCACCATGGACCGGTTTGCGGGTCATCGATCAACCGCGGTGCGTCGGGTCCCTGACAGCGTCGAACATCCCCTGATCCGATCTCCCCGCCCGCATCTTCACCGAGGTTCCAGATCAGGATTTTCTGTACCCGGCACCCCGGACAGCCGCCATCCTCGATCCGACAGGCCCGCGCCGATCCACATCCGCACCCGCCCCGAATGAGGCCCGCCGCGGCCGTCCTGCCCGGCCGGGCCGGGAGCGACGCATGTACGAAGGGTATTACCGCCTCGCCACGGATCCGTTCCGTCTCACCCCGGATCTTGCCTTCCGCTTCGCCCACCAACGCTATTCGGAGGTGTTCGAGCGCTTGGCGCAGGCGCTTCGCCGGCATACGCCGCTGCTCGTGCTGACCGGCGAACCAGGGATCGGAAAGACGCTCCTGGTCCACGAACTGCTCGCCGCACATGGCACCGGGCAGGTACGCTGCGCGCGGCTCGCCACCCCTCACCTCGACCGCGAGGATCTAGTGCGGGCCATAGCACTGGAGTTCGGACTCACCGGCGGGCAGGAACCGGCGAGCCTGCTCCAGGAGTATCTGCTGCGACAGACCGGCGACGGCTGCCGTTGCATCCTCGCCCTCGACGAGGCCCAGGAACTGCCTCCCGACGCCTTGGAACGGGTGGCGGCGTTATCCGCGCTGCGTACCGCCGAAGGCCGCCCGCTCCTGCAGATCCTGCTGGCCGGACAGCCGACCCTGGGTACCGCCGAACTGGAGCGTCGCATCGGCCCTGTCGCCGTGGCCTGCGAACTCCGCAGGATGGACGCGCCGGAAACCGCGCAATACGTCGAGCACCGCCTGCGCCGCGCCGGGTGGCAGGGTGACCCTGCCATCACCGCCGCGGCCCTGCAGGCCATTCACCAACTGACCCAGGGCATTCCCCGGCGCATCAATCAAGCCTGCGGCCGGTTGCTGGTGCTGGGGGCAACCGAGGGCCGGCATGTCCTCGACGCGCCCGACGTGGGCCGGGTGGCCGGCGATCTCCACGAGGAAATGCTGCTCGACTCGGCGACCCTGGCGCGCTTCGGATCGATTTTCACGCCGGTTTCAGTCGCAGCCGGCACCCCGAACCCAATGCCGGGAGAGGGGCGAAAAACCGGGACGCCGGTCTCCCCGCCCGCCGCAGCGGGCGGCGTTGAGCGGCGCCCGGCCGCCAGGAGGCGGAGGATTCGGTATGCGGCGGCCGGCTCCCTGTTGTCCGCCACCCTGGCGGCAACGCTGTTCGCCGGCATCCATCCCGGCAGTCTCGGTTCGCTGGGAAAACTGCTCTTTGGAGAGCAGCCCGACAGCTTGACGAGTCGCGTTGCGGCCCTGGGGAGGATTCTCCGGCCCGAACCGCAAGCGCCGGAGGCCGAAGAACCGGCGCGGCCAGCAGCCCCCCCGCCGCAGCAGAGCGGGCCACCAGCGAACATCCCCGCAGGCCCGAAACCACCCACCCCGGACCGCGCCGGGAAACCGGTCGGCCAGCCGTCGCCGGGACCGGAGACTGCGGGACGCATCGCTTCCGAGCGCGACCGGCCCGCACCGGACACCGCGCCTCCCCCAGGCGGTGCGAGCCCCGAGCGGCCAAGCGCCGGAGGGTCTAATCTAGAAGCAGCACGACCGGATAGCGCCAGGATCGAACGCCCGGACATCGAACGGCCCAATATCAAGCAGCAACAGGTCGTACGACCGGTGGTCGAGCGCCCGCCAGCCCAACGACCCGAGGTGGCGCGTCCGGTAGTAGAACGGCCCACGCTCGAACGGCCGGTACCGGAGCAGCCCGTGATCAGCCGGCCGGAGGTCACGCGCCCCGAGACGGAACGTCCCGAAGTGGAGCGCCCGGCCATCGAGCGGCCGGAAGCCGAGCGCCCTGCGGTCGAACGGCCACAGGTGGAACGCCCCGAGCCCGAACGCCCTAAGGTCGAACGACCGGAGCCAGAGCGGCCGGCGCTGGAACGCCCACAAATCGAGCGGCCGGCCATTGAGCGGCCCGAGATTAAACGGCCGGATGTGGAGCGGCCGCAGATCGAGCGGCCGGAGTTGGAACGGCCCAAGGTCGAGCGACCCGAGGTTGAACGACCCGAGATCGAGCGGCCCAAAGTTGAGCGACCGGAGCTGGAGCGGCCACAACTCGAACGCCCCGAAATCGAGCGCCCGGAACTGGAACGGCCCGAGATTGAACGGCCGCAGGTCGAACGCCCGGAGGTAGAACGCCCTGAAATTGAACGACCGGATGTGGAGCGGCCCGAGGTTGAACGACCAAACGTGGAACGGCCGCAGGTCGAGCGGCCGGAGTTGGAACGTCCGCAGATCGAACGACCCGGCGTCGAACGTCCGGACGTTGAAAGGCCTGACTTTGAAAGACCAGAGGTTGACCGACCAGAAATTGAACGGCCGCAGATCGAACGACCGGCCATTGAGCGGCCCGAAATTGAGCGACCGGAAATAGATCGTCCGGAGTTTGAACGGCCGCACGTTGAGCGGCCGGAACTGGAACGTCCACAGGTCGAGCGTCCCGAAGTCGAACGGCCGGACATCGACCGACCCGAATTGGAACGGCCTCAAATTGAGCGTCCGGATATCGAACGGCCCGAGGTGGAACGGCCGGACGTGGAACGGCCGCAGATCGAGCGACCAGAGTTCGACCGGCCGCAAATCGAACGGCCAGAGCTGGAACGTCCCGAAATCGAGCGGCCTCAAATTGAACGCCCGGAGATAGAACGCCCTGAAATTGAACGACCGGATATCGAGCGGCCCGAGGTGGAACGGCCAGACGTGGAACGGCCGCAGATCGAGCGGCCGGAGTTCGAACGGCCAAATATCGAACGACCTGACGTGGAACGCCCGGACATCGAAAGACCGGAGCTGGAGCGGCCCGAAATTGAACGGCCGCAGATCGAACGCCCCGAGGTCGAGCGTCCGGAGATCGACCGACCGGACATCGAGCGGCCGAACATCGAGCGCCCCGAACTGGAACGACCAAACATCGAACGACCGGATCGTGACTGAAACATTGGAGAACGAATGCCAATAGGCGCGACAGCAAAGGGAGGAGCTGCATGAAGATGGATGCCGCACTATTCGTGTTTGCCGTGACAGCGCTCGCCATGGCACCGGCAGGCGCCGCCGAGACGAGCGTGAGCATTGGGATCGATTACAGCACCGGCGACTACGGCGAATCGGACGACACCGACATCACCTACATACCCTTCACCGGCAAATACGAAACCGATGGCTGGATCGCCAAGATCACCATCCCCTACATCCGCATCACCGGGCCTGCCACCGTGCTTCCCGACGTTGGGCGCGTAGGCGGCGAGGCGCCCCGGCGCACCGAATCGGGGCTTGGCGACATCATCATCGCGCTCACGCGCGAGGCGTACGCCAGCCAGAATCTGCTGCTGGACGTCACCGGCAAGGTGAAGCTGGCGACGGCCGACGAGGACGATGGACTGGGCACGGGCGAAAACGACTACTCGCTGCAACTGGACGGCTACATGCCCGTGGAACGCGCGACGGCGTTCAGCACCCTGGGCTACAGGATCATGGGCGACGCCCCCGGAACCGACCTCGACAACGTCTTTTTCGGCTCCCTGGGTTTCTCCTATCCGGTCAGCGACACCTTGAGCAGCGGCGCGATCCTGGACCTGCGCGAGAAGACCTCGCCGCAGGGCGATCCGCGTAGCGAATTGATGGTCTTCGCCACCAACAAACTCACGCCGGACTGGAACCTGCAAGGCTACCTCGTGCGCGGCTTCACCGACGGCAGCCCCGACTGGGCCCTGGGGCTGGTGGTGGTCTACCGCGGCCCGCTCATCCCCACCGAAAAACGCCCTGGCCGATAGCCGTAGCGCAGGCATCGCTCACGGAACAATGCCATAACAAACGGCGCAATGGTGGGCGGTGCCCACCCTACAGGGAATGTCGGCCGCACCCGCCATGAAATGCATTTCCACAGGGGGCGCATTGATCCGTATCAACGTCCACCGCCGCGCAGCGCCGATAATGGTGTCTGCTCCGCGTCACGCACACGGCGTGCCGGGCGTTACCGAAATACGGCAATGGTTCCAAACGCGAAACATGCGTGGCTGATCGGCATGTTGCTGGCCGGCCTGCTGGCCGCAGGCCCCGGCTATTGCCTGCCCCCATTACAGCCGCTCATCGATGCCACCCCGGCGGGCGGCGTGCTGCGCCCGCCGCCCGGCACCTATGCCGGCCCGGCGGTGATCACGCAGCCGATCACGCTCGATGGCGCGGGCGCCGTCACCGTCGATGGGGGCGGCCACGGCACGGTGCTCAGCGTACGCGCCAACGGCACCATAGTCCGCGGCCTGCGTCTCACCAACTCCGGCTTCACGCACGACGGCGTGGACGCCGGACTCCTGCTCGAAGCGAACGATGTGCTCATCGAGAACAACGTCTTCGACGACGTCCTGTTCGGCATCCATCTCAAGCAGGCAAATCGCAACACCCTGCGCGGCAACCGCATCACCTCCAAGCCGGTCGAACTCAGTCTGCGCGGGGACGGCATCCGGCTGTGGTACAGCCGCTTCAACACCATCGAAGGCAACACGATCACCGCCGCACGCGATCTCATCTTCGCCAACTCCGCCGACAACCGCATCGTCGCCAACACCATACGCGATGGCCGTTACGGCATGCAGTTCGTCTTCTCCCCGCGCAACGCGGTGGAACGCAACATCCTGACGCACAACGGCACGGGCATCGCCGTGCTGTATTCGGAAGGCGTGTCCATCCGCGCCAACCAGATCCTGCACACGCTGGGCGCCGCCGGCGCCGCGCTCGTCTTCAAGGACAGCAGCCAGGTGGCGGTGGAGGACAACGAGGTGCTGCACTGTGCGGTCGGCCTGGAAGCGAACGCACCGGTCCATGCTGAAAACCTCCTCTACGTGCGCCGCAACCGCTTCGCCCACAACGTCACCGGGATGTATTTCTATGGCGAGAAGGGCGGCCATATCATCCACGACAACCGCTTCGAGAAGAACTTCGTACAGGTGGCGGTGAGCAGCTTTCACACCGCGCGCGACAACGACTGGCGCGGCAACTACTGGGACGACTACGAAGGCTTCGACCGCGACCACAACGGCATCGGCGACACCCCCCACGAGTTCTACGCCTACGCCGATCGCATCTGGATGGAGTTCCCCATGGCCACCTTCTTTCGCAACTCGCCGGGCTTCGAGCTGCTCGATTTCCTCGAACGCCTCGCTCCCTTCTCCCCGCCCCAATTGATCCTGCGCGACCCGATGCCACGCATGCGGTAATGCTTCCCGTTGGTAAACGCAGGGTGGCATCGACCACCGATCAATGCCTTATCCGCCGGCGCTTGAACGCAAAGACGCAAAGGCCGCCAAGGGCGCAAAGTTTGCGTAAGGTGC
>Ga0265294_10002470_pt1 | contig 24223 bp, 24 predicted proteins | sample MunlanPumphouse3_FD_192504 | JGI IMG/M metagenome (GOLD analysis project Ga0265294, IMG submission 192504) | Groundwater microbial communities from a municipal landfill in Southern Ontario, Canada - Pumphouse #3 | ecosystem: Environmental > Aquatic > Deep subsurface > Groundwater | place... | reverse complement strand
AGGAGGAAATACTATGAAAGATAAAATAGTAAATTGGTTTAAAGCAAATTTAGGTATATGTATTGGTGCAATAATAGGTATAGTAATATTTGCTTTAGGATTTGTTAATTTTATTGCTTTGATATGTGTAGTATTATTCTGTATGTTAATAGGTTATATGTTACAAAATAATAAATCAAACATAAAGGAATCAATAAAATCTTTTATAGATAAATTTTAATAATTAAGAGGAAAACATGAGTAGAATAATAGCAAGAACGACAGCATTTAAAATCGTATATCAAAATGAATTTCAAAAAGATAATTATGATGTAATATATCAAAACACTTTAGAAGATGAACATATAACAGGAGAAGCTACAATTGATTACATAAATAATGTAACAAAAGGTATAATTGACCATTCTGAAGAAATTGAAAAAATAATAGAGCAAAGTTTAAAAGAAGGTTGGGCTTTAAAAAGAATATCGAAAATTAATATTGCAATTTTAAAGGTGGCTGTATATGAATTGTTGTATATGAAAGATGATGTGCCCCCAAAATCTTCAATTGATGAAGCGTTGAAATTGGTTGAAGAATATGGTGTTCCAGAAGATAAATCTTTTATTAATGGTGTACTAGCAAAAATATATAAAGACATATGTGGAGGTTAATATGCAAGATGTGCAACCTAAGGCAATGACAGTAACTGAATTAAATAAATATGTTAAAGACATGTTGGATTCAAGTGAGATTTTGCAAAATGTATTGATCAAAGGTGAATTGTCTAATTTTAAATTACATTATACAGGTCATATGTATTTTACCTTAAAAGATAAAAGCTCATTAATAAAAGGTGTAATGTTTAAAACTTATGCTGGTAATTTGAAATTTAAACCAGAAGATGGAATGAGTGTAATAATATATGGTTCTGTTTCAGTATTTGAAAGAGATGGAATTTATCAGATATATGCAAAAGATATGATGCTTGACGGTATAGGAGCTTTATATGCCGAGTTTGAAAAGTTAAAAACAAAACTACAAGCACAGGGTATGTTTGATGAAACACATAAAAAAGCAATACCCCATTATGTAGAAACAGTAGGAGTTATATCTTCAAAAACTGGCTCTGTCATACAAGATATATTAAATGTATCAAAACGTAGAAATCCCAATATACATATTAAATTGTTTGCTTCAGCTGTTCAAGGTGAAGGGGCAAAAGAACAAATAGCTCATGGAATAGGATTATTTAATCGATTAAAAAATGTTGATGTAATAATACTAGCAAGAGGTGGAGGTAGTTTAGAAGATTTGTGGCCATTTAATGAAGAGATGGTAGCAAATGCAATATATAATTCTGAAATACCAGTTATATCAGCAGTTGGACATGAAACAGATTTTTCAATTTCAGATTTCGTTGCAGATTTAAGAGCACCAACTCCATCTGCGGCTGCTGAATTAGCGGTATTTGATGTAGCTGATACAAAATGGAAAATACAAAATTATTCTAATAGTTTAAGAGTGTTATTAAATAAAAAATTAGAAATAACTAAAAATAGATATAAATCTGTTTTATCTACAAAACCTTTTACACAACCTTTAAGTTCAGTACAAGATAAATATCAAATTATTGATAATCTAGTTAAAGAGTTAAAATATAACTTCGAAAAAGTATATAATAATAACAAAACTAAGTTTATTGAAGTAACATCAATATTAGATTCAATTAGTCCATTAAAGACATTACAAAGAGGTTATGTAATTGTTGCTAATAAAGATGGACGAACTATTAGATCTGTTAAACAATTAAATGTTGAAGATATAGTAAATGTTAATTTTGTGGATGGTAATAGAAATATGAAGGTTATATAAAGGAGTAAAACATGGAAAAAAGTTTTGAAGATGCAATGGAAGAATTGGAGAATATTGTTAAGACTTTACAAAATGGTGAATTAACATTAGATCAATCAATGGATCAATTTAAAAAAGGCATTTCACTAGCAAATGTTTGTAATGAAAAATTAAAAAATGCAGAAGAAAGTATAAAAATATTAGTTGAAAATTTAGATAATTCAGTTACTGAAGAAGACTTTAAAGAGTAGGTGAGAAAATTTGGGAGATTATATATATATATTAGTGCCTGTATCAATATGGTTACTTATTCAAATATGGAAATTTTTATATGATATGATAAAAGTAAAAAAAGTAAATTTAAAAAGGTTATTAGGTGCAGGAGGAATGCCAAGTTCACATTCTGCTGTTGTAACAGCATTAGCGACATTAGTTGGTGTTAATGAAGGATTTAATACACCAATATTTGCTATAACAGTATTTTTTTCATTAATAGTAATATATGATGCTTGTGGTGTTAGAAGAGCAGCAGGAAAACAAGCAAGAATTTTAAATCAAATAATCAATAATAAAAATCTTGCTGCAAATGTTGTTAATGAAAAATTAACGGAATTACTTGGCCATACACCGTTTGAAGTATTAGTTGGGTCAGTTATTGGAATAGCATATGCATTATGTTTTGTAATTTAAATTGGAGATGAATGAAATGAAAAAGTGTGGTATTTTACTGGCGATGGTTTTAATGTTTACTTTAACGTTTTCTTTTAGTTGTTTTGCAACAACAGGAAAAATAACTGGTGATAATGTTAGAATGCGTGAAGGTAATTCAACTGACTATAAAATAATTTCTTATTTGAAAAAAGGTTCTGAGGTAAATATAATTACTAAAGATAAGGATTGGTATAGTGTTGAATATAATACAGTATATGGTTGGGTAAGTGCTGACTATATAACAGTAATGTATGATGAAGAAAGTAATATTATAAATAAAATTGTTGATGTTTCGAGTGTCTTAAATGTAAGAAGTGGACCAGAAACATCATATAGTGTTGTTGGAAAAGTTTTTGATGGAGATAAAGTTGTTGTTCTTGAGCAAGGAAATACTTGGGACAAAATACAAATAGAGGATGTTATAGGTTGGGTAAAAAATGAATATTTAATTATGGATAATGCTACGGGAGTATATACAGTTGTTGAATCTGTTAAAGAAGATGTATATAAATTAGTTTCGGTATCATCAAAATTAAATGTAAGAAATGGTCCAGGAACATCATATAGTATTGTTGGTAAATTAAATAATGGGGCAAAAGTTAAAATAATAGATACAAATAATAAGTGGGAGAAAATCCAATATAATGATATCGAAGGTTGGGTTTTATCTGAATATTTATATGTATCACAAATTATAAAGACAGATCCTTTAAACAATGTTAAAGTTATTAAAACAACTACTGAATTAAATATAAGGGAAGAGGCAAATAATGATTCTAAAATAATTTCTAACGTTAAGTCTAATGAAATGCTTACCGTATTAGAAGAATCAAATGGTTGGTATAAGATTAAATATAATACTAAAACTGGATATATAAAAGCATCATACACTGATGATACAGAATTATATATAGATACTTCAAAAAGTACAAATCAAAAAGTATATGAAATAATTGAAAAAGCAATTAACTGTTTTGGATTAAAATACTTATGGGGTGGTAAAACATTATCTGGATTTGACTGTTCAGGATTTGTATATTATTTATATCATAGTTATGTGCCAGATTTAGGGAGATCAGGTAAAACACAATATGGATATGGAACTACAATAGAAAAAGATCAATTAGTAGCTGGAGATTTAATATATTTTTCAAGTGATGGTATAAAAAATATATCTCAACCAGTAACTCATGTTGGTATATATATTGGAAATGGTATTTTCATACATGCAGCAAATACACATAGAGGTGTTGTATTTAATTCGATAGAATCGGGATACTATTACGATAATTATTTATTTTCTAAACGTGTTTTATAGGAGGACAAGTTATAGATAAAATCAAATATATATGTATAATATATATAATAGGAATTATGTTAGGAATATGTTTTAGTTTTTATATAAGCATATTCTTTTTTTTATGCATAATTTTTGTTATTTTGTTTAAAAAACTTGCAAAGTATAAAATAATAATACTGTATATATTACTATTGTTGATAATTGCAAGTTTATATGGAAGTATTCGTTTGGATATGTATAATAATGCTTTTAATAATATAGATGAAATAACAGTAACAGGTGAAGTGTTAAATTTGGAAAAAGAGACAGAAATGAATAATAAATATATATTTAAAGTAAAAAATTATTATATGTATTTATATATATCTAAAAATATTAATTTAGATTATGGAGATATATTAACATGTATTGTAAATGTTGAGAAACCATTAACCAATAGCAATGAAGGTACATTTAATAATAGAAATTATATGTATTCTAATAATCTTGTTTGTACAGTATATGTTAGAGAGATATGCAGTATTGAGAAAAATGGTAATAACATGTTTAAAATTATTAATAATGTTAAAAAATATTTAATAACTCAAATAGAAAAATGTTTTAACGAAAAAGATAGTAGCTTGATTAAAGTAATGTTATTAAATGATAACAGTAATATTAATAAAGAAGTAAAAGAATTGTTTTATAATACTGGGTTAGCGCATATTTTAGTCCCTTCAAGTACACATTTAACATATATATTATTTATGGTTTCCTTTTTATTATCAATGTTTAATATTAAATCACGTACAAAATTGATAATAACAGCAATAACAATCTTTATATATTTAGTTATTACTAATTTTGCAGTATCTATTATGAGAATTTTATTAATGTTTATTATTAGTAATATATTTTCATTTTATATTATAAAAGTATCTACATTAAACAAAATATGTTTAGCCTTGTTAATATTACTTTTATTAAATCCTTTATCTATATTTAGTGTTGGATTATTATTATCTTTTGGGAGTGTTGTAGGGATATTATTATTTAATAAGAAGATATATAATAAATGCAATTACATTTTTAATAAGAATAACAATAATGTTTTATCTAAAATTATTATGGTTTTATCTATAACATTATCTGTAAATATATTGATATCACCAATAGTATTGTGCAATTTTAATAAGTTATATTTATTAGGAATTATTTCAAATATTTTTATTATTCCTTTATCTGGGTTAGTAATAGTATTAACTTTAATATTATTTATATTTTTAAATATACCAATCATATCTAATATATTGATATGCTTTTTATCTTTTCTTATACAAATAATGTTTGGAATATTAGACTATTTTAATGGATTACCTTTAGTATCTATACCATTTGTAACTTTAAATACATTTGAAATATGTATGTATTATTTTTGTGTAATTGATATATTTGTAACACAAAAATATATTAAGCTTTTATTAAGACAAAAAAAGATAATAGCTTTTATTGTAGTAATATCTATTTTATATAGTGTTTATATATTTTTTAGGCTAGAAATAGATTTTATAGATGTTGGGCAAGGAGATAGTGCGTATATTTCAACATTTGGACAGAAAATTTTAATAGATGGTGGTGGGATAGTAAATAGTGATTTTGATGTAGGCGAAAGGATTATTATGCCTTTTTTATTGAATAAAAAGGTATTATCTTTAGATTATGTTATAGTAACTCATTTTGATTATGATCATTATGGAGGTTTAATATATCTAATAAATAATTTTAGTATTAAAAATATAGTTGTTTCTAAGCAATTTATTATGACAGAGGAATTTATATCTTTTATAGAAGCTGTAAAAGAAAAAAATATAAATATTATTGTGGTAGAAGCTGGCGATATAATATTTATAAATAAAAATATATATATTTATATACTACATCCAGATAGTAAATATATTTCAGATAATATAAATAATAATTCAATAGTTTGTAAGCTTATATATTATGGTTATATGGTTTTATTTACAGGAGATATACAAAGCGAAGTAGAAGAGTATTTAATAAAAATTTATGGAGATATTTTAGAAGCTGATTTATTAAAAGTGTCACATCATGGTTCTGATACAAGTAGTAATAAAAGTTTTGTTAATATAGTTAATCCTAAGATATCTGTAATATCTGTAGGAAAGAAAAATAGGTATGGCCATCCCAATATTGAAACAATAAATAATTTAATAAGATATTCTCCGTTGTTATTAAGAACAGATATGAATGGGCAAGTTTCAATTTATAGATTCTTTAAAATATATAATAATGTTAAAATAATGTATAACTAATATTTAATATAAATTACTATATAAACATATATTTAAAATATTTTGATTATGTTATTGTATTTTTGAAATTTCTAATATACAATAAAAACGGTGATAAAATGATAGAAATATATAAAACTAATATAGATACAAATGAATTGGAAAAAATTAATACAATAGAAAAAGGTTGCTGGATTAATGTAGTAAGTCCAAATGTAGATGAAATAAATAGATTATACGAAAGTATAGGTATTAATAATTTATTTTCTAATTATTTATTAGATTACGAAGAAAGAGCAAGAACTGATTATGATGATAATCAAAGATTAATTGTTGTTGATGTTCCCTATCTGGATATAAAAGGTAATAATATTACAGTACCATTATCTATTTTATTTGTAAATGCAAGTATAGTAATAACAAGTGCTTCTGTAGAACTTGATGTAATAAATGATTTCAAGAATGGTGTTATAAAAACATTTTATACATATAAGAAAACGAAGTTTTTATTTCAGATTTTATATCAAGTTACAATTAAATATTTGAAAAGTTTAAATGATATTATTAAAAAAGTAGATGTTTTAGAAGAAGAATTAAAAGATGAATTAGATAATAAAGAAATACTAAAAATGTTATCATTATCAAAAGGATTAGTGTATTATTCAACTTCTCTGCAATCCAATGAATTGGTTTTTGAAAGAATATTTAGTTCAAAAATGTTAAATATATATGAAGATGAAAAAGAGTTATTAGCAGATGTAATAGTTGAAAATAAACAAGCTATTGAAATGACAAAAATATATTCAGGTATTTTAAATAGTGCAACTGAAACATATTCATCATTAATATCTAATAATTTAAACGTAGTGATGAAGTTTTTAGCGGCTATAACAATTGTGTTATCAATACCAACAATGATAGCGAGTTTATTTGGGATGAATGTTACATTACCATATAGTTCTACAGACCCATTATCTTTTGCTTATATATTAATTATTTCATTTATAATAGCTATATTAGTTTTATTGTTATTGAAATATAAAAAAATGCTATAATTTTATTGACATGCAAACATAAGTTTGGTATAATCCTATCAGAGGTGATGAAATGAAGAAAGAATTATCTGATAAACAGCAATTAATTTTACAATTTGTGAAAAAAGAAATCGAAGACAATGGATATCCGCCAACAGTAAGAGAGATTTGTAAAGCTGTTGGATTAAGCTCAACATCAACTGTTCATGCACATTTAGAAGTATTATCTAAAAAAGGATATATACAAAAAAATGCTTTAAAACCTAGAGCGTTAAGAGTATTAGTGGGAGGTAATAAACCAACTACTAAAGAAACATATAATGCAAAAGAAATGGTAGACATACCTATAGTAGGTAAGATAACTGCTGGAGCACCAATATTAGCAGTTGAAAATATTGAAGATACATTTCCAATACCTGTTGATTTTGTTGGTAATTCAGAATCATTTATGCTTAGGGTAAAAGGTGAAAGTATGATAGAAGCTGGTATATTAGATGGGGATTTAATACTAGTTAGAAAACAAAATACTGCAAATAATGGGGAAATAGTTGTTGCTTTAATTGATGATTCAGCAACAGTTAAAACATTTTACAAGGAAAAAAATTATATAAGATTACAACCACAAAATAGTTCAATGGAACCAATTATTGTGGAGGATTGTTATATATTAGGTAAGGTTTCTGGCGTATTTAGAAAACTATAAGGAGATATTAATGTCTAGAAAAAAAGGTATGACATTATTGATGTTAATTATTTATATTGTAGTAGCTATGATAATCGTTTCTGCTATAATTTTTAATATAAGCAATAGTAATGATATTATAAATATAAATAAATATACTTTTCAAGCTACTATGCAAGAATATATAAATCAATATGATTCAATGAAATCTTATTATGAGTTAAAAGGTGAATTTGTAAGTAACTTATCAATAAGAAATTCTGAAGAAGATATTTATTATAGAACAATATCTGATTATATTACGACAATGACCAATGAGCATAAAAGTTTTTTGTGTATTTATAATGGCGAATTATGTTATTATGGATTAGATGAAAATGATATAAGAGAAGCATATTTAATAGAAATTGGTATAAATGAAGCTAGTAATTAGTTATATGTATTGTAAATATGGTTAGAATTTATTCTAACCATATTAAATTTAAAATGGAGTGTTTAGAATGAAGATAATAGAACAATTAATTAATGAATTTAAATTAAAAAGTTTTCAAGCTGAAAATGCTATTAAGCTAATTGATGAAGGAAATACAATTCCTTTTATTGCAAGATATCGTAAAGAAGCAACAGGAGAAATGGATGATATAGTTCTTAGAGATTTTTATGATAGATTAATATATTTAAGAAACCTTGAAGAAAGAAGAGAAGAAGTTATTCGTTTAATTGAAGAGCAAGGTAAAATGACAGATGAATTATTAAATAGTATTAATAATGCTAAAACAATGACAGAAATAGAAGATTTATACAGACCATATAGACAAAAAAAGAAAACAAGAGCAACAATTGCAAAAGCAAAAGGGTTAGAGCCATTGTCTGAGATTATTTATGCTCAAGATATAAAGTTTGGTAGTGTTGATGACATAGCTAAAGAATACATAAATGAAGATCTTGAAGTATTAACTTGTGAAGATGCTATAAATGGCGCATTAGATATAATAGCTGAAAATATTTCAGACAATGCTGATTATAGAAAATATATTAGACTATTAACATATAACGAAGGTGAACTTTTTTCTAAGGCAACAAATCTTGAAGAAAAAACAGTTTATGATATGTATTATGATTATTCTGAAGCAGTTTCAAAGATACCAGGACATAGAATATTAGCAATGAATAGAGGAGAAAATGAAAAAGCATTAAAAGTTACATTAAATTCTCCAGTAGATAAAATTATAGATTATTTAAAAGGTAAAATTATAAAACCAGATAATATATTTATTCCATATTTAGAGACATGTATTGAAGATTCATATAAAAGATTAATAGAACCATCAATTGAAAGAGAAGTACGTTCTGATAAATTTGAAGTAGCTTGCGATAATGCTATAAGAGTATTTGGTGTTAATGTTAAAAACTTATTATTACAACAACCAATGAAAGATATGGTGGTTATGGGATTTGATCCAGCCTATAGAACTGGTTGTAAAATTGCAGTAATTGATGAAACAGGTAAGTTGTTAACAACAACAACGGTATATCCAACTGAACCACAAAATAAAGTTGATGAATCTAAAAAAGAATTATTAGGTCTAATTGAAAAATACAATATAAATATGATTGCTATAGGTAATGGTACTGCCTCCAGAGAATCAGAGAAGTTTGTAGCAGACATGATTAAAGAAGCAAAGCATGATGTATATTATGCTATTGTTAGTGAAGCGGGTGCATCTGTATACTCTGCATCTAAGCTTGCAACAGAAGAATATCCAGATATAAATGTTTCTTTAAGAGGTGCTATTTCAATTGCAAGAAGATTGCAAGATCCATTATCTGAATTGGTAAAAATTGATCCAAAGAGTATAGGTGTTGGACAATATCAACATGATGTAAATCAAAAGAAATTAAGTGAGGCTTTAACTGGAGTTGTTGAAGATTCTGTAAATAAAGTTGGAGTAAACTTGAATATTGCAACACCAACATTACTATCATATGTATCAGGTATAAATAAAGGTATTGCTCAAAATATTGTAAAATATAGGGAAGAGAATGGTAAATTTGAAAAAAGAAGTCAATTATTAAAAGTTGCAAAACTTGGAAAAGCTTGTTATACACAATGCGCAGGTTTTTTAAGAATACCTGATGCTAAATATGTCTTAGATAATACTGCTGTGCATCCAGAATCATATGAGATAGCAGAAAATTTAATTAAATCAATTGGTTATGATATTAAGAAGATAAATAAAAATGATTTACAAGAATTTAAAGTAAAACTAGATGAAATTAATGTTGATGAAATGGCACAAAAACTTAATGTTGGTGTTCCGACATTAAAGGACATTATTGAAGAAATAAAGAAACCAGGTAGAGATCCTAGAGAAGATATGCCTAAACTTGTATTAAGAAATGATGTATTATCTATAGATGATTTATATGTAGATTTAGTATTAGATGGTACAGTTAGAAATGTAATAGATTTTGGTGTATTTGTGGATATAGGAATAAAAAATGATGGATTGGTACATATTTCTGAAATGAGTAATAGTTATGTAAAAGACCCCAATAATATTGTTCAGGTAGGAGATATAGTAAAAGTAAAAGTTATAGCTATAGATAAAGAAAAAGGTAAAGTTAGTTTAAGTATGAAACAAGTTCAAAAAGAAGAAAAAGAATCATAATAGTAAGCTTAATATTTTATTGTAATAATATAAGATTAACTAAATTGAAAAAAACATATCAAATTTATTGATATGTTTTTTTGTTTATATATATTTATCTAGTTTTTAAACATTTCTTTTATTGAACCTAATGATGCTAATGTAGCAGTAGCTTCAAATGGAATAAATACTTTATTTGCAGCACCATCAGAAATTTTTTCCAATGCTTCTAATGATTTAATTGCAACTAATCTATCATCTGGACCAGCATTTTTAATTGCATTGTAAACTAAATCAACTTCAGTAGCTTTAGCTTCAGCAACTTCTTTAATTCCTCTTGCTTCACCTTGTGCTTCTAATATTTTAGCTTCTTTATATCCTTCAGCTACTGTAATATTAGCTTGCTTTTCAGCTTCTGCATTAAGAATTCTAGCTTGTTTTTCACCTTCAGCTCTTGTAATAGCAGATTGTCTTTGTCCTTCAGCTTCAAGAATAACAGCTCTTTTATTTCTTTCGGCATTCATTTGTTTTTCCATTGCATCTCTAATATCTTTTGGTGGGTTGATATCTTTAATTTCAACTCTTGTAACTTTACAGCCCCATTTATCTGTAGCGCTGTCTAATATTTCTCTTAATTGAATGTTAATATTTTCCCTAGAACTAAATGTATTATCTAAATCCATTTTACCAACAATATCACGAATTGTTGTTATAGCTAAATATCCAATACCTTTTTGTAGGTTTTCAATTTCATAAACAGCAGCTCTTGGATCTGTTACTTGATAAAATACAACTGTATCTATTGTAATAGTAACATTATCTTTTGTGATAACACCTTGTGGTGGAATATCCATTGTTTGTTCTTTTAAACTAATTTTTGCCCTAACTTGTTCTATAAATGGCCATATAATAACCAAACCAGCATCAGCAACTTTACTAAATCTTCCTAATCTTTCAATTATATATACTTCTGATTGTCTAACAATTTTAATAGAAGCAAATGCTATAATTACTATTATTACAAATAGTATAATTAAACCTTCCATTTAATCAACCTCCTAATTTATTTTTTTTACAATTACTTTAACTCCTTCAACTTTTAATATTTCAACTTGTGTTCCAACAGGTATTATTTCGTTATTTTCTGAAACAGCAGCCCAAATATCACTACCAACCTTTATTTGACCAATACCTTTTGTAATATTTATTTCAGTTGTAACTATTGCTGTTTTACCAATAACAGTATAAACATTTGTATTAACCATTTTTTCTTTAAGCACATATTTATTAATTAAAGGTTTTGTTCCTATTAATAATATTACTGAAATAATAATAAATGTAATGATTTGAATTAATAATGAATCTGTAAAAAAGCTTAATACCATGGCACAAAGTCCTGCAACTCCAAACCAAAATACTAGGAATCCAGCAGTAAATATTTCAATAATAAACATTAATCCTGAAAGAATTAACCAACCAATCCATAATTCCATTTTTTCACCCCTTTCATTAATAAATAATATATTATTACAATTTTATTATATAACATATGAAACAAAAATTAAAGACTTTTTAATAATTATTTAATATATTTTAATATATAAAAATTATGTTGAAATATGTTAAAAATATTATATCGTATTTTTTATTAGCTATTGTTTTTTTGAGGATTTTGTAATATATTTATATTGAAAAAGAGGCGAATGAATATGGATAATGTTAAAAAAATAGCATTAGCAATTATATTATTAGTAGTAATTATTGTTGTAGTATTTGGTATATCAAAGATATTACCACGATACTATAATCCATATGCAGAAAATAATATACTAGAAAAAGTTAGCTTGGTTGTTGGCATAAAAGATGAAACAGATAGATTAGTAGATGATATAATTGTAAAAAATAATAGAATATTATTTTCGTATGCTAATCTTAATAGATTTATAGATGCATATATACAAAAAGATGAAAAATATAATCAAATAATAACAAATTCAAAAACTAGTGTTGCAATTATTGATTTAGAAAACAAAAAAATAAGAAGCCTATTATCTAATAGTTGGGAAGATATATATATTGAAACGAAAGATGGTATAACATATTTTGATATTAAAGAGTTGACCAATATATATAATATTAATGTTAAATATGTCAAAGAAACTAATTTAGTTAAGATTTCGAAAGATATTCATACATATAAAGTTGGGAATATATCTGAAAAAACTGATTTAAAATATTTACCATCATTTATTAGTGCTACAATTGGTTCATTAGATGCAAAATCCAGTGTATATATAGTTAAAGATGACAAAGACTATTTTCAAGTATTAGATTCTATGGGGAGATTTGGATATATAAAGCAAAACAAAGTGAATAATATTCAAACAGTTACCAAATATAAATCAAGTTTCATATATAGTGAGAAAATAAGTATGTTATGGGATTATATGTATTCAATATCTCCTGATAGGTCTACTGAAAAGAAAATTGATGCAGTAAATATTATTTCACCAACATGGATTGATTTATTAAATGATGAATGTGATTTATATGATAAAACAGATAGCACATATTTTGCATGGGCTCAAAAGCAAGGTTATGATGTATGGCCAATGATTGCAAATAATTCTAAAATTGAATTAACACATATAATAATGAATGATTCTCAATTAAGAGAAAAATTAGTTAAAAATATAGTAAATATATGTAAGAAATATAGTTTCAATGGTATAAATGTTGATTTTGAAAATATGTATAAAGAAGATATAGATTTGTATTCACAATTTATTAGGGAATTGACAGTAGCTTTGCATGAAATAAATGTTTTTGTTTCTGTTGATGTAACTGTACCAGATGGTAGTGATACATGGTCTTTATGTTTTGATAGACAAGCTATTGGAGATGCTGCAGATTATGTTGTATTAATGGCATATGACCAAACATCTGTTTCAAGTAATAAGCCAGGTTCAAATTCAGCTATAAATTGGATAGAAAAAAACATCAAAAAAGTAACTGAGTTTGTAAATAATAAAAAATTAGTAATTGCATTGCCATTTTATACAAGAGTATGGAAAGATACTGGATATAATGTATCATCATCAGTTGTTAATATGAATAGTATAGATATGTATGTTAAAGTATATTTTTCGAAGAATCATACTAAAACATGGCTTCAAGATGAAGGACAATATTTATATGAGGATATTATAAATGGAACAACAATGTTTTTATGGTCGGAAGATTTAAAATCATATGAAGAGAAAATGAAATTAATTAAGCAATATGAAGTAGCAGGTCTAGCTTTTTGGGAAGCGGATCGAGAAGATAGTAAGGTGTGGAATATAATAAATCAGTATTTAATGTAAAATAGGGAAAAAATGTTAATATATTAATTTTTGTGAAATTAGAAGTTTAATAAAGATAAAACCTGTAGATGCTAGTTATTAAAGGTTTTTGAAATAAATTAGCATTAAATGAAATATTAACTTCAAAATTTTGGAAAATAAATAGAAGCAAAATTATCAAAAATGCTTGACAAAACATCAAAAATAGTTTAATATATCAAAATATAAACCATATTTTAAAATAAAGGGGAAATGCATAATGTCAAAGGAAATTATTTTAACTGAATCGGGCTTAAAAAAGCTTGAGGAAGAATTAACATATTTAAAAGGTGAAAAAAGACAAGAGATATCTGAAAGAATAAAGGTAGCTTTAGGTTTTGGCGATTTATCGGAAAATTCTGAATACGATGAAGCTAAAAACGAACAAGGATTATTAGAAATGAAGATATCACAATTAGAAGAAAAATTAAGAAATGCTACTGTAATGGATGATGATGATATTTCTACAGAAGTTGTAAGTGTAGGTACAAGAGTAAAACTATTAGATTTAGATGAAGATGAAAAATTGGAATATTCTATAGTTGGTGTTAATGAAGTTGATTTAGATAATAATATGATATCTAATGAATCTCCAATAGCATTAGGAATTATAGGAAAGAAAAAAGGTCAAATAGTTGATGTTTCTGTGCCATCTGGTGCAACTTTAAAATTTAAGATATTAAAAATTGAAAAAATATAGTAATTAATAATTGCGATGAAAAAGAAGAGTAACTAAATGAAATTTTAAGAGAGTTAGCGAATGGTGAGAGCTAATAATGTAATTTAATGAAGGAACTTTTGAGCAATATAAAGATCAAAGAGGATATATGGACACATATATCAATTTGGGTGGAACCGCGGAATGTATAAAACACTTCGTCCCTTTTAGGGATTGTAGTGTTTTTTGTTATATATTTAAAGGAGGATAGAAAAATGGAAAAAAGTATGGAAAAAATAGTTAATTTGTGTAAGGGTAGAGGTTATGTTTATCCAGGTTCAGAAATTTATGGAGGTTTGTCTAATAGTTGGGATTATGGTCCTTTAGGTGTAGAATTTAAAAATAATATTAAAAGAGCTTGGATGAAAAAATTTGTTCAAGAAACTAAATATAATGTTGGATTAGATGCTGCTATTCTTATGAATCCTAAAACATGGGTTGCATCAGGACATGTTGGAGGATTTAGTGACCCATTAATTGATTGCAAAGCTTGTAAAACAAGGCATAGAGCAGATAAGATAATTGAAGATTGGATAACTGCAAATAATATTGATGAACACATTGAAGGTTGGAAAGATGAAAAATTAATACAATATATTAAAGATAATAATATAGTTTGTCCTAATTGTGGTAAATTAGATTTTACAGAAATAAGAAAATTTAATTTAATGTTTAAGACATTTCAAGGCGTAACTGAAGATTCAAAATCTGAAATATATTTAAGACCAGAAACAGCGCAGGGTATATTTGTAAATTTTAAAAATGTTTTAAGAACAACAAGAAGAAAATTACCTATGGGTATTGGACAAGTTGGAAAATCTTTTAGAAATGAAATAACACCAGGAAACTTCATATTTAGAATTAGAGAATTTGAACAAATGGAATTAGAGTTCTTTTGTAAACCAGGTACTGATTTAGAATGGTTTGCATATTGGAAAAAGTATTGTATGGATTGGTTATTATCTTTAGGATTAAAACCAGAAGAATTAAGATATAGAGATCATACAAAAGAAGAATTAAGCCATTATAGTAATGCTACAACGGATATAGAATTTATATTTCCATTTGGTTGGGGAGAATTATGGGGTATTGCAGATAGAACAGATTATGATTTAAAACAACATGCGCAATTCTCAGGAGAAGATTTTACATATTTAGATCAAGAAACAACTGAAAGATATGTACCATATTGTATAGAACCATCATTAGGAGCAGATAGAGTTACATTGGCATTTTTATCTTCAGCATATTGTGAAGAAGAAATAGCAGAAGGAGATACACGTGTTTTATTAAAATTACATCCTGCATTGGCACCATATAAAGCTTGCATATTACCTTTGTCAAAGAAATTAAGTGATAAAGCATCAGAAATTTATACAAATTTATCTAAAAAATTTATGTGTGAATATGATGAATCTGGTAGTATAGGTAAGAGGTATAGAAGATGTGATGAAATAGGTACACCATATTGTATAACTGTTGATTTTGATACTGAAACAGATAATACAGTTACCGTAAGGGATAGAGACTCAATGGAACAAGTACGTATTAAAATTGATGAATTAGAGGATTATATTTCAAAAAAAATTGAATTTTAAGGAGTGAAATATGTTATTAAATGTTAATGATATACGAAAATTAAATTCAAAAAATGAAGATATGTCATATGTTATTGTTGAAAAATGTATTGAAAAGTTTTTTAATGATTTAGTGAAATGTTATGGAATTTTAAATCAAAATTTTATACTTATAGATTCTGCATATTTGCCATATCAGTATTTAAGTGTTTCGGTTATAGAAAAAATAATTGTATTACTCGAATGTAAATTAGGTTATTCTATTATCGTGCAGAAATTAAATAATAACAATAAAGGATATATAACTGGCGATTTAATACAAATTTTATTATTTGATCCAGCTGATTATAAAGAAGAAGAAGTAAATGTTCAATTAAATTCAATAACAGCTCCAACACTATATTCAACATTTAATGAATACAATAATTTATATGGTACTGTAAAAGAAGAAATATATATGACATGTAATAATCGATTTTTATTAAATGAAAAAAATAGATAAAAGTTGAATAATTTTGTTAATAGTAGTATAATAAATTCATGACAATTAAAGTTTTGCAATTAGAATGTAGTAATTTAACACGTTCAGATGAAAGAATTAAGCAATTTGTTAGCAATTTTGTTAATGAATTTGTTGAAATTTCTAAAGTGAAAACGTATAGATTTGGTTTAATTTCAACATTTGATGATAATATAAATAAAATGGTTGAAGATTATATTGCAAAGTATTTTGTTGACAATCCTTATTTATTAACTTATAGTATTTTTATACGTGTATTTGATAATGATGAGGAATATGACAAGTATTTTAATGATATGATTAAGTATGCACCTAAAAATTCTAAATACATTAATTATTTAAAGGCTTATCAGTTTAATGATAAAGTGGATAATGCAAAAATTAATGTTTTATTCATGGGAATAGAAGCTGATAATATTGAAACAATTAAAGAATGGAATTTTTATGTATTAATAAAAATATAGAAAGATGATTTTATCTTTCTATATTTTTTTAAATAAGGTTTTATTTTGAAAAGAAAGAAAAACTACATAATACATTATGTCAACTGGGTATTGTATAATTGAACCTTTCAATACTACTCTTAAATTAAAGGGTAGTAAAAAGGGGTTTTCAAAAAAAGTATTTTAAAATAGTAATGGTATATAATTATCATTACTATTTTTTACCAATATTTATTGCTATTTATAGAATTTAATGGTATAATATGAATATATTAAACGAAATTAAAAATGTCGAGTATCGTAATTTACGATTAGACCCTGGTGGTGTTTGTTATACTTTTAATGATATATTTAAAGGTATGTTAAAAATGTGCCATGGTGTTGATAGATTGTCAGAAGATATTTTATTAAAGAATTGTGTTACAAAGATAGAGAAGGTTGTAATGTTAACACCATTAGTATTATATCAAGAAATAGTAGTAAGTTGTTTCAGAGAGAAAACAGCTAGAAATAATATTGATAAATATTCTTCAAGGAATTTTGATATTATTGTTGATTATTTTTCTGATGAGTCTGCATGGAATGAAAGTATTTCCGTATTAGAAAAAAATGATAAATCTTTTCCAGATTATTTTCACTATAACTATGTATATGTATTAAGGAAAAAAAGTTCAAATAAACCTATCGTAAAAATTTGCATAATATGTATAGATCGTTTAGAAAATAATTGGGAAATGCATTTATTAATAAACATAGAAGAGTAATACTCTTCTATGTTGCTTTTTAAGTATATAAGTGATATAATGCATTCATGACTGAAAAGTTTTTATGTGAAGAAGAAGATAATGTTCATGATGTTAATGATATTGTGAGTTTAATTCTTAAATGTACAGATTCCATATTTTATGAATCGGATTTTTTTAATAAGTTAAATTATGATAAAGTTAACTTATTAAAAAAGATAATGTATGATGATATTGTAAAATGTTTATTAACATATGGACAACAGTATATTACTTCTTATTCTGTTAAGAAGGAGGTAACTTTGCAAGTATTATTTATAGTCTTTGATGATAATCATGAATATTTAAAAAGTTTAAATAAATTTAGAAATAAATCTATAGGCGAGATTTTAAACGAATACAGATTAGACGATGATTTTTTAAAACATGTATTATGCAATTATATTATAACAAAGCCAAAGATATTTACTAAGGTACAGTATTTGTGTATTCTTATGAAAGTATAGGCAAGTAATATAATAAATATTACTTGTTTTTTTATGCAATAGAAAATTTAATAATTTTTATAAAAAGTGCTTGACAAAAATATGCTATTGTTGTATTATTGTATAGTAATTAGCACTCGAACGTCCAAAGTGCTAAAAAAGGTGGATATAATGTTAAATGATAGAAAAAAGAAAATACTTCAAACTATTGTAGAAGATTATATAGCAAACTCTCAACCTGTAGGATCTAAAAGATTAGTTGAGAATTATGATTTAGGTGTAAGTCCAGCTACTATTAGAAATGAAATGGCAGAATTAGAAGAAATGGGTTATTTAGATAAGCCACATACTTCAGCTGGTAGAGTACCTTCGACATTAGGATATAGGGTATATGTAGATTCATTAATGAAAGTAGATAGTCTAAAAGATGAAGAAATTGTATATCTTAAACAAAGTATTGAAAAAGAAATTGTAGAAGTAAGTGAAATTGTAAAACATGTAAGTAAGGCTGTTTCAAATATAACTGATTATACAGTTTTTGCCACAGGGCCAAATGTTACTGATGCTGTAATACAAGATGTAAAATTAGTTTTATTAAATAAAAATATGCTATTAATAGTAGTAGTTACTAAAGAAGAGGCAGTAAAAGAAACAGTTATTCATTTAGAAAAAGATTTGGATGAGGATACAATAGAAAAGATTAATGAAATATTGCGTATTAAACTTGTTGGTGAATATATAAAAAATGTTCAAGTAAATGTTTTAAAGCATATTGGCAATGAGTTAAGTGCATATATGGATATACTAATTTCGATTTTAAATGAAATTATGAAAATTATTAAGACAAATGATATTTCTTTAGATGGTAGTAATAATATGTTTAAACATCCTGAATTCCAAAAATATAATTTAGCTAAAAATTTCATGGATGTTTTAGAAGCAAAACAATTAATAAAAGAAGTATTAAAAGTTGAAGATGATGATATAAACATATATATAGGTGATGAAAATCAATATTCTGAATTTAAAGATTTTTCATTAATAACATTTAATTGTCCAGAAAATTTAGGAGCAATTGGAATTATTGGGCCTACAAGAATGGATTATGCAAAGGTGTTATCCGTTATTAAGTATATAAAAGGTATAATAAATAGTAAATATAGAAAGGATGGATATCTAGATGGATGAAAAGAAGAATAATGATGAAGAAATAAAAATACATGATAATGAATGTGAATGCGGTTGTAACCATGAACATGAAGAAGAAATATCTGATTCTGATATTGAAATAGCGATGCTTCAGAATGAAATGCAAGCAAAAGAACAAGAAATAAAAGATAATATAGATAGTTTACAAAGAATTATGGCGGAATTTGATAATTATAAAAAGCGTACATTAAAAGAAAAGGAAACAATTTATTCAGATATTAAATCTGAAATAATGACAGATTTTCTTGATGTTATAGACAATTTTGATAAAGCTTTAGAAAATTCAGATGCAAAAAACATTAAAGAAGGTATAGAATTAATTAATAAAAAATTAATTGATATATTAGGTAAATATGATGTAAAAGAAATAGATGCTTTAAATAAAAAATTTGATCCCCAATTACATGAATCAGTACAACATGTTGATGATAGTAATTATGGAGAAAAAGAAGTTATTGAAGTCTTTAGAAAAGGTTATACACTTAATGATAAGGTTATAAGGTATGCTATGGTTAAAGTAGCCAATTAATGGATATAATAAAGTATAAACTTTATTAATATATATATATTTTTTTAAAGTACAAAGTTATAAATATAATTTGTAAGATTTTTTAGGAGGAATTTAAATGGGAAAGGTTATAGGAATTGATTTAGGAACAACAAATTCATGTGTGTCAGTTATGGAAGGAGGCGAACCTGTTGTAATACCTAATGCAGAAGGTAATAGAACAACATCATCTGTAGTAGCATTCTCTAAGAATGATGAAAGATTAGTTGGACAAATAGCTAAAAGACAAGCTGTTACAAATCCACATAGAACAATTATTTCAATCAAAAGAGATATGGGAACAGATAGAAAAATAACAATAGATGATAAAACATATACACCACAAGAAATATCTGCAATGATATTACAAAAATTAAAAGGTGATGCAGAAAATTATTTAGGTCAACCAGTGACACAAGCTGTTATCACTGTACCTGCATATTTTAGCGATTCTCAAAGACAAGCAACAAAAGATGCTGGAAGAATAGCTGGATTAGAAGTTTTAAGAATTATAAACGAACCAACAGCTGCAGCATTAGCTTATGGTTTGGATAAAGGTGAAGAGCAAAAAATAATGGTATATGATTTAGGTGGAGGAACATTCGATGTTTCAATACTTGATATAGGTGATGGAGTATTTGAAGTTTTAGCTACCAATGGTAACAATAGATTGGGTGGAGATGACTTTGATGATGGAATTATTAAATACTTAGTAGAAGAATTCAAGAAAGATCAAGGTATTGATTTATCTACAGATTTAAGTGCTATGCAAAGACTTAAAGAAGCTGCTGAAAAAGCTAAAATAGAATTATCTGGAGTAAACCAAACTAATATTAATTTACCATTCATTACTGCAGATGCTAATGGTCCAAAACATATGGATATTACATTAACAAAAGCAAAATTTGAAGATTTAATTAGAGATTTAGTTGAATCAACAATTGAACCTGTTAAAAAAGCATTAGCAGATGCAAAATTAACAGAAAATGATATAGATAAAATATTATTAGTTGGTGGATCAACAAGAGTACCAATGGTTCAAGAAGCTGTTAGAAAAATAGTTAATAAAGAACCATATAAAGGTATTAATCCTGATGAATGTGTTGCAATTGGTGCAGCTATTCAAGGTGGTGTATTATCTGGTGATGTTAAAGATTTAGTATTGTTAGATGTAACTCCATTATCTTTAGGTATTGAAACATTTGGCGGAGTATTTACAAAATTAATTGAAAGAAATACAACAATACCAACAAAGAAATCACAAACATTCTCAACAGCTGCAGATGGACAAACATCAGTAGATATTCACGTATTACAAGGTGAAAGAGAAATGGCACAATTTAATAAAACATTAGGTAGATTTCAATTATCTGGCATTCCAGCAGCTCCAAGAGGTGTGCCTCAAATTGAAGTAGCATTTGATATAGATGCTAATGGTATTGTGCATGTAAGTGCTAAAGACATGGCTACAAGTAATGAGCAAAAAATAGATATTACTGCAAGTTCAAATTTAACTGAAGAACAAATTAAAGATGCTGTAAAAGAAGCTGAAACTCATGCAGAAGAAGATAAGAAGAAAAAAGAAGAAATTGAAATTAGAAATAATGCAGATAGTATGGTATACAATACTGAGAAATCATTAAAAGAAATTGGAGATAAAATTAGTGCAGAAGAAAAAGCTAAAATCGAAACTGAATTAGAAAATGTTAGAAAAGCATTAGCTGGTACAGATCTTGAAGCTATAAAGACTGCAAATGAAAATTTAACTCAAGAGTTTTATAAATTGTCTGAAAAGTTATATTCACAAGCTCAACAAGCTACAAATAATAAACAAGCTACAGGAAATACAACAGAAGAAACATCATCAACAGGTGATGAAAAAGTTTATGATGCTGAATATAAAGTTGAAGAAGATAAGAAAGATGATACAACAGGTAATAAATAATTTTAATTAATTTCATATATTAGTAATATTTTTAGGCACGGTTTAAAATCGTGCCTAAAATTTAATAATATATTTTTGAATATATTTAGGAGGAAAAATGTCTAGTAAAAGAGATTATTATGAAGTCCTTGGTGTAGAAAAAACTGCTACTGATGACGAAATAAAAAAGGCATATAGAAAAAAAGCGAAAGAGTTTCATCCAGATGCCAATCTAAATGATAAAGTTTCTGCTGAAGCAAAATTTAAAGAAGTAAATGAGGCATATGAAACTTTAAGTGATAAACAAAAAAGAGGTATGTATGATCAGTTTGGTCACGATGCTGCCAATGGATATACTGGTGGAGCAGGATTTGGTGGATTTAATGGAACTGGTTTCAATGGTATGGATATGGACTTTGATATGGGAGATATATTTAGTTCATTCTTTGGTGGTGGATTTGCTAATGAAGGTCCAAGGAGACGTGGACCTGCAAGAGGCAGAGATATAAAAGTAGCGATAGAAATAACATTTGAAGAAGCTGTATTTGGTACTAAAAAGGAAATAACAATATCTAGAGAAGAAACATGTAGTACATGTAATGGAACTGGTGCAAAAGTAGGAACTCAACCAAAGACTTGTCCAACTTGTGGAGGAACGGGTCAAGTTCGTTATGCTCAAAATACCATATTAGGCCAAATAATGACGACAAGAACTTGTACAAAATGTGGTGGAGAAGGGAAAATTATAGATAATCCTTGTCAAGATTGTAAAGGTAAATCCACAGTAAAAAAACAAAGAAAGATTACTATATCTATACCTCAAGGAATAGATAATAATCAAACTATATCTATAAAAAGTGAGGGTAATTCTGCACCGAAAGGTGGTATAAAAGGAGATTTATATATTACAGTTTTTGTAAAACCTCATGCAACATTTAAACGTAAAGGTGATGACATATATGCTGATGTTAAAGTTCCATTTACTATTATGACTTTAGGTGGAGAAATAAATATTACAACATTAACAGGTGAAATTAAACAAAAGATTTCTGAGGGAACACCAACTGGAACTGTTGTATGCATAAAAAATCAAGGCGTAAAAAATATAAATGGATATAGACAAGGTGATATGTATATTACATTAATTGTTGATATACCAACTAATTTGAATGCACAACAAAAAGAATTATTACAACAATTAAATGATACTTTTGGTATAAAAAATAATAAAAAGAAAGGATTGTTTAATTAGTGGAAAAGTTTTTTATTAATACTAGTCAAATAATAAATAATAACATTATAATTAAGAATGAAGATGCTAAACATATTGCAAAAGTTTTAAGAAAAAAAGTCAATGATGAAATATATGTTACTGATGAAGAAAAAAATACATATTTATGCAAAATTATTTTGTTTGAAGACCATGATGTTGTTTGTGAAATATCTGGAAAATTAAATATTAATACAGAAAGTAATATTGACATAACATTATTTCAATGTATTGCAAAATATGATAAAATGGATTATATATTTCAAAAAGCAACTGAAATAGGTGTAAAGCAAATTTATCCTGTTGTATCTAATAGAGTTGTTGTAAAACTTGATGATAAAACAATGATTAAAAAGGTTGAAAGATGGAATAAAATAGTTTATGAGGCATCAAAACAATCCCAAAGAACAATTATTCCTAATGTCGAAAATATAATATTTTTAAAAGATATTTGCAATTTATGTACAAATTATGATATTATATTATTGGCTTATGAACAAGATAATACAAATTTAAAAGAAATATTAAAAAAATGTAAGAAAAATGAATTTAAAAATATTGGAATAATTATTGGCCCAGAAGGTGGATTTGATATTTCTGAGGTTGAATTACTGAAATGTGATAAAATAGTTCCAGTATCTTTAGGTAAAAGAATATTAAGAACAGAAACAGCTTCTCTTGCATTATTAAGTAATATATTTTATGAGCTAGAAGATATTTAGGAGGACAGTATGGGCTTATCAGTCAGTAAAAGAAATGAAATGATAGTTACAAATATAGTAATATTAGTTATAATTGAATTATTTTTAGGATTTGTATTCTTTGAATGGAATCAAAGCTTAAATATTAAAATGAATTGTTATATATCTGGAGGAATAATTTCAATAGTATCAATAATA
>Ga0265294_10002469_pt1 | contig 24238 bp, 22 predicted proteins | sample MunlanPumphouse3_FD_192504 | JGI IMG/M metagenome (GOLD analysis project Ga0265294, IMG submission 192504) | Groundwater microbial communities from a municipal landfill in Southern Ontario, Canada - Pumphouse #3 | ecosystem: Environmental > Aquatic > Deep subsurface > Groundwater | place... | reverse complement strand
AATAGAAGGAACCAATAACAAAATCAAAACAATGAAAAGGCAGGCCTACGGCTTCAGAGATATGGAGTTTTTCAAACTCAGAATCATGGGAATTCATGAGGCAAAGTACGCATTAACCGGATGAACCTTTTATGAGAACTTCCTGATTTTTAAGAGTAATTTCGTGCCATACGCTTCACATTGTTTCATTTGCCATCCATGATTCTGACATAAGCCCGATATATCCCAACCCTCTGGTTTATTTACATTCCGAGTAAAGAGGTGGATGGCAAGACGTATTGTCATCTATTACGGATGGTTATATATAAAATAGGCAAAATTTTCAAAAGAAAAAATTTCCCGACCCCCCAAAAAGAGGGAGGTGGATGGCAAAGCCGTTTTTAGCCCTTGCAGGACATAGGATTTGGGACTAAGAGTCTGAAACATTGCCCCGACTTGAGGGGATTGAGACTGTGTCAATCAGTTCACCAACGATAGCCATGATATAGTCTGAAACATTGCCCCGACTTGAGGGGATTGAGACAGTCATCTTGGGCTTCTGCCCCAGGATAGCGAGTGTGGTCTGAAACATTGCCCCGACTTGAGGGGATTGAGACTTCACCAACCTATCGCCATACTCGGCCTCGACAGTGCTGTCTGAAACATTGCCCCGACTTGAGGGGATTGAGACTTTAACGACAAATAGAAGTTCCGGCAATGAAAGTTGTCTGAAACATTGCCCCGACTTGAGGGGATTGAGACTCCTTATTTCACTGACGGCTTTGTTTATGGCCTTGGTCTGAAACATTGCCCCGACTTGAGGGGATTGAGACTTCATTCCAACAAACATGCCGCGCATTTCGGGAGTCATGTCTGAAACATTGCCCCGACTTGAGGGGATTGAGACACGAACTCACCTGAATTGGTGAGCTGTCCCTGCTTAAGTCTGAAACATTGCCCCGACTTGAGGGGATTGAGACATTATGTGGATATTCAAGCATAAAATTATTCAAATTGTCTGAAACATTGCCCCGACTTGAGGGGATTGAGACTTAAAGCACGTAATATCGTTATTAGGCAAAATAATGTGTCTGAAACATTGCCCCGACTTGAGGGGATTGAGACAGTATGCATTACCATGACGGATAGGCGAAAAATGAGTCTGAAACATTGCCCCGACTTGAGGGGATTGAGACTCCAGGGCTTGAGACTAATCCGCGGCTATATCATAATAGTCTGAAACATTGCCCCGACTTGAGGGGATTGAGACTTGAAGAGGCACAAGTAACGTTGCCTCCTCCCTTATTGTCTGAAACATTGCCCCGACTTGAGGGGATTGAGACTTTTAATATCAAGTCCCAAGTCCGTCCACCGTTTGTCTGAAACATTGCCCCGACTTGAGGGGATTGAGACTGCTTTAATCCCACTCATGAGCATTTGAGTCCAGTTAGTCTGAAACATTGCCCCGACTTGAGGGGATTGAGACGCACCTGGGGCGTTTTGGTTATACTCGGGGCCAAGATCGGTCTGAAACATTGCCCCGACTTGAGGGGATTGAGACTTTGAAGGAATCAAAGCACAAAGTGCTTCTAATTGTGTCTGAAACATTGCCCCGACTTGAGGGGATTGAGACCTTGCCATGATTGCGTCGGTCGAGAGCTGCAATATCGGTCTGAAACATTGCCCCGACTTGAGGGGATTGAGACTTTATTATCTTTTGCATTAAATTTGGCTTGCGTGATTAGTCTGAAACATTGCCCCGACTTGAGGGGATTGAGACTTTACTAAATTACATTCTCCGTTTGATAACAAAAATACAAAAAGGGCAGGCATCCAAACAGGAATGCCCGCCCTTTTTGTATTTCAGTATCCGGCACAAACACGGACCAGATTATCCACATATCGTCAGGCCTGATTCATGCTTTTGCTGCTTCTCTTTAGGAGGCCCATGCTCCACTCTGAGTTTTTTGTCGGTCACGAGATGCCAGATCATTTTCATCTTATTGAAAAATTCAAAATGTCTGGGACAAAGCATGGGAGGAGACATCATATCCTGAGCGATTTGCAAACAACTCTTCCCTTAGCTGCAACACGTATCGACCCTTTGACATCTTGGCCGGATCATCCAGCTACCCAGCACATTCAAATAATTGGAGATGTATTGCCGTTCAATTTTTGATAAAAAGCAACCCACCAACGACACTGATACAACAAAAGCCTGCGTCAATAACGACGCAGGCTTTTTGTTTTTTATTCTTTTTTGACAAACCACTATTCATTTCCGTTTGTATTTATATACATTCCCATTATTTTTTCATTGATGACCATTGTTGGAATTCACTTTTGAAAAAATGCCCTATTCTTCCGTTTATAGTTTAAGACAATTGCACCCCACCCTCATCCAGGAGAAACTTCATGAACGTCAAGAACACGCTCAACGACTTTGCCAAGGACACTACCGTCGACCCTGCAGACAGGAAAAATTTTTTCTCTAAACTGGTCGGTATCGGCCTTCGGGAAATAGAGACATTGTGGCATATCGTGACCCATCCCAAACGTGCCGCATCTGTTTTTTCCGTGGCCGATCTATGTCTGATCACCGCTGCAGTCGCCTATGTGATCATGCCTGTGGACCTGATTCCGGACTTCATTCCGATTATCGGCCTCACGGACGATGCCACAGTCGTCACCTTCGTTTTGAACACCCTTGGTTCCAGACTGGAAGCCTACCGACAACGATTCATGGGCTGAAAAGACTGATCCCGTCCCAAGGTAAGCAGTCAAACAATAAGGAGAACCATGCAACGCGCCTACATTCTCGAACCCGGCACCTATCTGCGCAAATCCGGTCCGAACATCGCCCTTGTCCGTGGCAAAAAAGTGGTCGAGGAATTCGCCCTGGAGGGCCTGCAGCAATTGACGTTGACGGGATATACCAGCCTGAGCGGAGCGGTCATCCGGGAACTCATCAAGCATAGGGTGGAAACCGTACTTCTCAATGGCCGGGGTCGTTTTGAGGGTCGCATCTCCATAGATGAGCATAAACATATCCAGCGCAGACGGGCTCAGTATATCAAATTGTCCGACCAGACCATTCTGCTCAAAACGGCACGGGATATTGTGCTTGGCAAACTCAAAACCCAGGCGCGGTTTCTCAACCTCCGGGGCCACAAAATGGGCAAAGAATCTCTCCTTTCCTGGGGCATGGCCATAACCGCCCTCGCAAAACAGGTTGCTGAGGTGAAAGCTGATAAGGGCATGCTCCTTGTTCGGGGAATGGAGGGGCATGGTGCCAGACTCTATTTTCAGGCTTTCCCCCATCTCATGTCCAATCCTCTGTTCAGTTTCACCGGCAGAAACCGAAGGCCGCCCCTCGATCCGGTCAACGCGCTTCTATCATTTGTGTACACGCTGCTGACCAATGAAGTGCTCACTGCGATCAAACGTGTCGGACTGGACCCATATCTCGGAAGCCTTCACGAACCGGCCTATGGGAGGCCATCCCTGGCCTGTGATCTCGTGGAAGAATGGAGGGTCTTTTTGGGGGACCGGCTGATTCTCGGACTTTTGAACCGCAAGACCATACATCCTGATGATTTTGTCTATCGGCAGGTTCCAAATACGGATTATGTGGATGAAAAGGATCTGAAATCCAAACGACCCGTGGAGATGAAACCGGGAATATGCCGGGCATTTGTCAAATCATATGAAGAATGGATGAACAAACAAATTCTGGTTCCAGAAACAAACCGGCATTCCACCTACAGAGGCCTGATCCTGGATCAAGCCCGTCTGTTCGAACGATATCTTCTGGGAGAAATCCCGGCATATACCCCTTTTGACTGGAGCCATCAGAGATAGAAGAGGCATATACTCTATAGTATTTGTTATGATACAGTGGAGGACCTGTTACGGGAAAAGGTGGTCAATTTTGGGTTATCAAAAACAAACCACGCCCAGGATCGCATCCGATACTACAGCCCATGCGAAATAATTCTCTCCCTGGTTGAATTTTCCAGAGTAGGCGATAGTCATTTTATGAGAACTTCCTGATTTTTAAGAGTAATTTCGTGCCATACGCTTCACATTATTTCATTTGCCATCCATGATTCTGACATAAGCCCGATATATCCCAACCATCTGGTTTATTTACATTCCGAGTAAAGAGGTGGATGGCAAGACGTATTGTCATCTATTACAGATGGTTATATATAAAATAGGCAAAATTTTCAAAAGAAAAAATTTCCCGACCCCCCAAAAAGAGGGAGGTGGATGGCAAAGCCGTTTTTAGCCCTTGCAGGACATAGGATTTGGGACTAAGAGTCTGAAACATTGCCCCGACTTGAGGGGATTGAGACCCTGTCATTGGTAAACTTTAACTCCATGCCGTCTGGTCTGTCTGAAACATTGCCCCGACTTGAGGGGATTGAGACTTGATGACGGTGCCGGGAAGCAAGGTGATTCTCATCGGTCTGAAACATCGCCCCGACTTGAGGGGATTGAGACGGAAGGGACACCCATCGCGCTCGGTCCCGAGACATAGTCTGAAACATCGCCCCGACTTGAGGGGATTGAGACTTAAACGTGAATCGACAGGCCGAACTGGCCTTTGTCTGAAACATCGCCCCGACTTGAGGGGATTGAGACTCTATCAAATATTCTACAAGGGCAGGGTGGCGTGTTAGTCTGAAACATCGCCCCGACTTGAGGGGATTGAGACCGAAAGGACATTTCCTCCGGGTACGATCCACTGTCGTCTGAAACATCGCCCCGACTTGAGGGGATTGAGACATCATCACCATCGTCACATCCATTCCATAGGATGTGTCTGAAACATCGCCCCGACTTGAGGGGATTGAGACGGGATAACTCCAATAGCCTTCAATACTTTCAAAATAGTCTGAAACATCGCCCCGACTTGAGGGGATTGAGACTTTTCGCCATATACCATGGAAACGTATGCAAGCATAGTCTGAAACATCGCCCCGACTTGAGGGGATTGAGACATAGTTTTGTAATCCAATTTGTCCCCTCGGAAAAGGTCTGAAACATCGCCCCGACTTGAGGGGATTGAGACTTAAACCCCTTTCATGTTTGCGGAAAAACAAATTGTTGTCTGAAACATCGCCCCGACTTGAGGGGATTGAGACTAAAATTCTTTACAAAAACAGTGTAACCTTTAGGGTCTGAAACATCGCCCCGACTTGAGGGGATTGAGACTTGCATTCTTAAAAGTATATCAACTGGACTGTCATCTTGGTCTGAAACATCGCCCCGACTTGAGGGGATTGAGACCTTCCTGATCGTAATCTTGAGAGTAACGTTGCCGTTATGTCTGAAACATCGCCCCGACTTGAGGGGATTGAGACACTTCATCTTCTTCTCCGTTGTTAAAGGTTCCATCCAAGTCTGAAACATCGCCCCGACTTGAGGGGATTGAGACCTTCCTGATGGTGATCTTGAGAGTAACGTTGCCGTTAGTCTGAAACATCGCCCCGACTTGAGGGGATTGAGACTATGCCATTTCGCTGACAGCTTTGGTGATCGCTTCGGTCTGAAACATCGCCCCGACTTGAGGGGATTGAGACTTGGAAATTACGATAATGGCGTTGTTTACTGCTGTTGTCTGAAACATCGCCCCGACTTGAGGGGATTGAGACTTAACATTCCACGTAGCCCAATTTGTATATCCATTATGTCTGAAACATCGCCCCGACTTGAGGGGATTGAGACTTTTGACCCGCTTGTTTTTGTAACTGTAACGGTATCTAGTCTGAAACATCGCCCCGACTTGAGGGGATTGAGACAATATGTTGCGATTCTCGACGAACTCGCCGCTGTTTGGTCTGAAACATCGCCCCGACTTGAGGGGATTGAGACTGCTTCATCTTTATATTCATTATCATTCGGCACGTAGTCTGAAACATCGCCCCGACTTGAGGGGATTGAGACTGTGATATCCCCGATAGCGATAGCAAGGTCTCTTGGTCTGAAACATCGCCCCGACTTGAGGGGATTGAGACTTATTGTTCGCTACCCACTCACCGCTATTGGTGAGCTGTCTGAAACATCGCCCCGACTTGAGGGGATTGAGACTTCAAGCCTCATCCAGGTATATGTTGCCTTCTGAATGTCTGAAACATCGCCCCGACTTGAGGGGATTGAGACTGCCCACGTCTTATTTCTGCCGTATACTTTGGCAAGAGTCTGAAACATCGCCCCGACTTGAGGGGATTGAGACGTGTCCCTAGATTGGTATATTTTCGATGCAACATAACGGTCTGAAACATCGCCCCGACTTGAGGGGATTGAGACTCTTCGTGCCCGCTACGAGCGTTACACGCAAAGTCAGTCTGAAACATCGCCCCGACTTGAGGGGATTGAGACTTTCAAAGTTGGTGCCTCCTCCTGCAGGTACAACAAGTCTGAAACATCGCCCCGACTTGAGGGGATTGAGACCTTAAATCCTTGGTAAGCTATTTTAGCCATTGTTGTCTGAAACATCGCCCCGACTTGAGGGGATTGAGACACGGATGGTCAACGCTCCATCTAGCAAACTGTCTTTGTCTGAAACATCGCCCCGACTTGAGGGGATTGAGACTTGTTGGTGGCCACGGCTTTGAGAACAAAATTGTCTGTCTGAAACATCGCCCCGACTTGAGGGGATTGAGACTCGTTGTTTTCAATCACACCGCTTAAAACTGTTGTAGTCTGAAACATCGCCCCGACTTGAGGGGATTGAGACAAGTATTGCTCAAGTTCCTTGGTGTAACCAGTGAACGAGGTCTGAAACATCGCCCCGACTTGAGGGGATTGAGACCTAACTCAATTACATTCTCCGTTTGATAACAAAAACACAAAAAGGGCAGGCATCCAAACAGGAATGCCCGCCCTTTTTGTATTTCAGTATCCGGCACAAACACGGACCAGATTATCCACGTATCGTCAGACCTGATCCATGCTGTTGCTGCTTCTCTTCAGGAGACCACCAGGCTCCACTCTAATTTTTTCTATCGGCCACGAGATGCCAGATCATTTTCATCTTATTGAAAAATTCAAAATGTCTGGGACAAAGCATGGGAGGAGACATCATATCCTGAGCGATTTGCAAACAACTCTTCCCTTAGCTGCAACACGTATCGACCCTTTGACATCTTGGCCGGATCATCCAGCTACCCAGCACATTCAAATAATTGGAGATGTATTGCCGTTCAATTTTTGATAAAAAGCAACCCACCAACGACACTGATACAACAAAAGCCTGCGTCAATAACGACGCAGGCTTTTTGTTTTTTATTCTTTTTTGACAAACCACTATTCATTTCCGTTTGTATTTATATACATTCCCATTATTTTTTCATTGATGACCATTGTTGGAATTCACTTTTGAAAAAATGCCCTATTCTTCCGTTTATAGTTTAAGACAATTGCACCCCACCCTCATCCAGGAGAAACTTCATGAACGTCAAGAACACGCTCAACGACTTTGCCAAGGACACTACCGTCGACCCTGCAGACAGGAAAAATTTTTTCTCTAAACTGGTCGGTATCGGCCTTCGGGAAATAGAGACATTGTGGCATATCGTGACCCATCCCAAACGTGCCGCATCTGTTTTTTCCGTGGCCGATCTATGTCTGATCACCGCTGCAGTCGCCTATGTGATCATGCCTGTGGACCTGATTCCGGACTTCATTCCGATTATCGGCCTCACGGACGATGCCACAGTAGTCACCTATGTTTTGAACACCCTTGGTTCCCGACTGGAAGCCTACCGACAACGATTCATGGGCTGATCTGGCCAAGGTAATCGGCCGAAGTATGATGTCGGGAAACCTGCGCGAAGCTATGGGGGAAAACCAACTGGCACCACCGGTTTATCCTTCGCACAGATTTTCCGACTGCATGCCGCCGAGTACACTGTAAATCCTAATTCTTCGTATTTGCAACGCCTGGGAACGCCGACGTCCCCGTCGGCTCTTACGTTATACATGCCGACGAGGACGTCGGCGCTCCCAGGAAATACGAGTTGCATTTCTAAGAGCAGTCTCAATGCTACATATTTGCGACACGTTGAATCTGACAAGACACTGGTCCTCACTCCTTTTGATAGACCATACAATAGTTCTCATTACCCCAGACAAAAAAGCCATCATCCATAATCAGATGACGGCTTTTTTGCGTGGAGCATAGCAATTGATAAACAATATACAAGAGAACATGAACATCTCGTCCAAAGAGTCTCAATCCTTCCCCATAGAGAACCTGTATGACAAATATCTTTATTACAAAAAGAATGTTTCTTTTTTTGCCAACATGTTGTATTTTAGAAATATATTTCTTGAACGCAAGGAGCGGACGGATGGCAAAAATAATAAAGAGTGTAGATGATGTCTGGCTGAGGAACAAACAGGCTATGTGGGACATTCTGGGTCCTTCCATCACTAGGATTCCCGTGCAGATGTGGGAAACCAATATGTTTCTACATAGTGTCAAAAACAACTGGTGGCTGGAAAAAACCGGAACATTCCCGGTTAAGGCCAAGTCCAAAGGGTCGCATCCTCTATATGTGCTCAAAACGACCTCTACAGGATTTCGGGTTTGCCCCTGTTCAAGCAAACAACAAGATGGAAAATATATCAAAAAAGGGTGCGAGCTCCAGAAAACCGGAAAATACATGGACCGCGACTCGTATATCCTGGAAAAATTCAGGTTCAATATTTCCAGAACGATGCATTTTGCTGCAAAACCTACGCTGTATGGCATTGTTCCCAAACATTGTTTAGGGGGAGTACACCATGAGCCAAGATAATGAACAGATTTTTACCGCATGGTTAAACTCTCCTGAATGCTGGAAACTGCTCAAAAAATGCGCACACAAATATTGTAAGAACATTGCTGACAACCCATATACATCTCTTGATCCCGGCAAGGATGAACCCGATGATTTTGCGGCCGAACTCTGGCGGCTGCTCAGGACCAGAAAGGGGGAGCTTATAAACAAACTGGCATTATTTCTTGTACGGGAAGACTGGGTTGCCCTGCAACGCTATCTGATGTCCATGGCCTCTTCATCCCTACACGAACAGAATCGGGATAAATATTATCAGCGCGTCCGTCAGGCTCTCAGCGATGCTGGTAGCAGCTTAGGGTATCAATCGACAAAGCATCAAACATCCTACGGAAGCATGACACCGGAGGCTATTGCCGCGCCCCCCTATGTATCTCTCGTAGATGAAGGTTGGAAACCCACATTTCCTGCCATCGCCACAGATACCGTAAAAAAAGCCACAACCATTACAAAACTGGCTAAAATTTTCCGGGAGCAGCTAGAACGTCATTTGGAGAAAAATGTCCGGGTCCAAACCCGCGAACTCTGTGCCTATATCCGTGACGGCTGGCCTGCAGGAACTGCGTATGACATTAAGGAAACCCAGATAGTCCAGGATGATAACGGGAAACCTCTCTCCGAATCCGATGCGTTGACTCAAGCCGACAATTCACACTCACAACTTCTTGCATATTCCCAGGACTGGCTCCAGGATTTTTCGGACAGGATTGCTCTTTACCTTGATGATCAGCAACTTTTGATCCTCATGTGTCTCAGAATATATTGTCATTTTACACAAGAAAAAGTGGCCCGGCTCCTGGGATTATCCGGGCCCTCCCACGTCTCGTACAAGATGAACCAAGCCCGAAATATCATCAATCTGTTTACGTCCCAGGAAGACCGCTTGAGCGGTGAGGATCTGGATGAAAAGCTGTATGATATTTTTTTAAAGATGCTCCTGGATACTTGTAAAGACGAGGACTGCTCCCGTTCATATCAGGAGAAGGATAATGAAACACATAAGGAGCTGTCATGAAAACTAAGGCTGGTAGTGCTGTACTCAAAAAGGCGTGGCGTGAAATATATCAGGAGCGCACCTGTCCCGGATACGATATTCTGTTTTCCGCCGATCACGCCCACCAGGTGGAAGAACATAAAAAACGATGCCGGTTCTGTGACGGAAAAACCATGGAAGAATTTGCTTCATGGAAAGAACTGGGCGAAAAAATACAAACCATTACACCTCATCCAAAACAGCCCGACATTGCACCAGGACAAATATGGTCGCTCCACCGATCCCTTGGTGGATGGGACGACATGCACCGGCACGTGAACCCGCCCATGGTTCTGGTCCTTGAGTTACTGAACGATGTAGACGGAATCCGTGTGGCCCAGATTTTCGACGCCCCGGTTCTGGCCCTTGCTGATGACGTGGATCTGGGAGACGGATTCGGTCATGCCCAGCCATGGAATACCTATGCCTTGCGCAAAGAAGACGTGGAATATTGCTGGGGCCAGGTTTCACCTGAAATGGTCCAGCACATCCAGGCACTGGCCGAAACAGAAGAAGAAAATGATACGATTGACGAAAACAACACCATATACTTTTTTCGTCAATTCGAGATTGAGGTTGGAGCCACAATGGCCATGCAGGCTCTGCCCACACTCATACATCGTCACGAATACCCGGATCTTCCGACCTGGGTAGAAGACCCCAAAAAAGTTCGTGGCAAGGTGCTGGAGTTTAAACCCCGGACCACCCTGCCAGAAACCGACAACGCGTTGGTCATGTTTGGAGCCATGCAATTTCCAGAAACGATGATCAAAAAAGCAGCGTCGGGGGCAGCGCACCAGTTTTCCTATAATGTGATCACCTTAAACGATCATACGATTGAAACGGGTACAACCGGTCTGGCACGCCTGGTTGCGCAGGACATAGAGGATGATACCATCCATGTGGAAGGCTGGCTGGATGAGAAAAATACAACCGGCCATCTTCTGGCCTGGTGGAACCACGCAGGAGTGTTTGACGAAGGCGAGGTTTCCCATGACCTGGAAAGCGGATATTTTGAAATTGATTTTACAGACCGCTCGAGCCGGGAATTTGATGAAGGAAAACTCATCCTTCTCCTCATCCGGGGGGAACATGCCTCAACGGATTGAAGCTCTATGGACTCTGGAACATCAGGTTGCCAAAATGCGCATAGGGAAAATACCTGACTGGAATCCCAGTATTGCAAACATTTCCCCAAACATCTGGGAAGATTTTAACGAGAATCCGGCAGGCCTGGACACCATGTTCCAGGCCTGCCCGGATTCTCGTATTTTTGTATCCACTCTACTGTGTGCGTATCTTCTTGAACCTGAAAAAGCCCCGATATTTCTCCGATCATGGTTTGAACAAAACAGGGTATGCTCACTCCTCAGATGTGACACACCATTGGATATTCTTGTCCATGCCAGATGGCGAAAAGTTGCCATCCCCGTAGCCGTCACGGGACACGGCACACTGCAATGGGCGATGGTTGGAGCTGGCCCGCATCTCCCCCTTTTTCCAGGGGGAAGTGCTCTTTTTGACCAGCAGGCATGCGCCGCGGTGGACATTGTCAGAGATATCTTTGTCGGCACAGGAAACGACATGCTTGGGGTATGGCCCATCCATGCAGCAGATCACAAAAAAACCGTGGACGGGCCTTCTCTTGGACTACCCATCTTATTAGGAGCCATCGCCGCAAGAGACAATCTGGACTGCTCGGATATTTTGGCGACAGGAACATTGACCCCGGATGGCAGGATTGAACAGGTAGGACTCATACGGGAAAAAATGCGGTGTGCATGTAAAGGAGTCAGGGTCTTTCTTCATCCCAGACGCCTCCATCCTGACGAGTGCCTTGACGAGGAAACCACCTTGGAATGCATACCCGTAGATACGATCAGGCAGGCCCAAGCTGTACTGAGGTGCCATGATCCGGGTTTGGGACACAAAGTGGTAACGGCCCAGGATGTCCTTGATTCCGGAACAGGTATGGCCCGGGAACTGTGCGGATTGCAGTCCGGCATGGAAAAATGGGTATGGCAGAACCAAAAAAATATTGGAGAACGACTCAAACATGATGACAATCTCAAAGCGCTTGTAGCTCAACTGAAGCAATGGTGCCATTCTACCACAGGAAAAGATTATTCCCTCGGCTATGCAGTGCTCGACTGTCTGGACATGGGTACAGTCAGGTTCCTGGCAGAACAAGGAACAACTCCGGCATGGGATATCACATTGCTGCACATGGATAAAGCCAACCACGGAGGACGTATTGATGTGTTCCCCGGCTGGCAGCACATTGCAGAGGGACTCAGAGTAGAGGTACTCAGGCAGAATGACGGAGAGCAGGAAAATCTCTTATTTTACATCCGCACGGCCATCAATAACAGCCATAATTGTTTCAATTTTTCCCCGGAACTCCCGGAACGCATCCAAGCTACCATGTCATTGGATACAGAAATCCATGAGATGGAAAAAAGATTTGAACGCAGATGTACGCGATCCGGCCCATGCGAAGACAGCGTCCTTGGTCGATATTACGGCACACTGGGGCAGCATTTTCTTTTTTGCGGCCCAAAATACCACAAAAAAGGCCTCGGATTCCTCGACAAAGCCATGCATGCCTTTGGGGACGGATTGGTGGACGGTGATTGCAACAAAGAATGGAAGCGCGACCTCTTCTACAAGGCCTTCGGACTGATCGAAACCCGGGAATTCAGCGCAGCCACAGGGGAGCTGGGCCGCGTATGCGGCCGTGACAAGGATGGTTCATGGCCTGTAAAAGACATGAGCCCTTTCGAGCTCCATTGCCTAGTGCGGCTTCATGTGGACAGCGGCCAGGTCATTGCACCGGCATTATGGTCTGAAATCCAGAACATGATCCAAGAAATCACTGGACACCCGGGGCAGCTTTTGGCGTTGAACCTTGCCCTTTTGGCAGAAAAGAAAACCATACGTCAAAAATGGTATGAGATATCCCTGGAACGCTGTCGTCATAGCGGCCCAACCATCAAGGCCATGGCCCTGCTCCCCCTGGCCCATATGCATCATGAGGATATGGACCTCCCGGATGCAGAAAAACACTGCGCTGAGGTACTGGAGGTTATAAAAACCACAGAACTGCATAACGAGCATTTTAGGCCGGTACTGGAAAGCGGTTCATGGCAAGAGATGCTCACCAGGGTTCTTGAGATGAAAAGAATGCTCTATCCCTATATGTACAGATGAGACAATTAAGTACATCAACGAAATATCGCGTTAAGGACTCCTATGCAGATCCATACCCAACACCGTGAAATGCGCATCGCATTGTGCAAACGGTGTAATTTTGACTGTTTTTTTTGCCATTCCGAAGGTCTTGATCGACAGGGCCCTGACCCGCATAAATCCGTAGACGAGATTGTTTCTCTCATCCGCAAGGCCACACCTCTGGGATTTTCAGATATTACATTTACCGGAGGCGAACCACTGCTCCGCCATGCCGATGTCTGTCGTATTTTAGAAAAGATGAATAAAGAAGGGATCCTCCCGGACGTTACCGTGGTCACCAACGGAAGCCTTGTCCCAGACGATCTTGTCCGTGCGGCGGCCTCCTATGCTGGCAACCTGAAATTCAATGTGTCCCTGCATTCTACAGATCCAGAAATATTCACCAAAATAGTGCGCTCCAGGATTCCAGTAGATACGGTGATTACGAACATCACCCGACTTGTAGATGCGGGAATCCGGGTCAAAATCAATACCGTTATCCTCAACGGGATCAACTCGGATAAAGACATGTTTGCCCAACACCTTAAACGGACTCGCAGCCTGGGTGTGTACGGTGTTAAATTTCTCGAACTTCTGGTCACCCCGGCAAACAGAGAATTTTACAACATGTATTACAGCGAAGATGCCATGCGCCGAACTCTTGCCCAATTGGGATATCATACCAAAGAATCAGGATTGCGAACCAGTGTTCTGACCAGTACTGAATATCCTGCAATGCGTGTGGAACTCACCCGCTGTACCTGTAAAGTCGGATGCAGTCATTGTCAGGAACTACGGGATCAACAATTCGATTCTGAACTCAAGTACCACCCATGTTTCGTACTTTCAGGACGGAGTCTCGATCCAGGCGAGGATTCCGAATCGCTGACAACTGCACTAGAAAAAGGTGAAAAACTCATCGCCGGGTATGCAAAAGTGTATGGTAACGACAGCCCCATGCTGGTTTCGCAAGAAAAATACGTGGAAGGAAAAAAAGAAGTCTTTTTTGAAACGAACATCCCCCTTGAAGAATGCGAGTCAAGGCTGGCAAAAAAAGGGTTCAGGATGGGTAAACGACGCAGTTTCGAACTTTTTTACTGCCAACCGGAAAACCCGGACCAGGAATGGCATCAATGCCGGAAAGTCCTTAAATATGGATACGACACGCATACACCGAACAAATTTGAAAGTATTTTTACTGCCCAAACCTACCACAGTGAACATGGGGCTCTGATCACCTCTTCCAGATTCATGTCCGCAAAACCCTTTGAAATACCCGAACAGAGCAAAGAACGAGCAGCCGCCTATATGTACGCTTTCGGGTACAGACCATGGTTCAAACGCACCTTTGAAATTGTTGATTTTATAAACAGAAAAACCGGAAATATTATCAGCGTGGATAGTGCGGAACATCCAATTAATCTAAAAATCAGTGCGGAAAATTTTGCACACGATGACATCCAAAAAATTCTGCAAGAAGACTTGGAAGCAACATCTGTAGAAATCCCCTTTACAATGCTTCTTGCGCAACGGGCTGAAAAATCTGCATCTTCATACTCACCATTCGCGTAAAATGATTTCAATGTGTTTAATTTCGGTTCATCCGGCAAGTGCGTACTTCTTGTCTATCAGGAGGTTGAACCCAGGCAAAGGGTGTGGCTTTGATCCGTACAAAAAGTAAGGTCATTGCGGGAAACATTTCATGCATATGCTACCATCCTCGTTGATGGCACACATGAGTCCCCCACCCTGGTCAGGGCGGGGCAAGGGGCGGGTGGTTTACCGGCCCCTTCCTTTAATTTGGTACAGGGGGGATAGTGTGCGTGTAGCCTTTGAAACCCTCCCCCTGCGCCTCCCTGGACTAGGGCGTGGGGCTTATTTCGTAATCATGTCGAATGGTTGTGCTGTTATTCTGTCATTTGATTACCTATGCAAAACTGCCCTCTGCACGACTCGCCAGATCCGATACAAAGCCAGCAAGCTGCAAACAGTTCGCAAAGAGATCAAAACGGATTATGATTGAATATTTCAACCTTGCCCGTAACAGGAGAATCATAAAACAAACTCCGTGCTTTCCCGTGCAGGGTATGAGCAAGACGCAGATAGAGCCACACGGGGCCGGGACCTGTGAGAACGACCTCCGTGCCCTTTCCGGCCAGTCCCAAACAGGCATCTTCATAGTCCTTCAACAATGAAAGTTTGGCCTGCCCCTGCTCGGCATAGAACGTGGATACATCTATGGTGATTGTATTTTCCGACATACGTATCTTCTCCTAAAAAAATTTATATGTTTTTTGCACTACACATGAGATCAATGAAAATTAAAGGGAAGGACTTCCGACAGTAACGTCATCGGATCTGTATCCTGCGTTTCCATCCAGACAGCCAAGCGGTCGATACGTGGACCGGCTAAGGGCAAGAATTTTTTTAACATGTCCAGCATGTCCGCAGATTCAGGCCAGGGATCGCCCCATGCCACAGCAACGGACCGGCAACAGGCTCCAATAAGATTTACTGTAGGCCCCTGATCGGCCACAAAGGCCAACCCTGCTGCATTTCGGGCCAATCCCACGGCACGTTTTTTATCGACCGGGGCAAGCAATAACGCCCGATACAATTGTATGAGCGGCCAGGGATGTCCTTCACCTGTCATCCAATCATCTCTCTTTTCAAGATACGCCGCCCGGGCAGTTTCATCACCCCGTGTAATCAGCCAGCGCAAAAATACATGATGGGTGTACTTTGTGCTGCTTGCATCAGTTTGTGCCAGGAATGCCGCAACATCGGCCAACTTTTCAGGCAACCCCATCAGCCGTAGATATGCGATCATCACTTCCCGAACATCAGCATCCGCGAGTCGGTCATCATCCATGGAAACAATGAGCTTGTAACACAGGGTCTGCGAGCTCTCTTGGTCTGCCTCCATGGGATCACTCAAACGGCCAAAAGCATCCAACGCCTTTCCAAAAAACAGCAATGCTCCATGGTTATCCCCGTTAAAGGCAGCTACCTGTCCCAGACTTGACTGGATCTGCCCCCAGTATCGCAATCCGGGAACAGCGGGATCAGTAGTTGCCCATGGCTCCAGCATCTGTTCTGCCATCCGGAAATCGAAACGATTGGTGGCATGCACCGCCAGATGAAGATGGGCATAGCAAACCAGAGGAGCATCTTCTTCCCGAAGACGGGTTCCAAGATCCTGCATCTCCGAAAGCAAAGCCTCTTCGATGTTGCCCAGATGATTGGCTTGAGCCAAGGTGGTGGTCAGCCAGATAAGACGCATCGCAGGAGGAAACGAAGCACTGTTTTGAACAACGGCCTGCAACCATTCAATCTGGCGCCCCAGACGTGTTAGGTTAATCGCATTGGATGCAAGATGACGACGGGTTTCATCCATAAATGGTTGCAACCGGGATGAATCTCTGATGCATACCACGGCCAGATCAAAAAGGAGAGAATACGCAATACTCTCGCGGTGGCAGGCATCGGCTGAGGTCACAAGTTGTGTCCATTCAGCAGGTGAAATCCCTCCGGGACGATCCCAGGTATCCCAAAATGAAGCCATCGCCCGTGCATCAAAGGACAAGAAACAGGTTCCTTTAAGTTGAGATCGTTTCAAACGTTCTCTGGAACTGGCCATGGATGAACCCCAGGTATAGGCGAGGACATCCACATACCCGTTGCAAGGATGACCATCCTTACCAATGGTCTCAATGCCAAGATCCAGCAACTTTGCACGTTCGGGCCAAACCCTGCCCAAACGGCTGAGAGCATCGCGGGCAGCCACATCGGCCTGAATTTTGGGCGGAAAAGGCGGACGCCCCTCAATGGCCACCCGGATTTTTGTCTGCCCCTTCAAAGGCAGCAGACGAAGAACCCAATCGATGACGGCGAGCATTCCATCCAGCCAGCGTTCTCCAGAAGTTTCCGGCAATGCACCAAGCGGCAAACCGATGATGCCACACGGAGCGTCCAATACCTGCTGAAAAACCTGATCGATTTCCTTTGGATCATCACATTCTACAGCATGCCATGCCCGGGGAAGCGGAGTGAGACCGGGATGCTGTGTATTCACAAGCAGGCCCACAAACTTCCCTTCCTGTCCGGATGCATGTCCCGTAAAATCGCTTCCCGTCTCATCCAACAGCAAGGTCCACTCACGTGCCGGGGCAAGAGCCCGGATGTCATTGGGATGAAGGCCATCGGGAGGATGAGGAAGATGCCGTTCAACAGATGCTGACTTAGGAAGGGAAACCGGGCGGGCTTTATTCACACGCGGTGTAACTGTGGAGAGGGGACCGCCACTGGATTTTTTTTCTTGCTCTTTTTTGGCCTTGGCACAGACAACACAGCCTTTCTTATACTGCTCTTCAATTATTTTCTTGAAACGGGAGAGACCGGCCTGAGATGCCCGGGCACATATATCAGCAAGAGAAGGTTTACGAATGAAACCTCTTCCCAGGCTATAGGCCGTGTTCTTAAGCTCGTTGACCAGAAGATTTTTGGATGCCACCTCATCAAACAGTCCCTTTTGAAGAGGATACTCCCGATAAAATGCAGTTTTCAATTTCTGAAATAGCTGTTTTTTATCTTCCTGCCAGGCCCCGATACATGTCTCTGCTTCTTGGAGAATTTCAGCAGCACTTCGGCCGAACAAAACAGTCTGATAAGGAGGCAGTACGTTTTTCTGTCCACGCTTACTGACCCAGGTGGTAATATCCTCGCGAGATTGCAGAATGACAACATGCCGCAGTTTGCACGCTTGTTCAAAATTTTCCCGTTGATTTTTCGAAAAATTCCACCAAAAAGCCGGACTCAAAGCCAGAACCCCATTGGTCTTGCCGAATTGTTCTGAAAGATCATTAAGGATTTTGACGATATCAATAGCGCCAGCAGCCCCAGGAAGGGCAACCTTGCACTCGACCGCCGACAGGGTACCATTGCCTGATCGCACCAAAAGATCGGTTTCACTATCAGCGGTTTTCGTCTTTGGACGATTGATGACGACGTTGCCTTCGGCAGAAATTCCCTCTTCCTGGAACCATCGGGTTACAAGGATTTCCCACCATATCCCGGTTACAAATCTGACCAGCGGATGGGTTTTCTTGGCGGGAATGCGCAAAAAAGTATCCTTGAAATAGACAGTATCCGGATCAAGAGACTGAAAATAAGCAAAAAAATCCTGCAAATCCCCTGGGGGCAGCAAGGCATCCTTTCTGTTCACCTTGATGCCGCTTTCGGCCAAAAGAATTTCCCGGTCCTCGCTGTTGAACCATATTCCGTTCAACATATTTTGGTACCGACACAGCACAGAATCTTTCTGGCCACGATGGTAATCATCGTTGATGAAATCAACAGCATGGGTCACAAGGGTCGGATCGGTATCTTTCCATGGATCGTCCAAGGATCGGACATCATCGTTCAACAAACGGACTTCTTCAAGAAAATCCAAGCTTGGCAGGGAGAAAAACTCACCTTTGGCAGGATGTCCCACCACATTTATCCGATTGCGGGTTCCCTCGGCGGTATAATGACGTTCATCCCACTTCCAGGCCTTATCCAGAGCAATGGAAGCGGCTTTGGTAGACCCGGTCAGGTTGGCAAAAAAACGAAGACCCGGGCGCTCCAATTTTTCAAGCACCGGGACCAAATACCGTTTCATCCACAGAAGGCTCCCAGCCAAGGAGTCCGTCACAAACAACATCTTAGATGCACTGTTTCCCATGATCTCCACGGGAATCCCCCAGGAACGGATACAACCGAGAAATCGCGTTTCAATGTTGTTTTGCTCAACATATGCGCTGGAAATGGCAATAACTTTTTCAGGTCGGATGGACTTGATCGCCTGAGCCGTAGCAACGGTGTATTGAGACAAAAGACAGACATAAACCACGGGACAAAGAGAATCGGAACCCTCAATATTCAGGGAAGAAGGATGAGAAACAGATTGGGTTTGCAGCATTAGATAATTTCTCCTTGAGTGGATGAATGTATACAGACGTCTCACAAAATGTACCAATGGTATATATCAGAATATGTTATGAATACAACATACTAAGGACGAGAACAAGGGATAAAGATTCCATGTTATTGTCTTACAGTATGCGGCTGCAAAACCTTTGTTTCTTACATTATCAAAATAATAATTTCAGCAGGACGCCACATGGCACCTCCCACCCCCAAACATCCATCAGCACACATCCTAAACTAAAATAAAATGTATTATGTATACATATACGGGAAGAGACACCTGTTTTTCAAATGTCATGGCATATTTTTCCGTCCACGATGTCATGGCACGTATCAAGCAAGCATTCTAAACCAAACCACGTTTGAGGGGTTGAGTTTTTTTCACCGCAAAGAACGCTAAGGAACACGAAGAAAAGCAACAAAACAAAGCTCAATCTATCCCAGATTCTTCTCCCTTCGCGTTCCTTCGTACCCTTCGCGGTGAAAAAAAAATTGAACGGTGACAACCTGTTCGAAAACTATGGTTCTGAAACTGGGTTTGGTTTAAGCCCAGATAAAAAAAGGGCCGGTATCCTTTTTCAGAATACCGGCCCTTTTTTTATCTGGATCTTTCTGCTCATTACAAAAACCGTAAAAACCAGTCATCAGAACCCAACAGAATACTGGGTAAACCAGGAAAAATCGACATCAATAAAGTCAGCAAGCGGATGCAGCCCTTCTATCTTTCTCTGTCCGAAAAGCTTCTCACCCTCGGGGCAGTCATTGCCTTCAGACACACTGAACTTACTGCAATTCATGCAGTATTGGATATATCCTATCACTTTTTTCGACGTTTTTTGCGCCGTTTTTCTGCAGGATCAGGCCATCCGGTATCCCCTTCCCAAAACCGACCACGTTTATTGACCGTAGCAAAATACGCGTGAGGATTTTCAATCCGATCTCCTTTGGGCGTATACCACAGGCCTCCAATCTTTGCAGGCGTCTTTCTCCAAGGCAAGTCATCGTGAAAATCATCAAACCAATGTCCCATGAAAACCTCCATTAATTTTAAGGTATCACAAAAAAACTCTCAATATTTTTTGCAAAATCCGTGGCACGCAGAATTATTGGATTCTGATCAAAACAACACCATCTGGATCAGATCCTTTGATATTCTACTATCCATCAATGAATTCATGGAACTATATACGGTAGCAAATCATTAATTTTCAAAAAGGATCAGAAAATCACTTTTGGAACCACTCTATCTTTTTCAAGGACAAGAAATACTGTCACCCTCGGAATCAGCTCCCAGTTTCGAACTCTTTGTGCATGTTATTTTTAACAACGTATCCTTGGTCAGCGATAAAATTCCATCGGCTTCATCATTTGTTGGGACAATAATACTCCCATGAACAGACTTGTTCCTATGTTTTGAAATGATATTAATCTGATCTATTATCGAAGGATTGAGTGCATATTTTTTCTTCAAACGATTGACGATTGCCTGGATTCCAAAATTCTTTTCGTCTGCATCCTCGTCAAATTCTTTTTTATACAAAGCACCTAAAGCTGTTTCCAATACCTTGCCGCACAAAACAATACACGCAAGATTACAACCATTATTCCGGCATGTTACAATTTCTTCAATAGTCAGTTTTATAATTTCAGTGACATCATCTTCCAAAATATTTTTGGGGAAAAATATCTTATCGTTATAATTATTTCCAGAGCAATTTTCTATTGCTTCGGAGATGATTTTTTGAATAGTAATATATGTATTTTCATTAAATTTAATAATCTCAATATAGTCATCATCAATATTATACATTTCTTGTATATAATTATTTTTTGATAATAATTCCAAAAATTTATTTCTCATTGTAGAAATTTCTTTAAGTTCATTTTGAGTTATTTTTTGAGCACTATTTATATAAAATTCATCAATCGAAGATATAATATTATTAATATTTATTGATGAGTTACATTTAATACTTCTTGCTTCCGTAGAAAGCTCAAACAAAAAATCAAGTACGCTCATAAAACATTCCTATTGTAAAAAGATATCAGCAATTCTTTGATGTACAATACGCATAATAACCTAACAGGAATCGCCTAAGTTTTCATACCAACGCACACATATCGCATTAATACGGCTAACCAATTCGCCACCCGTATTAATTTCCCCGATCTTCTTCATTGGTTTCACCTTCAACAAGCAACTTCGCGCATACACGATGTTCTTGAATGACCTTCCTCATCTGTTCGATAATTCCAGCTTCCCGCATCGAAAATAATCCTGTCGTTGACGCAATGACATGATCAATGAGCGTCATGGACAGATTATTCATCGTCTCGAACACCAAACAGGTCATATCGATATCTGCCTTCGACGGCAGAGGGCTTGATCCGTGGGGATGATTATGCACAAGAACGATTGCAGAAGCCGCATGTTTGATGGCCTGGCTGATAATATGCCGGATTCCAATGGTAAGTTTTGCCGGATCTGAAGAGGTCTGTTTCTCCAGAGCGATAAAATTTCCGTCTCCGGATACAAAGATGATGTATAAAAATTCAGTCATTTCGTCTTGAATTCCCCAAGACAAATCAATAATTTGATTCAAATTTGTACAATCAAATCTGTGACACCACATCATCTCTTCGTGCCGTGCACATATTTCTTTGACCATGTCTTTCGTTGGAATTCTTGAGAGATCGACACTTTCTTTATTAAGAATCATTGGCTACTCCTTTTATGATGTGATCACAAAGAGTTATATGTTAAGATTTTTACTCGTTTTTACAAAAGCTTACGATGATTAAAAATCTACAACAAGGACGTTGTTTATGCAGTCACATCTTGTACATTCTCATGAACACTAGTCTTTATTGAAGCAGCCCCTTCCTCATACCGACACAATGCTCTCCTGGGAAACGACATGCTGTTTTGCATTTTTCAGAACAACACTCTCTGAAGTATTCGCATAGCAATATCTACACAGATGCGGGCAGGTATTATACATGCCGATATCCTTGCTCACGATGCAGCCGCATTCCTTTCTCTGCCCTTTGTCCTTCATATATTCCCATTCCATCTTTCCAAACAGGGCAGGTCGTGCGCCCAGAAAGGCCATCAGGCGTTTGTCTTCCGGGAACAGGCGGATCATGAGTCGATCATCTATGCACCGGCCGTGTTCCACGCCCCACGGGCTGAGATCAACGGCTTCCCCGCAGGTGGCCAGCTCCAATCCCCACGAACGGTTCATGGCCTGCACTTCTCTGGCAAAGGTTTCCATGGCCTCAGCAGTAAAATCTTCCCAGGCCACATCGCACCGGTTCAGGTTGTTTTGTACCTTTCTGTATCCGGCAATGTCCGCAAAGCTGAACACAAGCCTTCGGGTATGATCATGGAGTTGTTCCCCGACCTTGCGTACCTTTTCCAGAAGGACATCCAAAGGAGTCTTCGGAGTCAAAAGAAGGGGATCAAATCGCCAGATCACCCGATCCGGCCCAACCCTGTCGGCCAAACGCTTGAAGGTTTCAATCCGCCTCTCAAGACGTGGCACATTGGGCTCCAACCCCTCCTGATCATAATCGTTCACCGTAAACTGGAAATAATACTGGGGAATACGGGCATCCACGGCATCAAGATACGGGATGAGGGGTGCTGGATTCTTACTCCAAAATACAATGACCCGCGCTTTGGAAAAAGAGACATATTGGGGTTTTTGATTAAATGGATTGAGCCATACGCAATATCCCTGCTCCAGCCGATTCGCAAACCACGGGGCATAAAAAGCAGGCAGATCCGTGGACCGGCTGGCTGATAGAATGATTGGTGCAATGGCATCCACGTGTTCACCGTTTTGGTCGGTCAGCTTGATCCTGTCCCATCCGGAAAATTTTTTGGCCATGTGTCTATCTCCTTACTACATAAAAGCGCTTGGATATGAGGCATAGTCCACGCCAACATTTTCCATCAGACGGCCCTGCGCACAGGAATCCACGAACCCATATGTTCATCCTCCGAGTGCATACGTCAAGAAGCACGCACTTGAGAGGTCAAAGGGCACACTCTTGAGCCGTTGCTGGTACCCTCCCTTGAGAGAGCCCTTCGGGGAAAAAATGAATTCGTCGAGACCCGCGGGCAGAGAAGGCACATCCTGGCCGGGCGCGGCAAGGGAGGAAAAAGATGTTTCTCCTGCAGCAGACATAACCCCACAGGAAGGCCTTTGTACGAAGTCCTTATGATAAATATCCCCATTGGTATCATGTAAACGAACCGTTTTCACTCCAAACATATGCTGCCCCCTGTTGCAAAAAAGACGATGGAAATCATTGTCTCGGATACAGGGTAGACGGGAGTGATTGGAAAACTTTCAAAAGTCCGGTAGCAGAACCTTCAATTTTTTTGGCTTGTGTTATACTCAGAAAATAGAAAATAGGATCATTATCACGGCCTTCAAATCCATCCATGAGATGGGATGATGCCGTCTTCCGCCGGGCAAAACCTAAACAAGCCCGCATCATCACGATGCAGGCTTGCTTTATGTGCTCAAAAACAGGATACGCGCAAAAGTGGATGCTCATCCCAACCCCCTTAATTCGGGGCACTATGGGAAAGCGTCCAAGGAACCCTTTAAGGCACAAAAGTGTCCCCCAAAAAACATTGGACGCAAATCGAGTAGGGTGAAGCAGAGCAATTAACCCTGCTTCATCCCTCTCACAGAACCGTGCGTACGGGCCTCGTACACGGCTCCTGTTTTATCTTATCCCCGATTTATAGGGGGAAGCTCACCCGTTTTGACCTTATCCATCGCATACAGACCAAGTCCTACGAACCATACATTGGGCATCGCCCAGTGGCTGTACTGACATGCGGCATTTTTCCATGAAGCCATCTTGATGCATTTAAACTCCCCTTGATAGCCCAGTTGCCTGAGCCTTCGATGGAGTTTTTGTGGTTTCTTCCACAATGACATCTGGATGGCTCTCAGTCGTCTTCGTACCCATCCCATCAGTGCCCCAAACACCTTGGTACAATTCGCCACCTTGAAATAATTGGCGAAACCACGAAGTAAGGGGTTGAGATCATCAAGGATCTTTTTCAGATTTACCGGTGAGTTTCGGTGTGTACGAGCCTTGACCTTTTTCTTGAACGTCTGAAGCCTTTTGGCTTGGATTTGGGTATAGTGAG
>Ga0265294_10002468_pt1 | contig 24248 bp, 25 predicted proteins | sample MunlanPumphouse3_FD_192504 | JGI IMG/M metagenome (GOLD analysis project Ga0265294, IMG submission 192504) | Groundwater microbial communities from a municipal landfill in Southern Ontario, Canada - Pumphouse #3 | ecosystem: Environmental > Aquatic > Deep subsurface > Groundwater | place... | reverse complement strand
TATGCGGATGAGAATGACATAACAACCCTACACCTCTTTACTAAACCTGAAAAAGTGGAAATGTTTATTCCTATGGGCTTTAGGACTGTAGCTGTGGTTTGGCCCTATACAGCTCTACTGGAGTGGGGGGGGCCTGGTATCGAGGAATTTTGCAGCAAACTTAGAGAAATAGCTTATCCCGGTGCAGCAGCCCTTGTTATGAATTGTAATCCTTTTACCCTTGGACATCGATGGATAATTGAGCGAGCTGCATCAGAAAATGACCATGTGTTTGTTTTGACGGTAGAAGAGGATGCCTCCATGCTTCCCTTTGTGCATCGAATAAGGCTTATTCGCGAGGGAACAGCGGACCTGTCAAATGTAACTGTAATTCCAGGAGGCAGATATGTAGTCTCTTTGCTGACTTTTCCTTCATACTTCACTGCAGAGGAAGACCTTGCTGAAGCACAAAGTTCAATAGATGCGGAAATATTCGTTAAACATATAGCACCAGCATTAGGAGTGAAAAAAAGATATGTGGGCAGCGAGCCGTTTTCAACAGTTACAAATATTTATAACGAAGTACTAATAAAGAGATTAAAGCCGGTAGGAATACAGGTCGTTAAACTGGACCGTTTTGAGGTTGAAGGTGTCCCTGTAAGTGCTTCTAGGGTAAGACGGTTATTATCACAGGGGTGCCTGAATAAGATAAAAAAACTAGTGCCTCCTACAACATGGGATTATTTTAATTCTGCAGAAATGACAGAGAGAAACCGATATTTTAGATGTGATGTCTAAAGATCGGATAATTGGGTATAAATGGCATTTTTCCAATAGAATGATCTCATTTCTTCGGACAGGCTATAAATAATAACGGTCTTATGATAAAATATTGTAGTATATAGCAATCCGAGTAAATATAAACAGGAGGTATTTTTAAATGGCCAAGGTAAAAATCACGGAAACCATATTTCGGGATGCACACCAATCATTAATTGCAACCAGAATGGCTACGAAAGAAATGCTGCCAATCGCTGAAAAACTTGATCAGGTGGGTTTTAATTCGGTGGAAATGTGGGGAGGGGCCACATTTGATTCCTGCCTGCGGTTTTTGAACGAGGACCCATGGGAAAGACTGAGGAAAATAAAGGATAAAATGAAAAATACCCCTCTTCAGATGCTTTTGAGGGGACAAAATATTCTTGGGTATAAGCATTACTCCGATGATGTGGTTGAAGAATTTGTAAAAAGATCGGTGTACAACGGTATAGATATTATCAGAATCTTTGACGCATTAAACGATGTAAGGAACATGAAAAAGGCAATGGACACCGCAATAAAGGAAGGTGCCCACGTACAGGCTGCGATGTGCTATACGATAAGCCCTGTACACACAATAGAGGTATTTGTAAAGTTGGCTAAGGAAATGGAAAACATGGGTGCGGATTCTATCTGTATAAAGGATATGGCCGGAATGCTAGAGCCCTATTATACATACGACCTAGTAAAGGCTCTTAAGGAAACGATAAAGGTACCAATTCAGCTTCATTCCCATTGCACTAGCGGCCTGGCACCCATGGCTTATATAAAGGCGGTGGAGGCCGGAGTGGATATTGTCGACACTTCCCTTTCGCCCTTTGGTTCGGGTACTGCACAGCCGCCGACGGAACCCTTCGTTGCTACCTTGCAGGATACCCCCTACGATACCGGACTTGATATGATGCTGCTTAACGAAATAGCTGAATACTATAAACCGATAAGGGATAAATACATTGAAAATGGATTGTTAAACCCCAAGGTGCTTTCGGTGGATATAAACACACTTATTTATCAGGTGCCCGGAGGTATGCTGTCAAACCTGGTTTCTCAGCTTGATATGCAAAATAAGCTTGATAAATACGATGAGGTTCTAAAGGAAATACCAAATGTAAGGAAGGACTTAGGATATCCGCCATTGGTTACTCCTACCAGCCAGATAGTTGGTACCCAGGCTGTTATGAATGTCTTAAGCGGAGAAAAGTATAAACTGATACCCAACGAGGTAAAAAACTATGTAAAGGGCCTGTATGGAAGGCCCACCGTGCCCATAGCCGACGAAATAGTCAAAAAGATAATAGGAGACGAAGAGGTAATAAGCCACAGGCCCGCCGACGATATACCCCCGCAGCTTGAGAAGCTGAAGGAGGAGATTAAAAAATACATCGAACAGGATGAGGACGTGTTAACCTATGCACTGTTCCCGCCGGTAGCCCTGAAGTTTTTCCAGGACAGACAGACCGAAAGGTACAAGATAGACAGCACTCTGGTAAACTTAGAGGACATGACATACCCTGTTTAGAGGAATGGGGACACACCTCCAAGTTCAAGTTAGCCTCTGGAGTAGAAGGAATGTCCCCGATTGATAGTCAACATTCAATATGAGTATAGGCCCTGTTGAGGGTGGTGGTTATGTACTGTACCACCCTTACAGGGCTTCCCTTATGGATTTTTTTGCCGCATATGAGGCAGCAGTAGTTGGAATCGACGGCCTTCTCCAAATAGATTTTTCTCTCAAGGTTGCCATACTTCTGCCAACTGTCCCACCCTTGCTTGCACAACCTCTTTCTTTTTTCATGGTCTGCGTATACCCACTTTAAAAGCCTGTGAAAATGGAAGGGGTATTTGGTATAACGAATGTACTGCTGGGGCAGTCCAAGGGAAACCGCATAGTCTTCAAAGGTCTTTTCTACAATACTTTGCAGCGGGTCATGTATTACAGTGCTTTCCCAGTTATAAAAGTTTCTCTCCAGCCATTTTTTTAGCCTATCAAACATATAACCACGGCATATAGAAACCTTTTCGTTTTTTTTCACATTAAGAGCCGTAAGGGATGTAGCGGCTATTTCCACAACAGAGTCCAGGTATTTCTTTGCTTTGAAATTATCCGGGTCGTATAATTCAATAGGTATAATACCATAGCGGTATTCCCCCGTCTCCACCCTAAGCGTACCTATGCAGGTCCCGCCCAAAAGGCTGCCGCTTCCGGCATCATCAATTTGAATCATATAAGCACCTCTAATTCTTAGTACAAGGATTAGTATATGCAAATATCCGCCGCTAAACGCATCCTGAAGACGCTACGGGGAAAACTATCTTGTAGCTGGAATAAAGCTTGAATAACTGGTATAATTCTGGCAGAGACCAACTATTTCCGGTAAACCCTCCGGCTACCATGAAATTGTATCAAAGGGATTGAACAAGGAGGTGTAAGTGTGTTTATACTGGTTACAAATGACGATGGGATAGCAGCAGCAGGTATAAAGTCCCTGGTGAATTCCCTGAAAAGAATAGGCGATGTTGCGGTGGTGGCACCCGAAAGGGAAAGAAGTGCAGTGGGGCATGCGATAACCATGCATAAACCCTTACGGGCCAAACGGGTTGGTTTTTTCGGAGATAGAATAAAGGCCTGGTCTGTGAACGGTACGCCAGCGGACTGCGTAAAGCTTGGCATTGAGACACTTTTGGATAAAAAGCCCGCTTTTGTATTTTCCGGCATAAACAAAGGGCCCAACCTTGGAACCGACGTCCTTTATTCCGGAACAGTATCCGCTGCAATAGAGGCAGTTATGCTGGGTGTACCCTCTGCGGCTTTGTCATTGGCTTCTTACGAATATGATGATTACAGTGCCGCATCAGAATTTGCCCTTTCTCTTGCCGACAACATGTATAGGGAAGGCCTTGAGGGCAATACGCTACTTAATGTCAATATACCCGCCGTTCCCAAAAATGGAATGAGGGGTGTGCGACCGACCAAGCTGGGGATCAGAAGATACAAAAACTCTTTCCAGACGAGGTTGGACCCCCGGGGACAGGAATACTACTGGATGTCCGGTGAGGCTGTGGACGAGGATAATGACAGCGACTGTGATATAAACCTGGTGGCGGATAACTATATCACCATAACCCCAATTCATTTTGAACTGACACGGTTTGACTATTTAGATAAGCTTGACAGCTGGAACTTACAGCTATAATGGGGGTGGAAAGACATTGGATGAAAGCCAAGGGCTGAAACTGCTGGCATCAAAGGAAATTGAGTATAACGTTTGAAGCACCTTTAAACGGGTGCTTTTTAACTTAATTTTAGTAATACAAAAATATTGTATACAATTCTACAAGTTTATATGTATACATAGGCCCAAAAATGAAATATTTGTTGCAAAATTAGGGGAAATATAATAAAATTGAATTAGAAATGAAGTCATAATTGCATAGGGTTTCTATATAGCTAAAATACTATTATTTTACAAAGGGGGCCATATGGATGGCTGTGAAACTTAAGGGACCGGTTATCAAGGAGGAGTGGTGTAAAGGATGCGGTATATGCGTGGCGTTTTGTCCCAAAAACGTTCTCAAAATGGAAGAGAACAAGGTCAAAGCGGTGGACAGGGACGCATGCAATAACTGCGGCCTTTGCGAGTTGAGATGTCCTGACTATGCTATCTACCTGGAGGAGGGTGAAGAAGATGACAAATAACCAAGCAAAGCTGATGCAAGGGAATGAAGCCTGCCTGGAGGGTGCAATTGCTGCCGGGATGAGATTTTTCGCAGGCTACCCGATAACTCCTTCCACCGAGATAGCGGAGGGAGCATCAGAACGGCTGCCAATGGTTGGCGGTAAATTTATTCAGATGGAAGATGAAATAGGCAGCATGGCTGCTGTAATAGGTGCATCTCTGGCTGGATTAAAGGCAATGACGGCTACCAGCGGACCGGGGATGTCGCTTAAGCTCGAGAACATAGGATATGCATCATTGACCGAGATACCCTGTGTAATAGTGAACGTTCAGAGGGGAGGACCGAGTACCGGACTTCCGACTTCGCCGGCACAGGCCGATATTATGCAGGCGCGGTGGGGTGCCCATGGCGACCATCCGTCCATAGTCCTTTATCCGGCATCGGTATCGGAAGCTTACTCGGTAACCGTAACAGCCTTTAATCTGGCAGAGAAATACAGAATGCCCGTTATACTGCTTATGGACGAAGTGATGGGGCATATGAGAGAAAGGGTGGTTCTTCCCGATGCTAAGGACCTCCAAATAGTTAACAGGGAAAAGGCCAGCGTTCCACCGGAGGAGTATCTTCCCTATAAAGCGGACCCCGACGGCGGCGTGCCGGAAATGCCTGCCTTTGGAGAGGGTTACAGGTATCACGTAACCGGACTTATACACAGCGAAAACGGGTTCCCGACCACCGACGCAAAAAAAACAGCCACGCTTCTAAACAGGCTGATGAAAAAGATAGATAACAACCTTGATGATATTGTAAAATATCAGGAAGATAGCCTAGATGACGCGAAGATAGTGCTTATTGCCTACGGCAGCACTGCAAGGTCGGCAAAAAGTGCAATGGATATGGCCAGGGAACAGGGTATCCCTGTAGGTTTATTCAGACCCATAACTATCTGGCCCTTCGCAGAGGATAAAGTAAAGGAAATAGCAGGCAAAGCCGAAAAAATAATAGTACCGGAAATGAACCTTGGTCAGTACCGTAGCGAAATAGAAAGGGCAGTGGCTGGTAAATGCGAAGTAATAGGTATCAACAGGGCCGATGGTGAAATAATTACACCGGAAGACATATACGAAAAGATAAAGGGGGTATTGTAAATGACCAGTAACTTAGTCAAAAACTATTTCAGGATGGACAAACTGCCCCATATCTGGTGTCCCGGTTGCGGCCACGGCATAATTACAAGGGCGGTAATGAAGGCGATTGACGAACTAAAACTTGATAAGGACAAAGTGTGCATAGTATCCGGTATAGGATGCTCGTCCAGAGCATCGGGTTATCTGGACTTTAATACCCTCCATACGACCCACGGAAGGGCCCTTGCGTATGCAACAGGATTAAAGCATGCAAATCCGGACCTGGAGATAATAGTAATAACCGGTGACGGTGACTGTTCCGCCATTGGAGGAAACCACCTTATACACGCCGCAAGAAGGAATATAGGTATTACTGCAGTTGCATACAATAATAATATTTACGGAATGACAGGGGGGCAGTATTCTCCGACTACGCCAACCGGTGACAAGGGCACTACCGCACCCTACGGTAATGTAGACAAGGTTTTTGATATATGCACTCTTGCCCAGGCGGCCGGTGCATCCTATACAGCAAGGGCTACAGTCTATCATGCCCAGCTTCTCACTAAGCTTATCAAAAACGGTATTTTAAATAAAGGGTTCTCTATAATAGATGCTGTAAGCGTTTGCCCCACCTATTACGGAAGGAAGAATAAGAAGGGTGACGCGGTTAAAATGATGGAATGGTTAAAAGACCATGCGGTTAATGTTTCCGCCGCAACCAAACTGCCCGAGGAAAAACTTGCGGGTAAGTTCCTGATAGGCGAGCTGTATCACAATCCGCAGCCGGAATATACCGAAGAATATAAGAAGATTATTGAGTCCTTAAGGAGGGGGTAAAAAAATGTCTAGCACCGAAATTAGGTTAAGCGGCTCCGGAGGTCAGGGCCTGCTTCTGTGTGGAATAATATTGGCCGAGGCGGCTATACTGGATGGTAAGAACGCTGTTCAGACCCAGTCCTATGGACCGGAGGCAAGGGGAGGCGCGAGCAAATCAGAGGTAATAATATCCGACGGAGACATATATTATCCAAAGGTTCGCAAACCCGATATATTTCTGGCACTTACCCAGGAAGCCTATGATAAATATGTAGGAAGCATCTCTAAAGAGGGCATAATAATTGCGGACCAATCTGTTGAAGTATCCGACGTAAAATGCGCTAAAATATATTGCCTGCCTATACTAGATACAGCGAAGAATGATGTGGGAAGGATAATGGTTGCCAATATAGTTGCACTGGGAACCATAAACGAGATTACAAGCCTTGTTTCACCGGAGGCATTGGAAAGGGCGGTACTAAATCGCGTTCCCAAGGGGACAGAGGAACTGAACCGAAAGGCTCTGGTAGCCGGAAAGGAAATATGTAATAATAAATAGTCTAGAAGGAATGGTGCTATGAAGGATGTAAGCAAAAACCTCATTAAATTGATAAGCAGCAGTTTTTCCGAGCTTAGTAAGGGCCAGAAATTGATAGCCCAGTTTATTACAACCCAATACGACAAGGCTGCATTCATGACTGCAGCCAAACTCGGGGAACGGGTAGGTGTAAGTGAATCCACCGTAGTGAGGTTTGCAATTGCCCTTGGATACGAAGGGTATCCGGAACTGCAAAAGGCACTGCAGGAACTGATAAAGACAAAGCTTACCACGGTCCAGAGAATTGAGATGACTTCGGATTATAAAAGTGAGGATGACGTGTTCAGAAAGATACTTAAATCGGACATGGATAATATTAGAACAACCCTTGAGGAAATAGACGCGAAAGCTTACGAAAGAGTAGTCGATATATTGCTCAACGGAAGAAAAATATACGTCGTTGGATTAAGAACGTCTACCGTACTTGCAGATTTCTTAGGGTTTTACCTGAACCTGGTACTGGGAAACGTTCAGGTAGTATCCCAGGGTATAAGCGATATTTACGAGCAGCTTTTTAATATAGACAAGGGGGATGTGGTTGTAGCCATAAGTTTCCCCAGGTACTCACGAAAAACGGTGGAAGCGATGGGGTTTGTTAAATCAAAGGGAGCTACCACCATCGCGATAACCGACGGCCCCTTGTCACCCCTTTTAAACTATGCCGATTTCTCGCTTTTTGCAAAGAGTAACATGGCATCCTTCGTAGATTCACTGGTGGCCCCTTTAAGCCTTATAAATGCATTGATTATTGCAGTCAGCCTTAAGGCAAAGGACAAAGTAACCGATATATTCGAAAGGCTGGAGGAGATATGGGGCCAGTATAATGTATATTCGAATAAGGATAAAAACGGAGTATAGAATTACCTATATTCAATAACCGTGGAAGATGCTTTCCACGGTTATTGAACGTTACGGAGGCTATTATAATGACCAGACTATATTTAATACGTCACGGCGAGACCGTTTGGAACAAACTTGAGAAAACCCAGGGATGTACCGATGTAGATTTAAGTGAAGTTGGCCTTTCTCAGGCAGAAAGGCTCGCCGAAAGGCTTGTTTCAGAGGATATTACGGTACTATATTCAAGCGATTTAAAAAGAGCCTATTGCACTGCCCGCATTTTGGGAGAGGGCTTGAGGGTTCCAGTAAAAACCCATAGGGACCTTCGGGAAATGAATTTCGGCAGTTGGGAAGGCATGGACTTTGAAAGCATCAAAAGGGAATACTCCGAGGTACACCGGCTGTGGATAAGCAGCCCCAAAAAGGCGGTTATCCCCGGCGGTGAGGACCTCATACAGGTACAGACCCGGGCGGTTGAGGCTATTAATGGAATTGTAAGACTGCACCGGGGAGAAAGGATAGCCCTGGTATCCCATGGCATTACGCTCAAATGTCTTATTTTCGGTTTGCTTGGTATAGACCTTGGCTATTTGTCAAAAATAAGACTAGACAACTGCTCGATATCCGTTATTGAATTAAGGAAAGAACGCTTTATTCTTGATTGTTTGAACGATACATGCCATGTGAAGGGATGATGTTAATGGGAAAAAGAGCCGTTGTTATTGGCGGTGGTGCCTCCGGGATGATGGCGGCAGCTACTGCGGCTTCACGGGGGATAGAGACCGTTCTGCTTGAAAAGAACGAAAAGCTGGGCAAAAAGATATACATAACAGGAAAGGGCAGATGCAATCTTACAAACCAATGCGACATAGAGGATATAATTGAAAACACTCCGGGAAACGGCAGTTTTATTTACAGCGCATTGTACTCATTTGATAATACACGTTTGAGGGATTTATTTATGGAATTGGGGGTGCCCACCAAAGTGGAGCGGGGAGGCAGGGTGTTCCCGGTATCCGATAAGTCCAGTGATGTAATAAAGGCATTAAGTACCTATATGAAAAGGAATAACGTGTCGGTACGGCTGAACAAAGAGGTATCAGGAATAAGGGTTCGGGAAGACAGCGTGGAGGGGGTTTGTACCAGCGACGGTGATTTCATTGACGCTTCCTCGGTGGTGGTTGCCACCGGCGGCCTTTCCTATCCGTCAACCGGAAGCACCGGGGACGGATACCGGTGGGCGAAGAAAACGGGACATACAATAATACCGTTAAGACCCTCCCTGGTACCCCTTGAGGCAAGAGAGAGATGGGCAAAGGAACTGCAGGGGCTGGCTTTAAAGAACATAAGAGTAAAGGCCCTGACAGCTCATGGAAAAAGCATAAGGGAAGAATTCGGCGAAATGCTTTTTACCCATTTTGGAGTATCCGGCCCTGTTATTCTTACAATAAGTCGTTTTGTATACGATTGGGTTGAGAGCGGAATAAAATTGCGGATAGACCTGAAACCGGCCCTTACCCACGAAAAACTGGACACAAGACTATTACGGGACTTTTCGGAAAGTCCTAACAAACAGGCCGGAAACTGCCTTGACGGCCTTCTGCCCAAAAGCCTGGCCGGGGTGATTATAAAACTCTGTGGGATCAACTCACAAAAAAACATAAACCAGGTCACGCGGGAAGAAAGACAGTGCTTTGTAAGTATGCTTAAGGGCCTTGAACTTAACATTACAGGGCTCCGACCCTTTAGTGAAGCGGTGATAACGGCAGGGGGCGTATCTACAAGGGAGGTGGACCCCGGCACAATGGAATCAAAACTGGTTAAGGGTCTTATATTTGCAGGCGAAGTACTGGACATTGACGCACTGACGGGGGGGTTTAATCTGCAGATTGCCTTTTCTACGGGTTATCTGGCCGGCATGTCCTGCAGGTAGAACGAATTTTTTATCTAAAATAGGCATAACATAATAAAAAAAGGAACGGTGGAGCCTCCCATGTCTTTAAGGAAAAGGTATGTAAGACCAGAATTCAATAAAAGAATAGAAAAGCTGCTTATAAGGGCGGTTTTGATTGGTATGCTTTTTCTTGTCACCTTTCAGTTTATAATGTTGAACGAATCGGCGAGGGTGTTCCTTAACTACGCTACCACATTGGAGGGGGATTCCCTGGAGGATAGCGGGATACTCACTAAAGAGGGCAGCCTTTATATAATGCTTGAAAGTGAATACCTTATCCCTAAGGCAAAACTTTTGCAAAACGGTGAACCTGTTGCAACCCTTGACACCCGGGAAGTCAAAATAAGCGTAAGAAACAACGATGTACTGGAACTGGATGCATCAAGGAGCGGAGACGAGTTTGTACTCGTATGCGTGGTGGGCATAAGCGATAATGTACTGCAGCCGTCGGTAGGCTTAAGGGTAAAGGCCAGGAATAAAATAGAGTTGATTTCCAGGGTTAAGCTAAAATAAGGGTTGAGAAGACCTGATTTGTAATATATAATGATGTATGGTGAGAAAATATGTCAACAGCGGCCATAAGGGGTGCAATTACAGTCGAAAAGAATTCTGCTTTTGAAATTGAGAAGGCAGCTGTTGTATTATTGGAACATATAATACAAAAAAACAACCTCCAAAGAAATAATATCGCATTTTTATTTTTTACCTGTACCCGGGACCTGGACAGCCAGTACCCGGCGGCGGGAATTAGACATGCGGGATATACCGAGATACCAATGATGTGTGTTGCGGAAATGCCGGTTAAGGATAGTTTGGAAAGGTGTATAAGAATTCTGGTAGTGGTTAATGCTGACGGAAACCAGGAAGTTAGGCATGTATATCTGGAAGGAGCAAAAAAGTTAAGACCGGACCTTTCGGATTAGAAAAAACAGCCACCAACAATAGTGGTGGCTTTAAAATTGAGTGTTTTGCGAAGAGGGATAGCGTTTGAAAACCAATATGCATATAACCGTAGACGGGCCGGCAGGGTCGGGAAAGAGTACAATAGCAAAACGTTTGGCCCAAAGGCTTCACATGACCTATATAGACACCGGTGCTATGTACAGGGCAATTACATATAAAGTGATTCAAGGCGGTATAGAGCCGGGAGACAGGCAGGGTATTATTAAAATAGCTGCCTCGGTACAGATTGAGCTAAAAGGTTCAGTAATACTTCTGGACGGGGTAGACGTAAGCAGCGGTATAAGGGACCCGTCGGTTGACTCGAGGGTCTCCGAAATTGCCAGCATCCCGGAGGTAAGGGAGCGTATGGTCGCGCTTCAAAGACAGATGGCCCAGAAGGAGTCAGTTGTTATGGACGGAAGGGATATTGGCACCTCGGTACTGCCGGATGCAAGATATAAATTTTTCCTGATTGCCACCCTTGAGGAAAGGGCAAAAAGGCGTTTTAAAGATTTGGCAAGGTCAAATCCCGGAATCGGTTTCGATAGGGTTATAAAAGAGATGCAAAGAAGGGATATTCTGGACAGCACAAGGGGGCACTCGCCCTTAAGAGCGGCCGATGATGCAATAATAATAGATACCACAGACAAGGGCATCGCGGCGGTGCTTAAGGAAATCACAGACATAGTGGGGGGCAAAGGGAGATGCTTTACAAAGTAGTTGCAGTTATCTGTAAAAATCTCCTTAGACTTATATACAGGGTAAGGGTGGAGGGGGATATGTCCCTTGGCAGTGTCGAGGGCTGCATTGTATACGCGAACCATATCAACTACCTTGACCCGGTAGTAATGGGCGGCTTTTCCAAGAGACAGATAAGATTTATGGCCAAAACGGAACTGTATGGAAACAGGTTCTTTAGGTATATACTACTCAAACTGGGAACATTTCCGGTAAGAAGGGGAGAGGCCGACCTAAGTGCCGTCAAAACGTCCCTGCGCCTGCTTAAAAACGGAGAGATACTGGGCATGTTCCCGGAGGGAACGAGAAATAAAAGCGGGGCACCGATGGACGCTGAGCCTGGACTGTCCATGATTGCCATAAAGGCAAAAGTACCCGTAATACCTATGGCAATACTGTCCAGCTATAGGGTGTTTAGCCAGGTCAGGCTGGTTATAGGGGAGCCCATAAGCTTAGAAGAATTCTACGATAAAAAGCTTACAATGGACCATCACAGGGAAATAAGCAACAGTCTCATGGGCAGGGTTTTCACAATGCTGCAGGAGGCCGGGAAGGAAACGCTATAAAGCTGTTGGGAGGATGAGGGAGTGAAAATAATAATCGCAGAACATTTAGGTATTTGTTTCGGCGTAAAGAAAGCCCTGGAAACCGTCGAAAGGTTTGCCGATAAAGATACGGAGGTTTATACCCTCGGGCCGCTTATACACAACAAGCAGGTGGTTGAAAAGCTGGGTAAAAGGGGCATAAGGTCCATTGATACCCTTGACGCAATAGATGGGGGCACAGTGATTATTAGGTCCCACGGAGTTCCTCCAGAGGTCCATGGGCAGGCTGCCCAAAAAGTGGTGGAGCTTGTGGATGCAACCTGTCCTTTTGTGCGTAAAACACAGGAAAAGGTTAAAGAATATTACGGGAGAGGATATCAAATCATAATAGTAGGTGATGCCGGGCACCCAGAGGTTAAGGGCGTAAACGGCTGGTGTGATTACAGTGCCATAATACTGGACAATCAGGAAGACGCGGAAAAACTGGGATATAATGAAAAACTGTGTGTGGTTGCCCAGACCACAATACCTTATGAATTATGGGAGGACTTAAAGCCGATACTGGAGAAAAAGGGCGGTGAGGTCGAGTTCTTCAATACAATATGCAATGCTACTTATTTGAGGCAGCAAGCGGCGGTGGATCTTTCCAAAAAAGTGAATGCAATGCTGGTGATAGGAGGGTTGCACAGCTCCAATACACAAAAACTGTATAAACTGTGTAAACAGCATTGCACAAACACCTATCACATAGAAACGGCTGAGGAACTGCCGCTTGAAAATATAAAGGGGGTTGAAAGCTTAGGCGTAACAGCAGGGGCTTCGACGCCAGATTGGATTATTAAGGAGGTAATCGACAAAATGACAGAGATGGATAACGTTAAACAACAGCCAGAGGGAATACGAAATGCACAAGAAGAACCGGTGATCGAGGAAACCGCGACTGATAACAAAGAAGAACCGGTAACCGAGGAAACCGTAGCCGATAACAAAGAAGAACCGGCAATCGAAGATACAGCCGCCCAAACCGGGGAGACTGTACAGAAGGAGGAAGAAACCGCGACTCAAACGGAAGAGGCTGGACAGGCAGACGCTGAGACAATGGAAGGCATAGAGGATACCATTGTTACCATCAGGCCCGGGAAGGTGGTCATGGGTCAGGTAATACAGGTGGGAGAAAACGAGGTAATAGTGAACATTGGCTACAAGGCCGACGGTATAATACCCAAGGATGAACTCAGCAACGACCCGACTTTGGAGCCTTCGGATATAGTTAAGGTAGACGATGAAATTGAGGTATTTGTTAAAAAAATAGATGACAAGGAAGGAAGCGTGCTTCTTTCCAAAAAGAAAGTAGATATAGAAAAGGCCTGGAAAACTCTTAAGGAAAAACACGAAACGGGGGAGACCGTGAATGCGAAGGTGCTGGAGGAGGTAAAGGGAGGGCTTATTGCTATCGCGAAGGGTATAAAAGGTTTCGTGCCCGCTTCCCATATAGATATAGGCTATGTGGAAGTATTGCAAAACTTTGTAGGTCAGGAATTATCCATGAAGGTTATAGAGTTCAATAGGAGCAAGGGGAAAGTTATATTCTCCCGCAAAGCACTGCTGGAAGAAGAAAGGGAGAAAAAGAAAAACGAGGTACTGTCAAGTATAAAAGCCGGAGATAGGATTGAAGGCGAAGTAAAAAGATTGACCGATTTTGGAGCCTTTGTGGACGTAGGAGGAATTGATGGTCTGGTACACATATCCGAGATGTCCTGGAACCGAATAGGCCATCCTTCGGAGGTGCTGGAGACGGGCCAGAGCGTTGAAGTACTTGTACTTGGAGTTGAACCTGAAAACGAAAGGATATCCCTAAGCCTTAAGCAGACCAAACCCCATCCCTGGGACAATATAGAGGGAAAATACGCTGTAGGGGAAATAATAACCGGTAAGATTGTTAGGCTTGTCGACTTTGGTGCTTTTGTGGAATTGGAGCCCGGAGTAGAGGGGTTGGTTCATATATCGCAGATTGCCTATGAACACGTTGAGAAACCGCAGGATGTTCTAGAGGAAGGCCAAAGGGTGGATGTCAAGGTACTGGATATAAAGCCCGACGACAGAAGGATCAGCCTCAGTATAAAAGAAACCACCGAGAAGCCTGCTAGGGAGGAATACAGAGACAGACAAAAGACCCAACAGGTACATGGGGAAGACCAGCCGCCCATAACAATAGGCGAACTGGTAGGCGATATTTTTAACGAAGACGAGTAAAGTTAAATGCCTCTTTAAAGGGGCATTTTTTAATGTCTATATTACGTTACAAAACGGAGGATAAGGAAACAAAATGGGATATTCATATGGAAACCAAGGCTAGTTATGAATAATCTAAAATTATGACCATTTATGACAATTTAAGTATTGACTTTTCATAATTATCTGCTAAAATTTTATATGTTGAATTTAAAAAAACGATTTAAATAAGCTAGGCGGAGGGAGGAATGATATTATGAATGCATTGGGACGCCATATACTGGCGGAGATTTACGGTTGTGACAGCAATATTTTAAACGACAGAAATTACATTGAGAAGTCAATGGTGGACGCTGCACTTGCTGCCGGAGCTGAGGTAAGGGAGGTAGCTTTTCATAAATTCAGCCCCCAGGGTGTTAGTGGTGTTGTGGTTATATCAGAATCCCATTTGACAATCCATACATGGCCAGAGTTGGGATATGCCGCGGTTGACGTCTTTACCTGTGGAGACACGGTAAACCCCTGGGACGCGTGCAACTACCTGACAAACAAGTTTAAAGCCAAACATATGACCGCTACCGAAGTAAAAAGGGGGTTGTTCGGGGAGCCGGTTAAGGTGGCAAATCTTTAAAACAAATGTAAGGGGATGAAAGCCTTCTATAATCAATACGATATTCAGTAAGTGCGTGTTTCGAAATAGGAAAATACGCACTTATATTTTTTTTTGATTTTTTTTAAACCCGATGTATATTTTTTGCTGTGACGGCAAAAATATAAATGACCTCACAAAATACATTGAGACCCCCTTTACATTCTTTTGCCGTGATACTTTGTATCACGGTTTTTTTTAGTCAAAATATGTGGTAAAATATATAAAACTAAGAATGTAAAGGGAAAAGATGGACGATTATAAACTGTTTAAGGCTTTGATTTACAAAAAGACCGGTATTGATTTGTCGGCCTACAAAGAAAAACAGATGAAAAGAAGGATAGAAGCCCTGGCGGCAAGGAGGGGCTTTAATAAACTTGCTGATTATTTCAAAGGCTTAGATAAGGACCATCGGCTGTATGACGAGTTTTTAAACTATATTACAATAAACGTGTCTGAGTTTTTCAGGAATCCAAGCCAGTGGGACGTGCTACGAAAAGAGGTTGTGCCCTTATTATTAGGAAGCAAAAAGAATATAAAGGTATGGAGTTGTGCCTGCTCCACCGGCGAGGAGCCCTATTCCCTGGTTATGTTGCTTAGTGAGTTCCTTAAGCTTGAAGAAATAAATGTGCTGGCGACCGACATAGACGAGGGAGCAATAGAAAAGGCAAAGACGGGAGTATACAGGGAAAACAGCCTCAAAAATCTGCCCCTGGGGTATAAGGATAAGTTTTTCAGCCGCATTGGCAGCAATTATAGGATTTCGGATACGGTTAGGGAAAGGGTGAAGTTTAGAAAGCTAAACCTGCTTAAGGACGGTTTTCCGACCCAATGCGACCTTATAGTGTGCCGGAACGTGCTCATTTATTTTACTGAGCAGGCAAAGCAGCAGTTGTATCAAAATCTAGGCGATGCGCTGTCCGATGGTGGAGTGTTGTTTGTTGGAAGTACTGAACAGATAGTACTGCCCCAAAAACACAACTTCATTCCCATGAAGGTTTTCTTCTACAAAAAAGCAATTAAATGCTCCCAGAGTTAAGACCTGGGAGCATTGTTGGTGACCCATCCGCGACTCGAACGCGGGACACCCTGATTAAAAGTCAGGTGCTCTGCCGACTGAGCTAATGGGTCGTATATGGCTGGGGCGGTAGGATTTGAACCCACGAATGCCAGAGTCAGAGTCTGGTGCCTTACCGCTTGGCGACGCCCCATTAAAATGGTGGAGGGAGATGGATTTGAACCATCGAAGTCACTGACAACAGATTTACAGTCTGCCCCCTTTGGCCACTTGGGTATCCCTCCATTTTGTTTTGTGGTGCCCAGGGGCGGAATCGAACCACCGACACGAGGATTTTCAGTCCTCTGCTCTACCATCTGAGCTACCTGGGCTTATGGCGACCCGGAAGGGACTCGAACCCTCGACCTCCAGCGTGACAGGCTGGCATTCTAACCAATCTGAACTACCGGGCCGTGCTTGGTGGGCCTTCAGGGATTCGAACCCCGGACCGACCGGTTATGAGCCGGTTGCTCTACCAACTGAGCTAAAGGCCCAAAAATGTGCGACAACAAATAATAATATACAACAAATGAATAAGCCTGTCAAGAGGCAGAAAACTCAAGTTACAAAAATTTTGCTTCCCGCTATATGTAACGTGAAAAAGATTTTACACAGCTGTCATCCTGAGCGTAGCGAAGTACCTTGCGTAAGGAAGAGCTGTTTTATGTGTTGCGCGCCTAATTTTAATGAAAATACTCGTCTTATATATTATAATATAATACATAAGAAATATTAGATTTGTGCCAGGCAAAATATTCAGGAGGTGTATTGATGAAAGTAACTTTTCTAGGCGGGGCGGAGATAGTAACCGGATCCTGCTTTTTGGTTGAAACGGGAAAAAAGAAATTCTTGGTTGACTGTGGTTTGTTCCAGGGAAAGGAAGAGGACTTGAACGAAGAGCCTTTCGATTTCAATGTTAATAGCATAGATTTCGTAATACTTACCCATGCACACATAGACCACAGTGGCAGGGTCCCAAGGCTAGTAAAGGAGGGTTTTAAAGGCCCCGTATACGCCACAAAGGCCACGGCTGACCTGTGTGCTATAATGCTACCGGACAGCGGGCATATTCAAGAGATGGAAACCGAATGGCAGAACCGAAAGAGGACAAGGGCGGGCAAGGAATTGGTGGAGCCTCTGTATACCGCCGAGGACGCAAGGCAATCGCTGCAATACTTCAAGCACACCTTTTATGGCGATATCATAGGTGTTGACGATTGTATTTCAATGAGGTTTAACGATGCCGGGCATATCCTCGGCTCCTCCATGGTGGAGATATGGATAAAAGAGGGCGGCGAGAATATAAAACTTGTATTCTCCGGGGATATAGGCCAGAACAATCAGCCCATATTAAGGGACCCTTCTATAATAAAGGAAGCGGATTACCTTTTTATTGAATCAACCTATGGTAACCGTTTGCACGAGAGTTTTAATGATAGGGTGGGTAAACTGCATGAGATTATTGACAAAACGGTAAAAAGGGGAGGAAACGTAATAATCCCCTCCTTTGCGGTGGGCAGAACCCAGGAGCTTTTGTATCATTTAAACAGCCTGAAAGAGGATAAGGACAATGAGTATCTAAGGGGAGTTAAGGTCTTTATAGACAGCCCGCTAGCTATTTCCGCCACCCGGATTTTTGTGGACAATCCCCAGTGTTACGACGAGGAAACGGTTAAGCTATTAAAGACGGGAGACAACCCTTTTGAATTCGATGACCTGTATTTTACGAGAACTGCGGAAGAATCCATGAAAATAAACGAAATAAAGGGCGGGGCGGTCATTATATCTGCCAGTGGTATGTGCAACGCCGGTCGGATAAAACACCATTTGAAGTACAATTTATGGAGGCCTGAGGCAAGCGTAGTGTTTGTAGGATATCAGGCGGTGGGTACCCTAGGAAGGGCTATCAAGGATGGTGCGCAGAGGGTAAAAATCTTAGGGGACGAGATTGGAATCTCCGCTGAAATATATAATATAGACGGTTTCTCCGGGCATGCCGACCGGGACGGTCTTTTGGATTGGCTGTCGGGGTTTACCAAAAAGCCCAGAAAAATTTTTGTGGTGCATGGTGAAAAGGATTCCGCAGAGGACTTTGCAAAACTTGCTGCCGAGAGGTTGGGTTTGGAAACGGTGGTTCCCGGAATGGGAGAAACAATAGAAATTGGACTTAAAAAGGTAGTAAGCACAGGACGGAAAGACTTGCACAAAGCGGTGACAGGGATGAAAGTGCCGGATATAAGTGAACTGACAGTGAGAGTTATGCAAGTAAAGGTTAAGTTTATGGAGGCCATGGACAGCATATATAAAAGCGTGGTATCCGGCCAGCTTGAACCGGGAGAAGCCGGCAGAATAATAGAGGAATTACACAGGATACTTGACGAGGAAAGGGCGGGATAAATAGCCTATGGTCTGGGATTGGGGGCTTTTTTGTATTAATTCTTGCTATAAATAAGGAAAAAACTAGAAGGTAAAAGATGTGCATATGTGGAAGTAGTATTCTACGCTGTCAAAGGGGAGGCTTTGTGTAATGGACGATAAAAAAAGGCTTTCTATATCCCAGGTGTCTGAAATAACCGGTTATAAAACCCATGTAATCAGGTTTTACGAAAAAGAATTCGATCTGGTTATACCAAGGAACAAGTCGGGGCATAGGTGTTTCACCTATAAAGAAGTGGAAACTCTAAAGTATATTAAGCAGCTCCAGGAAAAGGGCCTTACCAACAGCCAGATAAAGGTGATACTCAAAACCCCTGAGGTAATGCTGGAGGGTAACGATGAGGTAAAGGAGATAGCCGTTGCCGGTACGTCGGTTATCGGGCAGGACTATTCACAGCAGAGGATGCAGGAATTTATAAAGAAGTATAGCGATGAAATAAGGGAAGGGCTGATGGGGGTTTCCGAAAACCTGAAGGACCTTACCGACGAAATCCGGGCAAAGGATAAGGATGTACTTATTTGCGAAAACGCAAAGCTGAAGATGGATATGAAAAGAAAGGCCTACGAAGTTGCAGAGTTAAAAGAGCAGCTTAAAAGGGAAAAAAACAGGAAAAAAACCTTACTGGGAAAACTATTTTACAAATAATTTAGGGGGTAGACCCATTGGATATAAGAACGATTACTTTTGACTTTTGGAACACTCTGGCGGTGGACAGTGCTCCAGTTAAGGTGCGGGAATTATCCGCCCAAAGGATGATGACCCTACTAAAGGGTGCAGGTATTAATACAGAGTGCAGAAATGTGCTGACGGCCTTTGCAGAGTGCAGGAAACTGTGCTACAGCTTTCAAGAGGATAAAGGTATTGACTTTACACCAAAGGAACAGATGGATTGGATAATGGATTATCTTGGCGTTAAACCAGAAGAAGGGCTGTGGAACGAACTCTTTGATGCTTATACCACATCCCTACTTGACATCCCTCCAGGGTTTCCAAAGGGATTGGGGGGAGTCCTTAAGGAATTGAGAAAAAGGTATAAACTAGCCATAATATGTAATACCGGACGCACCCCCGGATGGGTAGTAAGAAGTGTATTGGATAATTCCGGTTTAAAACAGTACTTCGATGTTTTGGTTTTCTCCAACGAGGTGGGGGTTGCTAAGCCCAATCCCTATATTTTCAGGATTGCATCCCGGATTTTGAATGAAAAACCGGAAAATATCCTTCATATAGGTGACCACCTGCTCACAGATGTAGCAGGTTCCCGGGGTGCGGGGTTTAAGGCGGCGTGGTACAATCCGGAGGAAATTGATCAAAAAGTTGAATGTGACCTAACTATTAAAGACTTTTCTGAACTATTAAAAATACAGTAAGGAAACTCGAGAATGTTCTTTGACACCCTTGCCTGGTCTTCGTTTACCCTTAATGCAACACCAACATTCCCTTCGTATATCCTGTTTGCATAGGTGGAGGTGAAATCCTGCCAATATCTGCCACTCCGAAGAAACAAAGCCCGAAGAATCCGGCTCTGTCGTTCTGAGGGCAAAGCCCGAAGAATCTTACTTGGGGATAGACATTTAGCTACCGTAAGGTCCTTCGCTACCGCTCAGTATGGCACGTTAGAAGATGTATAGTTTAGCTTCATAATAAGAATAATATTCTTACAGGCAAAAAAATTTAAGGGGTGACAGAAGTTGAAACTGGCGGATATCATGACACGGGACGTAAGGACCATAGACGCAAGCAGCACTGTGGAAGACGCTGCAAGGATGATGAAGGAACTCAATGTCGGTTCGCTACCGGTTAGCGAAAATGGTAGTATTACCGGGATAATAACGGATAGGGATGTGGTACTGAGAAACGTGGCTGGCGGCAGGACTCCCACAAATACAAGGGTTGATGAAGTAATGTCCAAAACAGTTATTACGGCAACGCCCGATATGGATGTACACAGGGCAGCCGATCTGATGGCACAAAATCAGATAAGAAGGCTTCCGGTGCTAGAAAACAACAGAATGGTAGGCATTGTCTCCATAGGAGACCTTGCGGTAAGAAACATCTATGAGAATGAGGCAGGGGAGGCATTAAGCAGTATTTCAAAACCCAGCAGACCCTCTCTTTAAAAAAATCAGCCTTTGGGCTGATTTTTTATTTGGCTTCAGTTTTCCTTTCAATTGCGGCACTGACGTAATAAAATATAAACATGGACATTTTACAAATACAACCGGGAGGTAGACCATGAAAAAGCTCTTTAAGTTCTTTCTTGTTTTTTTTAAGATTGGGGCCTTCACCTTTGGCGGAGGACTTGCGATGCTGCCCTTGATTGAAAGGGAGATTGTAGACAGTAACGGCTGGATGACAAAGGATGAATTCATAGATTCTATAGCCGTCATTCAGTGCATGCCGGGGGTGATTGCGGTTAATACGGCAATATATCTGGGGTATAACCTTTTCGGATTTTGGGGGACCATTTTTGGAGCTTTAGGATCAGTGTTGCCATCCTTTGTAATAATGATAGTGGCCGCCGAGTTTTTCCTGACTTTCAGGGATTACCCGGTAGTTCAGGCAATCTTCAAGGGTATAAGACCCGCTATTGCAGTTTTGATTTTTTCGGCGGCGGTGCGACTTGGCAAAGTGGTGGAAAAGACCCCATACAATATTATATTAGCCGTTGGGTCAATGGCCGCAATAAGCCTGCTCAACATACATCCAATAATTGTAATAATAGCAGCCGCATTGATTGGAATAACAGCAAGAAGGGGGCATACACAGAATGAAAACGCTGATTGAATTGTTTTTTACCTTTGTTAAGATTGGTGCCTTCAATTTCGGTGGGGGATACGCTATACTTCCCTTTATAGAAAAGGAAATAGTAATAAACAACGGCTGGCTTAACCAGCATGATTTTATAGACCTGGTAGCACTGTCCCAGATGACTCCTGGCCCCATATCCATAAACAGTGCAACCTTTATAGGCTACAGGCTGGCCGGACTGATAAGCGCAGCGGTGGGGACCCTGGGCCTAATATTTCCGGCATTCTTTCTTGTAACAACTGTTGCAGCCACCGTCAAAAAATATCGCACCAGCTACTGGATGGACTGCGCCTTTTTGGGATTAAGGCCTGCGGTGATAGGTCTAATTACTGCCGCTACCATAAGCGTAGGCAGAACCTCTCTGGTTGATATTAAATCTGTGCTTATTGCAGCTTTTGCAGCGGTGCTGGTTTTTAAAACAAAGCTGCATCCCATTTTAATAATACTTGCTTCGGGTACTGTGGGAGGAATTATATACGGTCTATAGTCAATAGGGTATAACTGTCTTTGTAACCCTGCCTTAGATTATACGAAGAATTGACATTGGAAATTGAAAAGGAGAAGGGATATGGGCGAAATAATAAAAAATAAGAAGTATATGATAAAAACCTGGGGTTGCCAGATGAATGTACACGATTCGGAAAAGATTGCGGGAGTGCTTTCCTCCCTTGGCTACCAAGCTGTGGATTCTGAAAAACAGGCCGACCTTATTATATTCAACACGTGCTGTGTAAGGGAACATGCCGAGCTTAAAGTCTATGGAAACCTGGGCAGGCTAAAAAAGCTCAAGGAACAAAGAAAAGACCTTATGATAGCAGTATGCGGTTGTATGACGCAGCAGGAAGAGGTGGCACGGCACATAGCAAGGAGATATCCCTTTGTAGATATAGTATTCGGCACCTACAAGATTCACAAGCTCGCAGGGTTTATTGCCAATGCGAAGCTTACCGGCAGTACCATAATTGATATAGAGGAAGATGAGGAGGGCAGCATAATAGAGGATGTTCCCGTAGAAAGGGAAGAGGGTATAAAGGCTTGGGTTGCTGTTATGCACGGCTGCAACAATTACTGCTCCTACTGCATAGTTCCCTATGTAAGGGGTAGGGAAAGAAGTAGAAAAAAGGAGTACATACTGGAGGAGGTAAAAAGGCTCGGACAGTCGGGATACAAGGAAGTAACACTCCTTGGACAGAACGTAAACTCCTACGGTAAGGGGTCTAGTGACCGGGTAGATTTTGCAGCCCTGTTAAGGAAGGTAAACGGGGTAGACGGCATTGAGCGGATTCGGTTTATGACCTCCCACCCGAAGGACTTAAGCGATGAACTTATATACGCTATAAGGGACTGCGACAAGGTATGTGAGCACATTCATCTTCCCTTCCAGGCCGGAAGCAACAGTATACTGCATAGGATGAACAGAAAATACACAAAGGAGCAGTACCTTGAACTGACAGACCGTATCAGGGAGGAAATACCGGATATATCCATCACCACTGATATAATAGTAGGTTTTCCCGGTGAAAGCGAGGAGGACTTCTTGCATACTCTGGATGTGGTTGAAAGAGTACGGTTTGATTCAGCCTTTACTTTCCTTTATTCCAAAAGAAGTGGCACACCGGCAGAAAGGATGGAGGGCCACATTTCTGATTCGGTAAAACACGAAAGGTTAAAAAGGCTTCTGTATTTAACCGAGCGTATAACCGCAGAGAACAACAGCACCCTTAGGGGTGAAGTGTTGGAGGTTTTGGTGGAGGGGGTAAGTAAAACCCATTCCGGCAGATTGACCGGACGTACAAGGACCAACAAGATAGTCCATTTCGAAGGCCATGACAGCCTGACGGGAAAACTGGTAAATGTACGGATTACGGACCCTCAGAGCTGGTCCTTGTTTGGGGAGGCTTTAAATGAATAAAGACAAGTCTGAGGAGGAATGCCCCCCATTATAAGGCACGGACATCTCGTGCTTTTTTTCACGTTGTGGTATAATTGGTTTAACTTATGCTTGTAAACAATGGAAGGGGGATTGGGTTTGACCGACTTGACACCTATGATGCAGCAATACCTTCAGGTTAAAGAGCAGTATAAGGACTGCATCGTGTTTTTCCGGCTGGGTGATTTTTACGAGATGTTCTTTGAAGATGCCAGGCTGGCTTCCAGGGAGCTGGAGATAACCCTTACAGGAAGGGACTGCGGGCTGGAGGAGAGGGCACCCATGTGCGGCGTACCTCATCACTCGGCTTATTACTATATTGCAAAATTAATTCAAAAAGGTTACAAGGTGGCGATATGTGAACAGGTGGAGGACCCTTCCCTTGCGAAAGGAATCGTAAAAAGGGAAGTGGTACGGGTAATAACTCCGGGTACGGTAATAGAACAGTCGCTTCTTGATGAAAAGACAAACAATTATGTAATGGCCGTATGCTACGAAGAAGGGGTATACGGTATTGCCTATGCGGATATATCGACGGGGGAACTGGCCACGGTTCAAATAGGAGGGGACAGCGTCCAAAATGCGGCGGAAGAGATTGTAAGTATAGACCCCAAGGAAATGGTGGTTAACGATAAATGTATTATGACAACCAATTTACCTGAAATAATAGAAGAAAGGCTTAATATCAATATAAACAAGTATGCGGACCTGGCCTTTGCAAAACGAAATGCAACAAACAGAATAAAGGAACATTTCAAGGTAGCGGGTCTGGAGGGGCTGGGCTTATCCGAAAGCCCCCAGTGTATAAGGGCTGTTGGGGCACTGCTGCAGTACCTGTCGGATACCCAAAAGGTGGAGCTTAAACATATTAATAAACTGGATATCCACCACCGGGAAGGACATATGGTACTGGACTCCTGGACAAGGCGAAACCTTGAGATGCTGGAAACAATAAGGACCAAGGATAAAAAAGGAACCCTGCTGTGGCTGCTGGATAGAACTCAAACCGCAATGGGGGGACGGATGCTGAGGAAATGGGTGGAGCGCCCGCTGGTGGACTGCGACAAAATACAAAAAAGGCTTAACGCTGTGG
>Ga0265294_10002467_pt1 | contig 24250 bp, 20 predicted proteins | sample MunlanPumphouse3_FD_192504 | JGI IMG/M metagenome (GOLD analysis project Ga0265294, IMG submission 192504) | Groundwater microbial communities from a municipal landfill in Southern Ontario, Canada - Pumphouse #3 | ecosystem: Environmental > Aquatic > Deep subsurface > Groundwater | place... | reverse complement strand
TGGAGAAACCGTTGCCCGTCTTGAAGCTGAAGCATCCAATCCTCAGGCTTCAATCTGGGTCGGAGGTGTAGGACTCGACCACATCACCGCCAAGAGCAAAGGTCTTACCACTCCCTATGTAAGTCGTTACACAGCCAAAACCCCTGCTCAGTTCAGAGATGCAGACAATTTCTATATCGGTCTCTATGTTGGACCCCTTACGTTTGTAACCAACACTGCAAGAGCAAAGGAACTTGGTCTTGATATCCCTACCAGTTGGGCTGATTTGACAAAACCCGAATACAAGGGATATATCAGAGTTGCAAACCCCAACTCTTCAGGTACTGCTTATAACGTACTTACCACCATGCTTGATATCTTCGGCACTGAAGACAAGATGATTGAGTACATGAAAGAACTCGACAAGAACATCGACCAGTACACAAAGAGTGGATCTGCTCCTGGCAAGAGTGTTGCAACCGGTGAAATTCCTGTTGCCATCGGATATGCACATGACCAGGTCAAGCTCAAAGCCGCTGGTTCTCCAGTTGTCATCACCGCTCCTTCTGAAGGAACCGGTTATGAATTGGCTTCCATGTCACTGGTGAAAGACGGCAAGGACTCAGTCAATGCCAAAAAGCTGTATGACTGGATTCTCTCCAGCCCAGTTGCACAGTCAACCTTTACCGAATGGTATGTTGTTTTGGTAGCTGATGGTGCAGTAAAGCATCCCGATGCTCTCTCCATCAACGACATCAAGACAGTTGTCCAGGACATGGCATGGGATGGCGACAAAGTAAACAAGACCCGTTTGCTTGATCGTTGGACCAATGAGATTGGCAATAAGAGATAGTTTTCTCTTGTGATCATTCCTTTCATACCACCCTGTGAGGCTATCTTGCAGGGTGTGTATACTTAAACGGACAGCCTAGATGTTTACAAAAAAACGTATTATACAGTTCTGTGTTGCCGCGTTGATATTCCTAACTGCTGATGTATGGATGTTCAATACCCTCACTTCAAACTTCAAGACCTATGAAGAAGAGCGAAACTTCAAGGAGATTGAACTCTTTGCCCAGACAGCCCCAGATGACAAGTCGGATGCGGCCTATGAAATATGGATACCTACCGTAAAAGATATCATCCCAGGAGCTCGGGCATTCTATTTTGCGTATGATGAAACCATGTTTGATTTCGTCCCTACAGCAGGATCTTCAACAGGAGGATCCCTTTGGGAAGCAAACAGAACCACTACAGAATTCCAAAAAGCCTTTGAAAGCGTCTACTATCTGGAACCCATGAAACTTCACGGATCGTATAAGGCAAACTACGCACTTGACCCTGATTCCCATAGTTTTGAGGAGACGCAATCCCAAATTTATTTTGTCCCTGTGGTAGAGGACAATGGGTATCAAGTAAGCGGTGCCATCATGATCCTTGTCCCAAACAGTACAGCAACAGGATATACCAATCTTCTCAGAATCCTCTTCATTGCTGCTGCAGTGGTTTTCTTAGCCATCATGCTGGTACTGACGTTCACCAGAGACCCAATGACCGGGTTCATGGTTCTGGGTCTTTTTGGTATAGTCTTCATCTTCATTGCCTATCCTTTGCTAGAGGCGGTTCGCCTCTCCTTCATGAAGGATGGACAATTCTCTCTGCAGACTTGGAAAGAAACACTCTCTCCCACATACATGGTTGCTCTTTGGGGTTCTTTGCGACTAGGTGTCCTGACAGCCACCATCTCCACGATTGTTGGATATATGTTTGCCTTCCTCATTGAAAGAACCTCTTTCAGACATAAGAAAATCATGTCGACCTTAGCAACCATGCCGGTCATTTCTCCTCCTTTTTCGTTGAGCTTATCCATCATCCTGCTGTTTGGAAACAATGGACTCATCTCTAAACAACTGCTTCATCTGAATACATCCATCTATGGTTTAGCAGGATTGACCATCGTTGAGGTCATCGGAATGTTTCCGATTGCCTTCATGACGATCAGTGGAGTACTCAGACAGATCGACTCTACCGTTGAAGATGCATCCTTGGATCTGAGTGCCACCCGATGGCAAACCTTCAAGTCAATAACGCTTCCTCTTTCAGCCCCTGGAATCGTCTCTGCCTGGTTGCTGGTCTTCACCAACTCCCTTGCAGACTTTGCAAACCCCTTGCTACTCAGTGGAGATTACCGAGTCCTTTCAACCGAAGCGTATATGCTGGTTACTGGGCGAAGCAATCTGGGAGCAGGAGCTGCACTCTCCTTCCTTCTTTTGATGCCTACCCTTACTGCTTTCCTTATCCAAAGAATGTGGGTTGCCAAAAAGAGTTATGTAACGGTCACAGGAAAACCCTCAACCAATCTCACTGAGCTTACCAACAAGTCGGTTAGAAAGACTCTCGAGGTTGTCTCCTGGGTTTTCATTGGATTCATTGTTGCCTTGTACCTCACCATTTTTGCTGGATGTTTTGTGGTCAACTGGGGCATCGACTACTCCTTTACGCTTGCAAACTGGGGAGAAGCTCTTTCGCGCGGCTGGACCTCAATTCGAGATACGGTAACGCTTGCTGCGATTGCAACCCCGATTGCAGGGCTGTTGGCCATGCTTTCGGCTATGCTGATCGTACGGAAGAAGTTCCCTGGAAAACGATTCTTGGAAACATTGATCATGACTCCCTATGCAATTCCTGGAACCTTGATCGGTATCAGTTATATCCTTGCCTTCAACAAGCCTCCTTTGCTTTTGGTAGGAACAGGAGCCATCATCGTCATCAACTACATTATCAGAGAACTTCCTGTGGGTGTTGAGAATGGTATTACCGCTCTCCATCAGATTGATCCGGCCATTGAAGAGTCGGCAGCAGATCTGGGAGCCGATGTACCGACAGTCTTCAGAACCATCGTCCTTCCTCTGATCAGACCTGCCTTCCTCTCGAGCATGTCCTATACTTTCGTCCGCTCAATGACGGCAGTCAGTGCCATCATCTTCTTGATATCGGCACGCTGGAACCATTTGACCGTACTCATCTTCAACTTCTCTGAAAACTTGCGGTTCGGTCTCGCCAGCGTCTTGTCAACCATCCTGATCGTCATCGTTCTCTCCGTTTGGGGACTGATGCAGGTTCTGGTCAAGGATGACAAGCTCACACAAAAAACAATTTCAACCCGCTAAGGTGGTACTTCATGATTGAAAAGAAAAGTGTATCGGTAACGCTTGAGCATGTAACCAAAAAGTTCAAGGATGTAAAAGGCAGAGCAGATGTGATTGCAGTCAATGATTCAAATCTGATCATTGAACCAGGAGAACTGATAACTCTGTTGGGTCCTTCAGGTTGCGGCAAAACCACCACGCTCAGAATGATAGCGGGGTTCGAACTGCCTACAGAAGGAAAGATCTTTATTGGAAATGAAGAAGTAACCATGCTGCCCCCCAATAAACGAGACACAGCCACCATGTTCCAGAGTTATGGCTTGTTTCCCCATATGACGGTATTCGACAACGTAGCCTATGGTTTGAAACTGAGGAAAGTCCCAACCGAAGAGATAAAGATACGGGTCAACGAAACCCTTTCCATGGTCGGCTTGAGCGACTATGGGGATCGTGCTCCTTCAAAGCTCTCTGGTGGACAACAACAGCGTGTCGCTTTGGCAAGAAGTCTTATCGTAACCCCATCAGTTCTTCTGCTTGATGAACCGCTTTCCAACCTTGATGCGTTGCTTCGAGAGCAAATGCGCGTCGAAATCAGAAAGATTCAGAAAGACCTGGGCATCACCGCAGTCTATGTAACCCATGACCGCGTTGAAGCCATGAGCCTTTCGGACCGAGTGGTGGTAATGAAGAACGGGTATGTGCGTCAAATCGGTGCTCCTTCAGAAATATATGAAGAGCCCAACTCCCGCTTTGTTGCTGGCTTTGTTGGAAAAGCCACCTTCTTTCCGGTGACAATCAAGAAACATGCAGACAACCAATGGATTTGTGACCTGGGCGGGAAAGAGGTAGTCGTTAGCCATGCAGGGGAACAGGTTGAAGTGGGAATGGAAGCCGTTCTCATGGCCAGACCAGAATCCTTGCGGGTAGTAGAGCCCCATGAAGGACACATAGAAGGTAAAGTGCGCATGAATGTCTATCTGGGCAATAGCTTGGAAGCCTTCATCAACACTTCTTTTGGAGAAGTCTTAGTTCAGATCGATGACCCCCATGCAAAGAAAATCTTCGCAGAGGGTTCAGAGGTTTCCATTGATTTTGCTCCAGATCGTGTACGGTTGCTTAATAAAGACGAAGAGTAAGCATCAGTTCTCTTCAAAGGACAAAGCTGTTTTCTTTCGGGAAGGCAGCTTTATTTTTTGCTTATCATAGGTATAAATCCATCCACAGACCAAAGAAGTCAACGGAGAAACCAAGACTAGTCCACTGCATCCTACAAACGTATGAAGGATTTCAGAAGCTACACTTTTAGAATTGAAGATGCTCATCATCGGTGTTCCTTGAGCCATATAGACCATCATTACGGTAAGATAACTGCCGATATACGCAAGCAACAATGTTGTAGTCTGACTGCCAACCACGGAACGACCGATGGTTATCCCACTCTTCACCAATGCTTGAAAAGTAACATCAGGTTTGGCTTTTCTCACTTCATCAAGAGCTGCACTGATATCGATGGCTAAATCGAGAATGGCCCCACAACAAGAAAGGTATACGGCTGCTTGGAAAATCTTAGTAAGATCCAGATTCATATACCCGGCATACAAAAGGGATTCCGACCACTGCATCACAGACCCATGAACATCAAGATAACGGGTGAAGAATACGGCTAACAAACAGGTCAGCAAAGAACAGAAAACAGAACCAAGAATTGCAGCAAACGCTTTTTGAGTACATCCTGCAACCAACAACAAGGTTACTATGGTAAGCAGATTTCCTACCACCAGAGCGATTACTATCGGTTCATATCCTTTCAACGCAAAAGGAATGAGAATTTTCCAGATGGCTAAAATCGCAAAAACAAATGAAAAAATGGTACGAATACCTGTTAATCCCGAGAATAATATCAGTACTAACGCAAATAAGGCTATCAATTGTATTTCTTTGGTAATCCGATAGTGATCGACCATCGTCGAAAAAATTACATCTCCTCTTTCATCTTGTTCCAACAAAACCCAAGCAACATCTCCTTCAACAAACACTTTATCGAACTCAAGTTTACCACTGAGCATATTGATCGCCTCATACGTCTCACCCGAATGAGGTCCAGAGAGAATGTTCACCGTGCAGAGTTGTTCTCCGATATACAGTATGCCGCTATGGTGCATCATAGAATCATTGGTTGACACCACTTTGGCCTTGGAACCCATTGCATTGAAATAGATGGCCCGGTCAAACCCTGTAGGGAGAAGCATCAATATCAAACACATCAAGGCAAAGATTCCAAGAAAGAGAATTTCCCTACGTTTATCTGCGCTTATCATGGCATTTCCTTCTCATAAACAGACACCCCACCAAAGAGAGGTAGGGTGTCATGCTGGATGATGTTGTTTTAGATGACTCCAACAAGATTCTTGAGTTTGTTGAAGATATCCGTGTTGTCATACGAACCAGAGAACTTTTCAGCTCCTATCCCGGATGCATACACCGCAACAGGTGTACCTGTGTGGGAATAACTGGTCCAACCGATTCCAGCCTTGTTGTTGAGAATGTGGGTCAAGGTTACGGAGAGAGGATCATACCCACCATACAGCAAGGAAGAGACCTCATCCTTCACTCGCTCTGTTTTTGGAAGCATGGATTGCACATATGCATCCTTAAGCCTGGTATACTCGTACTCTGTCATAACCAAGGAAGCGTCATTTGTCTTTGTACTCGAAGGAGCGACCAATCCAAAATTCTCGGTCACCAAGGTCATCACCTCATTGAAGCTCAGACGGGGATTGCTCTTTTTCAAGTCAGCAATCTTTTGGTCGAATGCTACATAAGAAAGCTTCTGGTTTCTCAGGATGTCAAAGGCGGTATTATACCCGGTAGCTGCATAGCCAATGGTCATTCCACCGGTTTCATGATCGCCGGTAACCACGATCAATGTCTCTTGGGGATGCTTCTGGGCAAAGTCTAATGCAACGGCGATTGCCTCATCAAAAGCAAGTAGATCATAGATTTCAGCAGCTGCATCGTTTGCGTGACAAGCCCAGTCGATCTTTCCCGATTCTGTCATGATGAAAAATCCCTTTTCATTGTCGAGAACTTCAATGCCCTTTTCCACCAACTGTGCAAGGGTGATGTCGTCATCTTCCATGTCCATCGCATACGGCATGGAACCACCATCCTGCAGGCGGGGACTCTGTGCATAGACCTTTGCATTGTTTGCATTCAGGTTCAGAAATTCATCACGAGTGGTTGTGACGGTATATCCTTTCTGTTCAAGAAGCGTATAGATACTGGTCTTTCCTTGATCGGCATCTTTGCTGATGGCACCACCGGCAAAGTAGTCGAAACCACTATCAACCATCTGCAACCCGATATCATAGTAGTTGTTTCTGGAAGGAACATGGGCATAGTATGCTGCTGGGGTTGCATGATTGATAGTCACCGTTGATATCACCCCAACCTTCCAATCTTTCTGCTTCTTGAGCTTTTCAGCAATATTCTCACTCTTGGTGGTTTTATCAACACCCATTCCAAGGACTCCACTATGGGTCTTTATCCCACTGGAAAGGGATGTCGCCGTCGAAGCAGAATCAGGACAAAAAGAGGTTGCATCATAGGTGGTCTGCAACCCTTGTACAGGGAACTCGGTAAAGGTCAGAGGACTCAAGGAAATTGCTCCCTTGGTGTTGTTCCCGTTGAGGACCTGTGCAGCATTGGTCTGCACATGACTCATTCCATCTCCAATGAACATGAATACATACTTAGGCTGAGCTGTCTTGATTTCCATAGTCTCAACAAGAGAGCCTATGTTTTCATTTGTACCTTGGGCTCCAATTGCAGTCATTGCTGCAAAACAGAGCAACAGTACCAGTAACATTTTCTTTTTCATTCGATCCTCCATCATGGTTTTGTATCGCTACAGCGCCATGATGGATAAAAACTATGAAAGGTTCATTCAATAAGCATGAGAATTGCATAAACAAATCTACGCTTCGTTGAGCTTGGCCCCTTCTTCAATAAGCAGATCTTTCTTTACCCCGGTTATCTTGAGATGGTTTATTTGAAGATGTACATTCCTCAACCTGATCCCTCGGCCTTTCGCGTCTTCAAGACCCGAGTACATTTCACTCTCAGAAACACCGACCAAACCACGAACAGCCAAAGCGAAATCACAATCCTCAATACTGAGGTTGGTGATGGGAGACTCAGGAAGCCCTACGATGAACCCGGCAGTTGAGGTTATTCCAGTTGCCCTGCAATTTCTGATGATTACATCGTGAATGGAGGGAGTGGTTGGTTCAAGAGGAAGTTTCTTCAACGAAAAATCTTCTTCATGAAAGGATCCACACCGATAATACATATTGATGGTCAAGGGACATACATTGTTTTCCATCATGATTCCTGAAAACAAAAGGTTGGAGATGGCTCCTCCACGCCCCCTTCTGGTCTTTATCCTGATACCTCTGTCGGTACCATCAAAAAGACAATCAGAGACTTCAATATTATGAATACCTGCAGCTGTTTCACTACCTATAACAGCCCCTCCATGTGCATTTCTGACCGTACATTGGAGAATGGTGACATCTTTTGTGGGTCTATTTGTCTCAATTCCATCCAGACCACTCCCACTCTTAAGTGCAATTCCATCATCACCTACATCAAGAAAACATTCACTGATCGTTACGTGTTCACATGAATCGATATCCATACCATCGGTATTTGGAGCATCCTTGGGATTGACTATCGACAATTCCTTGAAGGTGATGTTCTTGCTATACAAAGGATGAAGCGTCCAGAATGGACTGTTTTCCAGTGAGATGCCTTCCATGGTAACCTTGTCTGAGTTATGGATCTGCACCAAAGGAGGTCGAAGGAATTGGGACTGTCGACCCCCACCTCCACCACTCTGTGTCTGATACCCAGGATTGAGAAGCGCGAGCTGCTTCTCCTGCTTCGTGACAGGTTCGGTCTGGAATTCTCTTTTATAGGCGGAAGTAGTCCACCACTTCTGCCCGTTTCCATCGATTACTCCTGAGCCGGAAATACGAATGTTTTCAGAGTCGACAATATAGAAACAAGGATGCATGCAGTAACAATTCACCCCTTCCCAACGAGAGAATACCGGTTCGTAGAGTTCTTCATCATCTGAAAAGACGATGCGGGAACCTGCTTCCAAGACAATCTCCACATTCTTTGCCCGTAGCGTAAGGGGCCCTGTTTTCCAAACCCCTTTTCCTATGGCAAGCGAATCACCCTCTTTGAGTTCTCCAAACGCTTGCGCAAAACTGGCGCTGTTATCAAAGCTGCCATCACCAATACCACCGAAATCCGTAAGAAGATAGTGTTTCACAAAGACCTCCACCGCTCTTTTCTTTACAATCAGGCCTTTAGCCTCTACAATCTGCTCTATGAAACAGATTGGTCTTAGAGCCCACGACTTGGGCAAATTCTCCAGTATCTCAGCTCTAGCTTCTGAGGTTGCCAAGTTTGGATCGGATCTTCCTATCCAACTCGCCCTCAAGAAAGTCATTCACAATGCCCCTGACGCCAGTGAGTATACCGAAGCATACATCTCCTCAGTATGTGAGGATCTATCTAGCAAACACGTACACGTTGGCGTCTTTGGTTGTTACATCAACCCAGTACATCCTGATGAATCGATCCGAACTATGCAACTCACTCAGTTTGAACAACACCTAAAATATGCCCGCTTGCTCAACTGTCCACTCGTCGGTACCGAAACGGGGTCTCTACAACCCAACTGTTCTTACCATCCAGATACCGCCAGCAAGAAAGTCTTGGATACCTTTTATCGCTCCTTGGAGCGACTTCTAGAAGCAGCTGTGAAATATGACGCCATTGTTGGTATCGAAGCTGTCAGCAAGCAACACACCATCAGCACCATCTCCAGAATGGCCGCTGTGGTTGAAAAATTCAATACCCCCCACTTGAAAGTCATTTATGACCCAACCAACTTGGTAAGCTGGACGGGGATTAGTGAAGCAGATGGTTCTGTGCGTGGAGTTCCTTCTTTTGAAGCCCAGAAGGCTTTTTTTGGTGAAGCCCTTGATGCATTTGGAAGCCATATTGCAGCTGTTCATGTCAAGGACTACAAACTTGACGAACAAGGCTTCAAGATCGGAGACATCCCCGTTGGAACAGGGGTCCTCGACTGGAAATACCTATTCGAAGAGTTGTCGAACAGAAACATTGAAGTGCCTGCCCTTCTTGAAAACCTTGATCCAAACACACTTTCAGAAACCCTACAAATGCTACATACCTTCTAGAAGAGGAACGGCTGATCGAAGGAGACCGGTCGTTTGTTGTCTGAAAGCACTTTCTCGAGATAGGTCTTGTCAAGCTGGAGTTCTGCAACCAATCTGAGCAACAGCTCTTCAGGAACAAGGTTTTGTTCGCAGAAAAGAAAAACCAATGCCTTTTCTGCAATGTTTTCAGGTTTCAAAGCATTGAAATAAATCTCTTCGTCTTTTTTATTTGCATACCGTTCACAGATGTTTTTATACAACATCGAACGTTTCATATCATGTTTGAGGGCATATAACTCCTGCCGTAAATCCTTCTCATCCCCGCGAGCCGCCATTTCTCCAAGCGGCTTCAGATGGAAAAACGTGTACTCTTTTCCTGGAAGATAATGATGTTCGTCACACCGAGCTGCATAGTTCGGCTCCAGTCCACTGGTCTTATGGGCATCACCACCGACTATGATGAGAGGATCAAAATAGAGGGAAGGACACTCCTGTCCCCCTACCTGATAATATCGGTAGGTATAAAATGCATCCTTCATACAATCCGGGTGTTCACAATACGCAGTAAGGGGAATCACATCGGTGGCGATGTCGAGCATCAAACGTGCCGTTGAGTTGAACAGATCCCGCCTGAAATTAAGAATCAATGTAGGAAATATGAACATGACCCCACGTTCGTAACTATGGTTACGGACCACATACGCAAGTCGTTCATCAAAAAAAGAGGCTTCGTCAATGATGAAGGTCCCAACTGTAGGATGATCATTGAGTACACGCTCCAAGCCAAATGAGTCTCGAATTCTGGCAATGTTCTCACCGCAACTTACATATCCACTACGATAGCAGAGAGCATCTTCAGGATAGTTGGAAAACCGTGCACCATCGATTTCCGAACGGACAAAAAATACTTTTCTCCGATCGACATCACCACTACTGGTCAAAGCGCGGACTTTTTCGCCTTTTCTTTGGGCAATTGCCGCATCTCGCCAAACCCTTGCAGCAAACTCAGTCTTGCCTGATCCCATGGGGCCAATAAGCAGGACCCTTCGACCAGGCAAGGTGAAATCAAAATGCGAAAAGGTATCATGAACATCAATCGTCGGAAACCCAAGGCTTTTGAGGAAATCAGTTCCCTCAGCTTTCTGCTCAATGCGCGACATTCTGCCCCTCTACGATGGCAATTCCACTGGAAGCACCGATTCTGGTTGCGCCAGCTTCTATCAACGCAACAGCTTCTGCATAATTGTGGACACCACCGGAAGCCTTGACGCCTAATTCAGGTCCAACGGTCTTGCGCATGAGTTGAATATCTTGGACAGTAGCTCCACCAGTGGAGAACCCCGTGGAGGTCTTTACAAAATCAGCTCCGGCAACTTTTGCCAAACGGCAGGCTCGTACTTTCTCTTCATCAGTAAGGAGACAGGTTTCAATGATGACTTTGAGAAGTTTTTTCCCACATGCCGCTTTTACAGCTGCAATGTCATCTTGTACCAAATCATCATCGTGGTTCTTCAACCAACCGATATTTATCACCATATCCACTTCATCGGCACCATCGGTAACGGCTTTTTTTGCTTCAAACGCTTTGCTTTCTGTCGCCATGGCGCCAAGAGGGAAACCAACAACCGTACATACACGTACATCGCTCTTTGATAAAAGCTTGGCACAGTAAGGAACCCAGCAACTGTTTACACATACAGAAGCAAAGTGCCATTGATCGGCCTCTTTGCAAATCTTCTCAATCTTCTCTCTAGTAGCATTCGCTGCAAGAACTGTGTGGTCGATGTATTTAGCGACATCATCAATTTCCATAGCAACCTCCAATACTTACGGTACATGCCTAGCTTACCGTAAAAAGCCTTTGCTATCAACGATAATATACAAAGCCAGTCATGAACTAAAGCTTGACGAATAGTTCAGAGCGCTATACCTTAAACGGTATGATTTTGAAAACAATTGAGCAGTATTATACTTGGGCACTCATTGCCATCCTTTTGGTGAATTTCACACAAAGAAAAATTCCTCATACCGAAAAAAAACGATTTGCAACCATCTACTTGGCAGCCATTCTCCTTGTATTTGAGGTAGGTATCGTTACGATTCTCTCTCGAGAACTCAACCACAACCTTGCTTGGCTTGTCCTGGCACTTTGTGTCGGTTTGTTCTACCTCTTCAGAAAGAAAGCGCTCCCCTTCAGGTTTCATTGTGTCAGTTGTCATGCAAAACTTGACTTCAACCACATCATAGGACACGATGACAACCTCTGCCAAAAGTGTTATGACGAGGCACATCCTGAAGAAGCTGCTGCAGAAGCTGAGAAAAACAAGAAACCTGCAACGGTGGAAGCAGAACAGGAAGCCTTCGTTGTTCCTGATACGGTAGATGAAATTGATTGGGACCTTTGGGATCCCAAGGAAGTTTGTGTCATCACCTATCTCTTCGATGGGGACAACGTTTTGCTCATTGACAAGAAAACAGGATTGGGAACAGGACTGGTGAATGCTCCGGGAGGTCACATAGAACTCGCTGAGACAGCTCAAGAAGCTGCCATACGAGAGTTCAAGGAAGAGACTGAACTGGATATCACTGATCCTGTCCTCGTTGGAAGACTCAACTTCCAATTCAAGGATGGACTTTCAGAACGCGGGTATGTTTTCTTTGCCCATTCGTATAGTGGCACTCCCAAGGAAACTGAAGAGGCTCGACCTTTCTGGTGTCCTGTTTCCGAGATGCCCTATGACAAGATGTGGGAAGACGACCAATATTGGTTGCCTCTTGCTCTGGAAGGCAAGAAATTTGAAGGCAGCTTCATTTTTGATGACCAAAAAATGCTCGATAAACTTGTCACTGTAGAGGAAGATGAAAACGAGTGAGTTAGGACTCGGCTGTTGGCAGTTCGGGGGTTCTTTCGGGTTCTGGGAAAACCAGGCCCGTTGTGACTCCCTAAGCGTTCTCCACTGGGCACTACGCAATGGTATCAGACACTTTGACACCGCTTCTTCGTATGGAAACGGGCAAAGTGAGCAGATAACAGGGCAACAAGTGAAAAGGTTTTCTGCATCCATTGAGAGAAAGGAACTCATCCTTTCAACAAAAATCATGCCTAAAAGCCCTTCACTGGTAGAGAAAGATCTGAAAAAGAGCCTTGCAAGGCTCTGTACCGACTACCTCGACATACTCTATCTCCACTGGCCTAGCAGTGCGATTGACATGCATCGCATCCTCGATGCAATGGAAGCACTGCGCCAGAAGGGGTTGATAAGAAATCTGGGAGTATGTAATTTCCCACTCCATCTTCTTTCTTCTTTGGAAAACCATCCTATTGATTACCTTCAGATTCCTTGTTCCCTCCTATGGATGAGAGAAGCTGAGGAACGGAAACAATTTTGTGAACAACAATCCATCAAACTTGTTGGGTACAGCCCCTTGGGGGTAGGCTTGTTGAATGGACAACACCTCCAAGCTCCTCAAGATTTGAGAAAAAACTTCTATGTTTACAATAAAATGTCATATCCACTTTTTTTTGAACTCCATGCTACACTGGAAAGGATGAGTAAGGAAAAACAAGTTTCAATTGCAACCATTGCACTGGCATGGGCGATGCATCAGGGTTTTGACTGTCTGCTGATTGGAGCAAGAAACAAAACCCAGTTACAAGAAAATGTTTCATCATCCTCTCTCCTTCTCAGTGAAGAGGAACTCAGCGAGCTGTCCTTTTACGCAAAAGAGCTATCTACTTCAGCACCAGCAGACCAAGACAATCTGTTTGGTCACAGGTGGTAGCATGAAAATACCGTTACACCCAGCACACTATGAACTTGAAGTTAAGAAATCTCGCTTCATCGCATTGGCTCTTCCCTGTACCTCCCTTGCAGAAGTAAAGGATTTGGTTACTCGCACCAGGGCTGATCACCCAGGAGCGAATCATGTCGTACATGCTTCGGTAATAGGTGATCATGGTGATGAATTCAGTTGTAGCGATGATCATGAACCCAAAAACACCGCAGGCCGGCCTGCTCTGGAAGTTTTGAAAGGAAGTGGTGTCACCAATGTTGCAATCCTCATCATCCGTTATTTTGGAGGAACGCTTTTAGGCACGGGTGGTTTGGTAAAAGCCTACGGCGAAAGTGCAAAAAAAGTTCTGGAAATCCTGGAAACTGAAGAACTGGTTATGAAGTGTAATTTTGTCATAACAACATCTTATAGTTGCTATGAACCTATGAAAAAGAGTCTGATTGAAGCTAATGCGGCTATCATTGATGAACAATTTGCAACAGAAGTCCTTATTAAGGGAACCGTCGCAATTCAGGAAAAAGAGCATCTTTCCAAGGTAATCACTGAAATTTCAAATGGACGTGACACCATCCAATTCAGCGAATAGAAAGTTTACTGAAGACCAAATCAGGTCCTTCATCTTGGTCTTGTTTGACGATGGGTTCCGACTCATCATACAGTGCCTCTGCATCAAATAATTCCACCAACCGAATTGCAATGGACAGTGCCTGTTCAATTGCCTTGGGTTCGATGCTGGATACCAAATCGTCAGGGGTATGATACACAGCGGGTCGGGAACGATCATCCCAGACTATTCCTGTCAGCGTGCTTGCTTCGACACCGCTGCGATACGCTTCTGCTGCGTCGGTCCCTCCGGCAAATAAAGGGAGAGCCTCACTTGTTGCTTTATATCCCATATCGCGAGCTATTTTTACGCATCTACGCGCCAGGTTGGAGGATAGAGGCTGAAACCCATTCACATCCCGTTCCAAAAAGGTAAGTTCATCAGCATAGTAAGGAGAATCGAAATTCAACATGATGGGATCTTCCAATAAAGAGACGTTTTTTTGAAACCATGCACGGGAACCTCGTAGTCCGACTTCTTCCCCATCAAATGAACAAAAGATCAGCCTGGTGTGTTCCAAAGGTTTTCCACATTTGCGTTTCCAATCAAAAAATCGTGACAGCTGTACACACATGCAACTCGAAACCAAATTATCACCAGCACCCGGAGATCCTTTATCAGAGACGAAATGCAGAAGCGGCAACAACAAGGGGATTCCCAGAGTGAGCAATACATTGAGAATGATGTTGGCGAGAGGAGGAAAATTGAATGAAAAAAGTCGTCCAGATAAAAGTTCCACTAAAAACTGAACCACTGAAGAAAAACCAAGCAAGATGAACAATATAATGGGAAGCAACACTTTCTTGGCATACTCCTCTCGATCAAGCTTGTTGTACTGGTACAAACGGGCACTATCATGATGTCCACTGAAGATTATCGTATGCCTTACTTCTTCTTTTGGTTCAATGACCCCATGGACATTGGCTCCAAGAGTGCTTGGAGTATACTTTTCGCATACAGGCTTGAAAAAGAAAAACTCTCTTGCCACATAGATACAAAACCCTCCATAGAGCATGAGAGCAAGAATAGGAAGGCCAAACCATGAAAAGAGAAGAACCACAGGATACACGATTACCATAAGTTTCAGCCAAAGTGTGTATGCTTCACTGTGCATGGAAAATTCCGTATATTCGGTCGTATCACAAAACTCCTTGAGTTCAGTCTCCAGATCCAATGCCGTTTTTCTGCTTGCTTCAGTACCTGCAATCCTAGGTCCATACGTTGTTATGAGTTTGTCTGTCAAGGAAAGTGCAAGAGAAGCCAGTTTTCCTGCTTTAAGGGTATCAATCTTTTGTTTTTTCGGCGCAACTTCCTCAGTAACCAAAGAAGGAGGGCTTACTTTCTTCCTGAATAGAGTAAACTTCATTGTTGCTACATGATGACGAGCTGAGATTATCCTGTCAAGAAATACTCTATCCAAATAAGATTACAAGAGAAATGAGCAAAATGTGTGTAGACTGTACAGGATATGATCCTTAGGTTAAAGAAGAGCCTCCTTTCATACAGATATTGCGACAAAGTCTCTTCCTCTTGCTTGAGACATTATCACTTCCCAATGAGGGGGAAATACTCTTTCGTGAGAAAGGTTACTTGACAAAGATTGACCCGATAACTATAGTAGAAACCCGATTGGTAGCGAAGCAATTTGGAATACATGGCTTCTTGTCCCGTCTTTTTTTAACTGGAGAGATGTCCGAGCGGTCGAAGGAGGCAGTCTTGAAAACTGTTGAGGCGCAAGTCTCCGAGGGTTCGAATCCCCCTCTCTCCGTTGTTTCATCTGCTTTGTTATAGTATATGTTTGTTACTCTGGAGAGGTGCGAGAGCGGTCGAATCGGGCTCCCTGCTAAGGAGTTGACCTGGTAACGGGTCCGGGGGTTCGAATCCCCCCTTCTCCGATTTGTTTTTTTACATGTTTGAGACCATAGCTCAGCTGGATAGAGCATCAGTTTGCGGAACTGAGGGTCGAAGGTTCGAATCCTTTTGGTCTCATAATTTTACGGTCATATCACCTGGAGAGATGTCCGAGTGGTCGAAGGAGACGGACTCGAAATCCGTTGTACCGTCTGACGGTACCGAGGGTTCGAATCCCTCTCTCTCCGATAGCTTGGATTATTTTTTGGTTTATTACTGTTAGGAATTCGTTCTTTGGAGAGGTGTCCGAGTGGTCGATGGTGCACGCTTGGAAGGCGTGTGTGCTGAAAGGCACCGGGGGTTCGAATCCCCCCCTCTCCGTTAATTTCCCAGTCAACAGATTCTGTGCTATACATATTTGCCCAACCCCGTCAGGACCGGAAGGTAGCAGCGGTAAGTGAATCATGTATGAGACACAGGCGATTTGTTGGCTGGGTTTTTTTATTCGCCTAATCGTTTCTTTCTTTTACTGGCATACATATTGCGATCAGCATTCACAATCAGTCGGTTCAAACTTACACTTTCCAAAATATCCGAAGACTCCATACCCGTCGTTACAGAAAGAGGATAGGGAAGCAATTCAGACAAAGAAGCTTTTCTGATGCTCTGTTCAAATCTATCAGACAACAAGGAAACGTATCCTACAGGAGCATCCAAAGCCAATACCACAAATTCATCACCACCCCAACGGGCTATGATGTCCGTGGTTCGGAAACAATGGCGAAGGGTACTTGCTACCAATTTCAGCACCTTGTCACCTTCTTCATGTCCAAATGTATCATTTATGTATTTAAAATCATCAATATCCATACTGAGAAGGATGGTGGGAGTCTGCAACCGAAGAGAGTGCTTGAGCTCCTGTTCTGCCATAAGCTTGAAGCCTCTCCTGTTATAGAGATTGGTCAGATCATCGGTTATTGCAAGGTTCTGTAGATTTTCCTGTAGTTGCTTGAATTCAGAAATATCTCGTACGACACCATAAGAACCTGATTTATTTGGACCAATTGTCCTTCTATCAGTAGGACGAACCTCAGCCCAAGTACAGAACCCATCACGACGAAGGACTTTCACTTCTATCCGATCAGGAACCAACTCAGGCGAAATTTCATGTGCATAGATTTTCTTGATGAATTCCCTATATTCCAAAGCAATAAATGAAAAAATTGATTTGCCGAGAATTTCTGCTGGCCGCTCAAAGCCAAGCAATGTTACCAACCCTTGGTTGGCATATATTACGATTCCTTTGGAATCAGTAAAATAGATACCATCCGCCAGATGTGATACCATATCCTTGAAATCAATTGGTTCATTGTCCAAAAAACATTCAACCATCAAGACAAACCTCCCCCTCTCGACTATTCAAAAAGACTTCTACAATCCTGTCTGAGAATAATCAATAATTTTTACATGGATGCACGCAGGGTTCATTTGAAGCAAGATTCTATCCTAGTGTATAATAGCCCAAGAATGATTCCAATTCAATGGAAAACAACAATATATGTCATAGGTATAATTAACGATGAACCAATCAATTACCCTAATCTTAACCTATCAAACATAAAAACTTTTCACGTTATTTTTCCCTACATATTACTTATGTAGGCTATAACAACCTTGTTCATTCTTGGGTTTTGACTGTGTACCCGTTCACTACAATTTATGGTATACTACGTAGGTATATTTCCAAGGGAGCTCCAATGGCATATGAAGTAACGGCTACCAGAAAACGACCACAGTTGTTTGACAATCTTGTGGGCCAAGAATTTGTGGTATCAACAATCAAGAATGCAATAGAACAGGGAAGAATCGCCCATGCATATCTTTTCAGCGGTCCTCGCGGAGTAGGGAAGACCTCTTCTGCCCGTATCCTTGCAAGAGCCTTGAATTGTGAACAAGGACCTACTCCTGTACCCTGCGGAGTATGTTCCAACTGTAAGGAAATCACCCGTGGCAACAGCGTTGACGTCATTGAAATTGATGGTGCCAGCAATACAAGTGTCAATGACATTCGACAAATCAAAGACGAAGTGCTTTTCCCTCCACAAACCAGCCATTATAAAATTTACATCATTGACGAAGTGCATATGCTTTCGACCAGCGCATTCAATGCGTTGCTCAAAACCATCGAAGAACCACCCGCCTACATCATTTTCATATTTGCAACTACAGAACCCCAAAAAGTACCCGCTACCATCCGTTCCCGCTGTCAGCAGTTCCATTTCCAACTCATTGACCTACAGACCATCAAACAATGCCTGCAGGACGCTGCCAGCGAGCTTCATGTTGAAGCCGATGATGATGCCTTGTTCTGGATTGCAAAAGAGTCCACAGGTTCAATGCGTGACGCATACACCCTATTTGATCAGGTAGTGTCGTTCTCCAATGGACATATCACCCTAGAAGAGATCAGCGCTAAGTTGGGCCTGGTGGGAATAGATCAAGTAACAAAAGTAATTGAAAAACTTTTATCAGGAGAGGTTGCCTCTGCTTTGCTTTCCGTCCAAGAACTTCTGCAGAACGGTATTTCCATCGAGCAGTGCATCAAGGATTTCACGCAATTTTTCCGAAGCCTGCTTCTTATGAAATCAGGGGTCACCGAAGAATCCATCCTGGGTATCCAAAGCGACAGGATTCCCTTGGGTGTAAGAAGTGCATATAGCCAAGAGCAACTCGAAGCTGCCCTTGAACTGTTCCTCAAACTCTATAGGGATATTCGCTATTCACTCAATCCACGCTTTGAACTCGAGCTTGCCATCAGTAGATTGGGATCGCTTCCCCATCTTGCTTCACCCACTACATTGGTGAAAAAAATAGCAGAGATGAGAGATGAGATACTCCAAGGGAAAGTCACCGTAGCGGCCAAACCGCAACCTGCACCGATCCAGGCTCAACAAGAAATTCAAGAAGTGCAACCCAAAAAAACCGTGGCTACCAAAGAAGTTGTCACCCAAGTGAACGTTGAAGCACCTCCTTTGGTGCAACAAAAAACCATTCGACCCTTCGCAAAAGACGATATCCCTGCTTTGGTGAGCAAACTTTCAAACACCCCTCTACTCTCTCAAGTAGCTCAATCCATAAGCAAGGTTGAACAACAAAACGATGGCCTGGTTCTCACCTTCACTACTGATTTCTGCAAGGAAAAAGCTCAAGAGAACCTTGAAAAATTCCGTTCTCTCATTCAGGATATTTCTGGATACACAGGAAAACTTTCTTTTTGTTGTGCAGAAACAGAAACGGCAAATAAAAAAATTGAGACAGACCCTGTCATCAATAAGATCGCCTCAGTATTTCGAGGTGAAATTCTCTAATTACATCAAACACAGACTCAGGAGAAGAATATGGATATGAATCCGTTTGAACTAATGAAAAACATGAAAGGCATCCAAGAAAATGTCCAGAAAATGCAAGCCAATTTACCCTACATCCTTGCTACAGGAAGTGCAGGTGCCGGGATGGTTGAAGTCACCATCAACGGTAAGTTCGTCATCACCGAAGTGAAAATCTCACCTGAAATCGTCGATCCTTCAGACATCTCAACGCTTCAAGTTCTGGTTGCCTCGGCTTTCAATGATGCCTCGAACAAAATCCAGGAAAAGATTAAAAGCGAAAGCCTTAAATATGCTGGAGCATTCGGCTCCATGATGCCGCAGGTCTGATTATGACAGCACTGGAAAACCTGGTACAAACCTTAGCAAGACTCCCGGGAATAGGACCTAAAAGTGCGTCCAGAATTGCCTATCATCTCATCAAGACAGATCCAGCATACAACCACCTGCTTGGTGAAACCATCGCGACCATCCAGGACCTCATTTTCCCCTGTTCGGTTTGTGGGAACTTCACTGAGGAGGACCCTTGCCCCCTTTGCACTGATCCTTCTCGAGACCAAAGCCTTTTGTGCGTTGTAGAGCAGCCTCAGGATATCGTCACCCTACAGTCAAGCGGGGCTTTCAATGGACTCTATCATGTGTTGGGAGGAGCAATCAGTCCCTTAGATGGCATCGGTCCTGAAAACCTCACCTTCAACAAGATGCTGAAAAGAATTGAGGAAGGATCCTTCAAGGAAATCATCATTGCAACCAACCCTACCGAAGAGGGAGATACCACCGCTCTCTATATCAGACATATCCTTAAAGCAAGAACCGAGCTGGTGATCACCCGCTTGGCAAGTGGACTTCCGATTGGAGGAGACTTAGAGTATGCCGACCGCATTACGTTGGCGAGATCAATGAAAGGAAGAGTCCAATTCTAAAATTGATAAAGGAGCCTTTCGGCTCCTTGTTTTATCTATTTGATTCCACGTTCTCTCTTGATCTCATCATAAGCTTGTTGGATTTCCCTGAACTTCGCGGTGGCATGGGCAAGGAATTCATCACCCATCCCCTTGGCAGCCAGTGTATCAGGATGAAACTCAATACTCAACTTCCTATAGGCACGCTTGACTTCATCGTCTGAAGCATTTCTATTCAGATTAAGAACAGCATAGGATCGTTCGCTTGAAGATGCACACCCCCCATACTTCCTGCAAAGTGCATCTATGAAAGAATCGGGAATCCTGAAGATGGTTGCTCCACGACGAATCATTGCCTCTTCGACTTTGTTCACATGCCCATCTGCAGCGGCAACCCGATAGAAAATATCAATCATCATCTGAAGAATATTTGGAGCATGGGCAAAATTCTGATAAAACTGAGAAGCAAACTGCTCAAAGGTTCCCCCACCATTCAAGGCAGTATCAAACACCTTCATGGCCGCTTCTTCTTCTTGGTATCCAAGGCGTAAATCTCTTCGGATGAACTCCAACACCTTCTGCCGCTCACTGGAGCTGACATTACCATCAACAGAAGCAAGACGGGCAAGCATAGAAAAAGCCCCGACGAAAAACATCATCTGGGACTGATCTTGTGCAGTATAGTACGTACCAGATGTTGAACCCTGTTGGGCATAAGGATTCGTACCAGCAGTACCTGCTTTATCAAACATATGCCCGAAGGCAATACCAGCAATCATTCCCAACGGTCCACCAAACATGAACCCAAGGGTACCTCCGAACATTTTACCAAGCCATGCCATATGCGTTTACAGTTTATCTATCAACATCGAACATTTACCGGACGGAATAGGCAGAGTTTTCTTCTTATTCTCTCCAAGGATCTCAATGGTGAAATAGTAGAGTTTTTCAGACTCAAGGCGAATTTCCCAGCCCCGTTCAGTCTTGTTGCTGAGAATGGTGATCATGTTTCGTTTCAAGGAGAGGTTTTCAATTCCCATCGCCTCAAGGGAAGGCATCACCCAATTGACCGTCTTTCTCGGCAAAGAGATTTCCAACCCTATGATGTTTTCAATCATCAAGGTGATGGTAACCAACCCAGCATACGGCATGAGTCGCCTGCGAGGAAAGTTTGCCATCTCAGTGGTGGATGAATATCCTTCTTTGTTGGGAAGATACGCTTCCCAGACATCCCCAATGGTATCAGCATCAGGATGCAAGGTATCCAGCAGATAATACATATGCCTGATTGCACATTCACGGGCAAAGATAAACTGTTGGTACTTCTCAAGGGCTTTGATGACAATGAAGGTATTTACAGATAAAACACCACCACAAAAGCCATTGCCACTCTCAGAGAAATAAGGAGAAGAAACAGGAACTCCGGGGAACGGATTATCAGTGCCAAACTCCTGATCGTTGTGAAGATCCTCAATCATGTACGCTGCACGTTCATCATTGGGGATTTCAGCAAGCATGGTCCAATAGGCACCGATGAATTTATTGGTGATACGGTTTCCCTTGATATCCAAATCATAATAGAAATTGGTCTCAGGATCCCACATCATGGAGTTGATTCTGGTTTTCAGAGAGAAGTAAATCCTCTTGTATCTGAAGCTCAGTTCCTTATCATTAAGGATATCTCCAATGGAAGACATATAGAGAGCATTTACTGCTAGCTGGGCATTGAAATCAAGTGGGTAATATACATGATCACGAGGAATATTTCCCGTCTGGCATGCAGACACAGGAACCGAATAGAGACCGTTGGATTTCTGGAAGGTCGCTTGAATCCAGGAAAAATACTTTTCCAAAATAGGAACGATTTCCTTAAGTCTCTTTTTATTTCCTACCTTATGGTAAAATCCGTATTCAACGTACGCAAACAAAGGAGGGAAAATGCCCTCAGGATTGGAAGCCGTAAAAACGGGAGATCCATCCTCCAGGGAATATTCACCTCGAATTGCTCCGTTTGCTTCTTGCTTCTGATAAAAGTAATCGAGCAACGGGAACGGTGAGTTGTTCTGGTTGCTGTAGACAAGAAACAGAGCGGAAAAACAGGACAAGTACTGATTGAATGTGGTCTGGTCGGGATAGGAAAGATAGGAACCTTGAAACCCGTTAGCTTCAGTCCCTTGCTTCCAAAGTTCGTCAATCCATACCCAAGACCTGTCATACATATCGACAAAATCCTGATCATAAAAATGTACGAACGGCACCAAATCCTTTATCAAATGGGGACTCCTTACTATACAGGTCAAAACTGGTAAAACTACATAAGACGCGCATTTTTTAGAATATACTCTCTTTTCGGAGAAGTCAACCGGATTTACCACAACTAACAGAAAGCAGTTAATTTTAGAAACAAGCAACTCTGTAATTGAAATAAATTTCTAATCATTTATATAATAGCTAATTGACACCCAAAAGAAAAGAGCATTATTTTGACAAAAACGGTACTTTACTAAAGAAACTGCTTTTTCTACAACCTCTAGACACAGTTTTCACAAATTACACAAAAACAGAAAGAATCCGGGGTAATAATTCAGTTTTGAATTCCATGCAACCCTTTGATATCTCCTCTCCATCAACATGTACAGGCATAGGGTTGTTTTTCGATACCAAGGTAATGGATTTTGCACGCACCACAGAGAAAATTGGAAGGTTGACTTGGGTCCCCTTGAAGAACCTAAGGGCCACAGGAACCAGACGGGAACTCTTTACCGGACGGTTTGCAAACACCACATCAAAAAAACCATCATCGAAAATTGCATCAGGTCCCATAATGAAGGCTGACCCCATTCTTCTTCCATTGCAGATGCTCAACTGCTGGGTATCCAACACAGTTTCCTTGCCATCCAAGGTCAAATGTACATGATAGGGCTGTGGATAATGCATCAGGATCCTTATCAGGGCAAGCACATAACTGAGCGTCCCTGAAACATGCTTGAAATCACTGGCGATGAAATTCACCAACGGCTCAAAGCCCACTCCTTCACCATTGACGAAATATCTTCCCAGTGGATACTTTCCACCATAAGTCAATCCAGCATCAATTTTCCTGACGTTGCCTTTCATGATGATCATACAAGCTTTTTCAACATCCCTTGGAATCCCCATTCCCCAGGCAAAATCATTGCCCCGACCTATAGGGACAACTCCCATCCGAGGTACTTCCATTCCCTTTTCAGCAACTGCTCGGAGAATTCCATCTGAAACTTCGTTTACCGTGCCATCTCCACCTGCAGCTATGATGGTTTTCTTCCCGTCAAGTGTTGCCTGATAAGCCAATTCAGAAGCACCTTTTTCCTTTTGAGTCAGAAAGATGGTAGGCTCAAAACCACCGCGCTTGAATATGTCCGCTATCTTTTGTTGACACTTGTCGGCTTTCCCTTTTGCGGCATGGGGGTTGAAAAGCACAATCAACTCTTTTTCTGACATATCCAGCTCCTTTGTAGTAAGAAAAGTATCCTATTTACACCCGGTAAGCAATAGCCTATCATGGCGTTGTGAACACACAAAAACCAAGAAATGCATTTCTTCCAACGACCCAAAACGATCTGAAAAACAGGGCTTGGGACCAAATCGATATAGCCTTCATTTCGGCCGACGCATATGTCGACCATCCTTCCTTCGGCACAGCGTTACTTGCCCGATTACTTGAAAGTAAAGGATATCGCGTAGGTATTATTGCACAACCTAGCTGGGATTCAACCAAAGATTTTCTAAAAATGGGAAAACCTCGTCTTGCCTGCATGATCAGCGGAGGAAATATCGACAGTATGGTCTCCCATTATACTGCAAACGCAAAACCTCGCAGTGAAGACGAGTACAGCCCGGGAGGGAAAGCAGGTTTTCGCCCTGACAGGGCAACCCTCAGCTATGTTTCCAGAGCAAGACAAGCATATGGAAAAGAAATCCCCATCATCATAGGCGGGTTGGAATCTTCCCTGCGTAGAATGAGTCATTATGACTACTGGACCGATCGAGTACGCAAGCCCATCATCCTTGATGCCAAGGCTGATCTTTTGGTGTATGGGATGGGAGAATTGCAGACACTTGAAATCGTTGAGCGCCTTGCACAAGGAGAATCCATCAAGGCCATGACTGGTATTAGAGGGACGGTATTTGCAACCTCCTCGAAAGGTCTTTCTGCATTAGACTCTACGTATAAAACCATCACACTGCCATCGTTTGAAGAAGTCAGTGATAGAAACCCTCAATCAAACACCCCTACTGAAGCTGGAAAGATGGCCTATGCAAAAGCATTCCAACTTCAATTGACTCA
>Ga0265294_10002466_pt1 | contig 24253 bp, 23 predicted proteins | sample MunlanPumphouse3_FD_192504 | JGI IMG/M metagenome (GOLD analysis project Ga0265294, IMG submission 192504) | Groundwater microbial communities from a municipal landfill in Southern Ontario, Canada - Pumphouse #3 | ecosystem: Environmental > Aquatic > Deep subsurface > Groundwater | place... | reverse complement strand
ATAAGCCCCGGATTTCAGCTCAAAAACAGCTGGACAAAATTATCTGGTATAGACGATGAATTAGGCGAGAAGCTTGATTTTGCTTTTTCCCAAGAGCTGGGCTATATAACGTCTTGCCCGACAAATGTCGGTACGGCGTTAAGAGCTTCATGTATGCTTCATTTACCCGGGTTGGTCTTAACTAAACGTATAACGAAAATACTTGAGTTTTTAGCCAAGATATCTTTTATAACACGCGGGCTTTTTGGTGAGGGCACACACGCGTTAGGCGATTTTTTCCAAATTTCAAATCAAGTAACATTGGGCGTAACTGAAAGTGAGGTTATAGATAATTTGGAAAGTATTGTACGCCAGATATACGCACAGGAGATACAGGCACGTAATATTTTAATGAAACGTGATAATATAAATGTCAGTGATAATGCTTGGCGTGCATTGGGCATTTTAAGATATTCCAGGCTTATAACGACAAAAGAAGCGTTAGGCTGTCTTTCGATGTTGTCTTTAGGGATAGATTTGGGTATAATTAAGGATGTCGATTTTCCTGGTTGTCAGGATATACGGCGGTTGGTTAATAATTTGTTCGTATTGATTCAGCCGGCCCATTTACAAAAAATCGAGGACAGAACACTTAAAGAAAATGAACGTGATTTTATACGGGCAGATTTATTAAGAAAAGCACTTAATTAGTCGTTAGTTGATAGTCTTTCCGCCTCAGCCTAAGGCCGATCCGCCTTAATAATAATTTATTTGTGGCGGAAAAGGCGGACCCGCTTCTATAAGATATGTTAAGGTTGCGGGTAGTCGATAGTTGGAATTGATGTTCCGCCACATTAACATATCGTATTTGGGCGGATTTGCTAAAGCGGAAAAAATAATTAACGAAAAACGAACAGCTGATAGCTAATATTAGGAGGAAAAGAGTATGTTTAACAGATTTACCGAACGTGCCAGAAAAGTACTGGTCATGGCAAAAGAAGAGGCGAAACGTTTTAATCATGATTATATCGGCACAGAACATGTGTTGTTAGGTCTTATCCGTGAAGGTGAAGGGGTCGCATGCGCAGTTTTGCAGAATCTGGGTGTTGAGATTGAACGCATAAAAATAGAAATAGAGAAATTAATCGTTCCCGGCAGTTCAACTGCGGTTTCAGGTGATATACCGTTTACACCGCGTGCTAAAAAAACACTTGAACTGTCAGCTGAAGAAGCGAGAATACTCGGGCATAATTATATAGGCACGGAACATATTCTTCTTGGCCTTATTAAAGAGGGTGAAGGTGTAGCTTCTCAGGTACTGTTTTCTTTCGGTGTGGATCTAAATAAATGTAAAGATGAGGTTATTGCTTTGCTTGGTGGAGCGCAATCTAATCAGCAGATGCCTTCAGCTAATCCTACGTCCAAAACACCGGCACTTGACTCCTTTGGCCGTGATTTGACTAAACTCGCGGCGAATGGTTCGTTAGATCCGGTGATTGGCAGGAAGCTGGAGATAGAACGTATTATACAGATACTATCGCGCCGTACAAAGAATAACCCTGTGTTGCTGGGTGAAGCGGGAGTAGGCAAAACGGCTATTATTGAAGGGCTGGCGCAGTGTATCATTAAAGCAGACGTCCCGGAGATTTTACGTGATAAACGTATAATAGTTTTAGATCTTGCGTTAATGATTGCCGGCACAAAATACCGCGGACAATTTGAAGAACGGATAAAAGCCGTTATGGACGAGATCAAACGTTCAAAAGACGTAATAATATTTGTTGATGAGCTGCACACATTGGTTGGTGCGGGTGCGGCGGAAGGTGCGATTGACGCGTCTAATATTTTAAAACCGGCATTATCGCGTGGAGAGATACAGTGTATAGGCGCAACGACTTTAGACGAATATAGGAAGTATATAGAAAAAGATTCTGCGCTCGAAAGACGCTTCCAGTCTATTTTTGTTGAGCCGAACAGTGTCGCCGAAACAACCGGTATATTAAAAGGCTTGCGTGATAAATATGAAGCGCATCATAGGGTCAAATATACAGAGGACGCGTTAGCTGCGGCAGCTAAGCTGTCTGACAGATATATTTCAGGACGGTTCTTGCCGGATAAAGCTATAGACATTATTGATGAAACCGGTGCGCGCGCGAGGTTGACAGTTTTAACTGCGCCGGCTGAGATAAAGGAGTTGGAAGAAAAACTTGCGGCATTAACATTAGAGAAAGAAGCATTGATCAAACAGCAGGATTTTGAAGCGGCGGCAAAACTTCGTGACGAAGAGCGCGATGTGCGTAACGAGCTTGACGCGTTAAGAAAAGACTGGGTTACCAAACGTGACAATATTGTTCCTGAAGTTACTGAAGAAGATATTGCGCGTGTTATAGCTCAAATGACAGGTGTACCGATATTCAAACTTGAGCAAAAAGATTCTGAGCGGTTGCTCAAAATAGAGGAAGAACTAGGTAAAAATGTTATTGGCCAGGAAGAGGCGATAAAATCTATCGCACGCGCGATACGCCGCGCGCGGGCAGGTATAAAAGAACCGCGCAGGCCTATTGGTTCATTTATATTTTTAGGGCCAACAGGTGTGGGTAAGACGTTATTGGCTCGCGCGTTAACAGAATTTATGTTTGGCAGTGACGAGTCGCTTATACAGCTTGACATGAGCGAATACATGGAAAAATTTAACATTTCAAGACTTATCGGTGCACCTCCGGGTTATGTAGGGTTTGATGAGGGCGGACAGTTGACAGAACGTGTACGCAGAAAGCCTTACGCGGTTGTATTACTCGATGAGCTGGAAAAGGCTCATCCCGATGTGTTTAATATTTTACTGCAGATATTGGAAGAAGGCCGTTTGACGGATTCTTACGGACGGCGAGTAGATTTCAGGAATGTTGTTCTTATTATGACATCTAATGTTGGCGCGAATCTCATAAAAAAACATGGCGCGTTAGGGTTTACGTCACAGGACGCCGAGATTAATTACGAAGATATAAAATCAAAATTATTAGAAGAAGTTAAAAGGAAGTTCAAGCCGGAGCTTCTCAACAGGTTAGATGAGACAATCGTATTTCAGCCTTTGAATAAAGAAGCGTTAGGTAAGATCATTGATGTCGAGATGGCCAATGTCAATAAACGTTTGGCTGATAAAAAACTGGAACTTATTCTGACGCCTGAAGCGAAAGAGTTTTTTATGGAAAAAGGGTTTGACCCGGTATTTGGCGCACGTCCGCTCAAACGTGTTATACAGCGTTTTCTGGAAGATCCGTTAGCTGAAGATCTCATTAAAGGAGAGTTTTCCGGTAAAGACATTAAGCCCGGCGAGACAATAAAAATAACGATTAAACGCAAAGGTGACGAATTGCGCTTTGCGTAGTTTTTCTGTTTTTTGTTTATTTTCCGCAGGGAGATAAGGCTGATATATGACAAATAATATCGCGCGAAACGTGAGGAAATATTTTTTTTATTTTTCTCGTTTTTCGTGTTGTCTTATGGGATTTATCTTCTGCATTTTCAATAGCGTATATTCTTCTACGGGTGTTATGCTTGACTTGCCCAACAGTGTCTTTGAGTTTAACAACCTGACGGTTAAGGATACGGTCATTAACGGACGTGTATCATATAATATTAGTCACAGTGAAGATAGACTTAATATCAGTTTTGAGACGGAAGATTTTTCCATAGGTGATAAGACTTTCGATTGGATAAAGGGACGTATTATCAAAGAGGGCGATATAGTGCGTGTCAGTTTTATTAAGAGCCCGTCATTTGAAATAAGCGGGTTAGTGGATATTAGCCATCGTAAGTACGATTTTGAAATATGGACACAATGGCAGGAACAGCGTGAAAATTCACGCGGGCAAGTGGATGTAAACGCTAAGTTGTGGGGTGATTTCGGCAGTGTTTTTGCCTCCGGCACACTTGAAGCGGTTAACGGGATATATTACGGTAATAGTTATTCGAAAATGATAATAAATTTTTTCGGTAATCCACCCGAACTTGTAATTACTGATTCGCGTGTTGAACTTAAAGACGGCAGTGTGTTTGAAATAGTAGGTAATATGGATATAAGCAGATTTAAAGGGCTGTTTCCGAATGCTAATTTTGTTGCTAAAAAATTGTTACTTGGTGATTGGGAGATGATGACAGAAAGCCATAGTAATTTCGGAATTCGTAAAACAGTTGATAACGCGTTTGATATTATGATTGATTCTTCAGAAAAAAATGAAGACCGTCAATCTGCAGGTACTGAGGTGCGTTATAAGCTTGAAGATAACGAATTTTTGCGGCTACGTATGGAAAAAAACGATACAATGCTTGGTTATGAATACAGAAGTGAATTCTGAGGTTAATTATGTATAATTGTAATGAGTGCGGATACAAATCGGTTAAGTGGATAGGTAAATGTCCTTTATGCGGTGCATGGGAAAGCTTTGTGGAAGATGACATAGTCGTTCAGAATAGAAAACCTCGAAAAGGTATGCTTTTCAAAAAAGATAATGTCGAGCCGCAATTAATAAAAGAGATCAAAAGCAATACTTTTGACCGTATCCCTTGCGGGATAGAAGGTGTTGACCGTGTTTTGGGAGGCGGGTTGGTTGAAGGAGAGATAATACTTGTCGGCGGCGAGCCGGGTGTAGGTAAATCTACCTTATTGCTTGAGGTTGCCGCTCAAATCTCGAAAAAATATAAAACTCTATATGTCAGCGCGGAGGAATCTCCGCAGCAGATAGCTTTACGTGTCAAGCGGCTTAACGCCGATTTTGAAAATTTATATGTTATAGGCGAAGATGATTTACTGGCTGTTTATGAGCATGTACGTAAAGGTAATTACAAATTTGTTATTATTGACTCTGTTCAGGTAGTTTATTGCCCCGAATGTGACGGCGCTAAAGGCAGTGTTTCACAAATTCGCGGCTGTGCAGACTTTTTGACACATATGGCCAAAACAGAAGGGATAGGCGTTTTTGTTGTAGGCCATGTAACGAAAGACGGTATAATAGCCGGTCCGAAACTGTTGGAACATATAGTTGATTGTGTGTTATATTTCGAAGGCGAGAAGATGTCGCATTACAGGATACTGCGTGCGACAAAAAACCGGTTCGGTCCTACAGGGGACATAGTCTTGTTCGATATGTTATCTGACGGGCTCAAAGAAATATCAAAAACATCGGATATCTTTTTACCGCACAAAGAAAAATCGGTTTCAGGCAGCAGCGTTGCGTGTATCATAGAGGGTATACGTCCGATGCTTGTCGAAGTGCAGGCGCTTGTCAGCCGTGCGAGTTTTGCCAATGTCCGGCGTAGAACAATAGGGTTTGATAATAATAGATTCTCACTTTTGACTGCTATAATAGAGAAGCGTTTGAAGTTGCCGTTGGTCGGTGAAGATATATTTTTGAATGTAGCCGGCGGCTTAAGGATAAACGATCCGGCAGCTGACTTGTCAGCGGTTGTAGCGGTTCTGTCTAGTTTTAAAGAACAAGATATCCCGCTTGATACGGCGTTTATCGCTGAAGTGGGACTTGCCGGTGAATTCCGTACAGTTAGTCATATGAACATGCGTCTTAAAACTGTTGAACAGTCAAATTTTTCTAAATGTTATATACCTAAAGCCAATAAGAAAGGCTTGAATAAAGGATTGGCTTGTGAAATCATATATTGTGATACGTTAGACGATTTTTATAATAAGTTTTTTATTTAATTTGTGTTTTTTTTTAATAAGGAGGAATTTTTATGTGGGGTTTGGTATTTTTACGTATTTTTTTTATTCTGGTTTGCGGGATAGCAGGCGCGGCACTTAAGAGTGTGCCTCAGTTTTATGGCATACTGGGCGGGTTGGCTATCGGCATAGTCGTTGTTTTGATTGAGGCTATGGCCCGTAAAGTTTCACTTAAAGGCCTGACAAGCGCCGTTTTCGGTATATGTTTAGGGCTACTATTGGCTAAACTTTTCGGGGAAGCGTTAAAGGTCTTTCATATGGACAAGATCATAGTTGATAATACTCAGTATATAGTTTCGGTTATATTCATTTATTTAGGACTTACGTTGGGTCTTAAAGGTGAAAGTGAGTTTAACGTTGTTATACCGTATGTTAAGTTTAAACGCCAGGAATTACGGGAGGAAGCTATAGTTGTTGATACAAGCAGTATAATAGACGGGCGTATATTAGATATTGTCAAGACAGGTTTTCTTGAGGCGCGTTTTCTTGTAGCGCGTTTTGTTCTTAATGAACTGCAGGCGTTAGCTGATTCAACGGATCATATGAAGAGACAAAAAGGTAAGCGCGGTATAGAGATGCTGCATTTACTAAAAAAAGAACCGAATATTGAAGTTGTGATCTTTGATGATGAAGTTACAGCCGTAAAGACAGTTGATGAAAAAATAATACATCTGGGTAAAGAACGTGACGCGAAGGTTTTAACAACAGATTATAATCTTAACAGAATAGCCCAGCTTCAGGGTGTTCAGGTATTAAATATAAACGATCTGGCTAACGCGCTCAAGCCTATATTTGTTGCTGGTGAACGGTTTTCGTTACGTTTGGTTAAAGAGGGTAAGGAACATAACCAGTCGATAGGTTATTTAGATGACGGCACGATGGTTGTAGTAGAAAACGCTAAATGGCTTATAGGTAAAACGGCAAATGTTGAAGTTAATTCCGTGTTACAAAGTCCAAGCGGCAGGATAGTATTCGCGAAATTGGTTAACTAAGCAATCTGAGATTCAATATATAATAGATTGCCCATCTAAGGCTATAGCAATGAAGGACTTCTGAGATATATGAAAATAGGAGCTGTAATAGTTGGCGCAGGTAAAGGTATACGTCTGGGTAATGTAGATAAAGCTGCGATAAGGCTTAACGGCCGATCGTTATTGTCTATATCATCTGATATTTTTTTGACTGTTAAAGCCATTTCATCTATTGTGGCCGTAGTCGGGCATGATAGAATAAATTGGGCAAAACGTGAACTTAGAGGCCGTAACGTTGTTGTTACTGAAGGCGGCAAACGAAGACGCGATTCTGTCTTAAATGGTATAAAGATGTTAGACAGCGATATAGATTATGTTATTATCCATGACGCTGCTCGTCCGTTTATTGACAGAAAACTTGTCGGCAGGATTTTAACTCAGCTAAAATCGGGAGAAAAGGCCGTTATTTGCGCGCGTAAAGTCTCCGATACTATAAAATCTGTTAAATCCGGGTATGTCGATAAAACTTTAGATCGTGATAGACTTATTGCTGTTCATACGCCTCAGGCTTTTGAACGTAGACTTCTAATCAAGGCTTATACTAAATTTACAAAAGAAGATTTTACCGATGACGCGCAGGCTATCGAACGATTAGGAACGAACGTAAAAATAGTTGACTCTTATGATAATAACTTTAAAATAACATACCCCGGAGATTTGCTCTGTGCGCGTGTATTAGCAAAAAAAAGGAGTATTTGACAGTGTCAGAGAGAGAATATTACAGCGGTTTGGGCTTTGATGTGCATAGCTTTGCTAATGAGCCTAAACCTCTTATTTTAGGCGGCGCGAAACTTTCAGATGATAACGGACTGCTGGCCGTATCTGACGGCGATGTTTTACTTCATGCTGTTTGTGATGCTATATGCGGGGCCTGCTGTTTGGGCGATATAGGAGATTATTTCCCGCCGGAAGATGACAGCTCAAAAGGTATAGACAGTAAGAATATCTTGGACTTTATCTTAAAGAAGATAGACGGGCATTTCCGTACGGTAAATATTGATGTTACACTGATAGCCGATCGGCCGAAACTTAAAGGTTATAAAGAGCAAATAAAGAATTCGTTAATTACACTGTTAGGGACAGAATCGGTAAACATAAAAATAAAATCTAAAGAACAACTGCCTATTTTAGGCGGTGCGGACGCGATAGCGTGTATCGCGGTTGCCGGAGTAGCAGGATGCTAAAAATACAGAATACATTAAGTAAAACTAAAGAAGAATTTAAATCTATAAACAATAATAGAATAAATATGTATACTTGCGGGGTTACGGTCTATGACCATTGTCATATAGGCCACGCACGGTCATTATATTTATTTGAAGTTATACGCAGATACCTCAAATTTTCCGGTTACAAAGTATCCTTTGTCCGTAATATTACTGACGTTGACGATAAGATAATAAATAAGGCAAAAGAACTGGCGGCCAAGGATGGACAACTGAACGACAGCCTTTCAAATGACCAACGGCGTAATGTAATAGAACAGGTGTTCGATGATGTACGAACAAAATATATTGATAGTTACTATAGCGATCTTAGGGCATTGAATATCCCGAGAGCTGATGTTGAGCCTAAAGCGACGGAAAATATAAAAGATATGCAGGATTATATAACTGCTCTTATCGAAAAAGGTTATGCCTATCCATCAAACGGCAATGTGTATTTTTCTGTCCGTAAATTTAAAGATTACGGCAAATTATCCGGCAAGAAAATCGATGATTTGCTGTCTTCTGTTCGAATAGACAACGATCCGGATAAAAAAGATCCGCTTGATTTTGCGTTATGGAAGGCATCTAAAGATGACGAACCTTTTTGGGAAAGCCCGTGGGGACGCGGCCGGCCGGGCTGGCATATAGAATGCTCCGTTATGAGCAGGAAATTTTTGGGCAGTGATACTTTAGATATCCATGGCGGTGGGCGTGACCTTGTATTTCCGCATCATGAAAACGAGATTGCTCAATCCGAAGCATTGACAGATACTAAATTTTCCGAGTATTGGATACATCACGGTTTGCTTACAATTGAAAAACAGAAAATGTCGAAATCGCTGGGTAATTTTCTCACGGTACGTGATGTCTTGGATAAAATACCGGCCGATATACTTAAAATGTTTTTTTTACGGGCGACCTATTCAAGTTCAATAGACTTTTCATGGGATATAATAGAGGAGGTCAAGAAAGCTTATGACAGGATAGTTACCTTACGGGCACGTTTATCTTCAGCTCTTGCAGGTAGAAACTTAGAATCTGCTGAACTTACAATTGACGGCGTATCTTTTGACGATATGTTCAGAACAGCTATGGACGATGATTTTAATATGCCTAAAGCGTTGGCTGTGCTTTTTGATCTGGTAAGTACGGCGAATGCTTTAATGGATAAAAATATGACAGATGATACTTTAAGCAAGATGTGCTATGCTCAAGGATTTATTAATCGCGTCGCAGATATATTTGTCCTGGATTTCAACCTTAATCAGTATAATAATATTACTGACGATGAGATAGAAGAATGTATTCTCAAACGTCTTGAATGCAAAAAAAACAAAGAATATGAAAAAGCGGATGCTATCCGTAAGACTTTATTGGAAAAAGGTGTTACACTTAATGATAATAAGGACGGTACGACATGGAAAAGAATGATATAAAAAAAAGCAGGTTTATAACAATCGAAGGACTGGAGGGCTGCGGTAAAAGCAGTGTGATAAACTATCTTAACTCTATGCTGCTTGACAGGGGTTATAGTGTTGAGGTCTTTCGTGAGCCCGGTTCAACATCCTTAGGCGAACGGATACGGCATCTGCTTCTTGACAAAACTAACACTGAGATGTCTTATCATACCGAACTATTGCTTTATTTAGCCGCTCGCACGCAGCTTATAGAGCAGGAGCTTAAAGCCGCGTTTAACGAGTTTGATATAGTTATTTGTGACAGATTTTTTGACTCTACAATAGCTTATCAGGGTTTTGGCTGTCAATTAGGCGCCTTGGCTGAAAAAGCCGCAGCTATGTTCAATCTGGGTGTTATCCCTGACTTAACACTTTTCCTTGATGTACCGGTAGTAAAAGGTCTGGCGCGTATAGATGAAAAAGACCGGATAGAATCACGTGAGATAAGTTTCCATGAACGTATACGTCAGGGCTATCTGCATATAGCCAAAAAAGATCATAAACGGGTTAAGGTTGTAGATGCCGATTGCACATTAGATGAACTTTATTTCAGAGTCAATATGGTAATAACAGAATTTTTAGAAGGACAGGGCCTAATACCATGAACGATTTAAATAATAAAATAATAAATTATTTTCGCTCTATATGTTCAACCGATAGATTGGCGCCGGCATATTTATTTATTGGTGAGAACGACAAATTAATATCGGATGTTTTCAAAACGATAGCATGTAAAGATTCCGAGATGTTTTGCGGTAAATGCTGGGATTGTTTGAAGATAAATGAGCTTAAACATCCCGATCTTCGGATAATAGAGCCGGATACGATATCAATAAAGATAGACGCGATACGCAAAGCGCAGGGCTTTTTAGCGCTTAAAGCGTATAAATTAAACAAGAAGATACTATACATACGTAATGCCGATACTATGGGTATAGACGCCTCTAACGCGTTTTTAAAAACGCTCGAAGAACCGCCGGAAAATTCCGTTATTATTCTTAATACTAACAAAACTGACGGGCTGCTTCCGACGATTGTCTCGCGCTGCCGCAAGATATTTATACCGAACGTTTCTGTAACTGACAAGATGGATAAATCTCTTATAATATCTTTTTTGCGTGGCGATAAGATAAAAATAGGTAAACGTGATTTGCTAATGAATTTTTTCAGCGATTTGGCTAAGCTGGTACACGAAGAACTTATAAGCCGTGTTAACGGTGAAAGTGAATTTTATGATGATGATATTTCATCTTTTTTAGAACAGTATACGGGCGAAGAGCTCGAGATAATAATGGACAAAATACTTGAGGTATGGATGTCGTCAATGAGCGTGAACGAAAACTTAGCGTTTAATGTTCTTAACGCTTACATGAAAAATTAAATAAGGGGTGCCAAATGCAAATAGCGGTTGTACGTTTGAGAGAAGCCGGACAGATAATGAGTTATAGGTCTAAAGAGGAAGTGCAGGTAAACGATTATGTTATAGTTGAAGCGGACCGCGGTGTGGAATACGGCATGGTAATGGATGTCAAAGATAAAGATATATCAGAGCGTGAAAATAAAGGCGGGTTGTTTAAAAATATTGTCCGTCGTGTGAATGACGAAGATAAAGAACGGATAGAGCGCAATCAGAAAGAATCTAAAGAGGCCATGCGCATGTGTCTTCGCAAGATACGTGAATACAAACTTGATATGAAGCTTGTCGAAGCGGAGTATTCGTTTGACCGTAAAAAAATAGTTTTTTATTTTACTTCTGAAGGGCGTATAGATTTTCGCGAGTTGGTAAAAGATTTGGCGAAAGTATTTAAACGCAGGATAGAGATGCGTCAGATAGGCGTTAGGGACGAAGCCAGGATGTTTGGCGGCGTAGGCCCTTGCGGTGAAACATTATGCTGTATACGTTTTTTGAAGAATTTCGAACCTGTAAGTATGAAGATGGCCAAAACCCAGAAACTGCCGCTTACTTCCGGTAAGATATCGGGTATTTGCGGGCGCTTGATGTGCTGTTTATCTTACGAATATAAAACTTATAAGGAATGTTCCAAAGGCCTGCCTAAAGAGGGCCAGATGGTCGACACTCCGGCGGGCAAAGGCAAAGTTATCGCGGTTAATGTTCTTAAACGTGTAGCGCATGTCTCATTAGAGGACGGGCGTATCGAGAAACTTGATTTCAACTGCCCGCATAAGAAAACTGATGACAAGAAAAACAATACAAAAGATAAGGACAGCGAGTCTGATGAGTAAAAAATTTTATGTAACGACTCCGTTATATTACGTTAACGCTAAAGCTCATATAGGACATGCCTATACAACGGTTATTGCGGATTGTGCCGCGCGTTTTGCCCGTCTTTTGGGCCGTGATGTTTTTTTTCTTACCGGTACGGATGAGCATGGCGAGAAAATAAAAAAGTCCGCGCAGGATAGCGGCAAAACGACAATAGAATTTATAGACGGCGTTGTTGAAGAATTTAAAAAGTTATGGTCGAAACTTAACATATCTTATGACCATTTTATTCGTACAACAGACAAACAGCATTGTGAGACCGTAAAACTTGCGATAAAAAAAATATACGATAAGGGTGATATATATAAAGAAAAATATCAAGGCTTATATTGTCTGCCATGCGAAGCGTTCTGGACGAAAGAACAGGTGAAAGATACCGAAGGGCTATGCCCTGATTGCGGGCGTGCACTTGAACTTATAGAGGAGGAGAATTATTTTTTCAAACTTTCTAAATACCAATCGTGGCTTTTAGAGCATCTATCGAAAAATCCCGATTTTATCAAACCTAAGTCGCGTTTTAACGAAATAAAATCTTTTCTTGAAAAAAACACATTACAGGATCTTTGTATTTCGCGTCCGGCAAAACGTCTTACCTGGGGTATAGAGTTCCCGGAAGATGTAGATTTTGTAGTTTATGTTTGGTTTGACGCTTTGCTTAATTATATTAGCGCGCCGGGTTACAGCGTGAACGATATGCAGTTTAATAATATTTGGCCGGCAGATATACATTTCATGGCGAAAGATATAATACGCCATCATGCGGTCTTTTGGCCTATAATGCTTAAAGCGTTGGAGTTGGAAGTCCCTAAAACCGTATTTGCTCACGGCTGGTGGAAATTCGATAACCAAAAGATGTCAAAATCGTTAGGCAATGTAGTTGACCCTTTCGACGTTATTGAGCAGGTCGGAGTAGACGCCTTACGGTTTTTTCTATTACGCGAGATACCGGTAGGGCTAGACGGTAATTTTTCATGGCAGGCGATATTTACACGTTACAATAGTGATCTTGCCAATGATTTCGGTAACCTGGTATACCGCACACTTAATATGTCGGAGAAATATTTTGACGGCATTGTCACTGGCGCTGATGTACCTATACCGGAAAATTTTGCACAGGTCTTGTCAAGCATGAAAGACAAATATATAGAATGTTTTACTGCTTGTGAATTTTCTGTCGGTATAGAGTCAGTTTATACTTTTATTTCCGTCTTGAATAAATATATAGAAGATAGTAAACCATGGACTATGAGTAAAGAAGGCCGAACAGATGAGCTTAACAATTTTCTTTACGCGATATGCGAGGGTATTCGTATTTGTACTGTTTGTTTATGGCCGGTAATGCCGCAAACCTGCGAGTCGGTAATGCATCAGTTGGGTATCCCGGCTGATTTTTCGGTCAACGATATAGATTGGGGTATAGTGAAAGATTATAAAATACAAAAAGAACAACCGTTATTTCCGCGTATAGATGTTAATTGATTCACACTGCCACTTATATACTTTATCTGACAAGTTAAGGTCAGCTATTTTTAGCGGACTTATATCTAACGATCTACTTATCGTAGATTCAAGCATAGATATAGTAACCGCAAAAGCCGCGTGTTCGTTTGCTGATAATAACGCTAACGTTTACTGGCAGGCAGGCTTTCATCCTTTTTCTGTCCCGAAATTCACTAATGATATCATGAATATTTATTCAAATCTAATAGACACTTCAAAATCAGTTATAGGAGTTGGCGAGATCGGGCTTGATGAGACAGCGGATATTGATATGCGTGAACAGGAACGTGTATTAAGAACTTTTATTGAACTGGCGAAAAATAAAAGTCTGCCTATCACAATACATAATAGGTACGAGAACTATAGGATATTGGATATATTGAACGATCATTATGATGACTACAGATCAGTAGTTTTTCATTGTTTTTCACATGACACGAGTTTTTTAAATAAAATTTTAGAACGTAACGGTACGGTCTCGTTTTCTCTTAATATTTTGCGTAATAAGAAACATATAACGGAATCATTAATTTTGTGCCCGTTAGAAAATATTTTACTTGAGACGGATTCGCCGTACATGCGTATTGACCGTACGCCGTCGTCACCGCTTGACATAATAAAAGTTTATGATTATGTTTCAGCGGCAAAAGAGATAACGCCGGATATTTTAGCCGGTACAGTTTTAGGAAATTTCAAACGTATATTTAGAATAGGAATATAATTATGGAATCGATCAAATTCACGAAAGAGAATTACTTATTTTATCTCGACCAGCGTCTTTTACCGCAAAGAGAGGTCTGGCGCCAGTCAAAAACGTTAAAACAGACATACACAGCAATAAAACAATTGCGTGTCCGAGGTGCTCCGCTTATAGGTGTATTTGCCGGTTATGGTTTTGCAATTTGCGCATTGAAATTTTCAGACAATAAAGACACGTTTAAAAAGCAGGCACTGTCCGCGTTGGATTATTTAAAAAGCGCGCGCCCGACGGCAGTCAATCTTTTTTGGGCGCTTGACCGTATGGCAAAGATATTAACCCAAAATATAACTAACAACACTATCGCAATAAAAAAGGCTTTCTTGATTGAAGCGAACTCTATACACAAACAGGACATAATGCTATGTAATAATATGGCAAAACAGGGTTTGCATTTAATAAAAAAATCTGACAGAATATTGACTCACTGTAATACCGGTTTTCTGGCAACTGCAGGAATAGGCACGGCACTTGGCGTTATTACCGGCGCGCATAAAAAATACAGAGATATATTTGTTTATGTCGATGAAACACGCCCGTTACTTCAGGGCGCACGCCTGACAGCTTGGGAGCTTGCCAAGATGAACGTGCCGTGTAAGCTTATAAGTGATAATATGGCCGCTTACTGTATGCGGCAAGGCCTGATAGATAAAGTTTTTTTGGGCGCTGACAGGATAGCGGCTAACGGTGATACAGCAAACAAAATAGGTACATATAATGTAGCAGTAGCGGCCCGTTATCATAAAATACCTTTTTATGTTGTCGCGCCGTTTAGTACATTCGATGTCTCCATAAAAACAGGCGCACAGATAAAGATCGAACAGCGCATGCCTGACGAGGTGCGAAAAGTTTGCGATAGGATTTATATCGCGCCTAAAGATATAGACGTATATAACCCGGCATTTGACGTAACGCCGGCAGAGCTTATAACGGCTATAGTAACGGACAGAGGTGTAATCTATCCGCCGTTTAAAACCAATATTCGCAGGATTTTAGGTAAACATGATAATATCCAAAACATCTGATAGAACAATTCAGCTTGGTGCCGACTTTTCTTCTTGTTTAATCTCCGGTGATATCGTTATACTATCCGGCGAGCTGGGCGGCGGCAAGACAACTTTTATTAAAGGAGCATTGCGCGGTTTAAATTACAGTGATCGTGTATTTAGCCCGTCGTTTACATTAATTAACATTTATGAATGTAAAAAATTTACAGTATGCCATAGCGATCTGTACAGATTGGAGGTATCCGACATACATGATACCGGCCTAACAGAGTATTTATACGCGCCTGATACAGTAACGTTCATCGAATGGGGTAGGAAATTTGAACATTTACTCGACAGATATATTAATATAGATTTTAAATATAAATCAGAAAGCACACGTATAATAAAAATTTCGTTTAAGGGCTATTCGCGCGCCGAACAGTCAAGATTGAAAGGACCATTTACCGGATGAAAAACAAATTACCATCGATTTTAATTTTGGAAGCGTCGTCAGATAATGTTTCTCTTGCCGGTATAATCAATGGATCGGTACAGTTCGTTTATAGCCGCCGTGCGCGGTTTGCCGCTTCAAGTCTGCCGGCTATTATAAATAATAAAATCAGCGAACATAAAATATCGTTAAACGACTTTGACGCGGTAGCTGTAGGGAAAGGGCCGGGCTCGTTTACAGGATTGCGTGTAGCATATAGTGTAGCCAAAGCGTTTTCTACAGCGCTTAACAAGCCTATGATAATAACCGATAGTCTTGCCTCATGTGCGCTATCCGTAAAGCCCGACGGTGAGAGAAATGTTATCATTAACGCATATCGCGGGATGGTCTATTCAGCCATATTTAAAATATCCGGCGGTTTGTATACATATATCCGTAAAGAGCGTTTAACCACTTTAGAAGAAGCCGTTAAAGCAGGCAAAGACAAAATAATCGTGACATATAACGATTGCATAAGAACTGCGATAACACAAAAATATCCGTTAACTAAAGTTGTATCTGTAGATAAATATCCGAAAGCTGCATATCTCAAGGACGCTGTCATAGCGGCATATAACAATAAAGAATTTGCCGATAGCGATAAATGTGAACCGTTATATCTTCACCCTAAAGATTGTCAGGTCCATAAAAAAAAATAGTGACTTTTTAGGGCTGTTGTTGGGTGTAAAAAAGTATCTTGCTTTTTTACACTAATTGCGAATAATATAAACAATGAATATGATACGTCCCGCTTGGGTAGAAATCAACTTAGATGCGCTTAAGCATAATTTTAATGCTATACGTGAATTTGCCGGTAGTACAGTTAAAATAATAGCAACAATCAAGCAATCGGCATACGGCCATGGCGTTATACCTATTGCCCGGCAGTTGTCTTTAATGGGCGTTAATTATTTTGGAGTCGGCAGTGTGGAAGAAGCTATCTTCTTGCGTGACGCGGGTTTTTCGGAACCTATATTGGTGCTAAGCTCAGTATCAAGCGAGTTTGCCGATAAATTTGTTGATTATTCTATTACGCCCACGGTCGTTAATTTACATTTCGCTAAATCTTTAAACAGTATAGCCAAAGAACGTAACAAACGCTGTCCGGTACATGTACATATAGATACAGGGATGGGCAGGCTGGGTTATTATTATAAAGACGCCGCTGTTTTGGTCAAAGAGCTTGCTGAACTGGATAATTTATATTTAGAAGGTATATATACTCATTTTCCGTCAGCGGATGTAGATTCCAATTTTACTATCGAGCAAATAAACAAATTTAATTCTTTCACATCACATATGGAATCACTTGGTATAACATTTTTATATAAACACAGTGCCAATAGTATGGGTGTCTTGAATTATCCGCAAGCATGCATAAATATGATTCGCCCGGGCTTAATATTGTACGGCATAAGTCCTGTAGATTCTATCCCTATAGAAGTAGCGCCGGTGATGGCGCTTAAGTCCCGTGTTATTTTTATTAAAAAAGTTGATAAAGGCATGAGTGTCGGGTATGGCCGAACATATATAGCAAAACGTTCCGTGTATATCGCGACAGTTGAGATCGGCTATGCTGACGGTTATCCATGGTCGCTTTCGGGAAAGGGCATAGTCTCAATTAAAGGGCGCAACTATCCGGTTGTCGGCAGGGTCTGCATGGACCACATAATGGTTGAGCTTGAGAACGGAAATGATGTAAAGGAAGGTGATGAGGTCTTATTATTCGGCCGCAGTGGTGATGATTTCATACCTGTAGAAAAAATAGCGCGTTTAGCTAATACTATACCTTACGAAATAGTAAGCCGCCTATCGCTAAAACTTCCGCGTGTTTATTTACCTAACAAACTAGCGTATCAGCAGTAACCCGGTTATGCCTATAGTAACGAAAAATAACGGTGCAAGCGCTATCCCGAAAATAGGCAGCAGATAGCCTTCTTTGGCAAGTACGATACTGAACGACTCGAACGAATAATAAAATAGACTGCAGATAAACCCGATACTAAGCGAAGAGAACCCGCCTCGGCGTTTTCTTATTTCAAGTGCTAGCGGCAATATTCCCAGTATGAGGAATAAATGTGCAAATGGTGTGACTATTCGCTGGTAAAATTCTATTTTAAGGTTAGCCAGCAAATTATAAGCTTTAAGCCGTTTAAGGCGCGCAATTTGTTCCGATAGATCCCTGATTGAGCTCGTCTTGAAAAATGATTTCTGTTTGATCAATAACTCGTTAGGCGTATCTTTGATAGATAACCCATATTCACTTCTATGTTTGGGCGCGCTGATGATAGTCCCGTTTTCGTCAAAATCGTATATTGTAACGTCGTTGCCTATCCATTGTTCATCGCTGTATACTGCAGACTTAGCGAATATTTTGCTTACGATAATGTTATTTTTGTTTTCAATGAAAGAGATAACGTCGTACATAGTTTTTAGTTCAGATGAGAAATTCCGCGCGAAGATAATATTTTTGTTTGATATAAAAGCTATATTCTCGGCATTAGCATTTTTGGAAAAATCTTTTTTAATGAATTTCATTTGTATTTCTTCAATATTCTTTTGTGCTTTGGTAAGTATCTTTTCCTGTACGAAAAAAACCGTACATGAAACGATGAACGCAAAGAACAGCAGGGGAAACGCCAAGCGCATAATACTTACACCCGAGGCGCGCATACTGAGTATCTCATTATTTTTGTTGAGCAGCCCGGTTATATATAGCATACTGATCAATAACGCGTAGCGGCTGACAGTAAGCGTTATTACCGGCAACATATTGATATAATAGCTGAAAATAACACCTATAGGCGGTTTGGTACGGATAAGATCTGTTAAGTTTGATGAAAGCTCTATGAAAAGATAGAACCCTACAAACATGATCAGTATGAAAATATAGCATTTAGCTATTTGTTTAAGAGAGTATTTATCTAAAATGCGCATTTTTTTTGAATAGAAATATAGCGATCCCTAAAATAATAACGTTAGGCAGCCACATGCCGATTGACGGTATAATGATTTGATATTCGACAATAGCCTCAGCTAATATAAAAAGCAAATAACCAAAAAATACCGCGACAAACGCAAGCCCCATATTAACAGATTTTTCTTTATGCCGTACGCTAAGTGATAAAGCAAAGCCCAGTATGATAAACGATATTATGGAAAACGAAAAGCTCAGACGCTTATGCATTTCTTTGCCAAGCTCGACAGTATTAACACCCATTTTTTTTAGATGGTTCATTTTGTCCATAAGTTCTTTTATCGTCATATCCGATGGCTTTTTATCAATGCTCACTTTGCTGTTTGAGCCAATGGGCATATCGATAAAAAATATCTTGAAATTCAGCCGGTAAAGCTCGTTCTTATTATTGGGGCTTGTTTCGTCCCTGAACCCGTCTTCAAGTTTAAGTTTAAGCAGGTTGTCTTCGGTTACGAACTCTCCGCGTTTAGCAAAAGTCACTTTAGTCTGGCGGTTATTTTTTTCTACTTCATAAATAAACACATTTTTAAGCTTATTAGCTTCTTTATCACCGATGTAAAGTATGTAGTTAGGAAAATGCTCGATAAAGACACCCGGCTCGATCAGTGTATCGATATTTTTGAACAACATGTTTTTCTTTTGTGCGCGATATTTAAAATGCATTGACGGCACTATCATATCATTAATAAGAAATAGGGCCAACGTGAATATCGTTCCCAACACAACAAAGATACCTAATATGCGGTAAGTGGATATCCCCGCGACATGTACGGCAACGATCTCGTTATCGCCGATCAGCCGTCCCATAGAAAGCAGTACACCCAAAAGTAAAGAAAAGGGAAGGCTGTAGCCTAAAAGATATATAATGTAAAAACTGTGCATTTTAAGAGCAGTTATGATGTCTACGCCTTTGCTTAATACGGTATGCGAGGTCATCATGAAGAAAATAAGTATCATCATTGTACTTAAGATTAGAAGCGAGAACAAAAACGCCGAGAAGAAATCTCTTAAAATATAGTTACGTAGGATTTTCATAAAACAGTCTTGGCTAATGTCAGTACCACGACCTCTTTAGCGCCGTGTTCTTTTAATAGTCTAGCGCATTCATTTACGGTCGAGCCTGTTGTGAAAATATCGTCAATAATCATTATTTTACCATTAACCGGTATATTTTTATCTATATCAAAGACATTAATTACATTATCAGCCCGTTCGGTTTTTTTTAATTCCGTTTGTGACATATTGTCTTTGATTTTAAAGATTATATCATTTTTAACAGGAATTTTGAAATTATTTGCTATTTTTTTTGCAAGTAAATATGATTGGTTATAACCCCGTTCTTTTAATTTTGCCGGGTGTATCGGGACAGCTGTGAGCGTGTATTCACAGATATTAAGGTACGGGACAGCTTCAATATATGCGAATATAAATTCTGACAAAAAATCTGCCAGAAAATTGTGATGCGTATACTTAAAGTTATGAATAACATCTTTTATCGGTCCGGTATAGCGCATAACACATATTAGCCGGTCATAATATATCCTTTTCTTTAAGCATTTGCCGCATATTCGGGTATTTGACGGGTTTTGGCATAAAATACAGACAGGCGCTGTAACAAACTGTATTTTGTTATAACAATCAGAGCATAATACGTTATTTTCAGTTTTGGCCAGACAAGAAAAACATAAATTAGGAAAGAGTATATTAACTATCTCTTTAATGAAAATTTTGAAGTTAGCTATTACCCTCATTAATATAGTATACCAAATATTCATCGAATCTTTCTTTAAAATACAAACTTTACATCTCGAGCAATGCTCGAAATGTAAAGTTAAAGGATAAATCTGGAGAATTAATTAGCAAAAAAGGTGTCCCCTTTAAATCTTATTTTCTTTGATTTAGGATACTTCCGGCTTGTTTCTTAGTTTATAAATTTTATTCTTCTTTGATAATTTAGTTGAGTAAATAAGTTAATTTTTAAAAAGGATATGGCTATAATCGTTTTTTGGCAAACATACATCTACGATACATAACCACTCCAATGCGGGTTTGGAGGTGGTTGGGTTAAAATGCGTTAAATCATAGGGTATTGCTTGAAAACAAGGAATTAACATTTCTATATTGTACGAACAAGAATAATTTAAGAGGTGTTGACTTTTCTGTTTCAGGTATATAATATCCATTATGCAAAAACCTAAAAATGAAAATTTTCGTTATCTATACGGTCCGGTACCGTCACGTCGTCTGGGTCTGTCGTTAGGTATAGATATTATACCCCAGAAAAGATGTACTTTCGATTGCTTATATTGCCAAGTCGGCCGTACGCCTAAAAAGACAATAAAACGTTTCGATTATGTGAATATAGGGACATTGAAGGCTGAACTTGCCGCTATAGCAAAAAAAGATTATAAGATCAACTTTGTCACGATTTCAGGGTCAGGCGAGCCTACATTACATAATAGCCTGGACAGAATAATCAAGGCCGTAAAGATAGTTATGGGAAAAAAAACGCCTATATGTGTTATAACTAACGGATCATTATTATATCGACGTGATGTACGGGAGGAGCTTATGAGCGCCTCGGTTGTTATGCCGTCACTAGACGGTGCTACATCTAAAACATTTGAAAAAATAAATGCACCGTATAAGAGCCTTGATTATTTCCGTATAATAGACGGGCTGGTCCGGTTCAGGCAGGAATTTCCCGGTAAGATATGGCTTGAGATAATGTTGATGGAAGGTATAAACGATTCAGTCTCTGAAGCGCATGCTTTCAATGAGCTGATAGACAAGATAAATCCTGACAGAGTATATGTTAATCTGCCTATCCGTCCGGCCGCGCGCAGGATACGTATACCAAATGATGAGGTTATAGCAGCTTTTATGAACGTTCTAGGCAAGCGTGCTAAGCTTGTACGTAACGATATAACAGATATAATTGCTTGTACGGCTGATGATTATCGAGATAAAATAACGCAATATTTAAAACGTCGTCCGGCATCTATATCTGATTTGTTGAAAGTATTTAATATATCTGAAAATGATTTAACCGTGCTTTTAGACAAAATGGAACAAGCCGGTGTAATAATCAGGAAAAGGTCACAGCAAAAAGAGTATTTTTCATATAATGATTAAATCTAATGTAACGAAAATATTAGAGTTATGTTCGTCAAGCATCGAAATAGTTGCGGCGAGTAAAACCCGTACGGTTGCCGAAATACTAGAAGCTGTTGATGCCGGAATAGTTGTTTTCGGCGAGAACTATGTTCAGGAAGCACAGCCCAAGATTGAAGCTATGGGCGATAAAGTTAAATGGCATTTGATAGGCGCTTTACAGAAAAATAAAGTATCAAAGGCTGTTAAGCTTTTCGATATGATAGAAACAGTGGACTCATTTGAGCTGGCGAAAAAGATCGATGCTGAAAGTGCTAAGATATCTAAAGTTATGCCGATATTGATAGAACTCAACAGCGCGTGCGAAAAGCAAAAAAGCGGTGTTTTGCCTAAGGATTTAGACAAGATGATAGCCGACATATTGACACTTACCAATATAAAGCTATGCGGTTTGATGACCATGGGCCCACTGTCGGACGATAGCGAATATCTACGTCCGTTTTTCAGGAAAGCTAAAGAACTATATGAGGGTATAGCGTTAAAATTTCCGGAAAATAATAATTGGCGGTTTTTATCTATGGGGATGAGCGGGTCTTATATTACGGCAATAGAAGAAGGCGCTAACATGATACGTATCGGTTCGAAAATTTTTGGCCCGCGTTAATCTTATACGGAGAAAATATGAAAGTTCTGACATTAGTAGAAAAAGATAAACTTAACGATAAACTGTTTGTAGGCTGGGGCGGAGTATACCTTGTTGACGGTGATACACTGTTTGATACTGGCGAACGCTGGGAATATCTAAAAAACAACGCTGAGATACTCGGAGTAGATTTATCTTCGATAAAGAACGTTGTTGTCTCGCATAACCATTGGGACCATGTCGGAGGATTGAGCAAACTATTAGTAACCGGTATCGAAAACGCGTATATAGTCGGCGATGTTGCTGTGCCCTCGTCATTTACAGGTAAAGTCTTTTCATGTTCAGACTTTACCGAGATAAAAAAGAACGTATATGTCACCGGTTCGCGTATAGCAAAATATAAAGATAAAGATATAGCCGAACAGTCATTGGTCATTAAGACGGAAAACGGGCTGTCAATAATTTTCGGATGTGCGCATCACGGTCTTTTGGAAGTAGTCGCAGATGTGATGAGTCATTTTAATGTCAAAAGCCTGCATGCTGTGTTAGGCGGGTTCCATTTGATAGATGAAGATTCGCGTGTTGTTAAATGCATGGCGCAACAGCTTAAAGAACTGAATGTAAAGAATGTCATGCCGTGCCATTGCACCGGTTATGACGCGTACAAAATATTTGAGAGTATTTTCTCTGACGATTGTCAGCCTGTTATGGCAGGTTCGGAATTTATTTTGTAACTTATTCAGCAAACCTGATTATTCGAGTGAAAAAATTTATATCGATCTTCTGCGTTATAATCTTTTTTATAAATTGCGCGCCGATGCGTGATTATACGCGTCCGACTGAGGATGACCGCGGATTGGCTGTTGATTATAGATACAGTTTTGGTGAGGGTCTGGATTCCGATAACGGATATTATGAGTTGGGCCAAGGTCTGTATATAATTGTTGGTGACACAAAAAACGAGATAATACAAAAGCTCGGTTTGCCTGACAATATTGATAAAATGCCTGACACAAGTGAATGCTGGGTATATATGAGTAAAGAAATAAAACTTTATTTTATGAGCGACCGTCTTGATTCATGGGAAAAAACGGATAAATATGAACAATAATACTATAGAAGAAACAGTTATCAAGACGCTAAAAGATTTTTCTATGTTGCGCCGTAAAGATTCTCTTATATTGGGTGTATCGGGCGGTCCGGACTCAATTTGCCTGCTGCGTTTATTTCACAAGTTAAAGAACGACTATAAATTAAATTTTGTCTGCGCGCATTTTAATCACGGCCTGCGTGCTGGTGAGTCTGACAGCGAATCAGATTTTGTGCGCGCGCTATGTAAAGAATTGAAAGTGAAATGTCTGTCGAGTAAACGTAACGTCGCGAAATTATATGACGGCGATTCGCTGGAGCAGACCGCGCGCCGTGCGCGTTACGATTTTTTTGAAACAGTATCACGCGAGACAAAAATAAAAAAAGTCGCGCTTGCCCATCATAAAGATGATCTTGCCGAAACGGTACTAATGCGTATAATCCGCGGCTCAGGCCTGCGCGGTGTGCGCGGGTTCCTTCCAAACGTAAAGATTGGCCGTATAAATATTATCCGCCCGTTGATTAACGTAACCAAACAGGATATACTTAACTGGCTCAAAATTAATGATTATGAGTACAAACATGATTCAAGTAACGACGAAGATATTTTTTTCCGGAACAATGTACGGAATAAACTTATTCCTTCAATACGCGAGTTTAATCCAAACATAACAGACAGCTTATGTAATCTCGCGATACACGCGGGCATGGATTATGACTTCATCTTTCAGTCCGCGCGTGAGGCATTCAACTATACAAAAATATCGGCAACCAAACAAAGTATTACATTATCGTTGTCTAAACTAAAAAAAATGCATACCTCGCTTATCTGTAACGTTATACGTTACGCGGTAGAGGAGCTTAAAGGTAACGTTAATCGTTTAGAGACCAGGCATCTCCAGGAAGTAACCGATCTTATCAATAACCGTCCGGTAAACAGCGTAGTAAACTTGCCGTTTTTGCGTGTTATTAAAGAACAGCATTCTATTCTTATTCAGTTCTTG
>Ga0265294_10002464_pt1 | contig 24258 bp, 17 predicted proteins | sample MunlanPumphouse3_FD_192504 | JGI IMG/M metagenome (GOLD analysis project Ga0265294, IMG submission 192504) | Groundwater microbial communities from a municipal landfill in Southern Ontario, Canada - Pumphouse #3 | ecosystem: Environmental > Aquatic > Deep subsurface > Groundwater | place... | reverse complement strand
ACAGCGGACGGCCGTTCAGCCGGGCGCCCTGTCCTTTGACAGCTGTATACAGTTCACCGAGCACCGGCAGTCCGATGACCGCGACCACGGGCTCTTTGTCGACCATCAGCACAACCTGCGTGCCATAGAGCGGCAGACCCCGCTGGTAGTTGAGCGTTCCGTCGATCGGGTCGATGATCCAGGTACGGGCGGCCGTAAGCGAGTTCTCCTGTCCTTCCTCGGCGATGAAACAGTCTTCCGGAAAACTGGCGGTCAGATACCGTACCATAAGGCCCTGCGCCTGCACATCGGCCGGAGTGACGATGTCATAGGAGCCGACTTCATTCTCTTTGACTTCCACCGGTCCGCGAACGGCCGAAGAATAGACCGCGGCGGCGGCCTGCACCGCTTTCGTGACGACCGCCAGTTCCCGGGAATAACCGTCGTTCATGTACATCGTATGTGTGCCGCCCCATTTACCGTCTCTGATGTTTCAGAGCCGGACGACCTGCCGGCAGACACACTGCGCCCGACCGCCGGCGACCTCTGTATCGGCGGCGTAGTTACCGAAGAACCAGTGCCGGTAGTTGATTGTAGGTTCGAGTCCGTCCAGCCATCTGGAGGCTTCCGAAGGAGACTCCGCCGCGGTCGGATCACAGACCGCCACTTCCGCCCGCCAGCGGACCGGACAGTCGCAACTGAGCACGTAATCAACCTGCCGGTCGCAGGCATTCAGTGCCGTCTCGGCGGCCTCCCAGTCGGCCGGTCCGGGGTCCTGCTCCGGCCACCAGTCCCAATATTTGTCCGACTCGCTCCGGTCGAGCGTCGCGGCGCCGCCGGCAACGAAGAACGTCTTCCCATCCAGCCGGAAAACCTGCCCGCGCATCAGGTGCAGAATGCCGCGGGAGATGACCTGTATCAGCCCGCCGTTCCACCGGAAGGGCGGATAATCGCTCAATGTGTCGTAATCGTCCCGACTTCCGTCGAGATAGAGCACCGAACAGGGCAGTGCCCGGTAACACCGGACGACCGCTTCCCGGTCCACCCGGGGCGCCATCGCCCCGCAGTCGCCGAGAATGATGAGGAAGTCGTCTTTGGTCAGATCTGCCAGCGCTCCGTGCTCCAGCCGGTCCAGACCGTCTGGGCCCCAGGTACCGCCGGTAAGGAGGATCATTCGGCCTCGTTCTTTGGCTTCTTTCCCTTCTTCTTACCCGCCGTGTAGGAGGCGATGACCGTGACCGCCAGGACTGCCAGGATGACGACGAGCGAAGTTACAACTCCCACCTCGATAAAGTCGGAAAAGAGCATCTTGGCACCAATGAAGGCAAGTATGACTCCGAGCCCGTACTTGAGGTAACAGAGCGAAGCTAGCGCGTCCTTGATCACGAAATACATTGACCGCAGACCCATGACCGCGAAGATGTTGGACGAATAGACGATGAAGATGTCTGTGGAGATTGCCAGCGCCGCCGGGATCGAGTCGAACGCGAACATGATGTCCGAGAGTTCGATAACCAACAGACAGGTAAGCAACGGCGTCGCCAGATGCTTGCCGTCGATCTTGACCACGAACCTGCCGCCGTGCAGTTCCGGCGTGGCCCGGACATGCCGTGCCAGTTTTACCGCGAAAGTACTCTTTGGGTCTTTGTTCTCGTCCTTTTTGGCAAAAGCCGTCTTGTAAGCAGTGTAGATCAAGATGACGCCAAAAATGTACATTACGAAGTGGAAATTGTCCAGCAGTTCCGCCCCGGCGAAGATGAACAGTGCCCGAAAGCAAATGGCTCCCAGGATGCCCCAGAACAGGACCCGGTGCTGGTCCTCATCCGGGATGGCAAACATCGAGAATATGATGATGAAAACAAACAGATTGTCAATGGACATCGACATTTCGACGGTATATGCGGCGTAGTAAGCGGCCGCCAGGTCGAAACCGAGCTCATAGGCGATCAGCAGGCCGAACAGGACCGCGACCGTTATGTAAAGGGCAACTAGTCTCAGTGCTTTCTTCATCCCGATGTGCTTCTCACCGCGGTTGAAGAGACCGAGGTCTATAACCATCAGGACCAGAAAGATCCCGATGAAAACGAGCCAGAGGTAGGTTTCGCTGAACATTCAGTTTCTTTATGGCTCTCACGTATTTATAGAGAACATCGTTTTGATAAACTGGCAGTTTGTTTAGATGCCTTTCCAATATGTCATTTCAACTTCATTAATGAATTATTATATTCATTGGTGTACAAAAATTAAAATACCCTGCCCTCTTGGGGTCCTTCAACAGGCGGCACAGATCATCTATTCCGCCGAGAAGGTCCAAATATGACAAATCCCGAAGGACGGTTCGGCATCTACGGCGGTCAATACGTGACCGAAACGCTGATGAACGCGCTGATCGAACTGGAAGCAGCGTATAAAAAATACAAAAACGACCCACAGTTCGTGGCCGAGCTGAACGATCTGTACAAGAACTACGCCGGCCGGCCGTCGCTGCTGTACTACGCCGCGAACATGACCGAAGATCTCGGCGGGGCCAAGATTTACCTGAAAAGGGAAGACCTGAACCACACCGGCGCCCACAAGATCAATAACGTGCTCGGACAGTGCCTGCTGGCGAAACGGATGGGCAAGACTCGGGTCATCGCCGAGACCGGTGCCGGCCAACACGGAGTCGCCACTGCGACCGTTGCGGCGCTGATGGGCCTGAAGTGTGAAATCTTCATGGGCGAGAAAGACATGGAGCGGCAGGCACTGAACGTCTACCGCATGAAACTGCTGGGCGCCGACGTCCGTTGCGTCAAGAGCGGCACGGGCACCCTCAAGGATGCCGTCAACGAGACCATGCGGGAGTGGACCAACCGCATCGCCGACACGCACTACGTTCTGGGCTCTGTCATGGGCCCGCATCCCTTCCCGACTCTGGTGCGCGACTTCCAATCCGTGATTGGAAAGGAGGTCCGGCAGCAGATGATGGCCAAAGAAGGCCGTCTGCCCGATTATCTCATTGCCTGCGTCGGCGGCGGTTCCAACGCCATCGGCCTGTTTTACGATTTCGTCAAGGACGAGCAGGTCAAACTAATCGGCTGCGAAGCGGCCGGCGAAGGCGTAGACACCCCGCGGACCGCGGCGACCATCGCCACCGGCACCGTCGGCATCTTCCACGGCATGAAGTCTTATTTCTGCCAGAACAAGGACGGGCAGATCGCTCCGGTGTACTCGATCTCCGCCGGTCTCGATTATCCCGGCATCGGCCCGGAACACGCACTGCTCCACGATATCGGCCGGGCTCAGTATGTTCCCATCACCGACGAGGAGGCTGTAAACGCCTTTGAGTATCTGTCCCGGAAAGAAGGTATTATTCCGGCCATCGAAAGCGCCCACGCCGTGGCCTACGCCATGAAGCTCGCACCTACCCTGCCCAAGGACAAGATTGTTGTAGTGAACCTCTCTGGCCGCGGCGACAAGGACGTGGCGGCCATTGCCCGGTACCGGGGGGTCGACCTCCATGACTGACGTCGCCGACGCCTTCAAGCACGGCAAGGCTTTCATCCCGTTCGTCACTGCCGGCGACCCAGACCTGGAGACCACGAAGAAACTGGTCGAGGCTATGGTTGCGGCCGGCGCCGACCTCATCGAACTCGGCATCCCATTCTCTGACCCTATCGCTGAAGGACCGGTCATTCAAGCCGCTGACGTACGGGCCCTGAGCAACCATGTGACCCTCGACGAGATCTTCGCCATGGTGAAAACCATCGAACTGCCCCGCCCGGTCCCGCTGGTTATGATGACCTACGTCAATCCAGTGTTTGTCTACGGCGCCGAAAAATTCACTAAGAAAGCGAAGGAATGCGGCATCTGCGGCCTGATTGTCCCAGACGAACCGTACGAAGAGAAGGCGGAACTGCAGCCGGCCTGCCGCAAGGCGGGTTTAAAACTGGTCTCTATGATCGCACCTACCTCCGGCGGTCGGATCCGCATGATCGCCGGTGAAGCCGAGGGCTTTGTCTACTGCGTCTCCTCGCTGGGCGTCACAGGCGTCCGGACCTCTTTCAGTAACAACCTGCCGGACGTGGTCACTGCTATAAAGCAGGCCACCAAGATTCCCGTGGCCGTCGGCTTCGGCGTTTCTACGCCGGAACAAGCCAGAGCCATTGCGAAGTTCGCCGACGGTGTCATCGTCGGCTCGGCTATAGTAAAACTCGTGGCGGCCCACGGTCGCGACAGTGTACCATATGTGTCAGATTACGTCAAGAGCATGAAGGATGCCGTCAGGTCTGAAGACTAAATACCGCCGACTCCGTACTGACATCCGCCGGTGTCACCATGCTGTCGATCACCAAATCCTGACACAGTCTCTTCAAAAGCATCTGCAAGGCTCTGACGGCTAAGGGCGTCAGTTTCAAAACCGATGAGACCGCCTTGCAGATTTACGCCAAGTTCCAGGGCGATGATCTGCCGATCAATCTGCAGATCACCGTTAATGAAGAATACACCACTATCGACTTCGCCTGCAAACTGGCCTTCAAGACTGCCCCTCCAACTTACGATGATGTGCTCTCCAGGCTGAATACTATCAACAGCACACTGCGGTTCGGCGCGTTCATCTTGAACCCTGAGAACGACAGCCTGTCCTATCGTTACGATTACATCTATGCCCAGGCCAGTCCCTCGACGGAACTGATCCTGTCGCTGATCACAATGGTTGTGACCGTGGTCGACGCCTACGACGGTCAACTGAAGAAGCTTGTGCCAGTTAATACAGACACGTACGATCCGATGTTTGGATAAACACCCATTCGCCTGCTTAACCCCGGTGGGCCTTTTTCCACTCCCATTTCATTGTCCAGCAGACCTCACATGGCCGTTGTCAAAAGAAAGAAAAACAGAGTAAAAGAACGTCGGGTGGACGCCGCAGCGGGCAACCCCGCAATCCAGATCGATCTGGGCCTGTACTGCGAATGCAGGCACGCCATGAGACGGTCCTGACAGGACCGCCGAATTATGTGTGCAGACCGTTGCGCAGGACGACGCTCCGGCTGCGCTAAACTATACGATAACAGTTAAGACTGTGAAAAGCCCGGAAATGCCATCTGGAAGCCGGGGATAACGCCTGGGATTAAGTCCTGATCAATCTGGACAGGCTGCCCGAGTTCGGCGATGAAATGAAATAGTCCTTCAAAAAGGCTTTCTAAATATACTTAAAGCCCGCAGATGCCGGCAACAGCAAGCTTCTCTGCTGGTTGGACCTGTTTTAGGAGAATGGCAAAGGTGTAAAACATTTCTCCTAGAAGCAGCCGGACTTTACAATTCGGCCGCAGCCGGCGGACTGCCAGAAACCAAAGAGCCCCGGCCTGGATGAAACGGCAACCTCGCAATAGTTGTAGATCTTATTAAATAATTGAACAAAGAACCGGACCAGCGGCATCTGCCGCCGGCCGGTTCACAGGCCGAGCTTATCTTTTAACTTGGCCTTTTTCTTGGAGCCCGCATCGGCATCCAGCTTCTGCAGGAGCTCCTTTTCGTAGGCCGATGTCCGCTTGGGTACCTTAATGCCCAGCTTGACGTACATAGCACCACGGGTACTGCGATTGACCGTCGGCAGACCCATGCCGCTGACCTTCAGGACCGCGCCGACCTGCGTACCGGAGGGAATGGTAACATTCACAGTCTGTCCCTCGAGGTTCGTTACATCGACGGAACCGCCCAGAACCAGCCGCGGGTAGGTGGTTTCAGCTTCAACCCATAGGTCGCTGCCGTTCCGTTTGAACCGCTTGTCGTCTTTCACATGGATGACCACATAGAGGTCGCCGCTGGGACCGCCGTTGTAACCGGCGTCGCCCTGGCCCGCAATCCGCAGCCGCATGTTGTCTTCGACGCCTGCCGGAATCTTAATCGAAACTTTGACAGTGCTTTCAATCCGACCGGCGCCGCGGCACTTGGGACAGCACTCATCGTAGGAGCTGCCACGGCCGCGGCACGTCGGACATTCGCTGACTGAAACCATCTGACCGAACGGTGTCCGCTTAATGCTCTGGACCTGCCCGCGGCCGCCGCAGGTGGGGCAGGTGTGGACCTTACCTCCCTTGCTGCCGGTTCCGCGGCAGTCCGGACAGACGGAAACGTGCGGGATACTGATCTCGGCCTCCTTGCCTCTGAGAACATCAAGGAGACTGACCTCGATGTCATAGCGTAACGATTCACCGGCGTGCGGAGCGTTCGGCGAGGCCGCGCGGCGGCCACTGCCGCCGCCCATGCCGCCGAAGAACGAACCGAACAGGTCGCCGAAGATGTCATTCAGATCATCTCCGTGGGTAAAATCGTCCCACGTAAAGTGTCCGCCGCTGAACTGGCTGTCGACGCCGGCGTGGCCGTACTGGTCGTACAACTGCCGTTTCTGCGAATCGGAAAGGACCTCGTAGGCCTCGGAGATCTCCTTGAACTTCGCCTCGGCGACATCCTTCGGCTCAGTTGACACATCTGGGTGGTATTTCTTCGCCAGCATGCGGTAGGCCTTCTTGATCTCGTCGGGAGTTGCATCCTTCGATAACCCCAGGACCTCGTAGTAGTCCCGTTTCTGCCCGTCATCAGCCATGGCTCATCCCTTCTTCAGCGGCCTGTTGCGGGCTCACTGCTTCTTGTCGTCATCGTCGACAATCTTGTAGTCCGCGTCAACGACGCCGTCCTTGTCGGCGGTCTTCTGGCCGCTGGTGCTCTGGCTCTGCTGCGGACCCGCGCCCTGTTGGCCCTGCTCGTAGGCCTTCTTGGCAGCCTCTTTCTGTTCCGGGGTCGCCTGAGCATAGATCTTCTTCGAAATCGGCTCCATGACCTTGGTCACGGCCTCAATCTTCGCCTTAATGGCGGCAACATCGTCGCCCTTGGCGGCAGATTCCAGATCGCTCAGGGCCGCGTCCACCGGGGCGCGCTCGTCCTTGGTGACCTTGTCCTTCAGCTCGTCGAGTGCCTTACGGGTCGAGTACACCAGGTTGTCCGCCTGGTTGCGGACGTCGGTGAGCTCGCCTTTCTTCTTATCGGCGTCGGCGAACTGCTCGGCCTCCTTGACCGCTTTGTCGATGTCGTCCTTGGACAGTTTGTTCGACGAAGCAATGGTGATCTTCTGCTCCTTGCCTGTGCCTTTGTCCTTCGCGGAAACATTGATGATGCCGTTGGCGTCTATATCGAACGAGACCTCGATCTGTGGCACGCCACGGGGTGCGGGAGGGATGCCGTCGAGAACAAACCGGCCGAGGCTGGTGTTGTCCGCCGCCATCCGGCGTTCGCCCTGCACGACATTTATTTCGACCGACGGCTGGTTGTCGCTGGCGGTCGAGAAGACCTGGCTTTTCTTGGTCGGTATGGTCGTATTCCGGTCGATGAGCGGGGTGGCCACACCGCCGAGGGTCTCGATGCCGAGGGTCAGCGGAGTGACATCCAGCAACAGGACATCCTTCACGTCGCCGGAGAGGACCGCACCCTGGATGGACGCGCCCATGGCAACACACTCCATTGGATCGACACCGTGCTGGATCTTGGGGCCCAGGATGGACTCGACAAAGTTCTGGATGATCGGCATCCGGGTCGGACCGCCGACCATAATGACCTTGTCGATCCCATCGGAGCCGATCTTGGCGTCGGAGAGCGCCTGCTCGATTGGCCCGCGGCAACGTTCAACTATGGGCGTAACGAGTTCTTCGAGCTTTGCCCGGGTGATCTGCTGCACCAGGTGCTTAGGACCAGAGGCGTCCGCCGTGATGAACGGCAGGTTAATCTCGGTCTCCATGGTGGTGGAAAGCTCGATCTTGGCCTTTTCTGCCGCTTCGCGGACCCGTACATATGCGGCGTGGTCCTTGCTCAGGTCGATGCCGTTGGCTTTGCGGAACTCCTCAGTAACATATTTCGTAAGGACCTCATCCATGTCAGAGCCGCCGAGGGCAGTGTCGCCCGAGGTCGAAACGACCTGGAAGACTCCGTCATCAAAGTCCATGATAGTGACATCCAGAGTGCCGCCGCCGAGGTCGAATACCAGGATTTTCTGAGACTGACCGGCCTTGTCCAGACCATAGGCCAGGGCAGCCGCGGTCGGTTCGTTGATAATCCGGACTACGTCGAGACCGGCGATCTTGCCGGCATCCTTGGTAGCCTGCCGCTGATTGTCGTTGAAGTATGCCGGCACCGTGATGACCGCCTTCTGGATCGGTTCACCCACGAATGCCTCGGCGTCCTTCTTGATCTTCATGAGTATGTAGGCAGAGATCTGCTGCGGGGTGTATTCTTTGCCGAGTGCAGTGACCTTTTCGCTGGACCCCATCTTCCGTTTTACGTTCTTAATCGTGCCTTCCGGATTGGTAACGGCCTGACGCCGCGCCGGCTCGCCAACGAGGAGCTGCCCGTCCTTAGTGAACGCCACATACGACGGGAAAGACTTCCCGCCGAGGCTGGTGCCTTCCGCGCTGGGAATGATGGTAGGGCGTCCGCCCTCCATCACTGCCGCTGCGGAGTTGCTTGTACCTAGATCGATTCCGATGATTTTTGCCATATCTTTCACCTCATTTTAACTGGTTTACTGTTGCTGTTTTTGCTGAGCAGCCGCTTCGGCGGCGGCCTTCTTCTTCGTTACCTTGACCTTGGCGGTCCGGAGTACCCGGCCGTTCATGATATAGCCTTTCTGATATACTTCGGCAATCCGGTCGTCTTCGTCACCGTCGGCAACGATCATGGCTTCATGGAGGTTCGGATCGAACTTCCCGTCGGTGGGAATCTCCTGAAGCCCGTTCTGCTCCAGGATTTTCATCAGATTGGTCCGCACCGCCTTTACTCCGGCGGCGACGGAATCGTCCTGCTTGACGGCAGAGAGCGCTCTTTCGAGGTCGTCCGCGACATTGAGCAGATCTGCGACCAGGTTCTGGTTCGCATATTTGCGGAACTCAGCGTTGTCGCGCTCCGTCCGCTTCCGGAAATTGTCGAACTCGGCCTGCAGCCGCTGGGCCATCTGGAGATATTCACCCGCCTGTTGCTGGGCTTTCTCCAGATCCGCCCGGAGTTTTTCGTTCTCCGTCTGGAACTGAGCGAATTCGTCGCCCTTTCCGCCTTTGGCGGCTTTCACGGAGGCGCCGGCCTCTTTGGCTTTCGGCGCTTCCTGCTCGGCTTTCTTGTCCGACTTTCCAGTCATACTGGTACCTCTGTGAATATAATTTTCGGGAAAGGGGGGGCCGAAGTCCCCCGGTTTGAAAAGGCTTCAGTCTTCCATGCCCGCGCCGGCTCCGGGAGCCGGAGCAGTCTTGGACGAGATAACATCATCGATCCGCAGGATCATGACCGCGGCGTCGGTCGCAGAGTTGATGGCCTGCTTGCCGATCCGCAGGGGCTCAATGACGTTAAGCTTCAGCATGTCCTCCACTTTGCCAGTGAAGGGATTGATGCCGGCATATTTCTTGCCGGCCTTGTGCTGCTTGCGCATCTCGATGACCATGTTGATCGGGTCTAGGCCCGCGTTCTCGGCGAGAGTGGTGGGGATGATTTCCATGGCGGAGGCGAAGGCCTCGATGGCGATCTGCTCCCGGCCGCCGACCGAGGCTGCGTAGTCGCGGACACCCATGGCAATCTCCATAGCGGCGGAGCCTCCGCCGGTAACAATCTTGCCGTCCTCGATGGACACCTTCACGACAGACCAGGCATCGACCAGGGACCGCTCGACCTCGTCAGCCACATGGTTGGTGCCGCCGCGGACGAGAATGGACACGGTCTTCGGGTCCTTGCAACCCTCGACGAAGGTCATCTGCTCGTCGCCAACGAACCGAAGTTCGACGGTGTCGGCAGTGCCGAGGTCGGAAGCGCTCAGGTCGCTGATCTTGGAGACGATGTTGGCGTTGGTGGATTTGCCTAGCCGCTCCATGTCGCTTTTCTTGACCCGGCGGCAGGCGTAGATGCCTTCCTTGGCAAAGAAGTGCTGCGCCAGATCGTCGATGCCTTTCTGACAGAAGACGACGTTAGCGCCGGCCTTCTTGACGGAGTCAACCAGGTCCCGCAGGATTTTCTCTTCCTGGGCCACGAATTTGTTGAGCATATCCGGATCAGTGATCTGGATCTTTGCGTCGATTTCGGGCTTCTTGACCTCGAATGCCGCGTCGACCAGAGCGATCTTGGCATTCTTGATTTTCTTCGGCATAGTGGGGGAGACCGGCTCTTTGTCGATGATGATGCCTTTGATCATCTCGGACCGATCCATATTGGCACCGGCCTTCTTGACAGTCTGAATGTTCTTCAGATCGGCAGTGTACTTGCCGTCGGTATCCTTCTCGATAATGGTCTTGACGGCGTCAACGACCATCTTGGCGAAGAACTCCTTGGAAGCGCTGACCTGCTTGCTGATCATCGCGGTCTCGGCGATTTGCATCAACAGTTTGTCATCGTCAATGGAGACCGGTTTCGAGATCTTCTGCAGAATCTCCTGGGCTTTGTCACAGGCAAGATGGTATCCGGCGGTGATAATCGTCGGGTGCACGTTCGAATCGATCAGATCGAGCGACTTCTTCAGCAGTTCGCCCGCGATGATGACCGAGGTGGTGGTACCGTCGCCGACCTCGGCGTCTTGGGTCTTTGCGACCTCGACCAGCATTTTAGCGGCCGGATGCTGCACATCCATCTCTTTCAGAATCGTGACACCGTCGTTGGTGATGACAACGTCGCCGACCGAGTCGACGAGCATTTTGTCCATACCCCGAGGACCGAGGCTGGAACGCACAGCGTCCGCAATCGTGCGGGCAGCAGTGATGTTGTTGAACTGCGCGTCCTTTCCTTTGTCTCTCTTGGTGCCCTCCCGCAGGATGAGCACAGGTGCGTTACCCATTCCCATTTCTTTGAACCTCCATTCTTACTCCGTCTTATGGCGGAATCTGAAACCCCTATGGTTAGTTCTTCTATATAAACATAATGTTAGTAGTCAACCGTTGGTTCCCAACAGTTGGATGTCTAAATTTTTCACATCTGGACAAACAGAAATTTGGTATTATTTCCATTAATAATACTTATTCCGAAAAATACATTTTCTTAGATAAAATATCCGCATTGGGATGTGAAGAACACCGCCGATATATGACGGCGGAGCGGACGGCCGGAAAGCCGCCGCTCCGACTGTTTTCAGACCGCCCGGGACTCAAGGAGCTTCTTGTAACCGATCGGCATGACCTTGAGGAAGTGCCGGACACTGGTATCCCAGTCGGCCAGCAGCGCCTTCGCCTTAGGACTGCCCGTGTACCGGACATGCGCATCGAGGATACTGCGGAGCTCTTCCCGGTCCGCCGGCATCTCGACCAGTTCGAGCTCGACCATGTCCATGTTGCAATGGCGATCGAAATCGCCGGTCTCGTCGAGCACATAGGCGATACCTGCCGACATGCCGGCCGCAAAGTTGCGTCCGCAGGGACCGAGAATTACGGCACGGCCACCGGTCATATACTCACAGCAGTGGTCGCCCACTCCTTCAGCGACGGCAATCGCCCCGCTGTTGCGGACGCAGAACCGTTCGCCAGCCTGGCCGCACAGGTAGAGCTCGCCGGCCGTGGCACCGTAAAGGACCGTATTCCCGGCTACGACGTTGACTGCCGGAGCCGGACCCGGCCGGACGATGGCGATTCTCCCGCCCGAGAGGCCCTTACCGACAAAATCGTTTGCCTGCCCGCGCAGGGTAAATGTAATACCGGGTACGAGGAACGCTCCGAAACTCTGGCCGGCCGTGCCGGTGAATTCCACTTCGAGTGTACCGTCCGCCAGCGGCTTTCCCCGGCGTTCGATCTCGCCCGCCAGCATCGCCCCGACCGACCGGTCGATATTGTTCAGCCCGTATTGCAGACGGAGCGGCCGGCCGGTGTCCAGTGCCGGCGCGGCATCCGCGATGATGCGGCGGTCGAGCGCATTCTGCAGAACGTCGGGCTGTCCTTCAGCCGGTCCGACCTGTCCGTCCGTCAGGACCGCGGTGAGCGGTCCGGTATCCAGCAGTGCGGCGCGACCGGAAATATCCCGTCTTTCCAGCAGATCCGCCCGGCCGATGGCCTCCTGCAGTGAACGCAGGCCAATGGCTGCGAGCCGCCGGCGAACGTCTTCGGCAATCGCCCGGAGATAGTGCTCCACGTCTTCCACCGTCCCGCGGAACTTGGCCCGCCGGGTCGGGTCCTGAGTAGCAATGCCAACCGGACAGGTATTAGTCTGACAACGGCGGCACATAACGCAGCCGAGCGCCACAAGCACCGAGGTGGCAAAACCGTACTCATCGGCACCCAGCAGGGCGGCGGTAATCACGTCGCGACCGGTCCGGAAACCGCCGTCGGCCTGTAAACGGACCCGCCCGCGAAGGCCGACCGCAGTCAGCATCTGCTGGGCCTCGGCGAGACCAAGCTCCCACGGCGCGCCCGCATAGCGGAGCGACGACATGGGGCTGGCGCCGGTACCGCCGTCTCCGCCGGAGATGAGAATGATGTCCGCCCCGGCTTTGGCGACACCGGCCGCTACGGTACCTACCCCGGCCTCGCTGACCAGCTTGACACTGATAAGCGCCTGGGGGTTGACACACCGCAGATCGTAGATCAACTGCTTCAAGTCCTCGATGGAATAGATATCGTGATGCGGCGGGGGCGAGATAAGTGTGATTCCCGGGATCGTGTGACGGGTGGCCGCAATGACTGCATCGACTTTCTGGCCAAGCAGTTGTCCGCCTTCACCTGGCTTGGCACCCTGAGCGATCTTGATCTGGATCTCGTCGGCATCCACCAGATATCTGGTGTTCACGCCGAACCGGCCGGAAGCCACCTGCCGTACGGCGGACCGGCGGTTGCGGCCATCGGGTCCGGGCAGGGTCCGGGCAGGATCCTCTCCGCCTTCGCCGGTATTGCTGCGGCCGCCCAACCGGTTAGCCGCTTCGGCTAGAACCTCGTGGGCCTCCTTGCTGATAGCTCCGAAGGACATTCCTTCGATGATGAACCGCCGGAGGATCAGTTCGACCGGCTCGACCTCATCCAGCGGCACGGTCAGCCGACCCTGCGCCTCCAGCAGGTCACGTACATAGAACAGGCCGTGGTCTACCACATCCGCAAAGGCCCGGTAGTCGTCCTCGGCCCCGGTCTTCGCCAGAGCATGGAGCAATCTGACAGATCCGGGGTTCCAGGCGTGGCGCTCACCGTCGGGACAGAACGAGTAAATCCCGTCGTCGATGGCACGGGTATCGGCCGGCTGCGGGGCAAAGGCCGCCGCGTGCCGAGCCTGAACGTCTGCGCCGATTTCCTGCAGACCGATACCGCCAAGCGGCGAGACAGTGCCGCCCAGGTAGCGGTCGCAGAGGTCCTGGGAAAGCCCTAGGGCCCCGAACTGCATCGATCCCCGGTAGGAACGGATAGTCGCAATGCCCATCTTTGACATGATTTTCATCAGACCCTTTTCCAGGGCCCGGATATAATTGTGCTCGGCCGTGTCAATGCCTGTCCGCAATACCCCGGTCTCGCAGAGCCGGTTAAGCATGGCAAAGGCCAGATACGGGTTTACGGCGTTGGCGCCGTAAGCAAAAAGCAACGCAATATGCTCCACCTCCCGAGCCTCACCGGTTTCGACGATCAGTCCGGTCCGCAGCCGCTGACCGGTCGCCAGCAGGTGCTGATGGACGGCAGAGAGCGCCAGCAGCGACGGAATCGCCGCGTGTATGCTGTCGACAGGCCGGTCGGTCAGCACCAGATATGAAGCGCCGGCTGCCACGGCCATGTCGGCCTGCCGGCAGAGACCTTCGAGGCTGCGCTTGAGTCCAACGCCGGCAGCGGCCGCGGTAAATGTCATCGGCAGTACCGCAGTGGCAAAACCGCGGTACTTCAGATGGCGGAGCAGATCCAGCTCCCGGTCGGTGAGGATCGGGTGCCGCACTTTTACAATCCGGCAGTCGTCCGGCGCCGGGGTCAGCAACCCGTGGGCCACCGGACCGATGTAACCGGTCACGGACATGACCAGGTCCTCCCGGATGGGGTCGATTGGCGGGTTCGTGACTTGGGCGAACGACTGACGGAAGTAATTAAAGAACAACTGGGGCCGATCGGAAAGCACGGCCATCGGGATGTCCATCCCGGCCGAGGCCACCGGTTCCTTAGCCCGTTGGGCCATGGGGATGAGAATACGGTCGATGTCTTCCTTCGTGTAGCGGAACTCCGCCAGCAGCCGGCCGGCAGCCGGCACGTTCCGGTCGACCGTCCGCCCGGACGAGACGTCCGCCAAATCCAGACAGTTCTTTTCCAGCCAGTCCCGATAGGGATAGGCCGCGGCCAGAGCGCCCTTGATGTCGGCGTCGCGGAGGACTTTCCCCGCGCCCATGTCGATGATCATCATCTTGCCTGGCCGTAGCCGGCCGGCCTCGGCAACGTTGCCGTCCGTGACCGGCACCACGCCGGCCTCGGAAGCCAGGATGAACAGTCCGTCTTTGGTCAGTGTATACCGCACCGGCCGCAGACCGTTCCGGTCGAGCATTCCGCCCGCCAAGCGGCCGTCGGTGAACAGCACCGCGGCGGGGCCGTCCCATGGCTCCATCAGAATGGAATGATACTCGTAATAGGCCTTGAGCGAGTCCGGAATCGGGTTCCGGCTGTTCCATGACTCGGGAATCATTGCCGAGAGCGCATTCGGCACGGAAAGCCCGGCCTTGGTCAGGAATTCGGCAGCATTGTCCAATGAAGCACTGTCGCTCATGCCTGACTGCAGCAGCGGCAGCAGTTCCGGCAGATCAGGGAACCGCGGGGTATGGCAGGCGCCTTCGCGGGCGGCGGTCCAGGCGCGATTGGCCCGGATGGTATTGATTTCACCGTTGTGGCAGAGCAGCCGGAACGGCTGAGCCAGCTTCCATTCCGGCGCCGTATTGGTGCTGAACCGGGAGTGGACCATTGCCACGGCCGACCGGAAAGCCGGATCGGTGAGGTCCGGATAATAGGCACGGAGCTGGGCCGGGGTAAGCATCCCTTTGTAGACCATGGTCCGCGTGGAAAGACTGCAGATGTAGAACGCCGGGTCGGTTACGCCGAGCTCGGTCCGCCGGCGGGCCGCCCACAGCTTCCGCTCCAGAGTGTCCTGACTGTCGTAACTGCTGACGAAGACCTGCCGCACTTCGGGTTCGGCGGCCTGGGCCATCGGCCCGGGCACGGAATGGTCCACCGGGACTTCCCGGGTCGCGAAGACCGTCAGACCGTAATGCGCACAGGCCTGCCGGAAGACCGCTAAGCAGGCATCCGCCCGCTCCGCGTTCTTTGGCAGGAAGAAGAGACCGGTTCCGTAACGGCCGGCTTCGGGGACCGAAATTCCACATTTGACAATGAAATCGTGCGGAATCTGGACGGTGATTCCCGCCCCGTCCCCGGTGCGGCCGTCGGCGTTCTCCGCCCCGCGGTGCGCCAGGTTTTCCAAGATGCGAAGGCCGTATTCCACGATACCGTGGTCTGCGCTACCGCTGACATTAACGGCCATCCCGACCCCGCAGGAGGCTCTGCCTTCTGCAGGGTCGATCAGGCCCCGGTGATTGCCCATAATGATACCTCCGGACGCTCAGTGGATAAAGAGCAGTTCCCGGTACTTGGGCAGAGGCCACATCTGGTCGTCAATCATCATTTCCAGGGAATCTACGTGCTTCCGGATCTCTTCCAGCATCGGAATCATTTTATCATGGTAGTCCACAGCGCTCTTCCGGCTGGCAGGCTGAGCCGTGAGTTTCACGTCCAAGGCATCAAGTTTGTCGACCTGCGACTCGGCGGCGGCGATGTCATCCGCAATACAGCGGATAAGATCGATCTGCGAGGCTGAGAGCTTCTTGAAGTCCTTCTCGGCGCCATAGATTTCTTTCAGATTCCGGACGTTCTCCAGCAACATGTTCTGATAGCGTATAGCCACCGGGATCACATGGTTGGTTGTCAGATCGCTGAGGACCCGGCCTTCGATGGCGACCTTCTTGCAGTAGGTCTCCCAGAAAACCTCCTTCCGGGATTCGAGCTCCACCGCCGTCATGACGCCGGTATCGCGGTAGATATCTACGGTATGCTTGCTGGTGTAGGCATCGTAGACCACCGGAACCGAAGTCTCGCAGTCGAGCCCGCGCTTGGCGGCCTCGGCCTTCCAGGCCTCCGAGTAGCCGTTGCCATCGAAACAGACGGGCATGGCGGCGCGATAGGTCTCCCGGGTCTCGGCAAGCACGGCCTGCATGGGCAAGGTACCGGCCTTGATACGGGCATCAACGGCCTCCTTGAATTTGTGGAGCTGCCAGGCCACAATGGTATTGATGACCGTTAGCGGACCGGAGCAGTTGGCCGAGGAGCCGACCGCCCGGAACTCGAAGCGGTTCCCGGTGAAGGCAAACGGCGAAGTCCGGTTCCGGTCGGTGTTGTCGACGAGGAGCTCGGGCAGTTGGGGCAGGCCGAGGCCGCGGCTCTTCTTGCCGCTAAGTTTGACCATGTCCTTGGACTTCAGCAGCGCGTTGAACGCATCGGTGACCTGCTGACCCAGGAAGATCGAAATGATCGCCGGCGGTGCCTCGCTGGCACCCAACCGGTGCGCGTTGGAGGCACTCATGACTGAGGCCTTCAGCAATGCGTTGTTGTCGTAGACGGCCTTAATTACGTTGGCCATAAAACAGAAGAACCGCAGATTCTCCGCGTCGGTCTTGCCGGGGGACATCAGGCCGATGCCGCTGGCGGTGCCAAGGGACCAGTTGCAGTGTTTGCCGGAGCCGTTGACCCCCGCGAAGGGCTTCTCGTGCAGCAACACCTCAAAGCCGTGGCGCTCTGCCACATTCTTCATCAGAGACATCAGCAGGAGGTTGTGATCGATGGCCAAATTAGCTTCCTCATAAACCGGAGCGAGTTCGAACTGGTTCGGCGCGACCTCGTTATGCCGGGTCTTGACCGGGATACCGAGCTTGTAGCACTCGAACTCCAAATCCTTCATGAACTCCATAACCCGCGGCGGAATCGTCGCAAAGTAATGGTCGTCGAGCTGCTGGCTCCGAGCACTGTCATGACCGATCAGCGTCCGCTCAGTAAGCACCAGGTCCGGCCGTTGGCCGTAGAGGTCCCGGTCGACCAGGAAATATTCCTGCTCCCACCCGAGATAGGAGTGGACGACCTCGTTGCCCTCGCTGAAATATTTCAGGATGTCAGAGGCGGCCTTGGTGACTACCGATTCGGACCGCAGCAACGGGGTCTTGTAGTCAAGGGCCTCGCCGGTATAGGAGACGAACACGGTCGGAATGCACAGAGTATCGCCGATGACGAAGGCCGGCGAGGATGGGTCCCAGGCCGTGTAGCCCCGGGCCTCGAAAGTGTTCCGCAGCCCGCCGCTCGGGAAGGACGATGCGTCCGGCTCCTGCTGGCACAGCAATTTACCGCTGAACCGCTCCAAAGACTCGCCCTGACCGCGGGGCTCCGCGAAGGAATCGTGCTTCTCCGCAGTGCCGCCGGTAAGCGGTTGGAACCAATGGGTGTAGTGAGTGGCACCCAGATCCATTGCCCAGCGCTTCATGCCTTCCGCCACATGCTCGGCGACACTGGTATCCAGTGTAACACCCTTCTCAATCGACTCGTAGATCACGCGCCGCGTGTCCTCCGAAAGATACTTCCGCATATTGGTCCGGTTGAAAACATTGCAGCCATAGTAGGCCGAGGTCGCCTTGGCCGGGGGTTCCACCAACACCGGTTCCTTCGCATAGGCCTTCTCAACGGCACTAAACCTGAAGCTCTGCATGGTGGGGTATTGAACATTAATTGTTAATATAGTTTACGGAACAGCAAACTTAACTTGTATCGAATTCACATTATGTTAGACATTTGTCTAATATTATCGTAAAAATGCGGCATACCGAACGACAGATAAACAACAGAGCCGTCCGTCGCAGTTCATATATACAGCGAAAGGCTCGTTTTCACGTTCCCTTTAATATAGCAGTCAGAGATTAATGAACCATAAAATAGTACCCGTGGACATACCCTAAGACATAAGGGAGAGGCACATGGGGTTCAATCTCTTCAAGAACGGGGACCAGCTCTTCGACGAGGGCGTGGACCTGGTCAAACGCAATGACTACCAGAGGGCCCGGGAAAAGTTCTCCGACACACTGGAAAAGGAAGGTAGCGAGAACAAAAAAGCCCTGGCCCGGCTTTACATCGCCTTGATCGATACCGGTTCCAATCGGGAGAATATCGGTTATTACAAGTCCATCAGTGCGCTGCTTGCTCAGCACAACTACGGAACCTTCGAGTTCGGACTGTCGAAAGTACCGGCCGACGAATTGCAGGTTGAGTGCGAACTGGCAGTTATAGAGCTCGAGGCCACCAAATTCAACGGCGACTACATGGAAAAAGGCCAGAAGATGCTGGCGGCTGCCCAACGCTATCAGGCAGACATCGGCGACCGGCCGCTCCACTTCGAGGAAATGTACAAGGGCAACACCAACGCCACCGGCAGCCGGGAGGCACTGATTCTGCAGGCCATGGCCTATGAGACTATGGGCCGTGGCGCCGTTCACGACGACCCTAAGCAGGGCGCAGAGTACATGCAGATGGCCTACAACCTGCGCCGGATGATCGGCGACAGCGGCGAGGACGATTTGAAAGCCATGAAGGCTTACGCCCGCTCCGGCAAATGCTGGCTCTGTGGGCGGCCGATCAGCGGCGAAGGCATCCATTTCATTGCGGTTCCCAGCCCCGTCGAAGGCGCATTCCGCAAGGCTGACGAAGGCAAGATGATTAAGAGCTGTTCTGAAGACAGCAAATCGATATACATGTGCATGCCCTGTTACAACGCCATTTCCAACCGCGCCGACCAGATCTCTCAGAAATACTACGACCAGTCCATCCAGCAGATGCGGGCCATGGAGGCCCGGCTTGAGGCTGAAATTCAGTCTGTCCGGAGCAGCATCATAATGGTGCGTCGTTAAATGAGGTACTATGGCCGTCGACAATATGCTCACGTTACGCTGCAAGTACTGTGGCGCTCCGTTGGACAGGAAAGACGTCGAGAGCGACTCGCCTTACGTGACATGCCCCAGTTGCGGCACCACCCAGCAGCGGGTAGATGCCCAGGCTTATCTGGAGCAGCTGATGGGGCAGGTGCGCTCATGGGTCAACCAGGCCCTGCCTGGTGGCTTCGCCATCTCCCAGTCCGACAGCGTGGACTCTGTGGCCCGCTACAATATCTTCATGAACAGCGTGAAACCCAAGGTGGACCTGGAATACGGTGAGTACCGGTTCGCCCTGAACTCGCTGATCTCCCATACAATGCTGGTTATCCCCTTCACCGTCGACAAGACCCTCAAACCGGTTCACCAATCAGCCCAGGCCTTTGCTTTCGGCGAGAAACTGCGGCAGATCGAACCGCTGGCGGTCGACGGGAACAGCAAAAAGGTCGTGACCTCTGCCCAACGGATGTCCGACGCCTACGCGCTCCTGATCAACAACTGCAAACTGCTCCAGGAGAACAAGGACGGCCGGTACCTGCTGATGGTGAACAACTTCACTGCCGCGGCCAATGACTTTGGCGGCATCGAAGGCTATGAGCCTGCCCAGCGGCGCTTCGAGGCTCTCGCCGAGGTCTGCACCGGCTGCGAACAGTTGCTTAAAGGAGACGTAACCGGCAGCCTTGGCCACTTCGAGGCCGGCCTGGCAAAACTGAAGAAAGTGTCCGCCTCCCTGCTTTCCAACCTGAAGGTCGGCATTATGATGCCTGCCGTCACCCAGGAGATCAAACAGACCGAAGTGCTGAGGGGACTCGCTGACCTGGTCATTCATGACGGCACCACCGATCCGCTGAAAGCGCTCAGCACGATCCGGGCCATATTCACCTACGATTATCCGACCAGCGGGAACTGGGGCTACCTGCTGAACAACCGGGACCGCTTCAATGAAATCTTCGGCTACATGGCTGCCTGCATTGCTTCGCGGAACGGCGGCACTCTGAACATAGCCGCCGGCGACGGAGACATCCTGGTCCCGTTCTGGAACATCGAACTGCGTTACAGTTTTCAGACCGGCTCGTTATGGAAGAAGCACGGTGTGGAAGTTTCGGAGAACCTGCTCGCGGCCGCCGACTTCGTTACTGACACTGCTTGCCTGAGCAATCCCACCGAGGCGGTCACGAACGTGTTCGCGGTCCGCAACAAAGAGGGAATGTTCGCTGGGATCACCGGTTCAGAGACCAGCATCAGCAGCAGCGCAGGTATCGGCCCGTTGATCTCCTCAGCTCATCCCAACACTGCCGGGAGCCGGCGGATCGTCGTACCGCTTAGTACAAAGCGGGAAGCCGAACGGCTGGTCGAACAATATGTGGCCAATACCGCCGCGGTCGAGAACAAACTCAAGCTCAGCAACCCAGAGGTCCGGGGGCTCATCTATGTCCCCTGCCGCACTAACAACGACGGCATCAGCGCACCAGCCGGTTTCGGTCTGCTTGCACCGGCCCGGATGAACCGCATGCGGCTGTCCAAACTCGTTATCATATGAAAATCATATACTGCCACAAGAAGGAATGAAATGACAGACAACAAAGGCAACAATTACCGGACCCGCAACACAGTCGTATTCGCCGGGGCACTTATCGCGCTAGCCGTCGGTCTGCTGATCGTCGGGCTCGCGAACCTTGCGTGGATCAACCTGCTGTGGACCTTCATGCTCATATTCGGCATCGTCCTGGCCGTCGTCGGAACGACGTACAACAGCACACCGGACAAGTTCGGTCCGTCTGAACAGACGTACCGGATCGCAATCGGCGCTCTGCTGGCGCTCTTCGGTCTGGTCGGTCTGCTGTGGTCAAACGCCTGCACCGAGTACTACGTCTACCTGGCCGTTCTGCTGATCGGCATCGCAGTCATCGGCCTGGCCGTAGCCCTGTCCAATCATAAAACCAGTAAGTTCTGAAAAGGAGGGAACAACAATGACAAATACACTGGAAAACAGCGTCGAAAACTCGATGGCTAAGAACCGCTCGCTCGTCGAGCGGATCGGCCAGTACATTCCGCTCTATCGGGGGTATAAGCAGAAGAACCTGCGCCGGGATGAGGACCGCGCTGTACGCGAAACCGTCGCCCGTGTTCTGGCCGGCAGCAAGACCGACCTGGCGAACGCGGCTCGGGCGACAGTCGGCGACTTGAACGCCATGCGGGACATGGAACGGGTCCGGAGCAAGGTTGATCACTATTACGCCGACGTCAAAAAGGCCGTGAACGGCTACAGCGCCTTTCACAATTCCGTCAAGATTCTGGAGTCTGAACTCGACGCGGTCGTGACCTGGGACGCCAAGCTCATCGACGATGCCCATACTCTGAAAGAAGAGACCGAGCGTCTGCGGAGCGTCGCAGACAGCGACGGCGACATCAAAGCACCGCTGCGGGACATCGAAGCAACCGTAGATGCCCTGTTCGATGCCTACCGCGAGCGGGAGAACGTCATGCGCGGCTTTATTGAACGGGAGAACGACGGTAACAACAGTGAAAAGGAGTGACCTTTATGACTGACAGCAAAAAAACGAACGTCGTGTTCTGGAAAGACCAGGGTCCCGACGACATCATCTACAAATCCGAGAGCGACGACCTGCGGACGATCACCTCGGTGACCGTGCCCGAGCACGCCGTAGCGCTCTTCATCCGGGACGGACAGCTCATGGGCACGCTTGAGCCCGGCCGGCACATTGTGACCTCGGCAAACATTCCGTGGCTGACCAAACTCTACAACATGGCGCTAGGTTACAAGGAGACCCCGTTTAAGGTCTGGATCGTCTTTATCTCGCTGAAGATTTTCAACGGCCGCTGGGGCATCCGCTCTATGATCAAGGCTGCCCAGGAGTATCAGGTCCCGATTACTCTGATGGCGAACGGCGACTACCAGTTCCGCATCAGCGACACCGCGGTGTTCTACACTCAGGTCCTGGGCGGGATGTCGAACTACTCCACCGGAGACGTCAACGCCTTCATGAAGAGTTTCATTAACGAGCAGATTACCCAGCAGCTGACGAAACAGTACTACATGGACGTTATGACAAACCTTGAGAAGGCTTCAACGTCCACTAAGATCCTGATCGATCCCTATTTCCAGCAACGGGGCATCGAACTGCTCTCGCTGAAAATCAACGAAGCCGCGACCACTGACGAGGAGAAGACCAAAGTCTTCGAGTATCTCCAGTTCAGCAGCCAAAACGGTGAGGCGTTCAAGAAGTACGAGGTCATGGACCGCATGGCAGATGCCGTGGGCAACTCTCAGGGCGGCGCGGCCATGGGTACCGGCATGCTTCTGTTCCCGCAGATGTATCAGCAGATGCAGCAGCAACCGGTTAACGGCGTACAGGGCCAGAACACAGCCCAGCAGGCCCAGAAGGTCATGTGCCCGTACTGCGGCGGTCTCAACAACTATCCGTACAAGTTCTGCTCGAACTGCGGGAAGCCCTCGTCTGTGCAACAGTCTGCTGCGGAAACGGTGTCGGCACCGGCTGCAATTTCCTCCGCCGGAGTCTTCAAAGTATGCCCGTACTGCGGCAAGGACCTCAGCGGTCTGAAGAAAACACCGAAGTTCTGTCCCTTCTGCGCTGAGCAGTTGCTTTAAAACCATTATCAACCGGCGGACCGCCATCCACGACGGCTCCGCCGAAGCAGTCTGCGGTTTCGTTTTTCAGACCGCTCCTTTTCCCGAGCCGGGATCTTCCTGGCCTCTTTGCAGCCATCAGTTATTACTGCGACTTTGAAATAGATTTGTACGATATTCGTAGCAAAAAAACGGATTTCGTGCAATATCCGTTGAACAATATTATAAATAGCACAATGACGATAGGTATTGTGAAGGAGGCGTGTAATAATAGGTAAACGCAATATGTCAGCATTCTGCGGAGTGAACAGCTCGGTTTCTGAGTTTTTCGCCGAAAGGGAAATCTGGTCGTTGACGCTTCCTGTATCGGCACGCCGCTACTGAAGCCTGTTACACCATCTCGCTGATGGCCGCAAACAAACTTCTTACCCCTGCAAGGGTTGATCCGTATTGTTTCTTCGGTTTCCTGCGGATATGCTTTTATGATGCCGAGGTCATTCTCAGTTCATGGCAGTCAAAAAGGAACTGGCCGATTACATTACCACAATTCCGGACTTCCCCGAAAAAGGGATCATGTTCCGGGATATCACCACAATCATCGAGGATCCCATCGGCTTCCAAATGGCAGTCGACGGCCTCATTGCCCAGCTGAAAGGACTGGACTTCGACTACATTGTCGGCACCGAATCCCGGGGTTTCATCTTTGGCGCCCCGGTCGCCTATGCTATGCACAAAGGTTTCATTCTTGCCCGGAAAAAGGGCAAACTGCCGCGGGCCACTGTTTCCGAGGACTACAAACTGGAATACGGTTTCGCCACCCTCGAAATGCACAAGGACAGTCTCAAGCCTGGCGATCGCGTCGTCCTGATTGATGACCTCATCGCTACCGGGGGCACCACTGCCGCGGTCATTCGGCTGGTTGAGAAGATTGGCGGCAAAGTCGTCAAGATCGGATTCGTCATGGAACTGGCCGGTCTTAAAGGTCGGGACAAACTCCGGGGCTATGACGTCTACAGCCTGATCTCCTATCCGGGAAAATAAAGGAAGTTGCCTCTTCCATCCCTTTCTGGAGAGAGCAGAACCGTAAAAACACCTTGAAGGCCGGCCGCAAAACCAGAATCGAATCAATAAGAAAGGATGTTCCGGCAGAGACAGACAGAGATCAAGGATGAGTGCCTGTTGTGGACCCCATCTCTCAAAAAAAACCTTTGAACAAGGTCTCAGAGGGGATTCCGGAATCTGTGATTGAATGATTCGGAAGCAGGACCCGCTGCGCAGATGTGAGATGCACGGGCATACAGCGACTGCACGGGCGCAGAATAGATGCAGACCGAAGATGACCTCTGCCGAATGTCCGACCCGTTCACGGCTGATGCGGCCCTCCGGACACCCGCCCTTCACCGCACACATGGTAACGGCCGTACACTTTCTGGCTGTTGCTGGCCGTACCCGGAATGCGACCTCCGTAGAAGAGGAAAAAAGATAGAGACCGAGGACAGACGCCCCTCTCCCCGGCCTCAGGGGATCGTCACGTATACTTTTCTATATACTGGGCATGGGTTATTGGAAGCCATGCCGTGGTTATGAGATCGATCTCACCGTCGCTGAGACCCTGATACATTACCCCCACGTTTAATTCGGTCAGTTCCACATCATATCCTACATATTTCTCGAGGACGTACTTCAGAACATTGGAGGACCCTATGGCATCCGCCCAGTT
>Ga0265294_10002462_pt1 | contig 24269 bp, 19 predicted proteins | sample MunlanPumphouse3_FD_192504 | JGI IMG/M metagenome (GOLD analysis project Ga0265294, IMG submission 192504) | Groundwater microbial communities from a municipal landfill in Southern Ontario, Canada - Pumphouse #3 | ecosystem: Environmental > Aquatic > Deep subsurface > Groundwater | place... | reverse complement strand
TTATTAAACCATGTATATTGTCTTTTAGCATAATGCCGGCTATTTTGTTTTATTTTTTCAATTACTTCTTCTATTGTTTGGGTTTGATTAAAATAGTTAATAAATTCTTTATATCCAATTGTTGTTTTTAATTGTTTACTTTGTGGATATTTATTAAATAAATATCTTACTTCTTCTAATAAACCAGCTTTAATCATTTCATCAACCCGATTATTTATTTTTTGATATAAAATATTTCGGTTTGTTGTAAGTCCAATTATTAAAGTATTATATAATAATTTGTTTCCTTCTTTTATAGTAATTGGTTCTTTATTTAAAATATGTTTATTATATAACCTAATAATTCTTTGGTTATTATTTTTATCTATTTTAATATTATTGTTTAATAATTCATTATACATTTCATTTGTTGATATATTTAATAAATTATTGTTATCTTCTTTATTAAACTTGTAATCATATAATAAAGCGCTAATATAAAGACCACTTCCTCCTACTATAATTATATTTTTACCTTTTTTTAAAATATTGTTTATAATTAATCTACCATCTTTTTGAAAATCATATACGGTGTATTCTTCATTAAAATTTTTGATATTTAATAAATGATGAGTTATACCTTCTAAATTAGTTATTTTAGCAGTTCCAATATTCATTTCTTGATAAATTTGAGTGCTATCAGCATTAATGATTTCAGCATTATATTTTTTAGCTAGTTTGATACTTAATTTTGTTTTACCTACTCCAGTAGGACCTACTATTGTTATTATCATTAATTAATCACTCTTTTAAACATTTTTTCTAATTCATATTTAGTAAAAGATATTATTGTTGGTCTTCCATGAGGACAATTATATGGATTATCACATTTTACTAGATTAGATAAAATACTTTCCATTTCTTCAAAAGTTATATTAGTATTACCTTTAACACTCGCTTTACAAGCTGCAGTTGCAGCTAATTTATCATTAAATTTTAACATGTCAAAATCTTTAGGTAAATTAATAACTAATTCAATTATTTTATTTATCGTTTCTATTTCATATCCAGAAATTAACCATATTGGATGAGTTTTTATTGTTATCGTATTGATTCCTATTTCATCAATAATAAAACCCATATTTTCTAAAAGATGTTTATTTTCGTTAAATAATAAATAATCACTTGGGGATAATTCAATATTAATTGGTATTAATAAAGCAATGGTATTTATTTCTTTTTGAGAAAGATATTTTAATATTTTTTCATAATTAATTCTTTCTTGAGCAGCATGCTCATCAATTAAATACATAGCATTATCATTTTGAGCTACTATATAAGTACCAAATACTAAACCACAAGGATATAACTCTAATTCTTTAATGATTTTATTATTTTCTTCTTTAAAATTAAAACTTTCTTGAACTTCATTTACTTCTTCATTTGGTTTTTCTATTTCTGGATATGAAGTTTTTATTTTTATTTCATTATTATAATCTTTAGTTTTAACTTCTATTTTAGGTATTAATAATGAATTATATAAAGTATCTTTAATACTACTAAATACTAAATCTTCTAAGGAATTTATTTTACTAAATTTAATATCTTGTTTAGTAGGATGAATATTTACATCAATTAAAGTGGGATCCGTTTCGATTAATAAAATTATAATGGGATATTTATTATCTGGTTTATATGTATGATAAGCATCATTAATTATTTTATTTAATGCTAAATTTTTAACTACTCGACCATTAACAATTGTGGTTATATAATTCCTAGTTGATTTTAATATTGATGGTTTAGAAATATAACCATAGATATCAAAATCATTATTTGATCCTTTTAATTCAAGCATATTTTTACTTATATCTAAACCGTATATTTCATGGATTGTTTTAAGTAAATTGTTTTGCCCACTTGTTTTAATAATGGTATTATGATTATTTATTAATTCAAAAGCTACACTATTATATGATAATGCTAATTTTTCAATATAATTAGTTGTGTTTGCTAATTCAGTTTGCTCACTTTTTAAGTATTTTAATCTTGCCGGAGTATTATAAAATAAATCATTAACTTCAATTATGGTTCCGCATCTAGCATCACTAACAAATTCTTCTTCAAACTTTCCACCACTTATTTTAATTGTTGTTCCTTGATCACCTTGACTAGTAGATAAGGTCACTTTCGAAACACTTGCTATTGAAGGTAATGCTTCGCCTCTAAATCCTAAAGAATTAATAAAAAATAAATCATCTTCTTTATATATTTTACTAGTTGCGTGTCTTAAAAAAGCATTTCTAGCATCAATATTATTCATTCCTGATCCATCATCAATTACTTTAATCATTTTGGTTCCGGAATTAATTAATTCAATTTTAATGTTTTTAGCTCCCGCATCTAAACTGTTTTCAACTAGTTCCTTAACTACATTAGAGATTCGTTCTACTACTTCCCCAGCCGCAATTTTATTAGCTAAGTTTTCACTCATTATTTTTATTTTATTCATAGTTTACTCCAAAAATACTTTCTCTTATTTCATAATTTAATAAATTATGAAATTTAATATTACACCTATTTTTAATATTAAGAAATCCCATTCCTTTTATTATTAGATCGCTATTGCTTTCAATATTTATTTCATCGTTAAAATTAATATTCTTATAATATTTTTTGATATTTAAATTAGAACCTAAATATAAAGTAACCGATGTATTTTCACTAAAATTTAAATAAAGATCTTCAATTTTTAAAGTTTCATTTTTTTTCATTTGATAAGTTATGGGTTTAATAGGTTTTTTAATTATATTGTCATTATAGTAACTATTAATTATAAATCCTGGTGAATCAATAATAGTTAAATTATCATTTAATTTAACTCTAATAAAATCCATTGTTGTATTAGGGATATTACTCGTAGTAACTTTATTTAATTTTAATTTATTAAGATCAATTAACTTATTAATTAAAGAACTTTTACCACTATTTGATAAACCAACCATATAAGTATAGTTTATCCTTTTTTTAGATAAATAATTTATTAACTCATCAACTTTATAATTTTTTTTACTACTAATAAATTTAATATCACTTGCTATTTTGTAATAATTTTTTAAATAATTTATAATTGTTTTTTCTTTAATACTTTTAGGAATAATATCATATTTTGAAATTAATAATAATTTATCTTTTTTAATTGATTTAAATAGATTTATAACTTCAGTATTTAAAGACAAAAAATCAGTTAAAAAAATAACAAACTTATCATCGTTATTTATTTCTTTAATGATTTTTTTTGATTCTTTAGGAAGATTAATATTTTTATTTTCTCCATAATTAATAATTTTAAAACATCTTTGGCAATAAGGTGAATCATTTTTACTTTGAGGTATATATCCTGGCTTATCAGAAAATTCACCCTGTAATTTTAAACCACAACCGTAACAAATCTTATTCATAGTAATCACCTTTTTTTAATAAATCTTTTTTTTCTAAATAATTATAGATAGTTTCTTCAACAAATCTATTTATTTTCGTTGGGGCAAAATCCAGTATTCCAATTGGATTTATTAATATACTTGTAAAATCCATGCGATTTGCCCCCCATATATCAGTTAATAATTGATCACCAATACAAGCTATTTCTGTATCTTTAAATCCATATATTTTAATTATTTTTTTATATCTTTTTTTAAGAGGTTTAAAAGATAAATAAGATGAATCAATACATAAGATGTCTTTAAAAGGTTCAACTCTTTTTTTAGTTGAATTTGACATAATAATAAGTTTTAATTTTAATTCTTTTAAATCTTCCATTAAATCTTTTACTTTTTTACTAGGGCTTTTTACATTAATAGGAGCTAGTGTATTATCTAAATCAAATATTATACATTTAATACCATTTCTCTTTAATTTCTTAAAATTAATATCAAAGATACTTTTTTGATATATATCAGGAACAAATATACTAAACATAATATCACCAACTTTATCTAATTATAACAAATAAACATTCTTTTATAAATATTTTATTAATTGAAAGAATTAAGTCTTTAAAAGTTTTTAAAAGCAAAATCAAAATAAGCATATTAAGATGTTTTTTTAAAATAAACTTTTATTTCATTATTTAGACTATTTATATATTTTGATATTTGCTTCTTTTTTTAAAATATAATTATTTTCCATATCATTTATAATATGTTTAGTTACCGCAATTGAAACTTCATTTGGAGTTAAATTTGTTGTATCAATAAAATGAATATTAGGGCTTATCTTTTCAAAAATATCTTTACTTTCAAGTAAAGCATTATTAAACTCCATTATATTATTAAGATTTAAAAAATTTCTTGGTTCTAAAGCTAAACTATGAAGATAATCTCTTTTTAAAGCCACTTGATCATCAGCATAAGTAATGAATAAACTATCAACTTTGTTTTTAGCTTCTAACATATATTGATTAAGAAAACTTTGAGCTTCCTCTTTAGTTACAATGCCTAAATTCATAGCTCTTTGCATCCAAATACAGCGATCATAAATTCCCCGATCAAATATTACGATATCTTTATTGGAAATAATTTCTTTATTAGCAAGTTTTACAATTTCCTTCATTATTAAACGATTTATTTCAAAGGTTGTTCTATTTTTATTAAACGGCTTTATTACTTTATTATAATACTCAGAACTAACAAATTCTTCGATAATTTTAGAATTAAAACCACCTTTTTTAAAAAAATCATTTATGTTATTAATTAAAGTTGTTTTTCCGGTTCTAGGTGTACCTGTAAATTCTATTAAATAAGGTTTATTGCTTTTTAATTCTTGTTTTAAATTTAATAATTCAGCTTTTTTAAGATGCAAATCTCTTAAATCATTTAATAATTTAGAATTATTCTTGAAGATATTATTTTCTAAATAAATTTGATAATCGATTTCTATTTTAAGATTTGATAAGGCTTCTTTTAATCTTAAAAAGATTGGTTCTTCTTCATTTTCATTATAAATTAAACTTTGATAAACATTTTCAAAATACCATAATTGACTTTTATAATCACTTTTAAATGATTTAAAAACTTCCATTCCTTTAATTCTTAATAGTCTGATTAAGTCTTCAATATTATTAATTTTATCACTACAAACTATTAATTTATTTCTTAAAGATTTATTTTTAATTTCATTGATAGTATGAGTTTTTCTTTTCTCCCAAGATAAAGTTTTATCTGGTTCGGAAGCACTGTTTACTAAATCAGCAATATCAGAACCAAATAATTCATTTATATCTTCAATACTAAATTTGGTATCTTCAACTACATCATGTAAATAACCTGCTGAGATCATATTTTCATCGTAACCATAATATTCTAATATTTCTGCTACGGCGATAGGATGAATAATCATATCTTTATCCGGTTCCGACTTTCTTTTTTGACCTTCATGAGCCATAGTAGCAAATTCTTTAGCTTTTTCTTTTATCATAAACCCTCCTAAATAACAAATTTTATTATACAAGAAAAACAATTATTTTTAAACCTTCTTTCATATAATTTATTGGTGATGTATATGTTATTTTATTTAATTTCAATTTTAAAAAGTTTAACTTTTTTTACAGGAGCATATTCTATTAATGTTTTTCCAGATCCATTATCTAAAGAAGAAGAAGAATTATGTATTAATAAAATGTTATTAGGTGATAAGGAATCTCGTAATAAACTAATTGAACATAATTTAAGATTAGTAGCTCATATTGTAAAAAAATATGAAAGTAAAGAGTATGATACAGATGATTTAATTAGTATTGGTACAATTGGTTTAGTAAAAGGAATAGATTCATATAAACCTGCTAAGAATACTAGAATTACTACTTATACAGCCAGATGCATTGAAAATGAAATCCTAATGCATTATCGCAGTAATAAAAAACATATTAATAATATAAGTTTAAATGACTCAATTGGACTAGATAAAGATGGTAATGATATTAATTTAATTGATGTTTTAAAAAGTGATACTGTTGATATTATTGATGAACTTAACCAAAAACAAAATATTGAATTTTTATATAAATATTTAAAAATATTAACTAAAAGAGAACAAGATATTGTTATTAAAAGATATGGACTTTTTAATAATAAAGAAACAACTCAAAAAGAAATAGCTAATAAATTAGGTATCTCAAGAAGTTATGTTTCTCGAATAGAAAAAAGAGCGATAACTAAAGTATTAAGAGAATTTATTAAAAATAAAAATTTATAATAAATAAAAACTTAGATTATAAATCTAAGTGCTCGATATCATCTACTAAATCTAATTGTGATTCGATTATCGTTCTTAATCTTCTCTTAAAAGTAACAACATTTCTTTTTAATTGAATGGTTTCGTTTTGAGTTCTTTCAGCTTGTATTAAAGCATCATTAACAATCCGAGATGCATTCTTTTTAGCTTCATCTATGATTGAAGCACTTTCATCTCGAGCAATTCTTTTAATTTGATTTGAGGCATCTTCAGCAACAAGAATCGCTCTGTTAAAAGTATTTTCCATATTTTTATAATGTTCTAAACTATTTTTAAGCTCTGATATCTCATTATCTTTTCTTTTTAGATCATCTATCATAGCTTCTACTTGTTTGATAACATCATTAACAAATATATTAACTTCTTCTTTCTTGTAACCAGGTATACCAGTTTTAAATTTTTTCACTTTATTTCACCTCTAAGAGATTTATTATTAAAATTCTATTTCGTCTTCTATTTTAACTTTTGTTTTTAAATCATCAGCTTCAGTCATTTTGCCTTGAACGCTTACATTTTTAGGAGTACATAAATAAATACCGCCTCCTAATTTTTGCATATCTCCACCTATAGCATATATAGTGCCAGTTAAAAAGTCAATTATTCTCTTAGCTTGATCTGATGTAACTCTTTTTAAATTAACTACAACACAATTTCTCTTTTTTAAATGATCTGCTATTGTTTGGCTTTCCGAATATGCTCTTGGTTCAACAAGAATCATTTTACTGCCGTTCTTTTCTTCCTCTTCTTTATAAGTTTTTTCATTCATTAAATAAAAATCTTCTTCTAGTGCTGCCGAATCTAAAGCATCATCATTTCCAAATAATGAATTTTTTATATTTTTAAATTTCAATTTATTAGCCTCCTTATACTATATTATTTATATCTTAACATAAAAAAATGCTTTTATAAACACTTTTTTATCTTTATATTTAACTAAATTGATTATTTTTCCAAGTATTCTTTACAAACTAGCATAAGTTGATTTATTTTACTTTCTAGTTCATTAAAATTTTCTACAATATAATTAACATTATTATTTTTACTTTCTACCTCATGCTTAAATGGTAAATTAGATAAATCAAAGAATCCAATATATTTTAAATCACTTTTTAAAGCATGAACTTCGATGCTATAACTTTTCATATCTTGATTTTCTTTATATTTTGCTAATCTTTCCATTCTTTCTGGAGTACTTTCATAAACGAACTTCATTGTTTCATTATACATATCTAAATCTCCTAAAGATTCAATAGCTTTATCTGTATCAGCACCTTTTAATTTCAAATATTCTAAATTATTTTGAGGAGTTATATTATCACTTTTAGATATTGGTTCTTCTTTTTCGGAAATTATATCTTCATTAGATGTTTTTAAAAATAAATTTAAAACGCGATCTAATTCATTACGATTGATTGGTTTAGCGATATATTCATCAAATCCTAACTTTAAATATTTTTCACGATCTTCACTTGTGGCATTTGCTGTTAATGCTATTATTGGTTTATTATATTCTTTTTCTTTTAATATTTTTAATAATTCTATTCCATCTGTTACTGGCATTTCAATATCCACTAATAATAAATCATATTCATGGCCATTATTTATTTTATTTAATGTATCTTCAGCGCTGATTGATAAATCTATCTTAAGATTATATTTTTTTAATAATTTTTCAGCTACTTTTAAATTAATATTATTATCATCTATTACCAATATTTTTTTATCATGATAATTTTGATAATTAATATCTAAATTGTTTTCATTAATATTCTTGTTTTTTATTACTTTATGATGATCATTTCTTATTTCTTGATTTAAAAAGACGGTAAATTTTGATCCACTTCCATAAATACTTTGAACGGTTATTTTTCCATTCATTAATTCAACTAATCTTTTAGTAATAGCAAGACCTAGTCCAGTTCCCTCTAAGGTTGTATTTCGATATTCATCTAAACGGCTAAATTTAACAAATAATTTATCAATATTTTCCGGTTTTATTCCCCTACCTGTATCTTCTACTGATATTATTAATTTACTGATTCCTTTTTGATTAATACATGATACATCAAAGTTTACTTGGCCTTGTTCTGTATATTTATAAGCATTTGATAATAAATTCATTAATATTTTTTGAATATTGGTTTTATCTCCATATAATTGATTTGGTAAATCTTGAGGTAAATTCATATTAAAATCTAAACCTTTTTCTTTGGTTCTTACTCTTATTAAGCTACTTATGGTTTCAAATAATTCTCGAGGGTCATAAATCGACTTATTTATCTCAACACTGCCTGATTCGATTTTTGATATATCTAAAATCCCACCCACTGTCTCTAATAATATAAAACTTGATTTAATTACTTGATCAGCATCTTCTTTTGCAGCTTCTAAAGTTTCTTCTTTTTTAATTTCTTCACTAAAAGCAATAATAGCATTTAAAGGGGTTCTTATTTCATGAGACATACTTGTTATAAAATCACTTTTGGCTCTATTGGCTTTTTCAGCTTGCTCTTTATTTAACATTACTTCACTAAGCATTTTTAAATCAGGATTTTCAATGGTGAAGTACATTACATAATTTATAAATGTTATTGAGATTGATATAACGATTAAATATGGATTTGCAATATAAATATTTATTAAAAATAAAGCTAAACCTATATAAACGAACATGGGAATATGTTTTGTACTTAATTTTTTCAAATTAAATAATGTTACAAAAACTGCTGATAAAATAAATAACGTGCCTGTAAAAATTACAGCAAATACGCTAGAGCCTGATACTGACATTTTATCAGCATTAATAATCATTGTATTTACATCTAAAGTCAACATTATGATGATAGCTACAACAGTAATAATAATGGATGAATTATAGATAATTTTCACTTTATTGCTATGTTCATTTTTATCAACCGTGATGAGAAAAGTATATAAAAATAAACATGTATTAAAAATAATTAATTGAATGAAATCAAGCTTATTTAATATTTCAATTGTAAAATCACTTAAATAAAAACCTCTTAATTGTAAAATAGTTACTAAAATACTATCTATTAATGATACTATTAACATTATAGAAAATATTTTATTTTCTAATAAATTTAATCTTTTTTTTGAAAAATAAACTATTAATAACAGAATTGAAAAAAATATTGAACATACTGGTAATAGATATCCTTGCATAACTCACTTCCTTAATAAGTACATGGTTTACTATAATAACTATACAATAAAAAAATAACTTCTTCAAGTATTTGAAAAAATTATTTCTTTGAATATGTTTTTGCTAATATACGAGCGTTTTGTTTTGTTATTTTAACATTATCTAAAGCAGAGAATACTTTTTCTTCCGTAACTATATTTTTATCAACATAAGGATAATTTATTTCTTTTTCTTCAATGTAATATTCAGGTTGACTTTTTAAATAAATTTTGTGGTCTTCCCATTGTTCTTTTAAGGATTTTTCTTTTTCTAATTCTTCACGAGAAATATTACTATAATCGGAATAGTTCTCAATTAATTCTCTTTTTATAGTCGAAAGTTTATCTCGTAAAACTATTTTTGCTTCTTCTTCATTATATTGTAAGATATTAATAGCTTCATCTTGAATCCCATAACATTTATTACCAACTATATGAGTAGCTACTGGCACAATCTTAGCATTAGTAGCTTGTGCTAATTTATAAAAACCACGATATAATTTCATTACTAATTCATTATCAGTTAAATTCCATGCCCCTTCTGGAAAAATTAACCCGTTAGTTCCAAAATTCATTGCTCGCTCCATTTTTGGTATCGATACAGCTCTACTTTCATGGCAATCTCGATCAACAATAACAACTCCAATTATATTTGCCAATGTCCCATCAATAGTTTTAAAGAATTGGTCAAGACTTCCAAATAATGTATAAACGTGATCATCTATTATAATCAATGTATTTAATAAGTCATCTTTAAACCCATGGGTTGGAGTATATATTACAGGTTCATCTTTTGGTGCGGGAATTTTTCTAACAATTGTTAATTTATAGGGATTAAATAAAGGTATAAATCTTTGTAAAATTGGATAGAATTTTTTTCTTTTTTTTACCCCTTTTTCAGTGACTGCTACTTCTAGATCATTAGATTTTAAAAAATCTAAATATTTGGAATTAAAATATTCGATATAACGAGAATTCATATTATATTCCCCTTTCCTTTGAGCAAATATAATAACATTATATAATAATTAAGTCAATAAAAACATCCCAATGCGTTACTTATGCAAATTAAAGTATTAAGTGTCCACTCCCAACTATTTTGTTTATATATTTGTGCTTATATCTTCTATTGATATTCCTTTTTGAAATTCAGCGTCTAATTAACCTATTATTATTCTCGTTACTGCCTCTTTCACCGCTACATCCATAATAATATGGTTAGGATTCCCTTCAATTTTTTGTTTTAAATTATTATAAACTGTAATATTATCAGTCATTTTTTATTCCTCCCTGAACAAACATATTGTAACAATTTTTTTTATTAAATAAAATTAGTATTTAATATTTTTAGGTAAATTATATAAAAAGTTGAATAACATAAACATAAAAAATTTATTATTTAAACATTACAACCAATACTTTTTAAATATTCTAATACTGTTTGTTCTGAACCAGGAATTAATTTCAATTTTCCAAGTTTATTATAGGATAAATATTCCATTTCATATTCTGCTGTATACATATCAGATCCATTTAAATTATCGCTAGCCAAAAACTCTTGGCATAAATCAGCATTTTTAATTACATATTTATTGTCACTTTGTTGATGAAGAATAACTGATTTCGATACAATATATTTAGTACCCGTAAAGATTATTTTATTTTTTTCAAATCTATATCCTTTAACAAGAATTCCACGATCTTTATCTAACTCATATACTTCACTTAATTGATTACCATGAAAATCATATACATAAATTTTTATATTTTTAACATTAGGTTCATAGGTGCCTAATAATATTGTGTTTTTAGTTACATATAATAAGTTATCAATTCGAAATATACCATCATCGGGAGAAATAATCTCTTTATCATTTATATATAAAGAAGCTCCAATAGGTTTTTCTCCAGCAAAAGCTATTTTCATCTTTTCATATCTTATATTAATTTTTTTATTATCGATATATTTTTCTTTAGTACATTTACTTAAATTATCATTATTTTGACAATCAGTAAAATCAACTAATTTTGATATATTTTTATTATCATTAGTTTTATAATCAGAAGAAATATAAAAAATCAAAACTCCAATTAGAGATATTGCAAATAAAATAAAAGTTATTATTAAAATAGCAATTTTATCATTTTTAATACTCAACTGACTTCACTCTTTCTACAAAAATTATATTATAATTAATCTAATCTTTTATTCTCTTTAAAACTTGATTCTTTCTTCAATATATGAAGCAATTTCATCTATTTTTATAATAATTTGTTTCATTGTATCTCTATCTCTAATAGTAACAGTATTATTATTTATAGTTTCATCATCTATTGTTATACAATAAGGCGTCCCAGCAGCATCACTTCGACGATATCTTTTACCAATTGAACCAGATTCATCATAACTACACATAAAATGTTTAGATAAACTTTCATATAACTCATTAGCTTTCTTACTATGCTGTTTTTTAATTAATGGTAATATTCCTAATTTATAAGGAGCTAAGAAAGGATGTAAGTGTAATACATATCTTATTTCATTTTCTAGTATTTCTTCTTCATAAGCATTATGAAGAAGAGCTAATAAACTTCTATCAACTCCATAAGTGCTTTCAATTATATAGGGAATATATTTTTCATTAGTTTCAGGATCTAAATATTCATGAGAAACTCCACTATATTCTTGATGTCTTTTTAAATCATAATCAGTACGATTATGAGTACCATTTATTTCATCAAATCCCCATGGAAATTCATAAAATATATCACAGGCTGCTTTAGCATAATGAGCAAGTTTATCATGATCATGATACATTAATTTTGATTCTGGAATTCCTAAATCAATATAAAACTTTTTTGCATATTCCTTATAAAAATTATATAATTTTTCATCATTTCCTTTTTTGCAAAAGGTTTGATATTCCATTTGTTCAAATTCAATGGTTCTAAAAGTAAAGTTACCAGGAGTAATTTCATTTCGAAAAGCTTTACCTATTTGGCCTACCGAAAAAGGTAATTTAGTTCTCATTGTTCTTAAGATATTCAAATAATTAACATATTCTCCTTGGGCATTTTCCGGTCTTAAATAAATAATACTTTTATTATTCTCAGTTACTCCGCGATAGGTTTCAAACATCAAATTAAATTCTCTTATATTAGTAAAATTATTTTTATGACATTTAGGACAAGGTATTTTATAATTATTAATATAATCAATCATTTCTTTTGGTGACATTTTATCAGCAACAATAGTAGGATCAAAATCATCAATTAATTTATCAACTCGATAACGAGTTTTACATTCTTTACAATCAATTAAAGGATCAGAAAATGAATCAACATGTCCAGATGCTTCCCAAACTCGAGGATGCATTAAAATAGAAGGATCAATCTCATAGCTGTTTTTCCTTTCTTGAATAAATCTTTTTCGCCAGGCATCTTTTAAATTATTTTTTAATCTCGATCCTAAAGGTCCATAATCCCATGTATTAGCAAGTCCACCGTAAATTTCACTACCTTGATAAATAAATCCATGTTCTTTACAATAAATAACTAATTTTTCCATTGTTACTTTATTTTTCATAATTGATAACCTCTTTCTTAAATTCAATCATATTTTTTACTATTATAATCCCTTTATAATCTTCTTCTTTTATAAAGTTTGCTTTTACTCCCTTTTCAAGAAACTCTATTAAATAATTATAATACGAATTATAATTAAATAATATTATTTTTTTATTTGTATCGCGTATTTCTTCTAATATACCAAAAAGTTCTGATAATGTTCCTATCCCTCCAGGTAAAATTACATAAATGTCACTTTCTTCATAAATCTTTTTTAAACGATCAAAATTACTATCACACAAGGTATAATTTATATTAATATCTTTTATTTCATTTAAATACTTTTTATGAATAAATAAGCTGATAGTGCTCTTTTTATAAAAGATATCACTAACTATTTTAGCCATCCCTAAATCAGTACTACCACATATTAAATTATAATTTAAATCGGTTAAAAATGTTCCAACTTCTTTAGCTAAATTATAATATTTAGGATTTATTTTAATACTAGATGACAAACCAATAAAAACTTTCATATTTAGCCTCCTTTAAATAAAAAAACACTATATCTTAATAGGAGTGGTATATTACCACGGTTTCTCCCTACTTCAACAGTATCTTTCATTGTTATATAGTTCTTTCTTTTCCAAGGATTTCATCGCTTTGTTTACACACATAGCATAACATTTATTTTGAATTTGTAAACACATAAAATTATTTAGAAGATTCAAAATTATAACCACAAGATACACAAAATTTATTTAATACATCATTAGGACTTCCACATTGAGAACAAAACTTTTGAGTTTTATTATTTTGATATTTAGTATTTTCACTTATTAATAATTCTTCTACTGGTTCTTGCTTAACAATTGTATCTTCTTCAATTGTTAACACTTCTTCTTTATTTTTAGGAAGCTTCATTTCAAATGCATTAGGAATTGATAAGTCTGATTTTACTTCTTCTTTAGGTATATCTATTATTCTTTCAGTTTTAACTTTTGGCATTTCAAGTTGTTGTTCTAAAGAAGGCATTTCTTTTAAAGATGATTCTTCGTTTAAATTCGTAAAATTAGGAATAGTATTAATAGGATCTGCTGCTAGTAAGTCAACTTGACCTTCTGAAGCTGGATCTTTTGCCATTAAGTCAGGTTTTAACTTATTTTCTTCTCCTGTTTTATTATAAGCCGAAGAATCAAAACCTAAAATAATTAAAAATATTGGGGTAAAGGCTATTAAACCTAGACTAAATAAAGTACCTTTATTAAATTTAGAACCTAATAGAAATAAAACATAAAGATATACAATACTATTTATACACGGAATTAAAGACAATATTGGTGGTACTCCAACTATTTTAAATAATACCCATATATTATAAATTGGGATTATTGCTAGCCAAACTGGTTTATCACATTTTTTAAAAACCTTCATTAAACCAATTATAAATATAATCATAAGTAAGATAAAGATCCACATTAAACCACTATAAATACCTGTTATTTCTAGTTCAATATTAAAATTTTCCACTATTACTTCACCTACTATTATGTATTAATTATAACATAATCTTACTATTTGTAAATTAAAAATAAGATATTTTTATATCTTATCTTACTACAATGCTAACAATCTTTTTAGGAATTATAATAATTTTTATTATTTCTAAGTTATTAATATATTTAATTATATTATTTTCTTTCAATGCTAACGATTTTATTTCTTCTTCCGTCATATCATCAGTTATTTTAATTGAAGCTCTTAATTTACCATTTACTTGAACACCTATGGAAGTATATTCTTCTATTATTTTATTTTCATCATATTTAGGATATTCCATATTATGAATACTAAATTTATTGCCTAAATTATTACACCATAACTCTTCAGTAATATGAGGAGCAAAAGGAGCTAATAATAAAAGTAACTGCTCTAAATAATATTTAGGAATCCCTTCTTTTTCATATTTAGTTAAAATATTCGTATATTCCATTATTCTCGCAATTGAGGTATTAAAAGCAAAATTAGTAGTATCCTCAGTAACATTTTTAATTGTTATATGTAATACTTTTTCTATTTCAGGAATTTCTTTTTCTAAGGTATTTTTATTATAACTATTAATTAATCTTTCAATTTTATTATAATATTTATTAATTCCAATGATTCCATCATCAGTCCATGGTCCACCATCAATATAATTAAAACCAAACATTAAATAATTTCTTAAGATATCTGATCCATATTTATTAACTATATCATCAGGTTTAACTGTATTACCTCTACTTTTACTCATCTTCTCTCCATCAGAACCTAAAATAATACCTTGATGAACAAGAGATTTAAATGGTTCATCAAAATCTAAATAACCCATATCACGAAGAGCTTTAGTAAAGAATCGAGCATATAGTAAATGCATGCAAGCATGTTCTATTCCACCAACATATTTATCTACTGGCAATATTTTATTGATAATTTCTTTATCAAAAGGTTTTTTATTATTTTTAGCATCAGGGTATCTTAAAAAGTACCATGAAGAACATACAAAAGTATCTAAAGTATCCGATTCTCTTATAGCATCGTTGTTACATTTAGGACATTTACAATTCATAAATTCTTCGTTTTTAGCAAGAGGACTTGCTCCGTCGGGATTAAACTCAACATCATAAGGAAGTATTACTGGTAAATCCGATTCTGGCACTGGAACAGTTCCGCATTTATCACAATATATGATGGGAATTGGAGAACCCCAATATCTTTGTCTAGATACTAGCCAATCCCTTAATTTATAAGTAATGGCTTTTTCACCTAAATTTTTTTCTTTTAAATAATTATTCATTTTATTTATGGCATCTTCCATATTAAGACCATTTAAAATATCAGAATTAATATGAATACCATCTTTAATATAAGGTTTTTCTACTCGAAATTCAAATGCAGTACTATGTAATTCATCGGTTATTTCTTTTTCAATTATTTCACTTGTTACCCATTCAGCGATAAAATTATTTTTTTCATCTTCATCTAAATTAAGATCTTCTTTATCATGATTTATTAATTCAAAATATAATAAGTCACATACAATTTCATATGCTTTATCTTTATTATAAGCATAATAATGATGATTAATGGGAAATGATGAATGGATATATTTTAAATTAATATAACCAGTTTCTTCTTTTATTTCTCTTAAAGAACAATCAATTGGAGATTCATCATCTTTAATAGTTCCGCCAATAAATAAACGTCCCCCTGATTTATTCCAGTTAATAGTCAAATACTTATTTTCTTTTGGATCATAAACTACAGCTACTATACTTCTTTTAAATTCTTCGTTTGCTCTTTTAACACCAGTAACTTGTTGAATAACGGGGATTATTTCTAAATTAAATTTTTTAGCAAAATCATAATCTCTTTCATCATGAGCAGGTACAGCCATAATTGCACCCGTTCCATATGTAGATAAAACATAATCAGCTATCCATATTGGTATTTTTTTATTATTAGCAGGATTTATAGCATATGCACCAGTAAATACACCCGTTTTTGCTTTAATAGTACTAGTTCGATCAATTTCACTTTGTTTAGAAGCTTCGGTTTTATAGGCTTCAACTTCTTCTTTTTGATCTTTAGATGTAATAATATCTACTAAATCATGCTCGGGAGCTAATACGCAATATGTAGCTCCATATAAGGTATCTGCTCTAGTAGTAAAGACTTTAAAAGATTCATTAATTTGATCAATTTTAAAATCAATATATGTTCCTTCACTTTTACCTATCCAATTTCTTTGTAATGTCTTTGTTCTTTGAGGCCAGTCTATTTTATCTAAATCAGTTAATAATTCCTCAGCATAATCAGTTATTTTAAAAAACCATTGATTCATTTTTTTTCTTAAAACCGTAGCATGACATCTTTCACACTGACCATTAACAACTTGCTCATTAGCTAGTACAGTATTACAATCAGGGCACCAATTTACAGGTGCTAATTTTTTATAAGCTAAATTATTTTCATATAATTTTAAAAACATCCATTGAGTCCACTTATAATATTCAGGACTTGATGTATTTATTTCATAATCCCAATCATAAGTTGCTCCAATTCCTTTTAATTGTTTTTCCATAGTTTCAATATTATTATTAGTAGAATCTTGAGGATGTATACCAGTTTTAATAGCATAATTTTCTGCTGGAAGTCCAAAAGCATCAAATCCCATGGGATGAAAAACATTATATCCTTGCATTCTTTTTAATCTTGCCCAAGAGTCAGTCACACCATAATTCCACCAATGTCCCATATGTAAATTTGCTCCAGATGGATAAGAAAACATTTCTAAACAATATAACTTTTCTTTATCAGAATTTAAATCAAATTTATATATTTTTTCTTCTTCCCATTTTAATTGCCACTTTTTTTCAATTTTTTGAATGTTTTCCATTTTTTCTTCCTCTTTTCATTAAAATAATTTTACCTACTATTGCATATGATATATACATTAAACTCATAACCATAACAAATCCAATTAAAATTTGCCAAACATAATTTATTTTAACCATTGTACATACTGTTGCGGTTATGGAAATAATTAAACTATTAATAATGGTAAAGATTAAAACTAATCTATCATTATCTAAATCATTTCTTTTTAATTTAAACCAATATATTAGTAAATTTAATTCTTTAGCTTCCCCTATAGTTCCTTTTTTTCTTTTTATAAAATAACTAATTAAAAATATTATAAAAAAGATTATAAAAGTTATTAAAAAAAACATTAAATTTTCCATTTTCTCTCCTTCTAATTAAAAACCACAGTTTTTCTAAGGACGAAAAACCGTGGTACCACCTTAATTTGATCTTTTGCTAGTAATGAAGCTACCCAATCACATCCAAAAGCAAGTTCATAAATAAAGATATATTAACTTTCACCAACTGTTAACTCTCTTCAATATTTTTATTTACTAATACTCTTTCTTCATTTGCTTAAAATCATTATATTAAATTTCAGCAATATATTCAAGTAATTTTATAAACATTCTTACATGTTTTGAAGTTAGACCTTTGGTTCTTAATTTACGAATCTCAATTCTTTTTCTTTTGATTTCATCTTCACTAAATATTATTGCTGCTATTTGTTCTTTTAAACTAGTTTTAATCTTTAAGTCAGATATAATTGAATCAATATCTTCATTAATAATTCTTTCAGCTTCTATTTCAATATCTCGACCCTTACAATTGATAGAAACTTGTTTAGTACTTAAAGCATTATTTACTTCAACTATAAAATCATTCCCATCAACATATGATTTAACATAATTTTGTTTATCTTCGCCAATATATAAGATTACTTCATCTGCTTTTCGAGTATTTCTAAATCTTATTATATAATTTCTTTTATTTGGAACAATCCCACTTTTGCCATCAGTAGGTCGAATTACAGCTGTAAAATTATTAACTTGATAATTATAATCAATATCTGATATAAGATAGTAACCATCTTTATATAAACTAGAAACACCATCATCTTCATAAAGTTTATAAGTATTACTTCGACCTGGGAAAATATGAATTTCTAATGTTGCTGGCGGATTAGTATTATTAATGTCTTCTTCATCTAATACAGTAAGAGGAACAATAGTTCCTTTTTTAGCAAAAACCGGGTAATCTTCATCTTTAAAAAAGGAAACATATCTTTTACCACCAACAAATTTTTTACCTGTTTTAAAATCATACCATATGCCATTAGGTAAAAATATGCGATGAACTGTTCGATTCATTAATAAATCTTTCTTTTTAGTAATAGGAGCAATAAATAATTCTGTTCCAAAATAATATTCATTTTTGTATAAAGGTTCATCATATATTTCTGGATAGCGATAATAAACCGGTTGGATCAAAGGAAGTCCAGTATTAGAATACTTGTATCCTTCACTATAAAGATAAGGTATTAATTTGTGTCTTAATCTTAAATACTCAGATGCAACAGCAAAAGTTTGAGCATCCCATAGCCAAGGTTCTCTTTTATAATAATGACTTTCAGCACTACTCAATCTTAAGATAGGACTAAAAGTTCCGAGTTGAATAAACCTCATATATAACTCAGGATCTTCTATACCATCTAAATATCCTCCAATATCATGACTTAACCAATTAACTCCAATATTAGAACTAGTTAAATTATACTCTGGAAGCATATCTAAATTATTCCAACTTACTTTAGTATATCCCGAATATGTAACAGGATATTTATGGGAAGCTAATAATCCATTTCTGCTTAAAATCATTCCTCTTTTAACTTCACTTTGTTTATAATCATAGTAATGATAATGATTAAGAGCTCTTAAACTCATTAAATCTTTTGAATTATAATAATCAATCCAATAAAAGTCTACCCCTAAGTCATTTAATGGTTTAATAAAGACATCTAAATAACTATTTAAAACATTTTTATTAAAAACATTAAATGGTAATATTCCAACTTCTTCTATTAAGGCTGCTTCTTTAAATCTTTTATACGAAATTTCATCAGGATGTATTCCGGCTATCGGGTTAATATTTAGTCCGATTTTTATTTTTTTATTATGAAGCATATCTATTAATTGTTTAGGATTATTATATAAATTATAGTTAAATGTAAAACCACTATCTATTTCATTATATAAAATATGCCAGTATTTACTTAATAATATAATTGATATAGGGATTTTATTTTTATTAAAATTCCAGATTAATTCTTCTAGTTCTTTAGTTGTATAAGGATAATCTTTATTCCACCAGATACCTAATGCATATCTTGGTACTAATGAAGGTTTCCCTGTCAATCTAAAATAATCTCTTAAACAAAAACCAAAATCCTTACGATATAAAAAGACATAGGTATCTATCCTAGAATCACTTCTTTTACCTAAAGAACCATCTTTATTAAAAATTAAACTTTCCGAATCATCAATAGATACAAATCCATCAGTTGAATATAATCCCTTTTTATAACTAGGGTTCCCATCAGCATTATCTAAACTATAGCCAGCTCCTTTAAAATTACGAGCTTCGGGATGGGTGAAATACCAAAATTTTTCACTGTTATTTAAACTAATCTTTAAAAATTGATCTGGACTAACTTTAGAACTGAAAAAAGGTTTGTCTTTTTGATACTCTAATTTAAAATAATTAGTAGTAACTACTAAGTGAGTTGCATCTTCTTTTTTTATAAAATTGGTAATATCAAAATTACGATATTTAATTAATTCAGTAGGACGATCTTCAAAAGTACCAGTATCACTATATTCAAGCCTAATTAAAATATCACTAAGAATTGTAATACGATACTTATTTCCAATAATCATAGCGTCATTTTGAGATTTAGCATCTTCATATTTATCAATTTTAAAATGTGGTTTTAAACTAGCCATATTTATACCCTCTTTTATTATAATAATTTTAACATATTTTATTGTAAAACCCAAGATAAAATTTAATAACAAAAAATGTCAGATTTTTTATTAAGTAACTTCTTTTTAAGATATTCTACCACCCTCAGCCGCTATATTTATAGTAGTTGTGACAGCAGTCATTATGTTCCATTTTACGCCAGTGTTATTCTAAACTAAATGATATTCTAATGCTCCTAATAGAAAATGTATTAATTTGGGCTGCTATCCTTACTTTATATTTCATAACAATAGTGATCTATTATTACCAAAAATATTATACTTTTATTATATTTTTTTCTTCATCTTTTTTATCCTTATTTATAATTTAAGATTATTAAAAAAATAAAGATAAAGAGACCAAAAAAAGAAGCATTATTTTGCTTCTTCTTGTGCTCTAGTTTCTCTAATAACAGTGATTTTTATTGTTCCTGGATATTGCATTTCGGATTCGATTTTTTCTTTCATTTCACGAGCTATTTTAAATGACATTAAATCGTCAATTTCATCAGGTTTAACGATAATTCTTACTTCTCTTCCCGCTTGCATTGCGTAAGTTTTTTCTACCCCATCAAAACTGTTTCCTAAATTTTCAAGTTCTTCTAGTCTTTTAATGTAATTCTCCATAGTGTCATTTCGCGCACCAGGTCGAGCCGCTGATAATGTATCAGCAATACTAATTAATACAGAAATAATATTAGTAGCTTCATGATCACCATGATGAGAAAGGATTGCATTTTGAACTATATCGTTTTCACCATATTTTTTAGCTAAATCAACTCCAATTTCAATATGACTTCCTTCTATTTCATTATCTATTGATTTACCTATATCATGTAATAATCCAGCTCTTTTAGCTAAATTAATATTTTCACCTATTTCACTAGCTAAAAGTCCAGCTAAATTAGCGACTTCTTTAGAATGGTTCAAAGCATTTTGACCATAACTAGTACGGAAGTTTAATTTCCCTATTAAATATACTAATTCTGGATCAATTTTTGATAACCCTAATTCATATATTGTTTCATTACCAATTTCAGTAACTCTAGTGTTCATATCACGACATACTTTATCATAAATTTCTTCAATTCTTGTCGGATGAATACGCCCATCTTTTATCAAAGTTTCAATAGTGACTTTTGCTATTTCTCTTCTAAAAGGATCAAACGAAGAAATTACAATAACTTCTGGCGTATCATCGATGATTAAATCCACTCCAGTTACGGCTTCAATAGTCCGAATATTTCTTCCTTCTCGGCCTATTAATCTACCTTTCATTTCATCATTAGGTAATTCTATTGTACTAACGGTTTGAATTGTAGTAACATCATTAGCATATCTTTCCATAGAATTAACTAATAAATTCTTGGCTTTTTTATCAACTTCTAATGTTGCTTCAGCTTCTTTATCTTTAATAAAAGAAGCTATTTCAACAGCCATGGCTGATTCTACTCTTTCCATAATTAAGTCATGAGCTTTTTCTTTTGATAAATTAGATATTTGTTCCAATTTATCTATTTCTTCTCTTATTAGTTCGTCCATTTTTAATTCTTTTTCTTGTAATTGTTTTTGCAGAATATTTAAATTATTATCTTTTTGTTCTAAAAGATTATCTCTATTATGTAGCATTTCTTCACGTTTATCTAATGATTTTTCTCTTTGCATTAAACGTTCTTCACTACTTAAAATTTCTGATTTTTTTTCTTTTATTTCTTTATCAGTTTGTTGCTTTAATTTAAAAGATTCTTCCTTTAATTCAATTATGCTATCACGGCGATGCTTTTCAGCTTCCTTTTTAGCATCATTAATCATTTTTTCTGCTTTTTTACCAGCACCTGCTCCAGTCAATATTATAATTGCGTAAATTGCGGTGCCTCCTAATATTAATCCAATAAAAAGAGTTAAAATGGAAGCTGTATTAAATACCATATCTTTTCCTCCATTTTCCTTGTAGTTTTTTATCTACACTCTTATTATAAAATTTATTAACAAATATTGCAAGGAATATTTATTAAAGACTTTTAATACTATGATTAATTTGTGATAATGTCTTAAGTGTTAACTTGCGAAAATGTCTCAATACTATATAATACTCCACTGAGGTGGAAATATGAGAAAGGTAGAATTAAGAATGAATGAACAAGAAAAATATGAAGTTATAAAAGAACTAGTTGATCATAATGGCAACAAAAATCGAGCTAGTAAAAAACTCGGTATATCAAGAAGACAAATTGATCGTCTTATTATTAAATATAAGGAGAATGGAAAATCCGCATTTATACATGGCAACCGATCAAAGAAACCTGTTAATGCCTTGGATAATTCAATTTCCGAAGATATTATACTACTTTATAAGACAAAATACTATGATTTTAATTTTAGTCATTTTAAAGAGTTTCTAAAAAAGGATGAAAACATAGATGTATCATATGATTTTATCTATAAAAATTTAACTAAAGCAGGTATACTCTCTCCTAAAGCTAGAAAGAAAACTAAAAGAAAATTTAAAAAGAAACAATTATTAGATGAAAGTAAAATTAATAATGCTATGTCTGATGAACAAATTGATTATATTGTTAATCATGAAATTGCTTTAGAAGATTCTCATCCCCGTGGTGAAAAACCAAAGTATTTTGGTGAAATAATAGAACAAGATGGGTCAATACATGAATGGTTTGGTGATTTTAAAACTTGCCTTCATCTAGCTATTGATAAGGCTACTTCTACTATTGTTGGCGCTTATTTTGATAAACAAGAAACTTTAAATGGTTATTATAATGTATTTCATCAAATACTTACTAATTATGGCATTCCTTATAAGTTCTTAACTGATAATCGTACTGTATTTAACTATATGTCTTTAAATCCTGATAAAAGAACCAGTGATAAAGATGTTTTAACTCAATATGGTTATGCTTGTAAACAATTAGGTGTTGAACTTGAAACTACTTCTGTTTCACAAGCTAAAGGTCTTATAGAACGTACTAACGGAACATTTCAAGGTAGATTAGTATCAGAACTTAGACTAAATAATATTACTACTATTGATGAAGCTAATAAATATTTAATAGATGTTTTTGTTCCATACTTTAATAATAGATTCGCTCTTGATTACAAAAAATTTGAATCTGTATTTGAACAATCGCCAAATGAAGAAATAATCAATTATACACTTGCAGTTTTAACACCTAGAAAGATTGATAATGGTAATTCTATTAAATATCAAAACAAATATTATCAACCATATTTAAATAACCAACTAAAATGTTTTATGCCTAAAACAGATTGTTTAGTTATTAAAGCATTTAATGGGGATTTATTAGTTACTATTGACGAACAAATTTTAGAATTAAAAGAATTATCTAGAAACGAAAGATTTTCTAAAGAATTTGATGAGGTTATTGAAGTTAAAGAAAAGAAAAAATATATTCCTCCAATGGCTCATCCATGGAAATTAAGTTCTTTTCTAAGACAAATTGAGAAAAGTCATAATCAACATCAATATGCTTGAGTTTGATTTTCTCGTTTGTTAGATACAAAAAATATCTTATGAAAATTGATGTCAATGATGTGAAACATGAATTTATGAACTTGTCATTGACATCAATTGAATAAGTTATAAAATTACAAACAAAAACGAGAATATTTTCCCGTTAATGTTTAAAAAAATTTGAGACATTTTCCTAAATTATTGACAGATTGGAGTTTATTTGTCTATTAGTGAATAAAAATATGATTCACTATATATTAACTTAGCATTAGCTATTTTACTTATTAATTCTTCATATATATTAGTTATATTAA
>Ga0265294_10002461_pt1 | contig 24274 bp, 38 predicted proteins | sample MunlanPumphouse3_FD_192504 | JGI IMG/M metagenome (GOLD analysis project Ga0265294, IMG submission 192504) | Groundwater microbial communities from a municipal landfill in Southern Ontario, Canada - Pumphouse #3 | ecosystem: Environmental > Aquatic > Deep subsurface > Groundwater | place... | reverse complement strand
ATACTTCTCAATCTTTGTTTTACTGGTCTCAATCTTGCCTTTTTGCAGCTTCGTGTTCTCGTCCAGTTGCTTCAGCTCCAGCTCGAAGTTGTTGATACGGGTACCCAGCCCGGCGATCTCATCGTCCAGATCGGCTACCTCCAGAGGCAACTCCCCGCGCAGGGTCTTGATGCGATCGATCTCAGAGAGGTAAGATTGCAGTTTATACAGCGACTTCAGCTTCTCCTCAACGGATACTTCCTGTTCCACATTTTTTTTTCTTGTTGCCATAACGTAATGATTTTTGTATAATGTTTGATGTTGCTCAAATGAATCAATGGGTTCGTTTCAACCGGCGGTGAAACCAAACCCTGTAACGAAAAAATGCAGTAACCGCACGACCGGAGGATCGTTGCGTTACTACATTCACTGTAACTGCGGGAACAAGTCGGACCGCTTTCTTTTACAGGTACTTCACCGGATTCGAGTCGAAAGCCGATTTATGTAGGACAAAGGTAGGAAATTTTTTCGAAAGAAGATCGAAAAAAATCTCTTTTGTGCAGATCTCCGATTCATAATGACCTACCACGGCGAGCAGCAGTCGCCCCTCCACATCGTAGTAATCATTGTACTTCGCCTCTCCCGTCACGAAGGCGTCGGCACCGTAAGCCACCGCACGGGGAATCAGGAAGGCACCCGCCCCGCCGCAAATGGCCACATCCCGTATCTCCCGTCCCTGCAACTTCGTATGACTGATGGTGGGCAGGTTGAAGAGATCCTTCAACAGATAAAGGAACTCCTGCTCCGGCATCGGCTCGGGCAGCACGCCCACCACTCCGCTGCCATTCTGGGCCCACTCATTGACAATAGGATAGAAGTCGAACACCGGTTCTTCATACGGGTGTACCGCCAGAAGGGCACGCAGCACCTCTTCCTTTTTCATCACCGGCACCACCGTTTCAATGCGTACCTCCGGTTCAAAGTGAAGGGTCCCCTCCTCCCCCACGAAGGGATTTGTACCCGCACCGGGGCGAAAGGTTCCCTCTCCTGAGAGGTTATAGCTGCAGCAGTCGTAGTTGCCGATATGTCCGGCACCGGCATTGAAGAGCGCATTGCGCACACTGTCGGCATGTTGCACCGGGACAGTCGTAACAAACTTGAGGAGTGCATTCTCCCTGGGACTGAGGATCTTCACGTTCTGTAGCTCCAGCATCTCCGCCAACTTGTAGTTGACTCCTCCCCATGCATTGTCGAGACTGGTGTGGGCAGCATAGAGGGCAATGTCGTTGCGGATCGCCATGATCATGGAACGCTCCACATAGTTCTTCCCCGTGAGCGAACGGAAAGGGCGGAACGCCAGCGGATGGTGCGAGATGATCAGGTTGCATCCCAGGGCAATGGCCTCCTCCACCACATGCTCCGTTACGTCGATGGCCAGCAGCGCACCGGTGGCCTCCCTGCCGGGATCGCCGCACTGCAGGCCACTGTTGTCATACTCCTCCTGCAACGGCAGCGGCGCCAGCTGTTCAATGGTTTGGATGATCTCTTTTATGCGCATATCATTACCGGTTTAGTTGTCCATACAAATATAACGGAATTTTATATCTTTGCAGCATGATTCACCATACTTTACGCATATGAAGAAAATTACTTCCTGCCTGTTTTTGTGTCTGCTCACAACAGCAACTCTCACCGCACAGCGTACCCGCACGCCGTTCGTGACCACATTGTTCAAAGAAACACCGGTTCTGTTTAACCCCGGCGACTACCCCGACGGGGTGGTGCAAAAAGGGGATCTCCTCTACCTGGGCAACGGGCGCATCGTGCTGAAAAAAGTGACGGCTCCTCATTTTGAGAACTATACCACAGCAGAGATCACCCTTACGCTGGTCTCCCACGGCGATCCCTGGGACAAGTCGGGTTCCTGCTTCGTCATCCCCGCCTCCTCGGCCGTCAACATGATCGATGTAGCTGCCGGTCGTGCCCACTATCCGCCGCACGACACCACACGCTACGAACAGCTCAACGGCATCGTCGCCGGTGAAGGATACCTTCCCACGGTGGAGCTGATGCGCTTTATGACTCCTTTCGGTGTAGGCCACTTCAGCAGCAACGACGACTCGGTCTCGGCACGGCGCCGCCCGGTTTATGTGGACGGATGGGCAAAACAGGTCACCTGGGAACAGGATATCAGCGACCGGTTGCCGCTGCTGGAAGGCGAGGCATATGTAGGAGTTTATATCGATACATGGACAAAAGAGGGTTATCAAGTAAATGCAGCACTCACCTTTACCGAGAGCGCTCTGCCGGGCGACAAAAAACCGCTGCTGCATGTGGAGCCGCTGATCAACACGAACTACTATATCGGGCAGAAGCACCCTGATATCTTCTCACGACAGGATGTGGAGATCCCATTCATCATCCCGGCCCATGCAAAAGATGTACGCCTAAAGTATATCACCTCCGGCCATGGCGGACACTCGGGGGGAGATGAGTTTCACCCGCAAGAAAATATCCTCACGATCGACGGAAACGAGGTGCTCCGCTTCACGCCGTGGCGCACCGACTGTGCCTCCTTTCGTCGCTTCAACCCTACTTCCGGTGTCTGGCTTCAGAAGCGCACCCAGGCATTTATAGGCCACAGCGGAAAACGGGAAGTAAAGGAGATCGAAGAGCCGTTGGCCTCGTCTGACCTGTCGCGCAGCAACTGGTGCCCCGGCAGCGACGTGCCGCCCGTGGAGGTCAACCTGCCGGAGATCACACCGGGCAGCCACACCCTCACCATCAGCATTCCCGAATCCACCCCCATCGACGAGAACAAGCTCAACCACTGGCTGGTCTCCGCCTGGCTGGTGTGGGAGGAGTAAAAAAAAAGCGCTACGAATCACTCGCGGCGCTTTCTTCATGTTTAACATTTTAAAAATCACAGCTTCATTGCAAATCAGATCATCCACAGAGGTTGCAGATCTCTGTCTGACTGACAATCATCCCTGCAATGTTTTGGTAGGGAGCAGTTACGCTTTCGCTTCACCCTCGGCTGAGGGCTTCTCCTCCCCAGTCTCTTCGGCGGCGGCCTGAGCTGTTTCAGGCTGCGGGAGTTCCTCCTCGTTTGCACTCTCCTGCACCGGGGCTTCCTCCTTCTTCTTCACATCTTTTGCCTTCGGAGCTTCCGCAGCAGGGGCTGCAGCGGCGGCACCGGTGCTTTTCCTGCGTGAACGGCGTGTCTTGGCCTTCTTGGCACCGCCATCGCTCAGCATGTTCTCGTTGAAGTCCACCAGCTCAATAAAGCACATGGCGGCATTGTCACCCAGACGAAAACCGGTCTTGATGATACGCGTATAGCCACCGGGACGGTCGCCCACCTTCTGCGATACGGCCTGGAACAGCTCCGTCACGGCAGCTTTGCTCTGCAGCAGGCCGAACACCTCTCTTCTGGAGTGAGTGGTGTCTTCTTTGCTCCGGGTGATGATCGGCTCTACGAACTTTCTCAGTTCCTTGGCTTTGGGAACAGTGGTAAAGATGCGTTTGTGCATAATGAGCGAAGCAGCCATATTGGATAACATCGCACCACGATGCGCAGTCTTACGCCCTAAATGATTAAATTTCTTATTATGTCTCATTGCAGTTGTTAGTCTTTATCTAATTTGTATTTCGAGGTATCCATGCCGAAGGAGAGCTTCAGGCCGTCGAGCAGCTCTTCCAGCTCAGTGAGCGACTTCTTACCGAAGTTGCGGAACTTCAACAGGTCGTTCTTGTTGTGCGAGACGAGCTGTCCCAGCGTCTCCACATCAGCGGCTTTCAGGCAGTTAAGTGCCCGCACCGAGAGGTTGAGGTCAGACAGCTTGCGCTTCAGGAGCTGGCGCATATGCAATACCTCTTCGTCAAATTCCTCGATGCTCTCCGCATCGTTGGTCTCCAGCATGATCTTATTGTCATCGGAGAAGAGGACGAAATGTTGAATCAGTATCTTCGCAGCTTCCTTCAACGCATCCTTGGGCTGGATGGATCCGTCGGTGGTAATCTCAATAATCAGCTTTTCGTAGTCGGTCTTCTGTTCAATACGGTAGTCTTCTATCTCGTACTTCACGTTCCGGATCGGAGTGTAGATCGAGTCAATCGCCAGGGTCTGCACATCTTCCGATGCGAGCATCTCCCGGTTTTCGTCGGCCGGCACATAACCGCGTCCTTTGTGGATGGTCAGCTCCATCCGCAGATCGGCTTTCTTGCTCATGCGACAGATCTCCTGCTCGGGGTTCAGTACTTCGAAACCGGTCAGTAATTTACCAATATCTCCGGCCTTAAACACTTCCGTTCCCGAAATAGCGATGCTCACCTTCTCTGTTTCAAACTCCTCTACGATTCGTTTGAACCGTACTTTCTTCAGATTCAGAATAATACCTGTTACATCTTCTATCACACCCGGAATGGTAGCAAACTCATGCTCCACGCCGTCTATCTTTACCGATGTAATCGCGAATCCTTCCAGTGAGGAGAGCAAAATACGGCGAAGGGCGTTACCAATGGTAATGCCGTATCCGGGTTCCAGGGGACGGAACTCGAATTTGCCGGAGAATGCGTCCTCCTGCAACATGATTACTTTATCGGGTTTTTGGAATGCTAATATTGCCATGAATTTATTGTTTAGAATATAATTCTACGATGAGTTGTTCTTTGATGTTTTCCGGGATATCCACTCTTTCCGGCACATGGAGCATCTTGCCGGTGACGGTTCCCTTATCCCACTCCAGCCAGGGGTACTTGCTGTGATTGAACCCTGCCAGTGCATTGGTCACCACCTCCATCGATTTGGACTTTTCTCTTACACCCACCGCTTCACCAGGCTTCACAGTGTAGGAAGGAATGTTCAGCACCTTTCCGTTCACCACGATGTGACGGTGTGTGACCAGCTGACGGGCAGCGGCCCTGGTGGGAGCGATGCCGAGACGGAACACCACATTGTCGAGACGGGATTCGAGCAACTGAAGCAGCACCTCACCGGTAATGCCGCGGCTGCGGGCTGCTCTGTCGAACGTAAGACGGAACTGTTTCTCCAGCACGCCGTAGGTATATTTTGCACGTTGTTTTTCACGCAGCTGGATCCCATACTCCGATGTTTTCCTTCTGCGGGAGTTTCCGTGTTGTCCCGGGGGATAGTTCTTCTTAGAGAGAACTTTGTCGGGACCGAAGATAGGCTCGCCAAATTTGCGGGCGATTTTTGATTTTGGACCAGTATATCTTGCCATTGTTACAATTTTAAACTTTACTGAAGCCTAAACTGTGCAGCCGCGATTACAGAGAAGTTGTGATGTAATCAAATTCACAGCTCAAGTTTCAAGGGTAATGAAACTTATTGGATTAAACTTTTCTTTGTTTCGGAGGACGACATCCGTTGTGGGGCAGCGGGGTCACGTCAATGATCTCCATTACCTCGATACCTGCTCCGTGAATGGTGCGGATAGCCGACTCACGTCCGTTTCCGGGTCCTTTCACGTATGCTTTCACCTTACGCAGTCCCAGATCGTATGCTACCTTTGCACAGTCCTGTGCTACCATCTGCGCTGCATAGGGGGTGTTCTTCTTGGAACTTCGGAATCCCATCTTGCCGGCCGACGACCAGCTGATCACTTCACCATTCTCATTGGTGAGTGAAACAATGATGTTGTTGAAGGAAGATGAGATATGAGCCTGTCCCTGCGCGCTCACTTTTACATTTCTCTTTTTTGCTGCAACTGTTTTTTTTGCCATGTTACCTGTTATTATTTAGTAGCTTTTTTCTTGTTAGCAACGGTTTTCTTTCTTCCCTTGCGGGTGCGGGCGTTGTTCTTGGTGCTCTGGCCGCGTACGGGCAGACCGATACGGTGACGGATGCCGCGATAACAGCCTATATCCATCAGACGTTTGATGTTCAACTGTATTTCCGAACGCAGATCACCTTCCACTTTGAATTCGTTGCCGATGATCTCGCGGATGCGCGCTGCCTGGTCGTCCGTCCAATCTTTCACTTTAATGTTCTTGTCAACTTCTGCTTTCTTCAGGATGGTGTTCGCTGCACTGCGACCAATCCCGTAAATATAGGTGAGGGCTATTTCGCCTCTCTTGTTCTGCGGCAGATCGACACCTACAATTCTTATAGCCATATATGTTTCTTGTTATTTGATTACAAATGATGAGTCTGTTATCCCTGACGTTGCTTGAATTTGGGATTCTTTTTGTTGATGATATACAAACGGCCTTTTCTTCTCACGATCTTGCAGTCTGCCGTACGTTTCTTGAGTGATGCTCTTACTTTCATATCTTTATTTTTTTATTTTTTTGCTTGTTATTTTCAGTTGTCAGTTGTCAGCTATCAGCTGATTACTGATTACTGACAGCTTACTTATACCTGAATGATATTCTACCTTTCGAAAGATCGTAGGGCGACATTTCCACTCTCACCCTGTCACCGGGAAGGATGCGGATATAGTGCATGCGCATCTTGCCCGAGATATGAGCGGTAATTTCATGTCCGTTCTCCAGTTCTACACGGAACATCGCATTCGACAATGCTTCAATGATGGTTCCGTCTTGTTCTATTGCTGCTTGTTTAGCCATTCAATCAATGCTCTTTGGTTAGTTATTGCTTGCAAGTATAAACTCAAATGTCGACAGGATATCGGCTCTTCCGTTCCGGATAGCCACGGTATGCTCGAAATGCGCCGATGGCTTGCGGTCTTTGGTCCGCACGGTCCATCCGTCATTTTCGAAAACCACCCTTCTGCCACCCATATTGATCATCGGTTCAATAGCAATACACATGCCGTTCCTGATGAGCGGACCGGTGCCGCGTCGCCCATAGTTGGGCACTTCCGGCGCTTCGTGCATCTGCCGTCCGATACCGTGTCCCACCAACTCGCGGACCACGGTATATCCGTGTGACTCGCAATAAGACTGTACCGTAGATCCGATATCTCCAATTCTATTGTCTTCCCTGGCCTGCTCAATGCCTTTGTAGAGCGACTCCCTGGTAACGCGGAGAAGTTCTTTCACCTCCTCCTTCACCTCTCCCACACAGAAAGTGTAGGCCGAGTCGCCGCAAAAACCACGCAGCTGCGTACCACAATCGACCGACACCACATCTCCCTCCTCAAGAGGCTTGTTGTTGGGGATGCCGTGTACCACGTTCTCATTGACGGAAGTACAGATGGAATTGGGGAAACCACCATATCCTAAAAAAGTGGGAGTAGCGCCGTGATCCCTGATGAAAGTCTCCGCGATACGATCCAGCTGCAGCGTGGTGATGCCCGGCCGTATATGGTGGGAGAGCTCTCCGAGCGTCATCCCTACCAGCCGGTTCGCAGCACGCATAAACTCGATCTCTTCGTCTGTCTTCAGTATGATTCTGTTGCTATCCATTCTTTACTCTCCTGACATTAATAAGCAGCAATAGATCCTGTTCTGCCCTTGATCTTGGCTCCCGATTTCAGGAACCCGTCGTAGTGACGCATCAACAGGTGACTTTCTATCTGTTGCAGTGTATCCAGAACGACGCCCACAAGGATCAGCAGCGATGTACCTCCAAAAAAATGGGCAAACTGTGAATTGATCCCCATCAATCCCGCAAAAGCAGGCAAGATGGCCACAATAGCAAGAAATACAGAGCCGGGCAACGTAATTCTCGACATAACGGTGTCAATATATTCTGCCGTTCTTTTTCCCGGTTTCACACCCGGTATAAAACCGTTGTTACGTTTCAGGTCTTCCGCCATCTGCACCGGATTCACCGTGATCGCCGTATAGAAATAGGTGAAAGCGATGATCATCAGCGCAAAGATGAAGTTATACCAGAAGCTGGTGAAATTCATCAGCGACACCCAGAAGCCCCCTCCCTCTTTGGCAGAGAACTGTGCAATGGTGATGGGGATAAACATGATGGCCTGTGCAAAGATGATCGGCATCACGTTGGCGGCATTCACCTTCAGCGGGATATACTGTCGCACCCCGCCATACTGCTTGTTGCCTACCACACGCTTGGCATACTGCACGGGCACTTTCCGTACACCCTGCACCAACATAATCGCCGCGGCAGTCACCGCCACCAGGAACAACAACTCGATCAACAGCAGGATCAATCCCCCCGGTGCGTCGATCAGTCGGTCAACTTCGGCCACCAACGCATGCGGCAGACGAGCAATGATGCCGATCAGGATGATAAACGAGATCCCGTTACCGATTCCCTTATCGGTGATGCGTTCCCCCAGCCAGAGCACGAACATGCTCCCACCGGCAAGGATCACCGTCGACGGCAATACCCAGTCCCAGAAACCGCCGGGAATAGCACCGCCTACAGCTCCGTAGAGGTAGGCAGGTCCCTGCACCAGCAGGATGGCTACCGTCAGGTAACGCGTGTACTGGTTGATCTTCGTATGTCCGCTCTCCCCCTCGCGCTGCATCTTCTGAAACGAAGGCACGGCGATGCCAAGCAGCTGCATGACAATCGACGCGGAGATGTAGGGCATGATTCCCAGGGCAAAGATCGAAGCATTGGCAAAAGCACCTCCCGAGAACATATCGAGAAGGCTCAGCAAACCGGTACTGGCATTTGACTGCAGTGCCACAAGCTGCTCAGGATTGATGCCGGGCAATACCACGAACGATCCGAACCGATAGATGGCAATAAAACCAATGGTGATAAGAAGCCTCTGTCGGAGGTCTTCTATCTTCCATATATTTTTGACTGTTTGTACAAATCCCATCGCATCAGAGTTTTACTGCGGTTCCACCTGCGGAGGTAATGGCCTCTTCTGCTGACTTGGAGAAAGCATGCGCTTCTACCTGCAGCTTAGCCGACAATGTGCCTCTTCCTAGAATTTTCACCAGATGTTTGTGAGAAATCAGTCCGGCACCCATCAATACCTCAGGGCTGATCGTGGTAACCTTCAGCGCATCGGCCAGCTCCTGGAGAGTCTCCAGGTTGATCGCCTTGTACTCGGTTCTCTTCAGCGGCTTGAATCCGAACTTGGGCACGCGACGCTGCAACGGCATCTGTCCACCTTCAAATCCCACCTTCTTTGAGTATCCTGATCTTGATTTCTGTCCCTTATGTCCTCTCGTTGAAGTACCTCCCTTACCCGATCCGGGGCCGCGGCCTATTCTCTTGCGGGATTTAGTGGCTCCTTCAGCCGGTTTTAAATTCGATAAATTCATCGTCAATATCTTTTTTATCGTTTATAACTCCATTATTCTACTACCGTCACCAGGTGATTTACCTTGCGGATCAGTCCCCTGATCGAGGGAGTGTCCTCATGCTCCACCACACGGTGCATCTTTGTCAGTCCCAAAGCATCCAACGTTCTCTTCTGATCTTTAGGAACGCCGATCCTGCTGATTGTCTGTTTTACTTTGATTGTAGCCATTTCAGATTCCGTTTTTATTGTCCGTTAAATACTTTTTCCATGCTGACGCCTCTGTTCTGGGCAACGGTATAGGGATCTCTCAGTTCGATCAGCGCCTCAATGGTCGCCTTCACCAGATTGTGCGGGTTGGAAGAACCTTTCGACTTGGCAAGTACGTCGGTGATGCCCACGCTCTCCAGCACGGCGCGCATGGCACCTCCGGCCTTCACACCGGTACCGGTCACGGCCGGCTTAAGGAACACTTCGGCACCGCCGAAACGGGCCACCTGCTCGTGAGGAATCGTACCCTTGAGTACCGGTACCTTCACCAGGTTCTTCTTGGCAGCTTCCACCCCCTTGGCGATCGCCGTGGTGACTTCACCTGCCTTACCGAGGCCCCAGCCTACGATGCCGTCTTCATTGCCCACCACCACGATGGCTGCAAAGGTGAAGGTGCGACCTCCTTTGGTCACCTTGGTGGTACGATTAATAGCCACTAAACGGTCTTTTAATTCGATATCGTTCGTTGATTTTACCTTTTTGTTATTTCCTGCCATAATCGTTAAAATTTAAGCCCTCCTTTGCGAGCAGCATCAGCCAATTCTTTAATACGTCCATGATAGAGGTAACCATTCCGGTCGAAGGCCACCGTTTCGATACCGGCTTCCCGGGCGTTCTGCGCAATCATCTCTCCCACCTTGGAAGCAATCTCCTTCTTGGGAAGCTTCTCTTCGATTTTCAGGGAAGAGGCCGATGCAAGCGTGCGGCCGGTCAGGTCGTCGACCACCTGCGCATATATCTGTTTGTTGCTCCGGAATACGGTCAGACGCGGACACTCGGCGGTGCCGCTGATCTTACCGCGCACACGGGCTTTTATTTTCAATCTTCTTTCGTTCTTTGTTATCATTGCGATTTGGGTTTACGTAAATTATTTACCAGCTGTCTTACCCGATTTGCGACGGAGCTGCTCGCCCACAAACTTAATACCCTTGCCCTTGTACGGCTCTGGCTTACGGAATGAGCGGATCTTGGCACATACCTGTCCGAGTAACTGCTTGTCACAAGACTCCAGGAGGATCAGCGGATTCTTGTTTCTCTCCATTTTGGTCTCCACCTTGATCTCCTGCGGTAACTGCAGAAAGATGCTGTGGGTATAACCCAGCGATAATTCCAGGACCTGTCCGTTGTTGGCTACACGGTAACCGACACCCACCAGTTCCATTTCTTTACGGAAACCTTCCGAAACACCGATGACCATGTTGTTCAGCAAGGAACGGAAGAGGCCATGGATGGCTTTGATTTCTTTTTCGTCGTTCGGCCGTTCCACGGTGAGCACACCATTGTCGACCGACACTTTCAGTTTGGGATCTATCTGTTGCTGCAGCTCCCCTTTGGGGCCCTTCAACGTGACAACATTGTTCTCTCCCACTGTGACGGCAACGCCCGCAGGCAGGGTGATGGGTAATTTTCCTATTCTTGACATATTGCTCTCTCCTTCAAATTAATACACGTAACACAATACTTCACCGCCCACTTTCTGTTCACGGGCCTCTTTATCTGTCATCACTCCGTTTGAAGTAGATAATATGGCAATACCCAAACCGTTCAGCACACGCGGCATCTCCTTGTGACCCACATACTGGCGCAAACCGGGTGTGGAAACGCGTTTCAGTTTCTTGATTGCATTCACTTTGTTCACCGGATCGTACTTCAGGGCGATCAGGATCGAACCCTGGGGACCATCCTCTACAAACTTGTAATTAAGAATGTAGCCTTTTTCAAAAAGAATCTTGGTGATGTCTTTTTTGAGATTCGAAGCGGGGATCTCCACCACACGATGCTTCGCCTGGATGGCGTTTCTCAGCCGCGTCAAATAATCTGCTATTGGATCTGTCATATCATAATTGTTTAAATTGATCCCGACTGCCGGGACAATATTTATTTATTTTTTTAGTTTTCAGCACTCAGTGTTCAGCTTTCAGCATTTAATCCGAAAGCTGACAGCTGATTGCTGTCTTACCAGCTCGCCTTCTTCACCCCGGGGATCAACCCTTTCGATGCCATTTCGCGGAACTGGATACGGGAGAGGCCAAACTGGCGCATATATCCTTTCGGGCGTCCGGTGAGCTTGCAACGGTTGTGCAAACGTACGGGAGAAGCATTCCTGGGAATCGACTGAAGCGCTTCATAATCGCCATCGGCCATGAATTTGGCACGCTTCTCAGCGTAACGGGCAACCATCTTCGCTCTTTTCACCTCACGGGCTTTCATTGATTCTTTTGCCATTATCTATTGATTATTTATTCATTTAAATTTGTCGTTTTCTCGCTATGACAAAGATCAAACAAGTTTGACTTTGTTCCTCCGGCTTAATGAAAACGTTCCATTATATGGGTCATCGGCTCTCTAATGCGCTGGTTTAAACGGTAATCCAAACTCTTTTAACAACGCATAACCCTCTTCGTCGGTAGCTGCGGTGGTAACAAACGTGATGTTCATTCCCAGCAGACGGGTGATGTTGTCGATGTTGATCTCAGGAAAGATGATCTGCTCTTCGATACCCAGGGTGTAATTACCCCGGCCGTCGAGCTTGCTCTCAATCCCCTTGAAATCACGGATACGGGGCAGTGCCACACGTACCAGCCTTTCCAGAAACTCATACATCTTATCGTGACGAAGGGTTACCCGCACGCCGATGGGCATCTTCTTACGCAACTTGAAGTTGGAGATGTCCTTGCGCGATACGGTAGCAACAGCCTTCTGACCGGTAATGGTGGTCAGCTCGTTGATTGCCGTCTCGATGATCTTCTTGTCGGCAACGGCAATACCCAGACCCTGGTTGATCACGATCTTCTCCAGACGGGGAACCTGCATCACCGATTGATAACTGAACTCCTTCATCAGGGCAGGCACCACACGCTCTTTATATTCTTTCTTTAAACTCACTTCGTATGTTGTCGTACTCATTTGATTTCCTCCCCCGATTTTTTAGCGTAACGTACTAATTTGCCTTTGCTGTTCTCTTTCCTGCCAATGCGGGTAGGCTTGCCGGTCTTGGGATCCACCGGGTTCAGCTTGGAGAGATGAATCGAAGCTTCCTTCTTCTCGATGCCTCCGTTGGGATTCTGTGCATTGGGCTTGGTATGCTTCGATACGATGTTCACACCTTCCACCACTGCACGGTTCTTGCTGACAAGCACCTCCAGTACGCGGCCGCTCTTGCCTTTATCCTCTCCGGAGTTGACATACACCGTATCGCCTTTCTTGATATGTAATTTACTCATTGCCTGTGATTGATTAATAGATTATAATACTTCAGGAGCTAATGAAACAATCTTCATGTTGGTAGTGCGAAGCTCACGGGCAACCGGTCCGAAGATACGGCTTCCGCGCAACTCGCCGGCGTTGTTCAACAACACGCAGGCATTGTCGTCGAAACGAATATAAGAACCGTCGGCACGACGGATCTCTTTCTTCGTACGCACGATGATTGCTTTTGATACTGTTCCTTTCTTAATGTCACTCGATGGGATCGCGCTCTTGACAGAAACAACAATGACATCTCCCACTGACGCATAGCGTCTTCTTGTACCGCCCAAAACACGGATACAAAGTACCTCCTTGGCCCCGCTGTTGTCAGTAACCGTTAATCTTGATTCTTGCTGTATCATCTTACTTAGCCCTTTCCATTACTTCAACCACTCTCCATCTCTTTGACTTGCTCAAAGGACGGGTTTCCATTATCCGAACTGTATCACCGATGTTACAGTCGTTCTTCTCATCATGGGCGTGAAATTTCTTCGTTTTGCTAACGAACTTCCCATATATAGGGTGTTTCTCTTTCCATTTTACAGCAACGGTGACAGTCTTGTCCATTTTATTGCTGAAAACGACCCCGATTCTTTCTTTTCTTAAATTTCTCGTTTCCATTTGCTATTTTATTGCAGTTTTTTCAATTCTCTTGCACGCAGCTCCGTGTGAATACGGGCGATGTTCCTGCGCTTTTCCCGGATAGAGCCTGAATTGTCGAGGGGAGTGATGGTGTGGTTGATCTTTAACTGATTCAATGCCACCGCTTCAGCTTCCAATCTCTCTTTCAGATCCTTGTCGGACAACTCTTGTAGTTCTTCTTGCTTCTTCATCTCGCTTTATGATTTTTGATCATAGACATAGTCTCTTCTTACCACAAACTTGGTGGTCACCGGCAACTTCTGAGCCGCTAAACGCAAAGCTTCTTTTGCCACCTCAAAGGAAACACCCTCAATTTCAAAAATGATACGGCCCGGAGTGATGGGCGCCACAAATCCTTCGGGATTACCTTTCCCCTTACCCATACGCACTTCGGCAGGCTTCTTGGTGATCGGCTTATCCGGGAAAATACGTACCCAAACCTGTCCCTGACGTTGCATATAACGCGTCACAGCGATACGGGCAGCTTCAATCTGACTTCCGGTGATCCATTTCGATTCAAGCGATTTAATCCCGAAAGAGCCAAACGCTAGCTGATTGCCGCGACCCGCAACACCCTTCATGCGACCTTTCTGCTGTCTCCTGAATTTTGTTTTCTTCGGTTGTAACATATTTTCTTCAATTAAGCGTTGTTTTTGTTGTTTCTTCTGTTGCGTCTGCCGCCTCTGCCGCCTTCGGAACGGTTTCCACCACCACGGTTGCCGGCTGAACGGTTGTCTTTCGACGCAGCAAACGAAGGAGCCAGGTCTTTCTTGCCATAGATCTCACCGCGACAGATCCATACCTTGATGCCGATGATCCCCACCTTGGTGAGCGCTTCGACTTGTGCATAGTCGATGTCGGCACGGAAGGTGTGAAGCGGTGTCCTACCCTCTTTGTACATCTCCGAACGAGCCATCTCGGCGCCGTTCAAACGTCCCGCGACCTGGATCTTGATCCCCTCGGCACCCATGCGCATGGTCGCGGCGATCGCCATCTTCACCGCACGGCGGTAGGCAATCTTGCCTTCAATCTGACGTGCCACGTTGCTGCCTACAATCATGGCGTCCAGCTCCGGCTTCTTGATCTCGAAAATATTGATCTGGATATCCTTATCGGTGATCTTCATCAGCTCTTCCTTGAGCTTGTCCACCTCCTGACCGCCCTTGCCGATGATGATGCCGGGGCGTGCGGTACAGATGGTGATGGTCACCAGCTTCAATGTGCGTTCAATGACAATACGTGATACACTGGCCTTGGCAAGACGGGCATTCAAATAGGTGCGGATCTTACTGTCTTCCAGCAGGATGTCACCGTAATTATTTCCGCCGTACCAGTTAGAGTCCCATCCCTTGATGATCCCTAAACGATTTGCTATCGGATTTACTTTCTGTCCCATCTTCTTAGTTTTCTGCTTGTTCTTCTTTGTTCAATGTATCTACGACGATTGTCACATGATTCGACCGTTTGCGGATCCGGTATCCGCGTCCCTGCGGTGCGGGACGAAGACGCTTCAACATGGATCCTTCGTCCACGGAGATGGTCTTGATGTAGAGTTCGCCGGTCTCGGCCTTGCGCTCGTTCTTCTGTTCCCAGTTGGCAATGGCCGAAAGCAATAACTTCTCGATCTTGCTCGATGCCTCCTTATTGGAGAACTTCAGCACGCCGAGGGCCTTGAACACCTCCATGCCACGCACCATGTCGGCAACGTAACGCATCTTGCGGGGTGAGCTCGGCACGTTCTTCAGAACGGCGAGAGAAACCGACTTGCGGTTTTCTTTTCTTTGTTCGGCTGATATTCTTTTTCTAGCACTCATGTCTTTTTCTGTTTTTCTTTATTCGTTAAGCGCCCTGATTTTATTTCTTTCTGTTACCGGCGTGTCCGCGGAACGTACGGGTCACAGCGAATTCACCCAGCTTATGCCCAACCATGTTCTCTGTGATGTATACCGGGATGAACTTGTTCCCGTTATGCACAGCAATGGTGTGACCGACAAAATCAGGGGATATCATGGAAGCACGGGCCCATGTCTTGACCACGGCTTTCTTGCCGTTCTCATTCATGCCCTGTACCTTCTGCTCCAATTTCAGATTGATATATGGACCTTTCTTTAATGATCTGCTCATAGTTGTGTATTAATTAATCAGATTACTTCTTTTTTCTTCCTTCTACAATGTATTTCGAAGAATGTTTCTTAGGAGCTCTTGTCTTTAAGCCCTTTGAATATAAGCCCTTTGGCGATCTGGGATGTCCCCCTGATGCGCGTCCTTCACCACCACCCATGGGGTGATCCACCGGGTTCTTCACCACCCCGCGTGTGTGCGGACGAAGACCCAGCCAACGTGAGCGACCGGCTTTACCTGATTTTTCTAGAGCATGATCCGAATTGCCGACACTACCAATCGTAGCTTTACATGCGGAAAGAATCTTGCGAACTTCTCCGGAAGGCATCTTGATGACTGCGTAATTATCTTCACGCGACACCAACTGTGCGAATGTTCCGGCTGAACGTGCCATCTTGGCTCCCTGTCCGGGGCGCAGCTCAATGTTGTGCACCACCGTACCGATAGGTATCATCGACAGAGGCAATGCATTTCCTACTTCAGGGGCTGCATTGGGCCCCGACATCACTGAGGTTCCTACTTGCAGGCCGTTGGGAGCAAGGATATAGGTCTTCTCTCCGTCGGCATAGTAAAGCAACGCAATGCGTGCCGAACGGTTAGGATCATATTCAATGCTTTTCACAACGGCCGGGATACCATCTTTCGTTCTCTTGAAGTCGATGATACGGTAGCGTCTTTTGTGGCCGCCCCCCAGGTAACCCATGGTCATCTTACCCTGGTGGTTGCGACCGCCCGTAGCGCTCTTACCAACTACAAGAGATTTCTCCGGTACACTTGCAGTGATTGATTCAAATGAACCGATAATCTTGTGTCTTTGCCCCGGTGTCGTGGGCTTTAATTTACGTATTGCCATGTTGTTTAAATATTGCTAAATAGATCGATCGTTTCACCTTTTCGCAAGGTGATGATTGCTTTCTTGTACGACGCTGTTTTCCCAAACACTACCCCCGACTTGGTATAGCGGCTCTTCGCCTTTCCGTCATACTTCATTGTGTTCACGCTCTCCACATGTACGTTGTACAGGGCTTCCACGGCGTCTTTGACCTGAACCTTGTTTGCTGAAGGAGCCACAATGAACCCGTAACGGTTTTCATACTTGTCCGTCAGGGCAGTCTGCTTTTCCGTGAATATCGGTTTTACAATTACACTCATTTCTTACTCTCCTTTTGCGTTAAACAGGTTATCAATCACAGCCAGCGACGACTCGGTCATCACTAAGCTGGCACAATCCATAATTGCGTATGTGTTTATTTCAGAAGCTGTTATCACTTTCACTTTTCCCAAATTTCGGGCCGACAAATATACGTTTTTATTTTGACCTGGCAAAACGAAAAGTAGCTTTTTATCAGCCAGTTGCAGATTCTTTGTCAGCGCAACAATTTGCTTCGTTTTCGGGGCGTCGAATGCGAGATCCTCTACCACGATGATGCCGTTGTTCTTCGCCTTGAGTGAGAGAGCCGACTTGCGGGCCAGCGCTTTCACCTTCTTGTTGAGTTTGAAGCTGTAATCTCTCGGCTTGGGACCGAACACACGGCCTCCCCCTACCAACACGGGTGAATTGATATCCCCCCTGCGGGCGCCGCCGCTACCCTTCTGACGGATCAGCTTGCGCGTACTGCCGGCAATCTCGCTTCTTTCCTTTGTTTTGTGCGTACCCTGACGCTGGTTGGCCAGGTATTGCTTTACATCGAGCCAGATAACATGTTCGTTCGGTTCAACTCCGAAAATGGAATCATCGAGATTCACCTTTTTGTCTGTTACCTCTCCTTTGATATTATAAATTGCTAATTCCATTTTACTTTTCAATTAATACGATTGAACCTTTCGCGCCCGGCACCGATCCCTTCACCAGAAGAAGATTGTGTTCGGGAATCACTTTTATCACCTGCAGGTTTTGAACGGTCACCCGCTCATTGCCCATCTGTCCGGCCATGCGTGTACCCTTGAACACCTTTGCAGGGTAAGACGCGGCTCCAATGGAACCGGGGGCACGCAGCCTGTTGTGCTGTCCGTGTGTGGACTGACCCACACCACCAAATCCGTGACGTTTCACCACGCCCTGGAAACCTTTTCCCTTCGAGGTGCCGATCACGTCCACGTAAACGGCGTCGCTGAAAAGATCAACAGTGATTTCGGAACCCAACTGATAGTCGTTCCCAAATTCTTTGAACTCGGCCAAGTGTCTCTTGGGGCTTACTCCGGCTTTCTTGAAGTGACCCTTTTCAGCATTGGGAGTGTGTTTGTCTTTCTTGTCCACAAACCCGAGCTGAATGGCGTTGTAACCGTCATTGTCGGCTGTCTTCACCTGAGTAACCACGCAAGGACCTGCTTCGATAACAGTGCATGGAATATTCTTTCCCTCGGCACTGAAAACGGATGTCATTCCGATTTTTTTTCCTAATAATCCTGGCATTTCTCTGTTGTTTAATTAATTATAGCTGTCAGTTGTCAGTTGTCAGTCATCGGCTTACAAGCTGAATGCTGAGAGCTGATCGCTTTTCTATCACACTTTGATTTCTACTTCCACGCCGCTAGGCAACTCAAGTTTCATCAGCGCATCAACGGTCTTGGCCGTAGAGCTATAGATGTCGATGAGTCGCTTGAACGAGGCCAGCTCGAACTGTTCCCTTGACTTCTTGTTCACAAAAGTGGAACGGTTCACGGTAAAAATGCGCTTATGCGTAGGCAAGGGTATCGGACCACTCACCACTGCACCCGTAGCTTTTACGGTTTTTACGATTTTCTCTGCGGATTTATCCACCAGGCTGTAATCGTAAGACTTCAGTTTGATTCTGATTTTTTGGCTCATATAAATTCTTGCGTAAAAATTGTTTGCTTTCCCGATTCAATCTTGTTCTATCTCACCTGATGTCACTTGATCAAATCCACACGGCCTTTCACCTCCGTCAGTACCTGTCGGGCAATCGATGCGGAGACCTCCTCGAAATGCGAGAATACCATGGTGGAGGTAGCCCGACCCGAGGTGATGGTACGCAGCGAGGTCACATAACCAAACATTTCCGAAAGCGGGGTCTTGGCTTTCACCACACGAGCACCGGAACGGTTCGATTCCATTCCTTCCACTTGTCCGCGGCGTTTATTCAGGTCGGAGATCACATCTCCCATGCTTTCTTCCGGGGTCACCACTTCCACCTTCATAATCGGCTCCAGCAGTACGGGACCTGCCTTCTCGGCAGCACTCTTAAAAGCCTGCATGGCACAGATCTCGAACGATAGCTGGTCGGAGTCGACCGGGTGATAGGAACCGTCGAGCACCGTCACCTTCAGCTTATCAAGGGCATATCCGGCCAGCACACCATTCTTCATGGCACGCTGGAACCCTTTCTGGATGGAGGGAATAAACTCCTTGGGGATGTTACCGCCCTTCACCTCATCCACGAACTGCAGATCGCCTTCGAAGTCGGCATCGGCCGGCTCCACACGCACGATCATATCGGCGTACTTTCCACGGCCACCGGTCTGCTTCTTGTAGGTCTCACGCAGCTCCACCGCCTTGGTGATTGCTTCCTTGTAAGAGACCTGCGGGCGTCCCTGGTTGGCTTCCACCTTAAACTCGCGTTTCAGGCGGTCAATGATGATCTCCAGGTGCAGCTCACCCATACCGGAGATCACCGTCTGACCGGTCTCATCATCGGTCTTCACGGTGAAAGTGGGATCTTCTTCCGAGAGCTTGGCCAGGCCGTTCGACAGCTTGTCGAGGTCCTTCTGTGTCTTCGGCTCCACGGCAATACCGATCACCGGATCGGGGAAATCGATCGATTCGAGAATGATCGGCTTATGTTCGTCGCACAGGGTGTCACCCGTACGGATATCCTTGAAACCAACGCCGGCACCGATGTCACCCGTACCAATGAACTCTTTCGGGTTCTGCTTGCTGGAGTGCATCTGGAACAGACGGGAGATACGTTCTTTCTTGCCCGAGCGGGGGTTGTAGACATACGATCCTGCTTCGATCTCTCCCGAGTAAACCCGGAAGAAACAGAGGCGTCCCACATAGGGGTCGGTGGCGATCTTAAACGCCAGCGCACTCATCGGCTCATCGGGACTGGGATGACGCACCAGCTCCTTTTCAGAATCATTGGGATCGGTACCGGTGATGGCTGGCGTATCGACCGGGCTGGGCAGGTAGGCACATACCGCGTCGAGCAGCGTCTGTACCCCCTTGTTCTTGAACGAAGAACCACAGATCATCGGGTTGATCTGCATGGCCAGCGTTCCTTTGCGGATGGCGGTGCGAATCTCCTCTTCGGTGATCGAGTCGGGATCGTCGAAGAACTTCTCCATCAGCGTGTCGTCACACTCGGCAATGGTCTCGAGCATCTTCTCGCGCCACTCCTGTGCTTCCTCCAGCAGGTCGGCCGGTATATCCACTACATCGTAGTCGGCACCCATGGTCTCATCATGCCAGTAAAGCGCTTTCATCGTTACCAGGTCGACCACTCCCTTAAAAGTCTCCTCCGCACCGATGGGAATCTGAATGGGACAGGCGTTGGCGCCCAGCATCTCCTTCACCTGGCGAACCACATCGAAGAAGTTGGCACCCGAACGGTCCATCTTGTTTACATACCCGATACGGGGTACATTATACTTGTCAGCCTGACGCCATACGGTCTCAGACTGGGGTTCCACACCTCCTACAGCGCAAAACGCCGCTACCGCACCATCCAGCACGCGCAACGAACGCTCCACCTCAACCGTGAAATCCACGTGTCCCGGGGTGTCAATCAAATTGATCTTATAGGTCTGATCGTCATATTTCCAGCTCGTAGTGGTGGCCGCAGAGGTGATGGTGATTCCACGCTCCTGCTCCTGCTCCATCCAGTCCATGGTCGCCGCGCCGTCATGCACCTCCCCGATCTTGTGCGTCAGTCCCGTATAAAACAGGATACGCTCCGAAGTGGTGGTCTTGCCGGCGTCGATGTGCGCCATGATCCCTATGTTGCGAGTGAATTTTAATGCTTCTTTTGAACCCTTAGCCATCTTTTTTACCTTCTTTCTATGTTAAAATCTAAAGTGGGCAAAAGCACGGTTCGCCTCTGCCATTCTGTGCATATCTTCTTTCCGCTTGTAAGCTCCGCCCTGACTGTTGAATGCATCCACAATCTCGCCAGCCAGCTTGTCGGCCATCGTCTTGCCTCCTCTCTTGCGCGCATAGAGAATAAGGTTTTTCATTGAAACGGATTCTTTTCTGTCGGGTCTGATCTCGGTGGGTACCTGGAAAGTGGCACCGCCTACACGGCGTGACTTCACTTCAACCTGAGGGGTAATATTATCGAGCGCAGCTTTCCAGATCTCGAGAGCTGATTTCTCTTCGTTGGGCAATTTTGCCTTTACAGTATTCAATGCAGTGTAGAAAATATCATAGGAGATACTCTTCTTACCGTCATACATCAGGTGGTTAACAAACTTTGTCACCCTTACATCACCATAAACAGGATCCGGGAGGATCTGTCTTTTCTTAGGTTTTGCTTTTCTCATTGTTTAAAAGATTTTTGTGTTGTTTGGCTGCCTTTTATCGTCTTCAACGAACTCCTCTGAATTCATTTACTCAACCTGTAATAAGTAGCAATGTCCAAAAATTTCAACAGCGATTCTACATTTTTAATTTTTAACTGAACAGCTTACCGGAGAGATAAAACTTACTTCTTTCCTCCCTTGGCAGGTGCTGCATTCTTGGCTCCCGCCTTGGGACGCTTAGCCCCGTACTTGGAACGCCTTTGTGTACGGCCGTTTACGCCGGCAGTATCGAGGCTACCCCGCACAATGTGGTAACGTACACCCGGAAGGTCCTTCACACGACCGCCGCGCACCAGCACGATGGAGTGCTCCTGCAGGTTATGTCCTTCACCCGGAATGTAGGCATTCACTTCCTTCGAGTTGGTCAATCGTACACGTGCCACCTTTCTCATCGCTGAGTTCGGCTTCTTCGGCGTAGTGGTATAGACTCTCACACACACCCCCCGACGCTGCGGACAGGAGTCCAGCGCAGGCGATTTACTCTGTTCCATAAGGGTGGCACGTCCTTTTCTTACTAATTGTTGAATTGTTGGCATTTTCTGCTTTCTTTTTTAACGTATTTCTGTTTTTTAAATCATTCCTTGTATACAGGTCTTTACACTCAATGGGCATATAATAATGTCCTGATTATCATTCAATAACCTTTCACTTGGAGTGAAAAACGGCACAAAATTACAAATAATCAACAAGATATGCAAGTGTTTGGAAATGTTTTTTTGAAAAAGGTTCCGACGTTTAAATGATTAGCGGATGTGATCATTTGAGGATAGGTCGATTTGCTGACCGCTGAAAAATGATTACTGAAAACTTTTCAATATTTTTGTAATCCGTTGTAACTTTTCCGGTCCATACACGTCATTATATAATGAAAGTCGATTCATTTCACACCATCATCCTACCGCTCAGGGAGAAGTTGTTCCGTTATGCCTTCGGCATCGTCAGAGACCGGGCCGAGGCGGAAGATATCCTGCAGGACCTGCTACTGAAGCTCTGGAGCCGATGTGAGGAATGGGACGAGATCGACAATCCGGAAGCTTACTGTTACAGGGCAATCCGAAACATGTCGCTCGACAGGCTGGCAGCAGCGTCGAACAGCAAAACCGAGTTGCCCCGTCCTGAAGAGGAAGGGCGCAACTTCATCGACCGCGAGTCGCCCCACAGCAGACTGGTAAGAAAAGAACAACGTGCCCTGATCGACCGGTGCATCGCACAACTTCCCGAGACCCAGCAGATGGTATTCCGCCTGCGCGAGATAGAAGAGATGAGCTACCGGCAAATCGCCGTAACACTTGGCATCAGCGAAGAGCTGGTGAAGGTGAGCCTCTTCCGGGCACGAAAGAAGATGAGAGAGCTGCTATCGAAATAGGGAATGACTGGAAGATATCATTAAAAACAAAGAAAGAAACGAACAGATATAAATAATCTGCCGGTGCAACGGCCAGAGAGTAAAACAATTTTATCAGACAGATCAATGAACAGGGATCATATAGCAAAGCTGCTCGACAAATACTGGAAATGCGAAACCACGGTCGCCGAAGAGCAGGAGTTACGTCGCTGCTTCGCCCGGGCCGACATGGAGGAAGAGTTCCAGCGGTATGCCTCACTCTTCACCTATGTGGAGGAGGAGCAGTCAGTAAAGCTAAGCAGGGATTTCGATCTCCGGCTGCAGGAAGCTTTACGGAGAGCCGCCAGGCCGGTGTGGACGCGCAGGCCATCGTTCATCGCACCATTGATGCGCATCGCCGCCTCCATCCTACTGATCGGCGGCATGGGCGTCAGCCTCTTTTTCATCTCGAGGCAGCGTAACCAGCCTCGCTATGCGGTAGAGACCGACGAAGCCTCTCATGCCATGGAGCAGGCCACTTATGCGCTGAAAAAACTCTCTTATGCGCTACAGATGAGCGAAGAGGCATCGATGCAAACAATACAGCTGATCGATGAGATGGATATCGACTGGGCACTGGTTGACTCGCTCAGCAGTGAAGCCACGGAGAAGGAAGAGACAGATTCACAAACGGTAGAAACAGAGATGCCTGCCGATGCAAATCAAAGGAAAGCAGAGAAGGTACCCTTTCGCAAACCGGCAAAAAGGGAGGACAGCATATGAAACACGTACTACTGATCCTCTGCCTGGTCACCCTTCCGGTCTTGGTGTGCGCCTCTGATTTTGTGACGCTCTTTGTGGATCGCTATGCGGAAGGAAGCCGCCCGTTGAACAACGTCAACATCGGAAAGACCATGCTCGAAAGAATGGCGGAGAACACCTCCGACCAAGAGCTGAAGGAAGCCTTCAGCAAGTTGAATAGCATCCGCATCGTCAGCAGCGAAAACAAACGCGACTCAAAGCATTACTTCCGAAAAGCGGAAGAGCTGGTAAAGGAGGCGTTTGCCGATTACCAGGAGGTGGTGTCGATCAACGAGCAGAATACGAAGATATCGATATGGATGAAGGAGATGAGCGCAGAGGACCAAGATCTGATCCTCCTCTCGCTGGACGAAGAGGGCAAATTTTCCGTCATCACTGTCACGGGAAACATCGATTTCAAATCCATTGCCAAACTCTCCGGCTCGCTGAAGAACAAGCCGGGGCTGATAGAGAAAATGAACTAAACCACATGATGAAATGTACAAATAACTTTTTTCTTTTTTATATTTAAACGACAAATAGGCAGCCGAACGTGAGTTTAGCTGCCTATTGCTTTTTTTGCTTTTTTGTCAGAACAGAGTGAGGAGGTCAGGGAACAACCGGCTCCTCCGCCAGTTTGTCATTAAGAAACATACCGGAAAAGAGGATTAACTCTTTGAATGCATTGCTGAAGCGGTCGCCGGCATTCTCCCGGATGGTAACATAATGGGTATCGCTGCCTTCACGAGTCAACGACAACATGTAAACAATCGCATTGCCGGTGGATTCTTCTCCGTCAAATCCGTAAGACTCTTTCATTCCTTTCATTCCGCTCCTGTCCAGCAGCATGCTAAACGATGCATACTCTTCGGCAGTAAGCCTGCCCTCTTTCTGTAAGTCCGACGAAGCACCGCCAAAACGATCAAAATAAAAGTTATGACGTACAGCCTGCCAGGATGAATCGGGATGAATCAACAGTTCTACCCTGAAGTTATTGATGCTTTCCATGCTGAAGGTGTAGGAGAACTGCTGTTCGCAGGAGTTCTTGCTGCATGCAGCAAGAAGCAGCAGGAAGATCATCGCGGTTATCCCTCTGTTTCGTTTTATACTTTTTATCATTCTCCCTACAGTTTGATTATCTCCATGGTGTCGGTTGAACAAGATATGGTTTACCTTCTTCGTCATTTCC